>WBZQ01000027.1_pt1 | contig 61663 bp, 59 predicted proteins | sample 5204251 | NCBI WGS metagenome assembly WBZQ01 (sample SAMN12412402, study PRJNA552823) | activated sludge metagenome | isolation source: activated sludge from nitrification reactor of wastewater treatment plant... | place: USA: Virginia | collected 2017-09
CCACCTCGCGTTCCCGTTTTTCACGCCGCACATAAATCCGTTCCGATGGCTCGATACCGGCTTCCAGATCAGCGAGCCGCCCGACCAGGGCATCCATGTCCAAGTCTTCGCCGTCTACCTGGCCGGGCACACGCCGGAGACCTGGGGGACGCAGACTTTCAAAATACCGCCTCAGCAACCGAACCGGTCCCCGCTGAGCCGCCAACGTCTCTTCGACAAACTCGGAAGCCCCTTCGGTGGCTTCCCGCTCCAGCACGCGAGACCAGTTCATGCGATAGTCCTGAATGGCGGCATCCCATTCGTGGTACCGCACCGCCTTCGTCCCCCCGGCTTTTTCCTCTTGCGGTTGGCGCCCCTCACCCTCCACCGCCAGCATTTCGTCCACCATGCTGGGCGGGCGTCGCCCAGCCACCAATATCTCCTCCGACATCTGCTGTGATCTCGCCGTGCCGGCTCCTGACGAGCCCCCGGAGTCGCCGGCCAGCCCAGTGCCGCCCTCGCTGTCACCCTGGCCGGAAGGCGCACGATCCTCAGACGTCGAATCGGTTCGATCTCTGACCAGATTGGGGTCCATCGCGCCGCGATAGTCCCAATTGTCCATAGGACGATACGTATCGGAGAGATCCTCCGACGCCTTGGGAGCGGGGATCGACTGTTCTGGCGCCTCGGCCTCATCCTGGGTGGGGATTGTCTCACGACGAACGTGCAGCAGCTCATCCATCCGCACATACACCCGGTCCGCCAGACGCACCGCCTCCTCCGCGCTCGCCTGCGCATGCAAGATCGTCCGACAGAGTCCCCAGAGCTCCTCGACTTCGCGTGTCACGGCATCAGGAATTGGAACGGACTCGGCCCCGGCAGTGGAGAGGAGCAACAACTGGTCAACGACCAATTCCCGCACCGTCATCCCATGCGCAAGCCCCCGGACGCTCACCGCGTCTTTGGCGATCGAGGCCAAATCCCGTTGCAACCCCGGATATTCAGCGCGAAGCAAATACTCCACCCTGGCATCCTCGATGAGGGCCCAGAGATCGCGGATCAGACCGGGCTGAGGATACCGTGCGAACACATCCCCAAGCGTACGGGCTTCAAGCGGGGCCTTGTGTCTATATCGCTGCGTGAGTTCTTCGGTCAGATCGTACAAGCGCGTGACGGGGAGATCGAAGGTGCCGAACTCGAGATGCCCGGCCTCATGCGCAGCCATAACCATATAGAGGCGCACATTGTCGTCATACGTCGGATAGCGCCTGATAAGGGAGGGAAGCCCGATACTCCGACCGTCTTCACTGACCGTCGCACGCGCCATCGGCTGGGCCGACTCCAGCGCATGGGGCAGGTCCTGGATTCGCACATCCCGGCCACAAAGCGCCTGGGCAAAGAGACTGACACGCCGGGCGATCTGTCGAAGCGGGACTCCACTCATCGCTTGTGACACCGCGCCCAATGCTTTCTCGGACTCCATCGCGAAGTATGCGCGGCCGCCGTCCAGGCTGAATTCCAACACCTCCATACCGGAGCCAAACCAGGTCTTGAACTTCGCGAAGGCGCCTTCGCCAGATCCGATCAGGGCGACCAATTCAGGACAACGCCGCAGATAGGCCAGGGCCGTGTCGGCATCACGCTCCGCCACCAGCAACCCGTACCGCAACACCTGCGCCCGCCATTCGTCGTCCGGCAACCCGCGAAGGACCGAGGGCGCCTCGGCCAAGGCCGTGATACCCGCTTCCGGCGAGCGCTCGGCCATCTGTGCCCCCAACCGGATGACATGCTGACGTTGTCCCTGATCGGGGATGTCGCGCAAAATGGCGGGACTTGTCCGAAAGAATTCCAGCGCTCCCAGGTAATCAGGCTTACCCAGGCTGTTCTCCACGATCAATGTCATCCCGAACCGCACCCATGGACGCACCGATTCGAGCGTCAACACAGGCGCAATCGAGGGAATTTGGCGAATATATTCCACAGCCAAGGCAAAATCCGTCTCCGCCAGCTCGCAGGCTAAATCCAGCCAGGTGGGCCAGTCTTCCGGCGACAGGACACCGATGACCTCGGGCGCGATGCGGATAAATTCCACCGCTACGTTGGCCTGACGATCAGCAAGTTCCAGCCCCGCCGTCAGCACGACGCGTCGCTGCGACGGTTCGACGAGCCCCAGCAGGAGAGGACTCTCTTTGAAGAATCTCAGGGCCAAGGCTCCGGAGTCCGCAGCGAGCGCGACTCCCAGATCCAACCAGGACAGCACCTCGGCCAGAAGTCCACGGCGATGGAGGTCGACCAACGCATCAATCGCTCCCCTGGCGGCCTTCGGGGCGTCATCCGTCAGCTCTTCCAGCAGCACCAATACTCCGTCCACCGTATCGGCCCTGCGAGCGGACTCAGCAATGGCCGTCACCATTGCCGCGGCGGAATCCGGGCCAAGTTGGTCGGCAAGCAGGTCGAGAAGTTGTTGGGACGCACGCCCAGACGCCATAGCTGAATAGTCCGTTGTAAGGGAAGTGGTGGATTGTAAAGGACACAATTTCGCTTGTAAACTGTGTCCGCATGGGTGGGACCCATCAGTAACCGACAGGCTTGTATCTGGACGACGGGAAGGCGGGGGACGGAATGGCTGAGCCAAGCAAAGAAAGTCTCGAAAAGATGTGGAAGTATGTCAAAGGCTTCGCTGAGAAGAGCGGCACGAGCATGCACCCAAATCAGGCGGTCACCAATGCCGTCGTCCTGGGACTCGCCGCGAACATCGACGAATTAGGGAAACCGCTCTGCCCCTGCAATTTCTATCCTGACAAACAGGCCGAAGCCAAACTGCGGCGGTGGATGTGCGCCTGCGACGAGATGCAGATCTATAAATATTGCCATTGCTTGCTCTTCGTGAACGAGGAAGGGATGCCGATCACCGAGTACCTGCCAGAAGATCACGAAGGACGCCAATGTTACGGCCTCGTCCCTGATCCGACCCCGGACAAGGGCCGAGCCCTCCGGCATAAGGCGCTGCCCATGGCGGCGACGGAACGTCCTCCCGCCCCTCCCTCAGACCCTGCGGTCTAAGCGTGCACACTGAGACGCGACAACAGCGACCACACAGACCTTGCCTTATAGGCCTCCTCCTACTCGCCCTCTTTTCCCTCAGCGCCACCGGTTGTCTCCGCACCATGGAGGCCATTGACCCGCGAGCCTTGCCGGTTACCAGCCCCTCAGCGCGGCAGCTCCATGCGCATGTGTCCTTCCTGGCTAGCCCCGAACTGGCTGGCCGCCAACCCGGCAGCACCGGCAATCGCCACGCCGCGCACTACATTGAAGAGCAATTCCGCGCCGTCGGACTGCAAGCACTCCCTTCTCTTGGCGGCTATCGGCAGACGATTTCGGAACGAATGGGCGACAACGTCATCGGGGTCATCCCGCCGATTGACCAGAGCGGCACCACACGCTGGATTGTGGTTGGCGCCCATTACGACCATCTGGGGTATCCCTTCCTCGGAGCCGACGACAACGCGTCCTCCATCGCCATTCTGCTCGAAACAGCCCGCAGCCTGGCCAGGCCCTCCCGCTACGGCCTCCTATTCGTGGCGTTCAATAGCGAGGAATCCCCGTATTTCGGCACAGCTGAAATGGGATCGCAGTTTTTATTTCATCACCTGCCGCCGGAAATCGGCGAGGCCGCCAATCTTCACGCCGTCATCATCATGGACCTGATGGGAGGCGTGCACTGGACACCCCTCAAAGATGCAATCTTTGCCACTGGCACGGAGAAAAGCGCGGAATTCTTCAGGCAGGTCACCCGCACCTCAGTGCCGTCCCTCACCGTCTTCCCGGTGGGAATACACCTCGTCGAAGAAATCCCTGATCACGGACACAAGGCCTTCAGCGACTACGACGTGTTCCGCAACCACAAGATCCCCTTCCTCTTTCTCTCTGCAGCACGATCCCCGCGGTACCACACGGCAGGCGACGTCGCCAGCACGCTCCACTACGAACGAATGGCCGCCACCGTCAACTGGTTGGAGCGCCTCCTGACGCTGATGGAACAGGACGAGGCCGCCTACACCTACGATGCGCAACGGGTGGAGTTCGCGACTGAGGTTGCCGCATTCCGCGGCATCGTGGAGCAGGCGATTCGGGAAGACACGCTCATTCCGGGCACATCACGCTGGTCACTGAGGAAGCTGCGGCAGGATGTCGAGTGGCTGCGGGAGTTGGATGGATCCGCACCCACGCGGGAACACTTGGAGCGACTGGAGCGAATTTCTATTCGCGTGCAGTGTCTGATGGCCGATTACTCGGGCTGTTTTACCTTCTAATCACTGCGGACCTCTGAGCCAGCGTACCCCGCGGGTCACTGCCACCCTTCAGTCTCGTACCCCTTCTCCTTCAGGCACCGTTCGACAAAGGTCGTATAATCCCCCCGTGGCTGGAGCGGTTTGTACGTACCCGCCAAGAGACCTAGTACTGTCCCGACCGCGCCCCCTGCTGCCGCCCCGATCGCAATGCCCGTCGGCCCTCCGATCAACCCGGCAGAGGCTCCCACCGCCGCCCCGCCAATGAGGCCCAACGTCGCACCGGCACCAGCATTCCCGCTCCGATTGGTCCCATGGTCCAACCCGGACCGCTCCGCCTTCAGGGCGCACACCGCCGCCTCACGTTCAGCCTGATCTTTTCCATGCAACTGTAAATAGGTGGTCGATTTGAGAATCGGCTCCGGGCCGGCGCAGGCGACCAGGGTGACCATCAGGAAGCCATTGACGCCGTGAACGACTCTCTTGCGGATTCGGGTGAACCCGCACGCCAGTCTCGCCGACTTCACCATCACGTCATCGTGCATACGACCTCCCATCTGCTTCCCTCGCGCTCCCACCAGCCCCGTCCGCTTCTCGCCTCAATCGAGTTGGAGTTGTGCGCGTACCTGGTCTGCGGATCGGCCCTTCAGCAGCACCCGTTTCTGGCGGCTCCCCGCCCCGCTGAGAATCACGACCGCACTCGACGGAAGGCCACAAACCCTGGCAAGAAACCGGCACAACTCCTCGTTGGCCGCTCCATCAGACGGCGGCGCCGCCACACGAATCTTCACCGCATCACCGTGGAAGCCTGCACACTCAGTCCGCGAAGCTTTCGGCTGAACATGCACCGCAATGACGGCACCGTCGGGGGTGGTGCGAACGATTTCTTCTTCAGGTGGAATTGGGCGTTGGCGATTGAGATCTGCGCGGCTCACAGATTGCCTGCGAATGCCGGCCATTGCCGGCAGTTGGTTAGAACACCGCCTTCACAACTTCCACGATACTGCGCAGCATGTCCGGATCATCGGTGATCGGACGGGCCAAGGCGACATCGCAGGCACGTTCAGCCGGAATCCCCTGCTTGATCAGCGTAGCTGCATAAATGAGGAGCCTGGTGCTGACGCCCTCTTCGAGCCCGTGATTCTTGAGGTTGCGGACCTTCTCGGCAATCTTCACGAGCCGTTGAGCAATCTCGGGACTCACCCCAGCCTCATGGGCCACCACCCGAGTTTCGACATCCGGCACCGGATAATCAAACTCGATGGCCATGAAGCGCTGTTTGGTGCTTTGCTTGAGATCTTTCAGGATGCTTTGATAGCCGGGGTTATAGGAGATGACCAGCATAAAATCATCCACCGCTTCGATGACCTGCCCCTTCTTCTCGATCGGCAAGAGTCGGCGGTCATCACTCAACGGATGGATGATGACCGTGGTGTCCTTGCGGGCCTCGACGATCTCATCCAGATAGACGATTGCCCCCTGCTTGACCCCAAGCGTGAGAGGGCCGTCCATCCAGACCGTCTCCTGGCCCTTCAACAGATACCGGCCCACGAGGTCGGAAGCGGTCAGATCTTCGTGGCAAGCCACCGTAATGAGTGGCCGCCCCAACCGATACGCCATATGCTGGACGAATCGTGTCTTGCCGCATCCCGTCGGCCCTTTGAGCATGACCGGCATCCGGCTCTTGGCCGCGACGGTGAACAGCCCCACTTCACCCCGCACGTCGGCATAAAAGGGCTCCTGGGTGATCCGGTACTGGTCGATGCCTTGTTCGTGCCCCTTCGAAGCCGTAACCGTTCGCCCTTCGTTCATCGCCACACCCCTACATTGAATTGAGCCAGCCGCATGGTGCGCCACGATAAACGGAAACGAGCAGGAAGTTCAAGCGATCGGCCGGCTGCCATGTGTTACGGCCGTCGGCATGTCCCCGTCATCACCCGACCTTGGAGCCGTCCAACACTTCTCGAACTTTCTTGGCCAGCGTCGTCGGCGTGAAAGGCTTTTGCAGGAAGGAATGTTCGGTATCAATGCCGCCTTTGGAAAAGGCCGGATGGTCCGGATAGCCGGACATGTACAACACTTTCACCTCTGGACGAACCGTGGCCAACTTCTCAGCGACCTCAGGGCCGCTCATCTGCGGCATCACGACGTCCGTTAGGAGCAAATGAATCGGCCCCGCATGCTTGGCGCCGGTGAGCAGGGCTTCGATGCCATGTCTGGCCTCCAACACCGTGTACCCATGCAGCCGCAGTGTCTCATTGACCAGGCGTCGAACGCCCGGTTCATCTTCCACCAACAGCACCGTCTCACGTCCTCGAACCGAATCCCCCCCGACGGCAACGGATTCGGCTTCCGGGCTCACGGCCTCCACGCGCGGGAAGAAAATCTTGAAGGTCGCGCCGCGGCCAGGCTTACTCTCCACTTCGATGAAACCGCCGCTCTGCTTGACGATCCCATAGACGGTCGACAAACCGAGTCCGGTCCCCTTGCCCTTTTCCTTGGTGGTGAAAAATGGTTCGAACACGTGCGACTGCGTATCCTCATCCATCCCATGACCCGTATCCCGCACGATCAGCGCAATATAGGAGCCGGGCTCGGCGCCCATCGGCGGACGATTGCGGCGCGGACCGAAGTGCACATTCGCGGTTTCTACGGTCAACCGGCCCCCGCTCGGCATGGCATCACGCGCATTGACGGCCAGGTTCATAATCACCTGCTCAACCTGCCCGGGATCCGCCTTCACCTGGCCTAAACCGGGATCCAGCACCGTACAGAGCTCGACGATATCTTCACCCAGCAATCGCCTGAGCATGCCCTCCATATTGTGGATCACGGAATTCAGATCCAGCACTTTCGGAGCAATAAACTGCCGGCGGCTGAACGCCAGCAACTGTCCGGTGAGACCGGACGCGCGATCGGCCGCTTTTTTGACCTCTTCCAGTTCTTTGCGGAAGCCATCCGTGGAGGAGAGGCGGCTCAACACCAGCTCGCTGTACCCTCGAATCACGGTCAACATGTTGTTGAAGTCGTGCGCGACCCCGCCGGCCAGCCGCCCGACGGCCTCCATTTTCTGCGATTGCTGCAGCTGGGCCTCCGTGCGGCGCAACGCCTCCTCAGCCCGGGCTCGATCACCAAACTGGCCGATCTTGAGTCCGACATCGGCCACCATTTTTAATAATTGCTCGTCCGGCTGCTTGATCTCACGCCGATACAACTCGATGACGCCTTCGACCTCCGTGCCGACCCGGACAGGAAATCCGAACGCGCCGTGCAGACCTACCCGGGAGGCAGCAGCGCCGCGCGGGAAATTTGTCTCCTGCACCACATCCTTGATCCACGTCGCCTCTCCCGCCTGCCAGATCCGTCCCGGAAGCCCCTGGCCGATCAAGAATGTATGTCGCCAGGTTTCCAACACAAACTCTTCGGCATTGAGTCCAGGTGATTGCCAGACATCGAGGCATCGCAGCAGGCTGCTTTGCCGGTCCAGCCTCCAGAAAATACCCAATTCCCATTCCAGGCTTTCGCAGATCGCCTGCAGAATCTTCGGACCGGCTTCCTCCAACGTCCGTGACTCGGATAACACGCGGGTAACGGCATATTGAGACGCCAATTGGCGCTCTGTCCGTTTACGAGCCGTAATGTCCCGGATGAACGCACTGAAGATATACGCATCACCTAATCTGGCCGGAGAAATGGTAATTTCCACGGGAAATTCGTGACCGTCGCGATGACTGCCCATCATCTCGATCCGCCGATTGAGCAACGCGCCTTGCCCTGTATCCAGGAAATGGCGCAACCCGCGCTCATGCGCGTCCCGGTCACGGGCCGGAATGACTGTTTCAGATACACGGCGGCCCAGGGCTTCCTCCCGTTCCCACCCGAAGATGTTGACGGCCTGAGCATTCCAGTCGGTGATGATGCCGCCCGCGTCCATGGAAATGACGGCATCCAGCGCGGTGTCGACGATGACGCGATTGCGTTCCTGGCTCTGCAAGAGCGCGGCTTCGGCGGCCCGGGCCCATTCACTCTCCTGCTGCGCTTGCCGATGTTGATCACGCAATCGCCCGGTGGCCCAGAGCAGCAGCCCCACCATCGGAATCCACACCACGACACCGGCGATACCGAGCTTCCACATCATCGCCCGAATCGGCAGAAGGATCACGTCGCGGTCAATCCGCAGGAGGATGGTCCATTGCAAACCCGAGTATTCGCTGTACCCCTTGGTCTGCGAATACCCCGTCACCACCGGAACGCGCCGGCGCACATGCATTTCCTCCACATACCCGGCCTTGCCCGACCCGCTCAGCATCACTGAAGGCAATCCCATTTCACGGAGATTGGTCCGTTCCACGCTGGAGGAGGCGGAATCCACGAATACCACGCCGGCTTTGGTCAGAAACTGATATTCAAAGGGCCCGGATGCCCCTTCGGTCTGTTGAATCTCACGCACCGTTTCGATCAGGACATCTTCCAGCATCGGCAAGCCGATTCGGGTCGTCACCGCCCCGAGAAACTGTCCATGCACATTCATGATCGGAGCGGTGAAGGCGATGGACTCGATTTTATGATTCGACTCGTGAATTTCGACTTCATCGACCTGCACGGTGCCCGTCTGTCGCACCCGATCAAACCAGCCGCTCCGACCATAGTCCTGGCCGATGGTCCCGGAGTCCGTCGACGCCACCATGCGCCCCTGCGGGTCCGTCACACCCAGCCAGAGATAAACCGGCGCGTAGGTTTCCTTCATCCATTGCAGATATTCATTGATATATTTCTTATCCGCCGCGCGGTCCGAAAACGCTCGGGCCATCATGCGGACATCGGCATGCCGTTCAAAGAGCAGCCGATCCAGCTTATCCGCAATCTCAGCCGACGCGAGTGTGAGGTTTTCTCCTGTCGCTTCCACCATGCGCACTTCGATGGAGCGCAGCATGACCACCCCGATCACAAATGCCACAATCGTCATGCCGACGATCAGGACAGGCAGCCAGGGATAGGAACGGCGTGAAGACGCGGCGGGGGAAGAAGAGGCGGTCATCGTCGAGGCTCCGTCACAGTATAGTTCGGCAACAATCGCGCAGGACGATACCAGTGTTTGGCGCGAGCCAGACTCGGGAGACCGGAATCATCCATGGTATTGATCCAACATGCCCCTTTGTCGCGAGCTTGGCGACAGAATTCACGAAATATGAACGGCCCTGCCCCCACCATATCCCGATCTGCAACTTCCAGCAAGACACAGAACACCGACTGGTTGAGCCATAGCCCCATCGTATAGGCCCGTATGCGCCCCTCCACCCGCACGACCGCCCCGGTCAGCCCCAACTCGTCATACGCGGACAGGGCCGCCTCATGGGCGCCTGCGGCGTCCTCTAACAAGGCTTGAGCCCAACTATCCGACCCATCGCGCTGTTTCTGCTCGTGCCATTCACGGAACAGACTCACACACGCTGGTCGATCCCGCACATCGAAAGGTTCGAACACTCCGCCATATTCACGCACAAACCGGTTACAGGCCGCACGGGGGGATCGGTATGCGTCTCCAGCAAGATCAGCCAGGTCTGCGGCCGCATACAGATAGTCCGGCTCTTTGGCCGTCGCGACGTATCCCGCGTCCTGCAGCTCCCGCACCAATGCTTCGGGAACATTGTCGATTCTCGTGACCGAAGAGGTTCCATTTCGCTCGCGCATGAAGCGGAACGCTGCGGCCACTGCATCCCGAAACGGGCCCGCTCCAAGCGGGGGCAGCACCATGAAAATGCCGTCCGGGGAATCGGCAAACAGGCACAGATGCTCATGAAGGTTGGCCCACGAATATGCCAGGCGATGTCGCCAGATGTAGTGAAAGGCAAATGAGGCGGCGGCAAGGGGCACCTCGTGCATGCCAGAACTCCGGGCCAACGCAGCCTCCAGCCGGGATCGATCCTCCAAGGCCAAAGCCTGCGTCTGCACCTGGAGCGTTCCTCGCTGAAGACGCTCGGTCAGCCGCAGCAGGGGGCGGAGGACAATCACATCGCCCTGGAATCGGCCAATGAACCTGGGATACCGTGCCAGCATCTCCAGGGTGGCATCCTCCTCGATCCAGCGGGCAGTGGCATCTGCCGCCTGCTCAATCGGCGACGAGGGAAGGTCCCGCATATAGGGACACTTGGTGTCCCAACCGAGCAGAACCTCTGTATGATTGGCATCCCACATCAACGCAAATGGGTACAGCCGGCAGTCGAGCGGGCGGACATCATAAATGCGGCACTGCGAGGTGGCCGGATCAAACGCCGGGCAGAGGTAGCCTTCCCCTGACGGATTCGGCACCAGCTCGATCTGCGCACCCCCGGCATCCGGAAACCGCTCCGGCGCCAGTCCGGCCCCCACTGCCGACCGAATTTCGTCCGTCGTAAAAAATGGGCGGAGCACACTGTTCGACTCGGGAAATCGGCAACAGACGTCGCATTGCAGACAGGCCGTGCTCGGCACGATCTGCAGGAGTGACTGGCCTACGGGTCGTGGAGGGATCGACGCGGACGGGTGAACGAATGGACTCGTCATGAGCTGTGACGGCATTGTAGCACTACGCGCTGACGCGTCCTACTGCTCGGGCGCGAACTCCTCGCGAGACGCCACCCCCGAGCCGGGCGGGCCGGCCCCCAGCACGGCAGCGACTTGTACACGTGTCGGAGGCCATGGTACGATTTGCTCCACCTCGAATCCACCCGCGAGTGCGAAGCATGCGACTGCGCTGCGAGCATCGAGGATATGGCATTGGCACTGGCACAACTTTCACGTGAGCCATTGAACTCCGACGAAGCCCGCCGACGTTGTCTCGCAATCCGCGATGCGCTCGTTCATGCCGGTGTGTATGGCCCGGTCGAAGCGGGAGACGCTGCGACGGCCAACACCTCTACGCCTCAGCCGCTGCATTTTCGTCTTGCGCCGACAGCGTTTCACCTCTCCCCGTCCGATGTAACGTTCTTTCAGCAGCTCGGTCAGGACCTCCTGGCCTTCTATAAGGCCCTCAATCGGCTGTACCAGGAGAGTGTTCGAGGGACTCAGCCGACCTGGGTTGCGTCGTATCTCGACCAGGGGAAGCCGGAAGCCCTCATCACCTACAGCCGCATGAACCGCTTTCGGAATCTCCTTCCCGGCATCATCCGCCCGGACGTCATCCCAACCGCCGATGGAATGGTCATCACCGAACTGGACTCGGTCCCCGGCGGGATTGGGCTCACCGCCTGCTTGACCCGGGCGTACGACGATCAACTCAGACTCGACTCGATGCCCGCCAACGCACCAGCAGACCACTCTCCCTTGATCGCCGGACGGGATGGCATGCTGCAGGGCTTTGCCGCCATGTTACGGGCCCAACAGGGCGAGCAGGAAGGTTGTCTGGCCATCGTGGTCTCGGACGAGGCCAAAGAATACCGGCCTGAGATGGAATGGATAGCCTGCCGCTTGCGCGAGATCGGCGTCCAGGCCTTCTGTGTCGAACCTCGAGCCGTGCAGTTCACGGAAGACGGGCTCTTCCTCCAAGACAACTCCCAACTCCGGAGGATCGGCCTGCTGTATCGCTTTTTTGAGCTCTTCGACCTCAAGAACATCCCCAAATCCGAGCTCATGATGTATGCCGCCAAAAAGGGACTGGTCTCCGTCACCCCACCCTACAAACCCGCGCTCGAGGAAAAGCTGGCCTTCGGCTTATTTCACCACCCAGAACTTGCGGCATTTTGGGAGCAGGCACTGCCCCACGACCTCATGGCCAGATTGCAGCGGGTGTTTCCTCGAACCTGGATTCTCGATCCTCGCCCGGTTCCGCCGACCGCCATCATTCCACACCTCACAATCGGTGGACGCGCGGTGTCGGACTTTCGCCGTCTGGCTCAGACCACGCAAAAAGAACGGCAACTGGTCATCAAGCCCTCGGGATTTTCGGAATTGGCCTGGGGCAGCCGCGGGGTCTCCATCGGACATGACTTGCCGCAGACCGAATGGGCCGCCGCCCTGGAACAGGCGCTCCAATCGTTTCCGACCACGCCATACGTCTTACAGGAATTCCACAAAGGCCGTCAGTTCGAGATGGCCTATTTCGATGAACAACGTGCCACCGTGGTGCCGATGTCCGGGAGAGCGCGCCTGTCTCCGTACTATTTTGTCGTCGGCGAGAAGGCCGAGCTCGGTGGGATTCTGGCAACGCTCTGCCCCGCCAACAAAAAAATCATCCATGGCATGGTCGATGCCATCATGGCCCCCTGCGCAGTCAGCCCTGACATGCCTGCCCGGGAGATCGTGCCAGAATGAGAAAGAGACCGACATGTTGCTGATGATCAATCCCAAATTTTCATCGTAGGTACTCATGGCCCTGACGCTCTATCATGTTCAATGGTGTCCCGATTGTGCGATTGTTCGAGACCGTCTGGAGGAACTGAACGTCACGTACGAGGGCGTAGTCGTGCCGGATTTCCGTCCGATGCGCCGCCAGGTCTATGACGTGTCCGGTCAATACTACGTGCCGGTTCTAAAGGACGGCGACACCGTCCTGACAGAAACTCACGAGATTCTCGCTCACCTGGACACCCACTACGAGAAGGCTCAACCGTGAGGAGATCGCCCATCCCTGCATCGGCCGCGCCCCGACCTCTCGTGAGCAGGAGAGACCACGATCAAGCGCAGCCGGGCACGGCTCGATATATCAGGCTGGCATCAGCGAAAGGATAGACCAGTGGAGGATTGGAGACGCATCCTGGCCGATAGTGTGGTGAAGCCGAAGGATCTGGCCGAGCGGCTCGGGGTCGACCCGAAAGATATCGAAGACATCGTGGGTGACTACCCCATGCGAATTACACCCACCGTGTTGAGCACCATAAAGGAGAAGGGGGATGCGATTTGGAAGCAAGTCGTCCCCGATCGTGCGGAACTGGCCGATGCTGACGCGGAGGACGACCCACTCGAGGAAGACCTGATGAGCCCCGTCCCGCATCTGGTCCACCGGTACCCCGACCGCGTCCTGCTCATGGTCACCAACCAATGCCCCATCTACTGCCGCTTCTGCACAAGAAAACGACTGGTGGGAAAACCGGGGTTCCTCAAAAAGGGGGAACTGGACCGAGCCATCGCCTACCTGCGTGAACATCAGGAAGTGCGGGATGTCATCCTGTCGGGAGGAGATCCGCTGTTGCTGCCGGATCATCTGCTGGAGCGAATCCTGAAATCACTGCGCACCATCCCGCATTTGGAAGTGATCCGTATCGGCACACGGGTGCCGGGGTCTCTTCCGGAACGCATCACACCCAAGCTCTGCGAGATCATCAAGAAGTACCATCCGTTCTACATGAACCTCCATTTCAATCACCCCGATGAACTGACCCCCGAGGTGAAACGCGCCTGCGGGATGCTGGCCGATGCCGGGGTTCCCCTGGGGGCACAGACTGTGTTACTGAAAGGGGTTAACGATGATCCCGAGATCATGAAGCGCCTGATGCACCAGTTGTTATTGGCGCGGGTCAAGCCGTATTACCTCTACCAGGCTGATCTCACGAAGGGGACGAACCATTTCCGGACGTCGGTCGAAACCGGCCTCCGGATCATCAAAGCCTTGCAAGGGCATACCAGCGGCATGGCCGTTCCGCATTTTGTTATCGATGCCCCCGGCGGCGGCGGGAAGATCCCGTTGCTCCCCGGGGATTACCTGGTCAATTTGGACGAAGACAGTGCGGTGTTGAGAAACTACGAAAATAAGACCTATCACTATCCCCAACCCGGGTCCGCGCAAGGGCGCGAGTTACCGATGGTCGGCGCACACCCTTCCTGGGGCACGACGGCGAACGGGTGCGACGGAGGGAGCGACCACCTGTGAGACGGGTCCGGGCCTCGAAGGGGATTCTCCCCTATCAAGATATCGTCCAACTGATCGCCAATGGCGCCATTACGTCGGATGCCCCCATCGAACATCGGCAGATCCAGCCGGCAAGCCTGGACTTGCGGCTGGGGAAGAAAGCCTATCGGCTGATCAGCAGCTTTCTCCCCGAACTGTCTGCGATCAGTAGCCGGCTCAATGTCCTCGACTTCTACCAGTCCGATCTCGTGATGTATGAGATGGACCTGTCGCAAGGCGCGATCCTCGAAAAAGGCCACGTCTACCTGGTGCCGCTGCTTGAACAACTCGAGCTCCCTGCCACGCTTCGTGCCCGGGCAAATCCCAAAAGCACAACCGGACGGCTGGATGTGTTCACCCGCGTGGTGACGGACCTGAATGCCGGGTTCGATGAGATCCGCGCCGGATATCGCGGCCCGCTCTATTTGGAAGTCGTGCCTCGTTCATTCGCGATCAAAGTGCGCACCGGGGACTCATTGAATCAAATCCGGTTCGTCCGCGGCGATGCGACGGTCTCGGACCGCGCCCTGCAGAAACTGCACGGCACCGATCCGCTCCTGTATCGCAACGCCTCGCCGCCGAAAGCGCTCCCCCAGAAGGAATTCCGCACCGAGCGTGGCCTCTTTTTGCGCATCGACCTGACCGGCAGCGCGCGGGAAGACGCCGTGATCGGGTACCGGGCCAAGAAAAATAGCCACGTCATTGACCTGGCCAAGATCGGGCACTATGCGGCACTCGATTTCTGGGAACCCTTAAAACGACACCGGCACGACAGTCTCCTCCTGGAACCGGAAGAATTTTATATTCTGGCCTCCAAGGAGCGGATCCGCGTTCCGCCCGGATATGCTGCAGAAATGGTGGCCTATGAGGCCGCCTGTGGGGAACTCCGCACCCACTATGCCGGATTTTTTGATCCGGGATTCGGGTATGGAGACGGGAAGATGCGGGGAACCCAGGTGGTCTTGGAAGTTCGCCCCCATGACGTCCCGTTCCTCATTCACGACGGGCAAACCTTCTTCAAAGTAGTGTATGATCAGATGCTGTCAGTGCCGACACAGGTGTATGGCACGGCACTCGGCTCGTCATACCAACGACAAGCCCTCACCCTCAGCAAGCATTTTAAGGCCTAAGCATGGCACCACCCAGCGATCTTCCCGAAGTGTCGACACGTCCGTCCAGGCCCCACGCCAACCAGCAGGGGCCGGATGAAGAAAGCCATTCGGACCGGCAGGCCCATGTCATCGGGATGATGATCGGCACGGCCCTCATGTTCATTGGCTTCCTTGACGTGTTCCTGTCGATCAGCGGTGGATTCGAAATCAACGTCGTGCCCCTCCTCATCTACTTCAGCGGCATCGCCGTCTGGGCGAATGCCGTGGTGGAAAACCCCACTATCCGCTATTCCCTCATGGCAGGCTCCGTCCTGATCAGTCTGGCGTTCTTCCACTATGGCGAGGTCCTGTTCTGGCACAAGCAGGTCGTGTTCTGGTCCACCGTGGCGGTGGTCATGTATTTCATGTTTAAAGACACCAAGCCGATGACCTGAATGGTTCCTGGTGGCACCGCTGCCCACAGGCACCATCCCCGTCCGATGACCATCGCCGTCATCATTCCGGTTCTGAACGAATCCCGCTGTATCGGACGAACCCTCTCCTACACCGCCACGCTCGGATTCGACGACCTCGTAATCGTCGACGGTGGCAGTACCGATACCACCTGCGCGATCGTGCAATCATTGATCGAGCCCAGCACATCAGACTCCGACCTGCCCTTGGCACCACCTACCACCCGCATCCGTCTGCTCACAACATCACCGGGACGCGCACACCAACTCAATGCAGGAGCCGCCGCCAGCCAGTGTGACGTCCTGCTCTTCCTGCATGCCGATACGCAACTCCCGCCGAATGCGCGGCAGGCCGTCTCAACCGCGTTGTCCGAGCCTACCTGGGTCGGCGGGCGCTTCAGCGTCTGCTTCGACTCACCGCGCCTCACGGCGCCCGTCATTGCCAGCCTGATGAATCTCCGATCCCGCCTCAGCGGCATTGCCACAGGAGACCAGGCCATCTTCGTGAGACGCGACGTCTTCGAAAGCCTAGGTCGGTTTGCCGAGATCCCTCTGATGGAAGATATCGAGTTCACACGGCGACTGAAACGGGCCGGAGCGGTCGCGCCCCTGCCCGATGTGGTCGTAACGGCCTTTCGCCGTTGGGAGCAAAACGGCCCGCTGCGCACAATTCTGTTGATGTGGACCCTTCGCTTCCTGTACTGGATCGGGGTAGACCCGCATCGACTCCAACATTTTTACGGTATGGTGAGATAAATCCATGAGTGCTCGACCCTCGAACCGTCAGCAACCCGCATCGGCAGCCCTGGTGATCTTTGCCAAGGCTCCGATCCCGGGACAGGTGAAGACCAGACTATGCCCCGCCCTGACCGAAGACGAAGCCGCCACCCTGCACGGCAGTTTCGTGCTGGATACACTCGAACGGACCAAGGCCGCCGTCACCAAGTTCAAGCTTCCGGTCGATCGTTACCTCGCCTGCGCCCCGTCCAGTACCCATGTGTTTTTCAGAATCATGGAAGCCCGCCACGGTGTCACCCTGTTAGATCAGGAAGGCGACGACCTCGGCATGCGGATGCGACTGGCGTTCGACACCTTGTTTCGCCGCGGCTATCAGCAAGTATGTCTGGTGGGGACCGATGTTCCCTCGTTGCCCTTGCCCCACTACCGCGATGCCGTCGAGGCGCTGACTCGCCAAGATCTGGTCCTGGGGCCCGCTCAGGACGGAGGGTACTACCTGATCGGGATGACGACGCCTCATCCCACGCTGTTCGAGAACATTCCCTGGTCCACCGATCAGGTCTTGCCGCTCACGCAACAGAAGGCGAAGGCCGCCGGATTGAACCTCGTACTGCTGCCGGTCTGGAACGATGTCGATACCATCGAGGACCTCCACGCCTTGATCGAAGACTGTGCCGCGGACAAGGCACGCCCCAAGCAGGAGCGCGTCTATTCAATGCGGACCGCAGGTACTCTGGAGTTACTCGCCAAACGGCTTCGAACGCGCCAGACATAAGGGAGCCATCCATGCCCAACAACGTTGCCCTCATCACCGGCGGAGCCAAAGGTATCGGCCGTGCCATTGCACTGGATCTCGCAGGCCAAGGCTGGTCTGTCGCCATTTGTTACCGCACCAGCGCGGCTGCCGCACAAGAGACCAGCGCGGCAATTGCGGCCCGTGGCGGCCAAGCCCTCGCCGTGCAATGCGACGTCGCCGACCCACAAGCGGCACAACAATTGGTTGCGCACGTCGAAACACAGTGGGGACGGATTGACGCCCTCATCAATGGAGCCGGCCCGTATCATCGCGTGAACCTTTTTGAAGAAACGACAACCGGCTGGCGGGAGATGTTTGACGGAAACCTCCATCCGATTTTTTACCTCGGGCAAGCCGTCGCGCCGGGCATGAAGGCACGACGGCACGGGCGCATCATCAATTTCAGCATGGCCAATGCCGACCAAATGGTGGCCCAACCAGAAGTTACCGGGCATTATATCGCCAAGGCCGGGGTACTGATCCTCACCCGCACGCTGGCGAAGCTGCTTGCACCCCATGGAATCACCGTCAACGCGATTTCTCCCGGCTTCATCGATTCAGGCAGCGCACCACCGGAGGAGCTTGCAGGCGTGGTGAAGCGAATCCCGGCCGGATACGTCGGAAGCGTGGGAGACACGGTCAGTGCAGTGCGATACTTACTGAGCGAGGATGCGCGCTATGTGAACGGGGCGAACCTGCATCTCAGCGGGGGGTGGGGGATTTGATCGAGCAACCGGTCACTTGGCAAAGAAGAGAATGGCCGCGATGATCACCGCCATGGCATAACTCTTGGGGTCCTTCACGGCAAACACCACGGGGTCGTCGTCCATCCGGTTTCGGTAGGCCAGCATCCAAACCCGGCTAATCCAATACAACATCACCGGGCACACCAGCCACAACACATCTGCATGCGTGTACAGCAGGAGCACCTCCTTACTGCTGATATACAACGCCAACACCAGCACCGCCAGCAACCCGCTGGCCGTGCCGATACTCGATACATGTTCCACATCCGTGACCCAGTACCCGCGCCCGTGCAACCCCTTACCTTCAGCCTGGCTCATAAGGCGCAACTCCGTAAAACGCTTCACCAGGGCGAGACTCAGGAACAGAAACAGGGAGAACGTCAGCAGCCAATGTGAGGGCTCGACGCCGGTGGCAGCCCCTCCCCCATAGACACGCACGGTATACAGCTGCGCTAGGACGATCACATCGAGCAACACAAATTGCTTCAAATAAAATGAGTAGCCCGTTGTAAGCACCAAGTACCCCACCAGCACGAGCAGAAACAACGGAGGAAGCACAAAGGCCAGCAGGACACCCCCGAGAAGGCAGGCTGCGGCTAAAGCAAGGCCAAAGGGAATCGGCAGACTGCCTGAAGCAAATGGCCGATTCCGTTTCCGTGGGTGTCGGCGATCGGACTCCAGATCCAGGCAATCATTGATGATGTATACCGAGGAAGCACAGAAGCTGAAGGAGAGGAAGGCGAGGCCCGCCTGCAACAGCAATCGACCGTTGGTCAATTGGTGGGAGGCCACCACCGGCACGAACACCAACACATTCTTCGCCCACTGGTGGACACGCAGCGCTTTAGCGACCTGCTTCACCCAGTTCACCGGCCTGCTGAACACGTGGCTGACTGTGGTCAGCGTTCTGGCCCGGCTTAGGACACCGGGCGAAGCATTGACCACGATCGCCTCGCTGGCCTCAGCCCACACCGGAAAATCAGCCGTGGAGTTGCCGGCATAGGCAAACCGGCGCACACCATATCGCTCAACCAACAGGGCGACTTTCCGGGCACCTTTCAGATTGACGGAACTGTCGCTTCCGAACACCCGTCCATCGAACAAGCCGAGGTGGCTCGCCACTGCCTGGGCAAAACTCAGGTGGCTGGCCGTGGCCAGGATCAGCTCTCGCCCGGCGCGGCGCTCGTTCGAAAGGAATTCGACCAGTTCCTGATCGTAGGGCAATGTGCTGGCATCAAGCGTCACCCTCCGGGCAATCTCATGTTTGAGATAGGCTCTGCCTTTCAGCAACCAGAGGGGAAGCAGCAGGACCACGAGGGGATTCCGCTTGAGCAGCACCAACAATGACTCCCACAGCAGATCCGTCCTGATGAGCGTGCCATCAAGATCAACACAGAGAGGGGGTTTTGCCTGCAGATCCTCACCCATAAGTAATTGACAGGATTCTATCGGCAAGGGGATGCTCGCGCAAGCACTTACGAGATTCGCGTAGTGAGCACCCTGCAGGGGATGAATAGAGAGTCGCTCGCGCAGGGACCGGGCAAGTGGAGAGAACCACCCGTACCGCCCGGCTCCGCCGACGGCGTTAGGATGGAGTGAACGCCTTTTTCAACAAGGGCTCGACTTCGCCCTTGGCTTCCATCGAGTCCAGAATATCCGTGTCACCATAAAACTGCCCATCGATGAACACCTTCGGCAAGGTCGGCCAATTGGTCAAACGGGTCAACGTCTCCCGTTTAGCCGGCTGGGATAATACATCGATGAGTTCATAGGGATACCCATACTTGTCGAAGAAGTGCATGGTTTCGCGCGTAAACCCGCACATCGGCATGGCCTTGGTGCCCTTGCCATAAATCAAAATCTTGTTGGCCTTAATTTCTCGCTGTATTTCTTCTTCAATCGGGTCAGCCATCTGTCCCTCCTTACGGTTTTACTTCATCCGGTGTGGTGGCGGTAATCTCCAACGCATGGATACGCCCATCTTTCATGGGAGCAGCCAGCGCCTGGTAGACCATGCGATGCCGGTCCAGCAAATTCTTCTCGGCAAATCCTGCAGACGTCACCCGAACGATCAAGTGGTCCTGCGTCCCGGTTTTGTCGATCACGGTGACGGCAGCATCAGGGAACACTTGACGGATATACGTGGTCACGGCATCAGCGGTAATCATCTTGGAAGAATAGCGCATCCGGGAAGTCGAAGGCAATCAGGTGTGCGCATCTGCTCACGTGTGCACCAGGACATGCTCCCGCCGATGGCAATTTATCTGACAGCCCGCTACACTACCAGCTTGCACGGCCGATTCATGCCGGCTACCTACGTAGAATGAAAGGAGCTTCTTCATGATCCAGACGGTGTCACCTCGCCCTCGCCCGCTCATCCGAATGACCCTCTGCGCGTTACTGATCGCGCTCATCAGCCAGATGACCATCTCAACCCGCCCGGCCTCTGCCGCTGGTTCCGGGTCCGAAGCCATCCAAGGCTTGGGAAGCTACTTTCTCACCTTGCCGTACGGCGGCATCAAGATGGCCGTTGCCATGTTGGGGGCGGTCGCCGGTGGTATGGGTTTTATCTTCACTGGAGGAGACAAAGCGACGGCGGACAAAATCTGGGGGCCCGCCATGGGAGGGGAATACGTCATCACCCCGGAGCATATCCGCGGAGAGAAAGATCTTCACTTCTTCGGGAACGCCCATACCAAGTAAGACGAGCCGCAGGACCAGGTCCTGTGAGAGCCCGTCTCTCCGCTTCGTCCGAACAACGAAATCACTTACCCGCACATCGCTAGTTGCCGGAACGATCCCCGGTGGTGCATTTCATCCGGCTTGGTGGATCCCAACCACCAAGCCGGCGCTCATTACTCCTCGTGTGCCGCTAACTGCCTGAAAATCAAACCTTTCTTCACGGACGCCCTCCGGCATAGCTGTTGCTGTACCTCAGCAGCAAGTATGGCTTGCAACCACCGACCATCTCACCATCAAGGAGGGCATCATGGAAGATTTTAAATCGGGCTTCTTCATGAGTGAAACCGCCTGCAATGGCCGAGTGCTCATCGTGGATGATGAACCGGACATCCGAAAAGTCGTTCGCATGACCCTCCAAAAAGCTGGCTATGAAGTGGTTGAAGCTGAGAATGGGGAAAAAGCCATCGAGGTCATCAATACTGGAGAAAACCGGCTCCTGCTGGACGTCCTCATCTGTGACATCCGCATGCCGAAGATCAATGGCGTCGAGGCCATTGCCTACTTCCAGCAGGAATGGCCGAGGGTCCCCATCATCGTCCTGACCGGGTTCCCCGATACTGACATGGCCACCTCCTTCCTGCGTAGCGGCGTGGTCGATTATCTGGTGAAACCGGTGGAAGGAGAAAAGCTGCGCACCGCAGTTGCCAGAGCTATGGAACAACGAGAGCTGGCCCAACTCTAGCATCCGGTCCTGTCGCCGGATGCATTGCGCGAGCGGCGTCGGGGAGGCTGCGATGGCCTCCCCGACGGCACAATGCGCCGCGACAGGACCGCCCTCGCACCGAACCTCCGGCTCTCACACGGGACGCAGGCATGACACCACAGGCCACGAGCATTGCCATCATCGGAGCGGGCAAAGGCGGCGTCGCGCTCCTCGATCTTCTTCATCAAATTCCCGACGTGGAGATTGTCGGGATCACCGACAAGGACCCCGCAGCGCCGGGTCTGCAACGAGCACGTGACCTACATGTACTCGTGGAACCGCAGGCGTCCGATCTGATCCAGAACGATCGCGTCACATTGATCATGGATGTGACCGGCGACCCGTCGATGACGCGCATGATTCAAGCCTTGAAGCGCCCCGGCGCCGAGGTCCTGAGCGGCGCCGCCACTCGCCTGCTCTGGAAACTTGTCCAGCATCAATCCCAACTGGAAGCCGAACTGTTTCAGGCCGACAAACTGGCCGGGCTGGGGTCCTTTGCAGCCGGCATCGCGCACGACATCAACAACCCGCTGCAATTAATCCTTGGCCTTGCCGAGAATCTTGAGGACGAGCGGGACCTCACCATCGTCCATGAGCAAGCCCGCGACATCACCGAGGCCGTCAAACGCACCAGCGCCATCTGCCGGGACCTGACCCGATACGCCAGGCGTAATGGCGCCGTTGAAGACATGATGGTGAACCTGAATACGAAACTGGACGAGGCCTTGAGAATTGCGCGATATGCCGTGACGCTCCAGGATGTCACGGTCGTGAAGCGGTACGCGAACGAGGCGACCATCAAAGGAAACCCTGACGAATTGCTCCACGTCTTCGTGAATCTGATCACCAACGCGGTCCAAGCCATCCAGGTCCGCGGCACCCTGACGCTTGAGACCCGCGTCGGGCCCGATGGCACGATCAGCGCCTCCGTGAGCGATACAGGATGCGGCATTCCGAAAGAAGCCTTCGCAAAAATCTTTGAACCGCTCTACACCACGAAGCCCCCTGGGAAAGGGACAGGCTTGGGGTTGTACAATGTGATGTCCGTCATTTCGAAAATGGACGGACACATTTGCGTTGAAAGCGACGTCGGTGTCGGCACGACCTTCCGGATTGAATTTCCACAGGTGCAACCGACAACATCATGCGCACCGCTGTGACGAACACCCCGCGCCCCGTGTCCAATCCACTGGGATGGGGTCTGAAGCGTAAGTTGATCGTCTCCATGCTGCTGGTCGGCGTCGTTCCTCTGCTGCTCGGCCTGGGCATGGCCTTCCTGCGCGGCTCAAAGGAAATTCAAGTCGTCAGCGGTGAAAGCTTTCAAGCGCTCGCCACCGAGGCCGCCAGGAAGTTGGACCTGCTCGTGGCCGAGGAGGTGGCCAGGACCTCGCGCATTGCCGTCCACCCGGGCATCATCCAACAATTGGAACACCACCGCGATCTGTTGCAATCCGGCGACAAACGCGTGTCCCAGGCGGCCATTACCCAACAACGCACCAGCTGGGCCGCGCGAGATCCCGTCGCAGTCAAAGCCATTACGGAAAATTCCACTGCCCTGCTGTTGAGAGGATTCTATGCCGGCTCACAGAGCGAATCCGACCTGCTCCTTCCCCAGGTTGTACGGGCAGCCACCAAGAAGTTGTTCATCACGGACGTGCAGGGCAATCTCTTCGCCGCACTGACCCCCTTCCCCGGCTTTGCCAATGCCGACCATCAATGGTGGAAAGGCGCGTATAACAAGGGGGTGGGCCAACTGTATATCGAGGATCTCCACTTCGATGAACAGGCCCAGACGTATGTCTTCAGCATCTCGCTCCCGATCATGGACAGCCTCCGGTACGAAGTGGTGGGAGTTCTCCATCGGGTCATCGATGCGAAGGAATTTTTCTCCCCCTCAACACATCCGATCCGCTTCGGCAAAACCGGCCATGTCATGCTCATCGACAGTCGAGGGATCGTCCTGAGTTGCCCGATCCTTCCAACCGGTGTTCGCCTTTCAGACCCGGCCCTGATTCCTCACGTCACCGGACGGGAACCGGGCTGGGTCACGGCCGAGAGCGATGGGCACGGAGGACAAGGCACGGCCATCATCGGGTTCGCGCTACTGCCCGAGACCAGTCGCGCCACCAACGGATCCCTCGAGAACGGCGCCTGGCATACGTTTGTCTGGCAGTCGTCCGACGAGCTCTTTGCGCCGATCCGGCACCTCATGCTGTGGATGCTGATTCTGGCGTCGGTCGCCCTCTGCCTGCTGGCAACGCTGGGATATTTTGCCGCCAGCCGGATCGTGACGCCGGTCCGCCGGCTGCAGGAAGCCGCTCGCCTCATTGGTCGCGGAGAGTTACAGGAGCCCATCCAGATTCATACCGGCGATGAGCTGGAAGAGCTCGCCATTGAATTCAACCGCATGCACACACAACTGGAGGCTGCCTTCGCCGGCCTGAGCACCCAGGTCGAAGAAAAAACACAGGAAGTCCAGTACCTCCAAAAATCGACGGATCAGGTGCTCGATGCCGTCCCGACGCCCATCATCATGATCGACCAACAAGGCCTTATCCAGTATATGAACCGCGCCTCCCGGGACACCTTGCATGCGCAGGCGGAAGACTGGGCATCACGGCCATTGTTCGATCTGCTTCCGATTGATGACGAGCATCGCCAGGCGCTCCGGCGAGACCTGCGGCTGGTGGAAGCGGGAATGCCCGTCGCGCCGACCCGTACGGACCGGGACCAGTCGCCCAAGGAAGCACGCGATCCGCTGAATCAAGCCCTCAGCCCCGCTGCACCCTCACTCCGGCGGGAACTGCGTATTGGTCCCCATCTGTACCATTACGAATGGTTCCCGCTCGAAGGCCGCAGCGGCGCGGGCAAACGGTTCGGCCTCGTCCTGCGCGATACCACGGACGAAACCCGGTTGCAGGATCAACTGATTCAGGCGGAAAAGTCCGGCAGCTTGGACGTCCTGACCGCCGGAATCGGCCACGAACTCAATAACCCATTGTTCGGCATTCTTGGACTCGGGGAAGCCATCCAGGAAGAAGGAGATTTGGAACGCGCCAAAGGGTATGCGCAAGACATCGTTGGACATGGCCGCAAAATGGCCGCCATTATCCGCGATTTCACCGGCGTGGCGGCCCGCGAATCCAAGAGCCAGCGCATTCCCGTTGATGTCACGGCCCAGCTGGAGCAGGCCCTGGCCATTGTGCAAACCTCCCATGAGTGTCTCGGCCTCAACGTCCAGAAACACTATGTCGCGGTGTCGCCGGTCACGGCGCTCCCGGATCAACTCCGACTGGCCTTCATCAATGTCCTGACCAATGCGATTCAGGCCATGAACGGGCAAGGCGACCTGTGGCTCACCACGGAGGAACAGGACGAGCTGGTCACCATCACCATCCGCGACAACGGGCCGGGCATACCCAAACAGCACCTCGGGAAAGTCTTCGATCCGTTCTATACGACCAAAGGCCAGGGAGAGGGATCAGGCCTCGGCCTGACTGTCGCGCAACGGTTGATCAAGAAGTTCGGCGGCGAGATCCGGCTGGAGAGCCCCGAAGGCCAGGGCACCACCTGTGTCATCACACTGCCGGCGGACAAATCCGGGGTACGGAAGGAGGAGCCATGCGTCTCATCCTGACATTCGCCCACACACGACTGTTGTGGCTCGCACTGCTGCTGCTCTGCGCCTCAACCTATTCCCTTCACGCCAAAGACGCCGCCCCTACAGGCATTGCGCCGGAGAAGGTCGCCGACTTCGTGCACGCCGTGCTGGACGCCGACCGCACGATCTATACCAATCAGGTCGTCAACCGTATGCAAGCCAAGGGCATCGTGTCCGCCGTGGAACATTGGGAGCATGAAAATGCCCTTCCCCTTCCCGCGCAATTCCTGCAACACTCCGGCAAACTCGTCGCGGAGTCCGGCCGGGGCATTCGTTACCGCCTCATCAGCTTGTGGCCGATTTATCAACGCAACGCCCCGGCGACTGACCTGGAGCGCAAGGCCCTGGAGAGCTTTTCGCAAACCCCGGATCGACCGTTCACCGGCATCGTCACGAGTGGCCGCAAACAATATTTTCAAGCGGTGTATTCGGATCGAGCGATTTCAACGGCTTGCGTCAAGTGTCACAACAGCCACCCGCTGAGCCCCAAGCGCGACTTTTCACTCAACGATGTGATGGGGGGGATGACGATTACCATCCCGCTCGATTAATACGCGGGAGAATCGGGTGACACGTCAGGATTGGACCAGCGACGACGACGGTGGCTGGTATTCATCCCGGTAGATCTGCACCGCGGTGAGAAAGAGCCCGACCAGGATCGGCCCCAAAAACAGGCCGAGAATGCCGTAGACCGCCAGGCCGCCCAGGACACTGAAGGTCAGCAACAAGACGGGAATCTGGGCGCCTTGACCGATAAACAGCGGCTTTAAGATCTGGTCGATGGTCGAGACAACCCCGATTCCCCAGGCCAACATCACCAAGCCTTTGCCCAAAGCCCCAGTCCACATGAGGTACAGCGCGACCGGCCCCCAAATGAGCGCCGTCCCGCCGAAGGGGAGCGGAGCCAGCAAAATGGTCAGCGCCATCAGCACCATGGGGAACGGCACACCCAGCACCGCATAAGCCGCGCCAGCGAGCAGTCCCTGTGCGAGAGCCGTCAAGACAATCCCCTTCACGACGGCACGAATGGTTTGGTCCAGACGACTGAGGATCTGGTCCTTATGTGACGCTTCAAGCGGGATCAGACCATACAACGACATGAGCCAATGCCGGCCGTCTTTAAAGAAAAAGAACAGCGTAAACACCATGACCAAAAAGTCGGCCACCAACATGAAGATGTCCCGCACGAGGTCGCTCAATTCACCCACGATGAACTTGCTGAATGTCTTGGCGCTCGAGAGCACGAACTGCTCCAGGTCACTTTCCCGGCCCGACACCCGCTCCAGCCAATCCCTGGCCGCACTCCCGCCCGGCAAGCCCGACAGGCGGTCAGGCAATTGCTGAACTCCGCCGGAGGCAATCCATTCCCGTACGGCCCGATCCGCCGACCCGGCCTCCTTCACCAGCATCACGCCTAAGACGACCAGCGGCACCACGACCAAGGCGAGGACGGCCAGCGTCAGGAGCACGGCGGAATGCGATTCTCTGCCGCCCAGCCATGCCGTCAGGCGACTATGCAGAGGAAAGCAGAGATGCGCCAGAATCACCGCCCAGAGCACCGGAAACACGAAGGGGCGGAACATCAAGGCCATCTGGTACAACAGCGCCATCAGGACGCCGAAAAAGCAGATTGCAAAAATCTGTCGTCGATTCATGGAGGTGCAGAGATCAACCGCGTTGTAGCCGTTGATAGCAGAACCCGCTCAGGATGTCACGCACAGGTCTCTCAACCCTCATGCCTGAGCGGGTCTGTCGGAGGACGAACAGGGGAAGCTGGAGGTGTAGGACAGCGGTGGGCCGGTGGCCCTCAGGTGCAGGAACAGAATCAGGCGTTTTCGCCCACGGCGGCGACCGCCTTGGCTCGCGGCGAAGAAATGTCACGAACGTTCGCCGGCAACTTCTGCGCATCTTCGCCCCAGGACGAGACACCCATATCCGACGTGCCTTGAAACTTCGCCCCATCTTCCATGGAAAACGCCGGCGCATGCACTTCGCCGATGAGGAGACTCGTCTTCAACAATTGCAGCCGTTCCGTGGCCCGAACCGTCGCCTTGATCTTTCCGCTGCAGATGATCGTCCCGGCCGTAATGGTGCCCTGCACCACCCCATCTTCGCCGATCACGACGGTGCCGGCGGTCTGCAGATCACCCTCTAACCGGCCGTCGATGCGCACGGTGCCTTCCACATGAATTTCGCCTCTGAGCAGGACGCCCTTGGCTAACAGGGTGATATTGTCGGTTTCCGCAAAGCCGGACTTCTTCATCATCACGAGCTCCTTGTCGCAGGCGGTGGCAGATGAACCTGTGAACCATCCCAACATGAAGCGAGCCTACACCAGCTTTGTGCGCACACCTAGAAAAAATCAAAACCGCGTTTGACCCGTTCCCAAAATCCGCTGCCATGCACTTCGCAGTAGACGGACGGCTCCGTGCCTTCGATAAACAGCTCCGCTATCCGCTGGGGACATTTCGAGGTGGCCAACTGCGATGACTGGGGATCGATCTCGCGGGTGACCACCGCCGGCGGCTGGACAAAGTCGCGTGGGGTTGCAGGCATGATGCGCCGCATAAACTCCACCCACATCGGCAACGCGGCTTGGGCGCCGGTCAAATGTAACGCCTCCTCGTCGTCGAAGCCCACCCACACCCCCACCACCAGGTCGGGCGTGTAGCCGATAAACCAGGCATCGCGATAGCCGTCCGTCGTGCCGGTCTTGCCTGCCACGACCCCGCGCAGCCCCATCGCCCGGGCCTTGGCTGCGGTCCCACGTTCGACCACCCCTTTCAAGAGCGACGTCATCACATAGGCCCCCTGAGGCGACACCACCTGACGGCGGACCGGCGTATGGTGCCAGGCAGGATCCCCCTCCGGCGTCATCACCGTCTGCACCGCCGTCGGGGTCACGATCATGCCTCCATGCGCCAAAACTCCGTAGGCCGAGGTCATTTCCAGCAACGAGACACCGGAGGTTCCCAGCGCGATCGACAGATTGTCGCTCAGCGGACTCCGGATTCCTAAATTCTCGGCGAGATGGAGAATGCGCTTTGTCCCGACCGCCTGCGCGATTTTGACCGCTGGAATGTTGAGGGATTGCTCAAGGGCCGCACGCACCGAGACGGTTCCGTGGAATTTATGATCATAGTTTTGCGGCGACCAGACGCCGTTTCCTGAGTCGAAGGTCACCGGTTCGTCCACAATCGCCGTCGCAGCGGTCATCGGTTGCCCACCGGCGAGTTCACGCCGAGCCTCCAGGGCCGCCAGATAGACCAGCGGCTTGAACAGCGACCCCGGTTGGCGCTTCGCCTGCACGGCGCGATTGAACTGGCTCATGCGATAGTCACGACTGCCCACCATGGCGAGAATCCCGCCGGTGGCGGGATCAATCGCCACCAGCGCCCCCTGCACCGGGGTGGGATGGTCCTTCAGCGTCGAGTGCGCCGTTTCGAGTTTGGTCAACTCGCTCTCCAACGTCTGCGCGGCGAACTGCTGCAGGACCGGATCCAGCGTCGTATAGGCCCGGACACCATCAGCAAGCGGTGCGCCCGTGGCCTCCTCCACTTGACGCAACAGATAATCGACGAAGAACGGCGCATCAGCCAACGTGTCCTGGGGCGGCATCACCCGCACCGGCAACGTGACGGCTTGTGCCCGGGCCTCTTCGTCGATAATGCCCAATTCATGCAACCGCCCCAGGACCACATCGCGTCGCTGCTTGGCTAGCTTAGGGTTTCTCAACGGCGAATAGGTATTCGGCCCCTTGATCATCCCCACCAGCAAGGCGGCTTCCTCCAGACTCAACGCCTCCATCCGTTTCCCGAAATACCGGTGAGACGCCTCCCCGACCCCGTAGATGGAGACCGAGCCCACTTGCCCAAGATAAATCTCATTGGCATAACTCTCGAGAATCGCCTGTTTTCGATATTTGGCCTCCAGGACCAAGGCGGCAATAGACTCCTTCAGTTTTCGTCCGAAGGTGCGCTGCGGGGAATAGAACAGGTTTTTTGCCAACTGCTGGGTGATCGTACTGCCGCCCTGAATGACCGTTCCTCTGGTGAGATTCGTCCACACCGCACGCACCACGGCGATCGGATCGATGCCCAGGTGAGTGAAAAATCGCCGGTCCTCAATCGCCAACAGGATGTCCAGAAACCGTGGAGACAGGTCGTCGTACGACACCCATTCCCGGACCTGCCGGGAAGCGCCACGCAATCCGCTGATTAGTTGGGGTTCCAGATAGGCAGGAAACAATTCATCGCCGCTTTGAATCGACAGCACCCGGGCCACACGCCCCTGGTCGAGCACCAACCGGGCCGGTATGGGGCGCAGATGCAAATCGGCGAACTCATGCAGGTAAATATCAATGTCGGCGGACGTGACGCGATACTCGCCGGGGGCGCCGACAGCCGTGTCGACCTGATGGTAGCCGAGACGGTTGAGACGTTCGAGCAGATGCGAGGCAGCAATGTCCAGATCGGGCTTCAGCAGAAAGGGCGCGCCATAGATCAGGCGGGGCGGATGCTCATCGCCCGTCGGCAAGGCGAGACTGGCAGAAAGATAGAGGCCATAGGCCAGGGCGCTCCCTGCGATCAGGAGCACGACGCCCGCCAGAATCAGAAGTCCTCGTACAAACCACCGCGTAACGACCGTCACCACCACATCCCCATAGGCCGAGCATACGCGATCCGACGGACGAAATCACATCCGGACCATCTCGCGGGACCTGTCACTAGCACGGGCCAGGCTTGACAAAGCGCCCTCCGTGCTCTTAGATGGGCGCCACAAGGCTGGTTGCCTACGATCTTGTACCTAGACTTATCCACACGAGAGGACCACCGGTGAAGAGAAGACGATCCGCCACCGACCCGGCTCTGATGTCTCTGCAACTCCCCGCTGAGGCTGTATCGATACATCACCCGAACGACTCCCGATCTGCCCATTCCGCGACTCGCCGCCGACTCGGTGCCGGGTGCGGTGTTGTGGCTTGCGCGCTGCTGCTGGCCGGCATGATCGCCACGTTCCCGGCATCCGTTTCGGCAGGCAGTTTCCGCATCTACGATCACAGCGCCTCGGCCACCGGTCAGGCCTCTGCGTTCACCGCCCAAGCCGATGACGCCTCCGCCGGATATTACAATCCGGCCGGCATGACCCAGCTCCGCGGCGTACAACTGTCGGCTGGCACCACCCTGATCGCCGGCGGCTTCGCCTTTCAAAATGCCGCGGGCACACAGGCAAACGGAGACCTTCGCGGCAGCGTAGCCGTGCCGCCGCCGTCCAATATCTACATCACCGCGAACCTCAAGGATCTCGGCATCGGATCCTCGGACAGTACCGCCGTCGGCCTGGCCGTCTTCAGCCCCTTCGGCACCTTGACGCGCTGGTCGGACAGCAGCCCCTTTTCCACCGCCACCACGAAGGCGGCCTTCGAGCTGATCGACATCCGCCCTTCTATTGCCTTTCGGCCGCTACCGGATCTGGCCATCGGCCTCGGCGCGGACGTGTATACGTTTTCAGGAGCCTTCGGTGAAGGACAGGTTGAGCGGCAGTTTCGATGGCCCGGGGGACTTGGCATTCCTGCCGGCACGGGTATGGAATTGAATGGACGAGATACGGCGGCCGGCTTCAATGCCAGCCTGCTGTACACGCCGCTGCGCAATGAAGATGGACGCCCGCTCGTCAACATCGGCTTCATCTATCGCAGCCAAGCCACCCTGCACCTGGACGGTCAATTGCTGGCGGGCGGGACCCGTGTGGCGGACGCTCGTACAACCTTTGTCGTCCCGCAAGTGCTCACCGGCGGCATCGCTCTCTGGCCCGTCCGCGACAAAGAGCGGGAATGGAAAGTGGAATTGGATGTGGACTATACCGGCTGGAAATCCGTCCGCAACCTAGACGCCCACTTGTCGAGCGGCCTCACCGTCGCCACCCCGGCCAACTGGATCAGCGGCTACACGGTGATGATCGGCACGGAACACAAATGGCTGAATCCCGCGCCGCTGCCGGATTGGGACATCGCCCTGCGCGCTGGGTACTGGCATTCCCAGAAAGCGATTCCCGACCAAACGTTCAACCCTGCCATCCCCGACGGCGACAACCATGCCGTCTCCACCGGTATCGGATTCATGTGCCGGGACAAAGGACGGTTTCTCGGGGTCATCCCGTGCGGCGGCTCGGATAAAACCCTCAGCCCCAAGGGGCTCGGCCTCGACCTCGCCTACCAGGCGATCTTGTATGAAAATCGTACAGTCGCCGGCAACGTCAATCCGACCGTCAACGGCACCTACCGCACGACGCTCCACGTCGGCTCCATCAATCTCCGGGTGAATTTTTGATGCCCCGCTCTTCCTGGATCGTGCTAGAGTAGGCTGATCCGCAATGTTCACTGACTGCATAGCCGTTTCTCGGGCAGCTCGTGCCCAGTGACTCTGTTTTTGAGCGAGGCCTCTTGATGGATCGCCCGTCTCCGCCCGACTCAACGACCGATCTCCACGCCCAACAAGTTCACGTGCTCTACCGCAACATGCCGACCGGTGTGTTGGCCAGCGCCGCCAATGCGGCGATTCTCGCTGCGGTCGAGTGGTCGGTGGTTCCGCATACGCCGCTGATCACGTGGGTACTCGTGTTGTGGCTGATCGCGGCGGCGCGCACCCTCCTGATTTTCCAATATCGCCGTGCGGTCCCGGCCCGCTGGACCAGTTCCGACTGGCACCGCTGGATGCTGATCAGCACGACCGCGGCAGGCATTGCCTGGGGCAGCAGCGTCTACTTTCTCATGCCCGAGATTCCTCTCCCCTACGAACTGGTCCATCTATTTGTACTGGGAGGGATGACGGCAGGGGCGATCTCCGTGCTCTCCGTCTCGCTCCCCCTCTTCCTCTGTTACGCCGTGCCGGTCACACTGCCCGCACTCGGCCATCTCCTGTTCAGCGGACACGAATTCCACCTGATCATGGGAGTCATGGGTGCCTTGTTTCTCGTGGCCACCGTACACTCGGCATGGAATTTCAATCGTGTGCTGCTCTCCTCGATGCGCTTGCAGCTCGAAAAGGTCAGTCTGGTGCGGTCGCTGACCACACGCACGGAAGCGGTGGAACGACTCAATCAGGAAATCACCAAAGAGATTCACGAGCGCCGCGTGATTGAGGAGCATCTTCGGACTGCTCAGAGCGACCTGGAACAGCGCATCAAGGAACGCACGGCCGACCTGGCGCAGGCCAATGCCAAACTACAGCAGGAGGTCCGGGAGCATCGACTCACCGAAGGCGCGCGGCTCTCGAGTGAAAAGCGATTCAACTATCTCACCGACAACCTCAACCAGGGAGTCTGGTTCGCACGGGCTCAACCGCCTCAAGTCCTGTACGTGAATCCGGCCTTTGAACGGATCTGGGGACTACCGGCCGCGCGCTTCTACGACAATCCCAAACTCTGGCGGGATTGTGTCCATCCGGACGATCAACGAATGGTGATGGAGGTGTATGACGCGGAGTTGACCAGCTCGAGCGGGCACGATGTGCAGCTGCTGTATCGTATCGTGCGGCCCGACGGCAAGATTCGATGGATTCACGACCGCATGGTCATTCACCGCTCCGAAACGGGTGACGTCGACAGTCTGAGCGGGATCACCGAAGATATTACCGAGGCCCGCGAACTGGAGGACCAGCTGAGGCAGGCCCAAAAAATGGAAGCGGTTGGACGGTTGGCCGGCGGCGTGGCACACGACTTCAACAACGTCATGACCGTCATCCTCGGGTACAGCGCCGTGCTGCTGCAGGAGCTGAGTCAAAACTCCTCAGCCCGGTATTTCGTCCAGGAAATACAGCGTGCCGGCGAACGATGTGCAGCCCTGACGGGGCAACTCCTCGCCTTCAGCCGAAAACAGATGCTTCATCCCGTGTCGCTGGATCTCCATCGAGTGATCCGGGATCTCATGGCCCTGCTCAAAAGCCTCATCGGGGAGCACGTCACGATTGTGCTGCAACTCGACCCCACCCCCCGATGGGTGAAAGCCGATGCCGTGCAACTCGAGCAGGTACTCCTCAATCTGGCCGTGAATGCCCGCGACGCCATGCCCCACGGCGGCACCTTGACCATCGACACGGCCCAGGTGTATCCCGAGGACGTGTGGGGCCCCAACCACGACGCGCGCACCACCAGAACGTATGTGCGGCTGCGCGTCCACGACACGGGAACCGGAATCGATGCAGCCACGAAGGCGAAGATTTTTGAACCGTTTTTCACCACCAAGCCGCCCGGGCGCGGCACCGGACTCGGCCTCTCGACGGTCTACGGCATCGTGCACCAGAGCGGAGGGACGATTTCGGTAGAGAGTTCTGTCGGCCACGGCACCACTATGACCGTCTTTCTTCCGGAGGTCGTGCCTCCACATGTCGGGCTGCCGGCAGTGGCACCGGCACCTGATGACAAGACATCGACGGAGATCATCCTCCTCGTCGAAGACGAACCCTCGGTCCGGCTGCTGACGCAGCATATTCTTCGCACCCACGGGTATACGGTGCATGAAGCGGAAGACGGCTTCCAGGCGCTGGACCTGATTCGCCGCAATGCACTCCACATCGACTTGTTGATTACCGACCTGGTCATGCCCGGCATGAACGGAAAAGAGCTGGCGATGCGTCTCCGCAGCCACTTCGCAGACCTGAAAGTCCTCTATATGTCGGGCTATAGCGACAATCCTCCGGTCACCGGAGACGAGTCGCAGGGGCTGACGACATTTATGCAGAAGCCATTCTCACCCGAAGACTTGATCCGTCTGGTGCGGGAAATCCTGCAGCCCGTCTCTCCCGCGTAAACTACAATCACTGGCGTTGCTACACCGGCTCCTCCCCCTCACGCTTCGACGGAGTCGTGAATGAAGCCCCATTCACCGACTCGCTCAGTGCGGCCGAATGCGAGACCCATTGCGGAGACAGTGATCCGACCACCATACCCGCTGCCGCGACCAACAGGCCGACAAGTTGCGGAGGCCAGACTTGATCCGGTGCAGCTGAAGATTCCAGCCACAACCAGGTTCCCAGACCGCTCACGATACCGACCAACGCGCCTTGAGTGGTGGCTCCCGTCCAGTAGAGTCCTGCCAGCAACGGCACAAACGCCGCGACCAACGTCACCTTGTAGGCGCTTTCCACCATCTTGAAGATGCTGGCTTCCGAGTTCAGGGCGAACAGCAAGACGACACCGGCAAACCCGACCAACACCGAGCGCATCACTCGCAGGAGGCCACGGTCGCTGATCGTCGGGATGAAGCCTTTCACAATATTCTCGCTAAAGGCCACCGATGGCGCGAGCAACGTCGCCGACGAGCAACTCATGATCGCCGAGAGCAGCGCGCCGAAAAAAATGATCTGCGCAGCAATCGGCGTGTGCTGCACGAGCAAGGTCGGCAGGATGAGCTGCGAATCCCGCTCCAACAAGTCCGCAACTTGGGCCGGGTCAACGAGCGTGGCTGCATAGGCGAGGAACATGGGGACGAACGCGAAGAAAAAGTAGAGGGTCCCGCCCAGCACGGAGCCCCGGACCGCCGTTCGTTCATCCCGCGCCGAGGTGATCCGCTGAAAGACATCCTGCTGTGGAATCGATCCGAACATCATGGTCACCCACGCGCCGAGAAAGGGAATCCACAGCTCCAGGCGCGCAGGAGGAAAGAAGTCGAGTTTCCCCGCTGCCGCTGCATGGGCCACCACCGTCCCTACGCCACCGGCCAGACCGCTGATCACGGACCCGATGTACAACATGCCGCCCATGATGATGGTGATCTGCACGAAGTCGAGAATCGCCACCGAAAACATGCCGCCAAACGTGGTGTAGGTCAGCACGATCAGGGCGCCTAACACCATGCCGGCCGGCTGACTCATCGCACCGTCGGTCACGACGTTGAACACCAGGCCGAGGGCCTTGATCTGGGCCGACACCCAGCCGAGATAGGATGCCACGATGCACAGCGTGCACAACACCTCTACCGCCCGGTTGTACCGCAACCGATAAAAGTCGCCGATGGTGAGGAGATTCAATCGGTAGAGGCGACGCGCGAATAACAGACCGGCCAGAATCAAACAGAGGCTTGAACCGAATGGATCGGCCACCACGGCTCGCAATCCGTCTTTGACGAACGTGGCGGAAATGCCAAGCACCGTTTCGGCCCCAAACCAGGTGGCAAACACGGTGGCGGTCACCACGGGCAGCGGCAGGCAGCGCCCGGCAACGGCAAAGTCTTTGGTGTTATGAACCCGGGTGGCGGCGTAGAGCCCAACCCCGACGGAACAGGCAAGATACAAAATCACGAAGGATAGAAGCATGCGGCTATCGTCGCATCGGTGAGACCACACCCAGTGAGGGTAACGTGCGAGGCGATTGTAGCGGCGGCCGAGTGTCGACGCAATCCGGTCGCACCCGCACCGGGGGAAGGCGGCTTGCGCAGATGCCAGGGCCCCGCGCAAGCCTGGTGCCCTTCTTGGGGAAAGGAGTTATTCTGTTTTCGCTTTCAGTTCCTTTACCTTGCCCTTGGCTTTCTCTACAGCAGCCTTTCCCTTGCCTTTGGCACGTTCCACTTCCGCCTGCACCGTATTGCCCTTGGCTTCTTCCACCGCGGCCTTCGCCTCACCCTTCAGTTCTTCGACCTTGGCCTTAGCATCGCCCTTCACTTCCTCCATCTTGGCCTTCATGTCACCTGCCCAACCGGGGGCAGATAGCACACACATGGCCAACAGGAACACCGACGCAGTCGACACCTTTTTCATGGTCATCCTCCTTCTCGAATATGGGGTGGATAGGGAACCGATGAACCGTGCTGGACAGTCTGCGCCGCCGGAGCAGTGACCGCAATCGCTGAAACAGATGACGGAATCCTATGGATCACGTCTTATCCCTAACGGATCACAACGCGCAGCGATGACGAAAAACGATCATTTCGTTGACTGCTCGACGCGGTGTGTTACGAATAGGCTATGCGTTTCTCATTGTACTTCGCATGGGTGGTCGCCGTCCTGTCGATCTGCATCTTGACGACGCTCGCCTCGTTTCCAACGATCGGGAACGGGGAGCGTCCTCAAGAGCCAAGGATCGTGGCAGGCGCGGAGAAGCTGCGGACGATCAAGATTCACCGCTTACGGTGTAATCCGTTCACGTCCTCATGCCAGGCTCCCAAGCAAAAACTGCAGCATTAATCTCCACCGACCAGTCCCGCTGACGGCTAGGTCAGGGGGATGCGCGCCTTGTTCGCCTCCAACCATTGGGCAAACGTCTGCAAGCCGGTATGCAGTGCCCGGGCGATGGCCGGTTCACGGGCCGCGCAGAATACCGCGTTAAAGTCACGTTTGAACTGAAACATGTTCCCGATGTCATCGGCACCTGGAAATCCAAAAGTTCGATAGACCTCCGGCGGGACGGCCTGGTAGCGTACCTCACGTCCGAGAGCCTTCGTTAACGCGGACGCCATCTGGGTGCCGGTCAGATGCTCCCCTGCGATGCCGACCGTTTTGCCGAGATAGGCGTCCCGCTTCCTGAAGATCCCCAACGCGCACTTCCCGATATCCTCTGCCGCAATGCCCGGCAGTCTCGCCTCCCCCATGGGGAGCGTAAACGCCAAGGTACCGTCTGGTCCCGGCTTTGGTCCCATGCCGAAGTGGATGAGATTGTCCCAGTAGAAGGACGTGAGCAGAAACGTCGTCGGCACTCCCAGTTGTTTAAAGACCTGGTCTGCTTCACCTTTCGCATCGAAATGCGGCACCTTGTATTTTCCCAGCAGCGTCGGCATCCGGTTGTCGGAGAGCGGCACCCATCGCCGTGTGTCTTCCAGCGTGGACCAGACGACGTGCTGCACCCCGGCAGCTTTGGCGGCTCTGGCCATGGCTTCCGCCTCGGCAAACTCCCGTTCCGGAGAAAGATGCGCCCAAAAGAAGGTCACACAAAAGGCCCCGGCCGCTCCCGTAAAGGCCCGTTTCAAGCTCTCCACATCATGGACGTCGGCCGCCACCACTTCCGCCCCAAGCCGCACCAGCTCCTTGGCCTTGTCCGAATTCACATCTCTGGTCAATGCGCGCACCGCGAAACCGCTCGCAGGATCGGCGAGAATGGCCCGGACTAGTCCACCCCCCTGCATGCCTGTCGCCCCAACCACGGCAACTACCGGCTTCTGTCCCATATCGTTTTCTCCTTTCTCCCTTTTCAGCACGCGTCAACGTGTGATCAACGTTCGTTCAACCCTGTCAACGAATGAGAGGATGATGCGTTTCCCATACTGTCTGGCAGATCTCGCCAGCTACGACATACTCGGCTGTCGCACATTACACCGCGGCCAACTCACGCACCGTGGCGAGATCGACAGTGCGGATCGGGTACGCAACAATGCCGTCCGGCAAGGCCGCAGCAAGCGAAGAGGCGAATCCTACTCGCGCGTTCCAGCGAGCCTCTGCGGTTCACGCCGCGCAGGATGGCTGCGGCTGGTCTGTGAACGCCGCCGGCAGACAGTTCTGCACCCTGCTGGTCTTCACTCTCAAGGCCATGCTAGGCTAACAATAGCTCGCCAGGGAGGAACCGTATGGTACGTCGTCTGACACACCGATTGGAATCCCTTCACACTTACCTTGCCCCGATCATCATGGGATTGAGCGCAGTACTTGTCGCTCTTCCTGTCTATGCGGCAGACACCGGAGGCCCCTGGGAATGCTCAAACTATACAGGGGATGCGCATACCCGATGCCTGCAGGCCTTCATCGAGATCCAGCGTGAAAAAATCTCGAAGCTCGAAGCGGAAGTACAGCTTCAACAGAGCACAGTCGGCCAGTTGAAAGAGCAAGCTGACCGACAAAGTGCCATGACGGCCGACATTCAGCGACAAATGGCGGATCGATCCTCCTCGGTCTCTACCTATAGTTATATTGCGCCGGGACCGCTCTACAGCTATCCATCCGTCGGATTCGGGTTGTACCTGGGACGTCCGTGGATCTATGGCTCACCCTTTTACGCTCGACCCTACGCCTGGGGACCACGTTTTTATCGCCCCTATTATGGTCGATGGCATCGGCACTGGTGAGGACTGACTCGCGCTCCGCAGTCATGCTCCCTTCCTACCCTTATCCCAAAATCTAATGACGCCATGCGGGACTGTATGCTAAACCATACAGTCCCCATTCCAATGACACGAGCAACTATGCCGGGGACCCGTGTTTTGCTATGCACCACAGCACCGGCGTTACCTGCGTCGCCTTACTCCTCACGTTTGGATGCCTGTCTCTCAGTGAGGCACGGCCATCCGACGGGCGAACAACATTCTCCAGCACCCAGCCACCCGCGCAACACGCGATTCATAAAGCGCTGACGGAAGGATCCCCGGCGAGAGTTCAGATCCTTCTCGATCGAGGCGCAGACATCGAAAGCCGAAACGAGCGGGGTGCCACCCCCCTGATTACGGCATCGGGACAGGGCAATCTCCCCCTCGTCGTCCTGCTCCTGGAACAGGGTGCACGAATCGATGCGGTAGACCGCGATGGCAATACCGCCCTGCACGAAGCCAGTTTCCAGAGCCATCCATCCTGCGTCGACGCACTCCTGGCCGCTGGCGCTCCGACTACTGCCCACAACGCCTTGGGATTTTCTCCGCTCCACCAGGCAGTCAGACGCTTTTGGGAAAGCGCCGGTGAATCCAGAACAGACCGGCTCACCCGGCAGGCTCACGTGATCAACGAGCTTCTGCGTCATGGGGCCGATCCGGACAATCGTGATGACGCCGGTAGAACTCCGGCCGCGCTGGCGGCAGAAAACAACAATGGCTCGCTGCGACAGACTTTCAGTCTGTTCCCTGCCTCGCGCCCAGCGACCGTGACAGGGACAACAACACCACCCTTGAGGGATGCCGCTCCACCCCGCGCAGAGCGCGAAGAACAGGCACCTGCGGCACCACCGGCCGACGAGCTGTCGAGCACACACGTCGCTGAGAAGCTCAATCCGACGCACTCGCAGCCGAGTACTTTGAATCAGAACCGGCCCGCACCGCCGCCATCGCAAGCCGACTCCATGCAGAGAGGCACGACACCGGACGAGCCCGTCATGTTGCCTCCCCCAACCACACCAGCGGTATCACCTCTCCCCACACACACGGTGCCCTTGCCGGAAACCTCCATCACCTCACCAACTCCAATGGCACCGAATCGGGAAGCCGTTGCAGCCTCGTCCATCGTGGGACAGCCACCGGCTCCCGTCTTAACAGGAGAGCGACCGGTTGATTCGCCGCCCCTCCCCGTTGGGTCACCATCCCCGATTCTGCAGACCCGAGACATGGCAGTAGCAGCCCCGAAGTCGACGGCTCTGACACCGATCCCATCCGACCAGTCATGGAGACCGGCAAGAATTCCACCGTCATCCACTCTGCCATCATCATCTGTTACAAACCCGGCTGAAGACTCGACGCCGGCAGCCCCACCTGAGCCACCACGTCGCCACGGTCCAGGCCCACTCGCTTCTGAGAGCACGACTCCTCGAACGACACAGGTCGAGGTGATCGCGTTCAGCAAACCAGCGCCAGGACAGCATGTACTTGCCCCCTCAGTCGTCGCCACGGTGCAGGCAACAACTCCGACGTCCGATCCGGCATCGACACCGACGCCACCACGGCCAGACTCCATCGGTGGGACCGCACCGGATACGGCAGCACGTCAATCTCCCTGGATCGTGCAATCCCTCGGTTTTGGACTCGGCTTAGGATGGACGCACAACCTCGGCCCGCGTCAGGTGGAGTCCGTGAGCGTGGTGAACCGCGTCGTCCGCATTGATGAGGAACGTAACGACTTGGTACGCGCGATGCCGGAACTACACCTGTGGATCGATCGTTGGGACGAACAACGATGGAGTTGGGGGCCGTTTCTCACGGTCGCACCGGGATCCCGGGTTATCGATGCTGTGGGAGCGGGACTCATGCTCGGCTACCGGCCGCATCGGGATGATCGCTATAGTTTCAACCTTGGTATCGGCGGCACGCTCGATCTCGACGCTCGAGTGCTGGGTGACGGCCTCGTGGCAAATGAGCCCCTCCCGCCTCGAGAAACCAGCGCCCGCACCAAGCAGACCACCGCTGCCGGTCTACTCATTCTCTTTTCGGTTGGATGGGATCTTTCGGCTGCCCGCCAGGCCCAGGAGACGAATCTGAAATAACCCGGTGTTTCGATGCCATACACGCCAATCCGATCGCCGGCGATTGACGACACCGCTTCTTTACGACTAAGGTGTGCCCCGCAAGGAGCACCATCGCATGGCTGGACACGCACAATTTCCGAATGAACAGACCGAGACAGGCGAATTCAAGCGGCAGGACGACGCTTTCCGCCATTGGGTGACGGCAGATGGTCGATCAGGCTACCCCGCCGAGACCGGACGCTACCACCTCTACGTGTCACTGGCTTGTCCCTGGGCCCATCGCACCATCATCGTCCGCACACTCAAGCAACTGGAATCGGTCGTCGGGATCACCGTTGTCGATCCCCTTCGCGATGAGCAAGGATGGGCCTTCCGCGATCGTCACGGCCTTTCCACCGACCCGATCAATGGCTTTCATTTCCTGAGCGAGGCCTACCGCCTGACCGACGCCGCCTACCGGGGACGCGTCACCGTTCCAGTCCTCTGGGATACCGCCACCAAGCGAATCGTGAGCAACTCCGACGACGATCTGATGCGGATGCTCAACGGGGAATTCAACCGCTTCACTGCCAGCACACTCGATCTGTACCCACTCGCACTCCGCTCGGAGATCGACGAGATGAATACCTTCCTGTATGAGCAGGTGAACAACGGCGTGTACCGGGCGGGATTCGCGACGTCTCAACGCGTCTACGAAGAAGCGGCTCGATCACTCTTTGCCGCACTGGATCAACTGGAAGCCAGACTGAGCCGGCGCCGTTACCTGTTCGGCGGACAATTCGTCGAATCCGACTGGCGCCTCTTTGTCACCCTGATCCGATTCGATGCCGTCTATCACGGACACTTCAAGTGTAATGTCCGGCGCATCATCGACTACCCCAATCTGTCCGGCTACCTCAAGGACCTCTACCAGGTGGACGGCATCGCGGATACCGTGAATTTCGATCATATCAAGCGGCACTACTACATGACCCACGACGACATCAACCCCACCCGCATCGTCCCTATCGGTCCACAGCTGGATCTAGAGAGCCCGCACGGAAGAGACAGGCTCTCCTGAGCCGCACTGTCGACACCATGCTGGAAGCGTGCTTACCCATCCTGGAGGCCGGACAGGCCTTCTATTCGGCAAGGGTACGGACGAGTCCGCACGATCTTCGCAGGCTGCCCAAGAATTATCTTGAGCCGCATGGTCTCCCTAGCATATGGTGAATCTAGTCATACTGTTCAGCAGAAAGGATCCTCTATGCGCCATGTGACCGGTGCCGTTTCCGCAGTCGTGCTCCTCATGTCCTCGCTCAGCTGGGCCGCCGCCCCCGAGCCGGCCAATGACGAGCAAAAAACGTTGTATGCCCTCGGCGTCGCCATCAGCCAATCGCTCACGCCCTTCACCTTGAACGAATCTGAGCTGGAATTCGTGAAGACCGGCCTGGCCGACGGGGTCTTGAAGCGATCACAAAAGGTCGACCTGAACGTGTACGGGCCGAAGATTCAACAGATGCAGCAGGTGCGGGCCAATGCGCTGGCCGACGTCGAGAAGAAAGCCGGGGCGGCGTTCCTCGCAAAGGCTGCTGCGGAGTCGGGCGCCCAGAAGACGGAGTCGGGCGCGATCATCACGACCATCAAGGAAGGCAAGGGAGCGACTCCGAAAGCCACGGATACGGTCAAGGTCCATTACCATGGCACCCTGATTGATGGCACGGTCTTCGACAGCTCGGTCAAGCGCGGCGAACCGGCCACCTTCCCGTTGAACCAGGTCATCAAGTGCTGGACCGAAGCCGTGCAACTGATCAAGGTCGGCGGCAAGAGCAAGTTGGTCTGCCCGTCCGGCATCGCCTATGGCGACCGTGGGTCACCCCCTGTGATCAAGCCAGGGGCCACTTTGGTATTTGAAGTGGAACTGCTTGATATTGTTAAGCAATAATCTCAAAAACTAGGAAGCGTCCGGGCAGAGTCACTCTGGCCGGCGCTTCCCCCCTCATTTTTCCCCGAGTTTCCTCCTTAAGTATTCTAAGAACCTAGCCGATAGGGGGAATCAGAGCACCGGGGGTCCGCTTGAATACGCGTGGATCCGCAGCCGATCCCCTCCCCCATGGCCACCTGACCAGCAGCCGGAGTCACGACGAATGCTGACACACATACAGCTTCCGCCACTTCCCCAAATACTTCTGGTCGATGATTCGCCCGTCAATCTTGACCTGCTGAACCATCATCTCCGCGATTGTGACTATACGTGCGTCACAGCAGCGAGCGGCACGCGCGCATGGGAAATCCTGGAACAGGAACCAGACCGGTTTTACGCCGTGCTGCTTGACCGCATGATGCCCGAAATGGACGGCATGGAAGTCCTCCTGCGAATGAAGCAGCATCCCGTACTGAACCAGATTCCCGTGATCATGCAAACCGCGGCCGGCACCCAACAACAAATCCTGGAGGGGTTGCAAGCCGGTGCCTACTATTACTTGGTGAAGCCCTACGACAAAGCCACGCTGTTGGCAATCGTCGACGCGGCCGTGCGCGATCACAGCAGCTACTTGGAGATACGACAGGACCTCCGCCGTACCACTGCCACCATGAGATTGCTGGAGTCGGCCACCTTCACGTTCCGATCACCAGATGAAGCCAAAAATCTCGCCACGCTGCTGGCACATGCCTATCCGGACCCAAACCGCGTGGTCACCGGCATCCTGGAACTCACATTGAACGCCGTCGAGCATGGCAACTTGGAAATCGGATACACGCAAAAAACGCAATTGATCGAGGAAGACAAGCTGGACGAAGAAATCGCCCGCCGCTTGAATGACCCGATGTATTCCTCCCGAACGGTGACGGCTCACTTTGCGCGTCACGCCACAAAGCTCTCCCTCCAAATCAGCGACCAGGGCAAAGGCTTTGATTGGAAAAAATATTTGGACTTTGATCCTGACCGCGCCTTCGATACCCATGGCCGCGGCATTGCGATGGCCAACAAGCTCAGCTTCGACCAGATTGAGTATCGTGGCATCGGCAACCGAGTCATCACGGTGCTCGACCTCGCGCTTGTCCCGCAGGAACTGGTCGCCTAAGCCTCACTCTCCAATTTCCGTGCCCCTATTAACCGGGTCCTGCAGGGCCTGTCGCCAACGAGCCTCCCTACCGGATCGTGACGTTCGACACCTGATACCAACGATCCGTCCGCTTGCCCTCAATCGCCAAGTCCACATGAGCGGAGCGGCCATCCTCGGAGAGAACGGCCAGCTCAAGCGCATAGATCCCGGGGGACAGCGTGCCTGGCAGCACCACCGAATCCTGAACCTCATACGGGCCACCCGGTAACCACTGCTTCACATCAGCCGAACTCGTCCACTGCGCCACCACCTGATCCGAGGTGGATCGTAACCGATAGGCCAACGGCCACGCATGGTACACAGGCGCCACGCCCTTGTTCTTCCAGCGCGACTGAAGCTTCAGGCTCTCACCGGCACGACCTTCAGCCGGATGCGCGATCTCGGCCAGCACCAACCGATACCCGATCTTCTTCAGAAATTCATTGATGCGCGGCCGCCAGGCCGCAGGAACAGGTTTCGACTTGGCATTGAGCACGGAGACGTGCCACTCGAGCCCTTGGTTCAGAATCCGATCGAGATCGAATCCCCGCTCATACCATTCGTGGATGTAGCCACACACTTCCATTTGCACCGGCCCATGTTTCCATGCGTCGGCCACCACCTGTGACTCCAACACCGGGGCGTAGGCATGCTCCATATGGTTCCAGTCCGGAGAAAAGTAGCCATAGTCGCCGAAACAATCAGCACGCCAGCCGGCCCCTCGCGCGGTCGCATACTGCAATTGTCCCCCGTGAAGCATAACGAGGGGGGTTCCGGAGAAATATTTAAGATACCAATCGGTAATGGCGATCTGATTCGCTTCACTTGGGTAGTAGGCCTTACACTGCGTCTCTACCCCCCCGCAACAGGCCGTATTCCATTCTCCCCAACATCCCACCGATCCGATATCCACATGATCAATGTCGAGCGAACGCCCGTACCGTTCCCCGAACGCGCGAATGAGTCGTTCGTGGTAGTCGAGAAAAATAGGGTTGTTATAGTCCGGGAAAATGCCATCCGACTCTTTCACGCTGCCGACGCCCTTGTCGAGCACCCATTGCGGCGTGCCAGTCTTGTACTCAGACACAATGCGAATGGCGAGCGTCTCCCCCTTGGCCTTCGCCTGCTCGATCACCCGATCGACCAAGGCAAAGTTGTACTGTCCTTCGGCCGGTTCCAGCTCCGCCCAGGGCCAACGGAAATACGCCACCGTCGTATGGGGATATTCATCGGCTTGGGGCGGATGGCCGAAACCGAAATGAAAATCCGCAAACCCCATGCCGGGGTTGTACAAGACCTCGTCGATTTCACGGGGCTGGACAGTCACGAGCGTTCCCGTGGCGGAAGGTGCCGTTCGGTTCGCTCCCCCGCTCAGGGGAGCGACGCATGCCACTAGGCTCAGCCCCATCATGATCAGCAGCGCCTGCTTCCATCCCTCTCTCTGCATGCCCACTCCTTTCATCGATCACGCTTCGCCCCACCCTGCCTCGAACGTTCCGCCGTCACATCCTGTCATCGGATACATCTGACTGTAGGGTCGCGCCGTAAAGTATGGTAGGGTACGCGGCCAGGTCAAGGACGGCGAGACATGCTCAACTGGTTTTCAGCCTCTTCTTCATCAGACTCCGTCGTCATTACCGGCGCCTCGTCGGGCATCGGAGCCGCATGCGCCCTCGCGTTGGACAAACTCGGGTATCGCGTCTTCGCCGGCATTCGCACCCCCGCCGACGGCGAGCGTCTTCAGCAGCAGGCCGGCCCGCGCCTGATGCCCATCCGGCTCGACGTGACTGATCCGGCGTCGATATCCGCCGCCAGCCACACTGTTGCCGCAATGGTCGGCACTCGCGGCCTCGCCGGCCTGGTGAACAACGCCGGCATTGGCGTCGCGGGACCGATCGAGCTCCTGCCGTTGACCGACTGGCGACGGCAATTCGAAGTGAATGTATTCGGGCTCATCGCAGTCACGCAAACCTTCCTCCCGTTGATCCGTACGGGACGAGGACGCATCATCAACATGGGTTCGATCGCCGGCCGCGCCTCGATGCCGTTTATGGCTCCCTACGCGGCCTCGAAACATGCCCTCGAAGCGATTACCGATGCCTTGCGTCTCGAACTGCAACCGTGGGGTATCCGCGTCGCACTGATCACGCCAGGAGCAATCGCCACGCCCATCTGGAGTAAGACCCGGAAAGAAGTCGATACCTGGGATGCCACGTGGAGTCAGGACCTCAAGAACATGTACAAGGAGGGATTCACGCGCATCAAGGAAGCCGCCACGGCGGCTGGGGAACAGGCTCAGCCGGCCAGCACCGTGACGGCCGCTGTCGCGCATGCCCTTCGATCCAGGTGGCCGAAGACCCGGTACCTCATCGGGTCGGACGCGGCTATTCGGGCCTATCTCGCCCTTCTACTCCCCGATCGGCTCAACGACTGGATCATTACACGAATCGTCAAGCTCCCCACTCGCCGCTGACAGGATCACCGCCTGGCGGCTCGCACCATATCAATCACGTGGCCTTGCGCGTCGAGAAAAATCGAGATCCCCTCGTTAGGATCCAGTTGTTCGATCGCCGGCTGGAGAAGGGGACGGACGGGAAAGGATTGAATGTCGTCAAGCTTCATTCGCAGCCGCATGCGCCCGTCGCCGATAGTGACGAATGCCCCGTCGACACGACGCTGCGGGGCGCCTGGCGATGCACCAACTCCCAGCTCTCGCGGCTTCCCTTGCGACAGCACATCCACCAGCAGATACGCACGGTCCACAGCGAAGTCAGCCGTTTCGCCGACTTCCAGAGCGGCGAGCTTGTCCATCGCCACCGCACGGGCATAGAACCCGACATCGCGCCCTGAATCCAGCCGAATGGTGACTCGTTCTTTTTGAGGATTGAAGGCCCTCCCCAGCGAACCACGGAACACCTTCGTCGGCGGCGTGTCAGCGGGCCGTTGATAGGCAACAATCTCGTCGTGATCGTTGACCATGATCTCAACTGCCTGTCCGACCTGTAACCCACGGGCCTCATCGCCCCCGGCCTCGAGCGAGAGATACCGGGGAGTCCGTTCGCCCGTCTCGACCTCCACGCGATCACCCATGATGCCATGGATGGTTCCTTTCAACAGCTTCGCGCTTGCGAGGATACCCGGAACCGGCTTGAGCTCCTCAATACTCAGTCCGGACATGAGCTTGGCCGAACTCCCGCACCCGGCCACATCCATGGCCAGCAGCAACAGACCTACCAACACGGCGCTTCCAGTTCGACGCACATTCATTCTAGGACGGCTCCTTTGCTCCGTCGATGTTAGAACAAACCAGCCCCGGGAAGCGAGACGTCCAGCAAGCGAATCCGCGATGATCGGAATGGGCAGCGCCCCACACTCTTGATCGACTCGAAACCGGCCTGTAACATCGGTCCCGCATCTACTCATTACCCGTGGAGCCGCCGCCGATGCCGAATCTCGTGACACCACCCCTGCGTATCGAACAAGGCACCTGTTATGCCCTGTTTGCCTATGACATTGGACTGGCCATTCACCTCGAGGAAGCGGAGCGGCATATCACGGCGATCACGGAGCGCGGCCGCATCCGCCATAAGGCGCGTGCGCCACAATACTTCGACTATCGTCCGGCACCGCTTCGCCTCACACAAGACGGCCGGGCCTTGGAGTTCGGCCCCTATCGCTCGCACGCGACGGTCGAGGTCATGCTCTACGACTTCGGCGCGGTCACCGTCATCTATCGCATCCCCCTTGAGGGCCCCTTCGAAGGCCTGTTGAGCCTGAGCCAAGCCCTCTACGAAAATGACCCCCTGCGGACGGAATCTCGTCAGCGCGTGGAACAGCTGGTACGAGATATCCAGCCTGCTGTCGAGCGACCCATGATTTCGGCGGAGGTGGAGGACTATCTGCTCTTCGCGATTGAACGCTGTGCCCCCTCGGAGATCCATGCCTTCCTCGGCCCATACGATGATCTCTTCGCCCGCGTGCTGCGCAGCGAAGCGACGCCGCTGTCCGACCAGGAGGTGCATGAGGCGACCTCCTGCCGCATCGCGTTCGGCCGGGGAGACCTCGCCCTCATCGACTGGAATGCCGCCCTCGTGTTCGGGCAAGACATGGACGACGTGCGAGCGGTGCTGGACTTCGTCAACGTGGAATTACTCGAAATGCGCACGCTGGATCAACAGCTTGACCGTGCACTCGACGAGGGCTATGAGGCCCTCACGCGAAATCCAGGACGAAAGCCCTGGCTACCGGGTTCTCACGAACGAGCCGTGACCCACATCGGGCAACTGCAGGTCGAAAGCGCCGTATTATTCGAGCGGGTGGCAAACACCCTCAAACTACTCGGGGATCAATACCTGGCCCGCGTCTACCGGCTGGCCTCACAACGCTTCCACCTCGACGCATGGGACGCCAGCATCCTGAGAAAGCTTCAAACCCTGGACAGCATCTACAGCAAGATGGCCGATCGGGCGACGACACAGCGCATGGAGTATCTGGAGTGGATCATCATTGTCCTGATCGCCTTCTCCATCGTGCTGCCCTTTCTTTCGCCCGCCGGGCACTGACACACGGGCCTTTCCGCTAGGCTTCCCCGACCAGGTGTGCTAGAAACGCCCGTACGTGCCCACTCACTGGTGATCGATGTTGGACCGGACGAGAACAAGACGACTCGCGAGCCTGCTCGGCACCGCCGTTCTCCTATCCTCGACCGGCTGCCTTTCCCCTCCCACCTTGAATCGGGCGGTGCTCGCCTATGACGAGGCCATTACCGATGCGATCTCGAAACAATTATTGATCAATATCGCCAGGGCCCATCATCACGAACCGATTCACTTTACCGGTGTGGCCAACGTGGCCGCCACGTTCGACTTCCGCGTGACCGCCGGAGCGACCCCAACTCTCACCGGCGAACATGGACGCACCCTCATGCCGTTGTTCGGTGGATCGGTCGCGGAGAACCCCACCATCAGCATTACGCCGATCGAAGGCGAAGAGTTCACGAAGCGGCTTCTGGCCCCCTTCCAGGAAAGCAAACTCATCTTGCTGCTCAGGCAGGGGGTGGACATCGACCTCCTGCTTCGGCTGATGGCGAAAGAATTGCGGCTGACGACCAACGGCGAAGAAGTCGCCTATCGCAACAGCCCTTCGGACAAATCGGGATATGATATGTTCAGGAAAGTCGTCCTCCACCTCTCCGCTATTCAAGATGCGAATCGGCTGTATGCAGAGGCGTTGACGTTTGAACGCACCTGGACAATTCCGGCTGAAGCCGTCACCGCGGAGGGATTCCTCGCGCTGGAGCAGCAATATCTCGTCGTCTACAATCCGGCGCAACGGACCTACACCTTGCGCAAGCCGGTCACGGGACGAATCCTGATCACCAACTATGATCCGGCCACGCTGCCGCCCGAGGAACGGATCCGCTTGCACGAGGCGGCGGACCAGCAGCCGGTGAACGATGTCTCGTTCGATATTCGTGCCGGTCATTATGGAGGAGACTGGCCGCTACAGGGCGATTTCCGGCTACGTAGCTTCAACGCCATGTTGAACTTCCTGGGCCATGCGGTCAGTGAAGAGCGGGAATATGCCGTGGAGAAAGACTCCCGCACACCGCCGGTCAGCGAGAATCCCGTCAAGACGATGGACCTTCTGATACTCGACCACAAATCAGACGATCAGGACCTGGCCGTCAGTTCCCATGGCCGCTACTACGCCATTAATACACAGGGACCTCAAGCCCGATGGAACCGTGAAGCCTTCAAGTTACTGTCGCAACTGTTTCAAATGACGGTCACCGACGTGCCGCGGACCGGCGTGCCCAGCATCACCATCGCGAAATAGTTCCACGCCCGCCCTCCCGCATACTCCCACCGGTCGCTGCCCCGCGCTCTTGCAACTCCCCGAGCCACTCGATTAGGGTGGACGCTGATCGAACAGATGGTGGCACACCGCCTCAATACCGAGCCGCCCGCCCCACTGAACGTCGTTCGAGATCCATGCCACACACCGATTGCGTTCGAGGCCTGCTCAGGCAGGCGCTGTTGTTTCTGCTCATGCTGTGGTTCGCCGCGCCAACCTTGGCAGACGAGGTCTACCTGCAGAACGGAGACCGGCTGACAGGCACGATCGTCAAGATGGAAGAAAATCTCCTGACGATTCAAACGGACTATGGCGGCGAGATCAAAGTCGATTGGAAAAAGGTTCAGCGCCTCACGGCCACCAGCCCCTTGAAGGTCCTGGTGCCCGGCGAATCGCGTGATGTCCTTCGGGATTTCGTCTATGGCACGCACGGGCAGCGCGAAGTCACCGAAGCGGGAGCGGACAGCGCCACGCCGCTATCGGACATCACCGCTATCAACCTCGAGCCGTTTCGGGTGGCAGGCACCGTCTCCGTCGGCGGCAACAACACGTCCGGCAACAGCAGTACCAAGGCCTTCAACAGCGCAGCTCGACTCACGCTCTACGCGCACCGTCAGCGACTGTTGGTGGAAGGAAAATACAACTACGGGCAGGCGAACGATCAAGTCACGGCGCGAAACTCTCTCGCGAGCTTGAAACACAATTACTTCGTCAGTAAACAGATCTTCATCGAAACGTTCGGCATGCTGGAAAAGGACACGCTGCAAGCGCTGCAACTTCGATCCACAATCGGTAGCGGCTTGGGTTACCAGTTCTTTGAAACCCCCACCACATCTCTGTCGTTATCGGCTGGTCTCGCGCATGTGAACGAACATTTCACCAACAGCCCGAACACGCAAACTCCCTCGGGCCGCTGGAGTCTCCGTTGGGAACAGAGCCTGTGGCCCGATCGCGTCAAAGTGTTCCATCGTCACGAAGGATTTTGGGACATCAATGCCGGAAACGCCTTCCGGTTCAATGCCGACCAGGGTCTGCGTATCACGGTCTATAAGAATCTTTTTTTTAATGTCGAGTATGATCTTCGTCTCAACACTCAACCGGCGCCGGGACGGAAGAAGACTGACGAGGCGATGATTTTCGGCGTCGGGTACGAATTCCGCTGAGCGGCTCCCCGTCTAGCCACCACTTCCCGCAACAAGACTTGCCGCCGCCGCGCGACCCGCCACTCGTCCGGTCGCCCAGGCCCATTGAAAATTGAACCCGCCGATCCGGCCGTCGCAGTCAAGCACTTCTCCGGCCAGATACAGTCCGGGTACCACCTTCGACTCCATCGTACGGAAGTTGATCTCTTCCAATGGCACTCCGCCGGCAGTCACCTCCGCAAAATTCCAACCACGATCCCGCACCACAGGAAACGTGAAACGCGTGAGCGCGCCGAGGAGACGATCACGAATCGCGCGCGACACTTGGCCACACGCCTGCTGAGGGGCCGCCCCGATGTAGAGACAGATCGCCTCGGCACAACGCTCCGGCACTAGCTCCGCAACGAGCTTAAGCAGCGACCGTCTGGGTGTCTCGGCAGCCCGATCCAGAAACCATTCGCGCACCTGTTCGGCAGTCCTGCCGGGGAGAAAGTTCCCATACACCTCCACCGATGCACCGCGCTCCCTCGCCAGACACCAGAATCGACTCGCGTCCATCACCACCGGCCCGCTGATTCCGAAATGTGTCCAGAGCAGGCTCCCGATTCGCCGATCCACCGAACGTCCCTCCACAACGGTCTCTACTTCCACGTCGTGAGACAGGCCCGACAATCCTTTGTGGAAGCAGCGATCATCCAGCACCAGCGCAACCAGCGCCGGTACGGTCGGCGTCACCCGGTGCCCTAAGGCACGCGCCAGTCCGTAACCTGACCCATCGCTTCCCGTCCGGGGCAACGAACGCCCACCAGTGGCGAGGATGACGCACTGAGCCAGCGTCTCACCTTCTGAATGACGGATCACAAACCGCGCCGACTGATCCTGCCCGGCTACGTGAGTAGGTTCGAGCCTGGTGATGGTCAACACGCGATGCCCCGCGCGCAGCACCACTCCGAGGTCTCGGGCACGCGCCAGAAGCGCCTGAAGCACGGTGCGGGCTTTATCGGTGACGGGGAAGAGCTTGCCGGTTTCCTCGCATTTCAATTCGACGCCGAGCGAGGCAAACCACTCCACCGTCTCTTGAACCGGGAAGGCCGCCAAGACATTGCGGACCAGGTGGCGGGTGCCGAAAAAATCATCCGGCGTGACCACATCATGGGTCACATTGCAGCGGCCCCCGCCGGACACCAGGATTTTGGCCCCGAGGCTCTTCGCCCCGTCCAACACCTCAATCGTGAAATGAGGCCCTCGCTCCGCGGAAAAAATAGCGGCGGCCAGTCCGGCAGCCCCGGCGCCTACGATGCACAGATCGACCACGGAGGAACGATCAGACAAGACTCCCTCACCTCCCAACGGCCATCAGCCCCTGTTCGACGACCATCGCGACCGTTCTCGTGGCAGACACCACTGTGGTACAGTCTGCCGACCCATCATCACATCGCGCGCAACCACCCAACGGACTTTCCTGATGTCGGGACGACGGCTCCGTATCGCATTTCTGCACCTGGCTCCAACGCCGGGAGCGTTGGCACAGAATCGTCATCTCCTCACCACCGCCATCTGCAAGGCTGCCCGCCTGGGAGCCGGCTGGATCATCACCCCGGAACTTGCCGTCAGTGGGTACGGCTTCGCCGATCAGCTCGGGACTGAGTGGATCGTGCCGCAACCGGATCACTGGACCCAACACCTCTGTCGTCTGGCGGCGGGATTCCACACCACACTCTTCCTGTCACACCCGGAACGTGACCAGGACTCCGAACAACTCTACAACAGTCTGTTTGTCATCGGTGCCAACGGCCGGATAGTGGGAAGGCATCGCAAAATCAATGCGCTCCGCGTGGGATCCGAGGCCTGGTCCACTCCGGGGACAGAGGCCACGACCTTGCCGCTGACGCCGTTCGGCCGGATCGGTCTGTTGATCTGCGCCGACGCCTATACACCGGCAATAGCCGCGAGCCTCAAGGCACAGGGCGCAAAGGCGCTGATCTCCTCGGCAGCCTGGGCACCCGGGCTCCACGGGCCGAACGGTGAGTGGGAGCGGTGCACCCTCGAGACAGGCCTCCCGCTCTTCGTCTGCAATCGCACCGGCCCGGACCGCACGCTGGATTTCAGGAAGGCCGAAAGCGTCGTGGCACAAGGCGGCAAGCGGCTGCTTTCCATGTCCTGCGAGCAGTCGGCTATCTTTCTCATTGAGTGGAACCTGACGTCCGGAACACTTGCCACGCCACACTCTCGCCGCATCCTGCTCTAGTGACACAGCGCAGCACATCGCCGTATCCCGTCGCTCGTCCTTCGCCACACACCATCTCGTACGGACAAGAGACGCTTCACGTTTCACGAGAGACGAACGCTGACATCGAGCGGGCTACGACGACTTCAGCAAGCCATCCAACAGGACCAGCCCGGCAGGCCACTCTCCTAACCTGCTCTCGGCATTGATATGGCCAGCCGCACCGATCTCGACAAATGTGCTGCCCCACTGCTCCGCACAACCTCGGGCATACCCGACTGACCCGAATGGATCATCACGGCTGGCGACGACAAGACTGGGAAATGGCAATGTGACGAGGGGCGTGGTCTGAAAGCCCTGCGCGGTGACGGGAAACACCGGTCCGGTCGGATCAGGCGGAGCCACCAACAAGGCCGCACGCACGGGGAGCGAAGATCGTTGCGCCCAGTGCGCCACCAGGAGACAGCCCATGCTGTGGGCGACCAAGACCGTCGGCTGAGGTGATTCGGCCATCGCGGCGTCGAGTCCACGCACCCACTCCTCCAGCACCGGACGATCCCAGTCCCGCTGCTGCACCCGCCTCCAGCGGGGATGGTGCTGCATCCAGAGGCTCTGCCAATGCTGTGGCCCGGAATCACCGATGCCCGGGACGATCAGGGCCACCACCCCGTCAGCTGCCACACTACGTCCGGCCACGGCTTGCACGCTCCGCCAACCAGGCGACAGCCCCCGCACCGGCAGTCCGGCCGCTGGCCAGACAGGCCGTCAGCAAGTACCCGCCCGTCGGCGCCTCCCAATCAACCATCTCTCCCGCACAGAAGACTCCCGGCAAGGCTCGCAACATCAGCCGTTTGTCGAGCGACTGAAACTCTACCCCACCCGCGGTACTGATGGCTTCCGCGAGCGGGCGCGGCGCTTTCACCGTGAGCTGCAGGGATTTGATCGCTGCCGCGAGACGTGTCGGGTCCGTAAAATCCTCCTTCGAGACCATTTCGCGGAGCAGCCCGGCTTTCACTCCGTCAATATGCGCACGCCGCTGTAAATGGGTCGCCATCGTTTTCTTGCCACGCGGCTGTGAGAGATCCTTGATCAGTCTCGGCAACTCACGATCGGGAGCGAGATCCAACCGCAGCGTTCCTCGACCTGTCGCTTCGATTTCATCCCGCAGGAACGAGGCGATGGCATAGATCACGCCGCCCTCGATGCCGGTCTCTGTAATCACGAATTCACCCATCCGACGCAGGACTGCGCCGTTCGGTGATTTCGCCACCACCCCCACCGTCTTCACCGGATGGCCCGCAAACTTGGCACGAAAGTGTTCCGTCCAGCCCACATCGAACCCGCAATTCGCCGGTCGCAACGGGGCGACGGAGATCGAACGCGCGCCAAGGACCGGCACCCACGCGCCATCCGATCCGAGGTTCGGCCAGCTTCCCCCGCCGAGCGCCAGAATGACGGCATCAGCCCGGACAGAGGTCGGCCCTGCTGGCGTCTCAAAACGCAGGCTTTTGTTCTCATCCCAGCCACACCAGCGATGACGCACATGAATGGCCAATCCTGCCTGACGGAGGCGCCGCAGCCACGCGCGCAGCAGCGGAGCAGCTTTCATATCTCGGGGAAACACGCGGCCTGACGACCCGACATAGGTGTCGATACCGAGCCCCTGAGCCCAGGCACGAACCGCGTCGGACCCGAACTCCGCCAGCCACGGCGCGACCTGTGTTCGGCGGTCACCGTACCTGCTGAGAAACAGCTCAGCCGGATCGGAATGGGTCAGATTCAATCCACCCTTCCCGGCCAAAAGGAATTTCCGGCCTACAGAGGGCATGGCATCGTAGAGCGCAACGTCCAGACCTCCGGCCAACGCTGTTTCGGCAGCCATGAGGCCGGCCGGCCCTCCACCAATAATCACTATGTGCATAGGATCTACCGATTCAACCTGTGAGCGCCTGAGACCTCGTCAAAATCGAGCTGCTGTCTTACCATGGATGGAGGGGGAAGCGCACTCATCCGGCACGACGCGTGAAGTGCGTGTGAACCGCCTAGCGTCGCGGAAGCAGGACCGGGAGAAACCACTTTGGCTTCATACGGCCAAAATCCACGCGCACATGTGTTCTCAATGAGGCCTTGGAATCGAGCACATAACTGCGATCCCGGTCTCGCACAAACACGACCCAATGCCAGCAGGGCCGACGCGCCTCCAGATGCCATTTGATCGCCAACAACGCGCAATCAGGCAGGTCGTCCCAGGAACGAAACGGTATGGTCGTCCGTGCGGCACGCAGGCCAAAACACGAGAGCAATCGCTGAACTGGCTCCGTCTCAGACCAGAGGGACACATCATGCACGAAGATTCCCGCCTTGGCGGCTACCGCCTTCGCGCGTGCATAGGAGACACCGGCGATCGCTGCAAGTGCTGCAACACCGCAACCGGTCTGATCCGCCTGCACAACCGGTCTCATCGCACGTCGACTTTCATTTTCCGCCCACCGGACACGCTGAACCCCTGTCGTTCATAAAACAGGAGGGCACGTTCGAACTGTGGTAACGGCGGCGTGGTCACCTCGAGTCTGGTCCACCCTTTGGAGCGGGCTATATGCTTGGCCTCCTCGACCAAGGCTCGCCCCACCCCCTGCGACCGCCGATCGGGACAGACATACAACTCCGGAATGATGCCGAACCGTCCCCCTGCATACAGCGCACGACATTCAGACAGGGCCAGCAGGCCGGTGGGGCGGTCACCATCCCGTGCCAGTAACACGGTATAGCTACCATCCTCCAGCCAGGACCGCGTCCGCGCCGCCGTCTCATCCAATGAGAATGCAAACGCCTGCGTCCCGATGGCGGCCATGATCTCCTGCAGCAAGTCGCCGATCAGCCTCGCAATGGTCGTGGCATCGGACGGCTGTGCCGCCGTGATTCGAATCGGCATGATCCTTATCCCCCGGCTCGGCCCATGCGTCGCTCGCCAACGCCCAGGTGGAGGGCGGCCACATCGAGCTCCTGTTCCAGATGGTGGAGGACTTCATCGCTGATGGTCCCGGCATTCCGGAGACCGATCAGGGCCCGACGTTCAGCCGTCAACACTTCATGCTGGAGACGCTGGAACAACGCGTGATCGGCCCCGGACATCTCTTGCTCGGTTACACCGGCTTTAGCCAGCCGCTCCATCCGGCGGAGATACCGCAGGCGGACACGCTCCACCTGCTCCGTGGTCACCCAGCTTTCTGTCGCCACCTCATCCAATCGGGCCAGGGCGGCTGTGGCCGCCTGTTCCCGCGCCAGGGTTTCTTCCTGCTTCAGATCGTCTTCCTCCTCGAACCGTAGCAGTCGAATGATCGGCGGCAGCGAAAGCCCCTGCAGAACAAGCGTCACCAGAATGACCGTAAAGCTGATCAGAATAATTTCAGACCGGAACGGAAACGGCGACCCGGCCGCCGTCGACACGGGGAGCGCGAGTGCCGCCGCCAAGGTCACAATTCCACGCATGCCCGTCCAGGACACAAGAAACATTCCCGCCCACGAAGGCATGGGATCTCGCGCGCGCAGCTTCGCGCTGACCCAGCGCGGGATGAGGGCCGCCAACGGGACCCACAGGAACCGCACCACAATCGCCGTCACGCTGATGACCAATCCGGCAATCAGGACCGGGCGAAATTGCCCCGCAGGCATCGAGTCGCGGAGCGCACCCAGTTGCAGCCCGATCAGAATGAAGATGACGCCGTTGAGCAGAAAAATGAGCAAGTCCCACACGGCTCTGGCTTGGAGTCGGGTCGCCGGTGCCACCGCACCACTGAAGTACTGACGGAGATACAGCCCTCCCGCCACGCACGCCAACACGGCCGACGCATGCACCGACTCTGCGACCACCCAGGCGATATACGGCACCAACAGGGTCACCCCGATTTGCGTAAACCCGTCTTCCGTCGCACACAGCGCCCAGCGCGTCAGCCAGGCTGCCCCGATGCCGATTGCCATGCCCGCCGCCGCCGCAAAGAAAAAGTCGAGCACGGCGTGACCGAGCGCAAACGATCCACCCACGACCGCGCCCACGGCGGTTCGATACACCACCAACGCCGTGGCATCGTTCAGCAAACTTTCTCCCTCCAGAATGGTGACGGCCCGACGCGGAATCCGCAGCCGTTTCCCGACAGCCGTCGCCGACACCGCATCGGGCGGCGAGACGATCGCACCCAGCGCGATCGCTTCCGCCCAGCCGATGCCGGGTAACAATGCATGCGCGGCGACTGCCACACCAGCGGTCGTTGCCAAGACCAATCCGACTGCCAAGAGGGAAATCGGCCGGAGGTTCCGGCGAAACTCACGAAACGAGGTGAAATAGGCGGCCGCCCACAGAATCGGCGGCAAAAAGACGAGGAACACGAGGTCGGGGTGAAGCGTGACCGTCGGAAGGCCTGGAGCAAGCCCCAACACCAGACCGCCGAGGACGAGAAAAATCGGGTACGGAACACAAATCTTCTGCGCGACGGTGGTCAACGCGAGCACCACCGCCAGGAGCATGATGATGACTTCGAGTTGATGTAGGCTTTCCATCTTGCGACAACACTCGCTGTCCCACGATCCCGCCCCGATCTCCCCGCACTCCTGGCCGAACGGTGATTACACGCCTACCGTCTCAAGCCAGCGGAGGTCATCAGGCGCAATCGTAAACCGGTCCGACTGAAGATCGTCTTTCATATGCTGGGCATTCGTCGTGCCCGTGAGTGGCAGCATGCCGATCTGCATTGCAAACCGGAACACGAGCTGCGCCAGGCCGATGCCATACTTGGCTGCCATAGCCCGCACGTCCGGATCGACAAAGATCTCGCGATTGGCTGTCAGCAACGAGAAGCCTTGATAGATGATCCCGTGTTCCCGACAGAGGCTCCGCACCTCCTGGTCCCAACCGAGCGCAGCGTAACAGCGGTTCTGAACCACCATCGGCTTATGTTTCGCCTTGGCGCACAGAAGGGATAATTGTTCGGCAGACACGTTACTGACGCCGATCATCTTTGTCCTGCCCGATTCATACAGCGCCTCGATGGCCGCCCACACCTCCCAATCCTCGGCGCCGAGCCCCCGTCGATAATACGGGCCGTGCAGGACATAGGAATCGAGGTAGTCCGTATGCAGATGGGCTAACGAACTCTCGAACGATTGCCTTACCTGGGTGGTGAGGGCGGCCTGAGCATCGTAGGGAGTCCGGTGGTCCTGGCCGTTGACCGGCGTGAACTTGGTCTGGAGGAAGAACCGGTCTCTCGACAGACCCTGCTTCGCCAATTCCGCGAGCGCCTCGCCGACCAACGCTTCCTGGTAGTGGATTAACTGATTGGCGGTATCGATAGCGGTAAACCCGGCCGCCACCGCCGCCAGCACCAATTGAGTCGTGGCCTCCTTCTTCCACGCCGTTCCGTACATGAACGTGGGGATAGAGACCTGATTATATGTCTTGAGCATGACCTGACACCCTCCAAGCCGTACCATACACAGATCCCCACGCCGGTCTCAATGTTCGACCTAAGCGGAATCGGCCCGAGACGAGAGGGGCTCACGTACCCCAGGCGCTGGCGGCCCTTCTCCTCAACCTGGTAGAGTGCCCCGTCACCCTCAGCAAGGAGCAGCGTCGCGATGGATGCAGGACCGGCCAATCAGCTCGTGGAACTTCGCCTCACCGCCCGATATATCAAAGAACATCCCTGGACCGTCCAAGCGATCAACGGCTTTCTCTCCGCCTATTTTATGGAGAAACCGGGATTTGCGGTGCAGCGGCATTTCGACGATCCGGAGTCCGGCATGCACGTGTGGCTGTGCGAAGTGCCGCCCAACATGAAAATCACGGTACTCCTACGGCGATTGCAGGCAGACATTCCTCCCTGTCGCCACTTTCAACCGGCTACAGATCCATCGGCCAGACCGCAATATGTCATCGACTGCCCGGAGTAGGCCCCGCCCCTTGCGCGACCTGGAACTCCGTGCCTACACTGCGCGACACACCAACTAGGGAGATTTTGCATGCGAGTGATCGTCATCGGAGGAACAGGGACCATTGGATCAGCCGTCGTGAGACTGCTCTCGACGCGGCACGACGTGGTGACCGTGGGCCACAAGCGAGGAGCATTTCAGGTGGACCTGGCCTCACCGGACTCGATCACCCAACTTTTTAAGGCAGTCGGCACCTGCGATGCGGTCGTCAGCACAGCCGGTATCGCCAAGTTCGCCAGTCTGGACGACCTGACCTATGACGACTACTTCATCGGGCTAAAAAATAAGTTGATGGGCCAGGCGAATCTGGTGCGCATCGGCAAACCGTTCGTCACCAACCACGGATCGTTCACGCTGACCAGCGGCGTGCTCAGCCGGGAACCTATGAAAGGCAGCTGCGCCATCAGCATGGCCAATGCCGGGCTGGAGGGGTTTGTGCGGGCCGCCGCGCTGGATCTGCCGCGCAGCCTCCGCGTGAATGTCGTCAGTCCACCCTGGGTCACCGAAACCCTGATCGCCCGGGGCATGGATCCGTCGATCGGCATCCCTGCGGATCAGGTAGCGCAATCCTATCTGGCGAGCGTGGAAGGCACGATGACGGGGCAAACCCTGGATCCTCGACAGATCGCCCGGACATAACCAGGTCCCCGCACGTTACTTCGGGGCCAGCTCAAAGGCCCCCAGGGGATAGGCACGTCCGTTCACCAGTACCTCGACCCGATGCGTGCCAGGGTAGTGCGTGCGGGTCGTCAGCTGCGCGAGCGAGAGCCTCTTGCTGACCTGCACCGCGCTCTGCGGAGGCAAATCGATCACCTTCAACTTAAACACCTTCGGACTAGTCCTGCCATTCGCTTTCACATAATGCACGCGCACATCCACGAGAAGCCGTTGAGCACGAGCAGCGCGGCTGGCGATTTCGAAAGTCAGCGCCACACCCGAGCCGATCACTGGCCGCGGCGGGGTCATGCGCACCTTCCCGACAACAACCGAAGCCGCTGCGCCGAATCCCAAAATATCCAGCGCACCTGACTCCCCGCGTTTCACCGCCGACCGCAGGGCATGGCGGACAATCCATCGCCGTTCTTCCGTCGCATTCACCATCCACCGCTGAGCCGTCTCGACCAGGATCGCAGGATGGTCCTTTCCAATGTCATTCAAATTGTTGGCCACGCTCCGACGCACGTAGAGCGACGGATCGTCTTTCAACCGTTCCAACAACGCCAGCACCGGTTGCGGATCAGCCAGGAACGCGCGCAGCCTTGGCGCCCACGGCAACCGGGGTCGTGTCCCCTCAGAAACCAGGCGCCGAACATCCTCACTCGGATCGGTCGTCCACTCGGCCAGTCGAGCCAGCGTCGCCGCCTGGTGTCGTTCCAGATATCGTCTTATGCTGAATTCTGCCGTGAAGCGTTGCGTCAGCAGATACTGGGCTTGCATAGACGGCTCGAAATGCTCTAACCCGTATTCGGCGACGAAGAACACGTGCGGAAGAAACAGGAAAGACCCCATGCCAGAACCAACGGTCCGATCACTTTTCTGGTCAACCGAGGCAAGGAGGATCTCGAGCGCCGGTTCGTACTCAGCGGGTAACCACTGCCGCAGCTCATGCGCGATCTTCCATCCGCGCGGCATCAATTCCAGCGACTCATACCCATCCAAGGCCGACCGGACAAACGCGTTCTCGTCGAATCGAGGGTAGACGGCGGCAATCATTCTCGCGATCGTGCGTGGCACCTCCGCGCCGAAACTCTGTTTGAGCGGTTCTGCCATCGCCGCTCAGCCTCCGGCAAACACCGGCCGGAATCCGGCTTTGGTGAGCATGCGGGCGACCTCGTCCCGCTTATCCCCTTGAATTTCGATCTGCCCCTCCTTGACCGTGCCTCCGACGCCGCAGGCCTTCTGCATGTCCCTGGCCAATTGTTCTTTCTCCGCCTGACTGATGCCGACAAAGCCCGTGACCACCGTGACCGTCTTGCCGCCGCGATGCGCCGTCTGCCGGATGATGTCCACCCGGCCGCGAGAGTTCGTCTGCTTACGCAAGGGATCTTCGGGAGTATTGACCCCGCCGCGTTGCTGAGTCTGCTGCGGCAACTCGATCTGCTTCAAGACCGCGAACGGGCTCTTCCAGACCATGCCCTCTCCGTCCGTAGGAATGCGCTTTTTCTCTTTCATGATGTCTGATTCCAGTCCGAGGCATGCACCCGATGCCCGGCATCCCGCATGGGTTACCGGTCCGTGAACGCCGTTTTCCACGTAGTCAGTTCGATCTGTGCGGCATGCGTTCCATCACCGATCAACACCTGTCCGTCTTGTATCGTGCAATGCAGGTCCATCTGACGCTGCGCAAGCCCAGCCAGGGCCCGGCTCCCTTCCTGCGACAGGTTCAGGACCGTAAGATTGTCCAGTCGATCGAGTGCCGCCTCCTGCTGCTTCCACCATTGGTCCGCCGCACGGCCGCCATACGTATAGACACAGACCTGCTTGGCGCGGCCGCAGGCTTGGCGGACAGCCCTGTCGTCCGGCAAACCCACCTCGATCCACAACTCGATCAGCCCCGTCAGATCCTTTTGCCACAGTGCCGGCTCATCCTCACTGCTCAACCCGCGGCCAAACGACAAGGCGTCATGCGCATGCCGTGCAAAGGCCAGCAGACGGACCATCATGCGTTCGTCGGTTTCAGAGGGATGGCGGGCGAGGGTGACCGTATGGTCTTCGTAATAACTTCGGTCCACGTCAGCAAGGTGGAGGACCGCTTTGAAAATCGTCGCATTCGGAGCCATTGGAGCGTGAAGTCCTTGTGTAGGGCGTTGGGATTGACCCGCGCGGACAACTGAGGGTCAAGGGAGCTCTGCGATATACATCCCCTCCACCCGTTCGCGCGCCCACTGGGTCTTGCGCAGAAACGTGAGGCTCGACTTGACGCTGGGGTTATGCAGAAAACAGCGCACCGGCAGTCGACGGGCGAGTTCCGCCCACCCGTGCCGCTCGACAAGGGTCGTCACAATCCGCTCCAGCGTGATGCCGTGCAAGGGATCGCGAGGGTGAGAAATGGGAGTGGACGATTCCATGCCGGAGCATACCCCGCCACCAGCATGAAAGTCATTCCGCCCGGACGGGGACCCGGGTCACGCATGGATACCTATCGCACG
>WBZQ01000113.1_pt1 | contig 61615 bp, 69 predicted proteins | sample 5204251 | NCBI WGS metagenome assembly WBZQ01 (sample SAMN12412402, study PRJNA552823) | activated sludge metagenome | isolation source: activated sludge from nitrification reactor of wastewater treatment plant... | place: USA: Virginia | collected 2017-09
AAGAGTTATATTAAGTAATTATACTGTTAAATATATTTGTCCTAGTAAGTCGATATGGTAGGTATAATAGGACAAAGCCTTAGTCTTGTCCAGCGCCTCCCAGAGTAGGGATCCGGGATGGTCTCCTTCTCGGAGGCCTTGATTCTTCGGAGGGAAGCGGGTAGGGTGCGGCGAGGTCGGGGAACAACCCGGAAAGACGGGTCGGGATGCAATCGTCTCCTGGTGGGTCGAATGGGTCAGCCGGAGCGTACGCTCTCCATTATATAGAGGGAGGGCAGGAGTGGCCTAAGTCTTCGGAGGGACCGCTCGATCTGCACGGTCCACCTCTCTCCTTTTGGATTAGAGAGAAGCGTGGTAGGCGGGGTCTGGGCGTGAGGCTCCGTCGACTGAGCGGGCTCACCATATATCTTATTATGGAGAGACGATGGTGAGATGGATGGAGTGGGAAAAGACATCAAACGGAGGGAGACGATGGACCTTGTCCCGCTGACTGCTGAACAGGCGCCTGATCAGCGCGCCTCCACGGCGCTGGTTCCGTTGTCGACGACGACGCTCCGACGGACCGGCGGGGAACTGCCGTCGGTCTGTCTCCAGCTCTCCGCCTCGACGTTGATCGGCTTGCGTGTCTATCTCGACGCCTTTGCACGGCACCTCACCCAGCAGAAGCCGGGGTCCACGACCGCCCGCACCTATTTCAAACGCGGCCGCTCTTTCATCACCTGGTTGGAGCAGGGGAGAGATCCACAGCTCCGTCGCCTCGATCGCGCCTGTCTGGAGGCGTATCGCGAGTGGCTTGATCGACGCTTTGCGAATCTCCGCACGAAGAATGGCTACCTGACCGCGGTGCGGCAGTACCTGGCCTGGCTCGTACCGCTGCATCCGGGCCTGGTGAACCCGGCGGACTTTGTCCACGGCTGGTCCTGCAGTCGGCAGCACACGCGGCGGCATCTGCCGGTGGAGGATGCGAAGGCGCTGTTGATGGCGTTGGAGACGGATCATCGAAAGACGGGCGAGCAGCGTGCGCGCAATGTCGCGATGGCCTATCTGATGCTCAAGACGGGGCTTCGCACGATTGAAGTGAGCCGGGCGCGGATTGAACATTTGCAGGAACACGTGCCGGGCGAAAAATGGAAACTGTGGGTGCATGGGAAGGGGAGAGAGTCCGCGGATGAGTCGGTGCAGCTGTTGAAGGAAGTCTATGAACGGATTCAGGCGTATCTCGCACTGAGACAGGGTCCATTACAAGGAAGTGATCCCCTATTTGCAACCACGGCCTGTCATGATCGGGGAGGAAATGTCGTGACCGCAGCGGGAAAGCGGTTGTCCACGCGGGCGATTCATCGGATCATCACGGAGGGACTGTTGCTCGCCGGTGTGAAGAAGCCGGGCATTGTGGTGCATAGTTTGCGGCACTCCACCCCGACCTTTGCGCTCCTCAATGATGCGAATCCGACGCGAGTGCAAAAGATGATGCGGCATCAGCACTATGCCACCACGGAGATTTATGTCGAGGAAGTGCAGAAGCTACTGGAGGGAGCGGAGGAGGCGGTGACGCAGATCTAGGCGGGCTATTCATGCAGGTTAGGGCGCCCATAGCAGATGGATCGGCACGAGCCAGAGTTTCTCGCCGAATGGGACGGCGTGATCACCCCCATAGAGCACGATGCCGGCGCGAAACCGTTTCCCCAGGAAATCGCGCAGGGCTTGCAAGGCCGCAAAGTCAGAGGCCGTCACGGTGGCGCTCGTTTTGACTTCGACGCCAGCCACCCAGCCGTCGGCTTGTTCCAGCACCACATCCACTTCCGAACCGCAGCCGGTGCAAATACCATCCATAACTTCGGAGATGCCGCAATCGCCATTCCTCTGTGGATTGCCTTTCTCGCTGTGCGCAAGATACCAACGAACCGATTCACGTATGGGTACGGACGAGTGGAAGATGTGGCAGGAATTACCGTCGTCCTGGCAATCTTCATCAGCGGGTTGGTTGTTGGGTACGAATCCCTTTCCCGGTTCTCTTCGCCACAACCTATTCAGCATCTGTGGGCAGTAATTCTGGCATCCGTGGTGGGATTTTGTGGCAATGAAGCTGTCGCGGTGTTCCGGATTAAAATCGGGAAAGAGATCGGTAGTGCGGCTCTCATTGCTGAAGGTCATCACGCCAGGACAGACGGGCTTGGCAGTTTGGCCGTCCTGATAGGGGCCCTGGGTGTGTGGTCCGGTTTTCCCCTTGCCGATCCGCTCATTGGTTTTGTGATTACTCTATTCATCTTCAAAATCGAGTGGGAGTCCGGCAAATCTCTGTTCGCGCGACTCCTCGATTCCGTGGATCCTGACGTCGTTGAAGAAATCGGACACGCCGCCCAACATGTCCCTGGTGCAGAGGGCATCACCGAGATCCGAGTTAGATGGATCGGCCATCGACTTCTCGCAGAAGTCAATATCGCCATTGCTTCAGAGCTCACTGTCGAGCAAGGTCATGACATTGCCAAAGAAGTGCGCCATCAGCTGCTGCATCACCTGCAGTATCTTGCCAATGCCACGATTCATGTTGATCCCCTCGGAGCTTCAGGAGAGTGCCACCATCGGGTCAGCGCTCATGCTCACGATGAGTTGCCGACTCATTCGTATTAAGAAAGGATATATCCAATGGAACAAAACGACGGTTCTCTTGAGATCATATTGCAGTTAGAGGGCTGAAGGATGGCTGGCACCAAACACCACACCAGCATCACAGTTGGAAAGTCTGGTTTGGTTCTCATGGTTCTCGATGGTACATGAACGATGGCTAGCCTCACGTCAATATTTTCCAGCGTCTGCAATGGTGCGAGATGTCGACCAGGTGCCGGCTGCGTCCAGCGACGTACCGCTTTGTACCGGTTTACCCAATGTGATCGTTCGACCTGTCGCTACCCCGTCCTCTGATTTCGGCGTTACCCTGATTTGACAGATGTTATACCGGACACCTATATTCGACGAAAACTAGTGGCTGTTTCATCTGAAAGCACCTTCGAATGAATCACGCTTTCCGCAAGTTCCTTTCAATTTCACTGGTACTCTGTATTCTCGTCGGCAGCGGAATAGCCCAGTCGCGATCCGCAGAACACGCCGACCACCATGCCGAGCATAAAGCGGCTACCCATGGGACGGCGCTCTGCTCCTGGATGTGCGCCGCAGGCACGGCGATCGGTACCGCGGTCATTCTGATTCCGGCAGAGCGTTCGACCGTCCTCCTTGTTCCGCTTCCCCATGTGGTGAATTTCTCCATTGAGCTATGCCGGGTATCCTCCAGCCGCGCTCCTCCTGCTTTTTCGCTCTAGTTCCCTAGCGCATCGATTAACCCAGCACGATGTCACCGTTCTCCGTCCAGTCCAAGGTCGGGGTAGCGGTAGCATTCATGCACAATTTCAAGAAAAAGGATTAATGCTAATGGGTCTGAAACGATTTTTCCCAAGATGTCTCCTATGCATCTTGTTTGCATCCTCTTCGGGAGTGACGGTTCCGTCCGCTCAGGCATCCTGCGGAGCGGTCACGTGTTTTGTCGTCGTCGGCTCCCAACAACAGGTGCCTCAAAAAGGCCTCTTAACGTTCAACACCATTTACAATTACACGCCCATGCGGACGGCGGAGGGTACCGACGGCATAATTCCCGCGGCTGATCAGGAGGGTCGTCGTCTCATTCTCGAACACCATAGAGAGGTCCGAACGATCACACAGACTGTCAACTTCGACTTGAATTATGGCATCACGGAACGCTTGGGCGTCCAGGTAACGATTCCTTACCTCTGGCGAACGCATAAACATATTGACGGATTGGGAGAAGATGGTGTCAATGGAGCAGGCGAACTAGTCCCGTTCCGAGACAATGGAATTGGCGATATGACCATTACGGCAAAGTACAACGTGCTGCCCACTCTCCGCAGCATGATTGTCGCCGGATTCGGAGTTCAGGTACCAACGGGGAGTACGAGTGCCAGGGACGATGGTGGGGCACTCATGGAGTCTCCGAGCCAGTTAGGAAGGGGTCAGGTGGGACTCATTGGATCAATCTATCAAACATATGAATTGATCCCTCATCGTCTGAACCAGTTTTTCTACGGAAGTTACCGCCACACGTTCCGCAATAATGATGGTTATCAATTCGGTGATGAATACAACCTCAGTTTAGGTGCCAATGGGTTCCCCTTTGAAAGCACACCATGGTTGGTACTGACCGGTCAGTTCAGCTGGCGATATCTGGTCCATGACAATATCAGCGCATCGCTGGAACGTTCACGCTTCCCAAGTGATGGAGGCTTTCCCGGCGAAACAATCATCCTCGATCCTCTCATTGCCGACCGCCGTTCGCCTAATACCGGGTCGACCTATTTTGCGTTCTCGCCCGGCTTTCAAGTGAGTCTTGATGGATTCATCGATTCACCGCTGACGAAAATGACATCGGTCTATTTCTATTCCCAGATCCCGATCGCGCGAGATTCCAACAACAATCTCGCCCAGGGCATCAGTTATATTTTTGGCATTACACGTTCATTCCAGATTTTGAATCCATAGAAATCGTTGAGGAAGAGGAGAAACGAGGGCGACGCAACCTATTCAACGACTGAGTTTCGTGTGTTAAGCAATAGCGGTAAACGCGTACATTTTAGGGAAGAACCTTCAGCAAGGCCCTCTCATGGGTGGATGCCTAATCTGATTTCCGCTTTCCTGTGCGTGCTCGGATAACAGGTTGTGTGATTTTGTAGTCATTCCAGACCTTAATCATCCTGACGGACGGGTCTATGCGCACCGTTGCGGAGCGTGTCACGAGGCGTCCCCATATGCGGGGCCATGGAATATCAGACCCACGCTTCCGCACCATGGTTATGGGAGAACATCCGCGCTCTCGGCGTAACAAAACCGGATGCCACTGTGTCGATGCTCGTCGTTGTACCAGCACACGTGCGGTCCCCCTCCAGGGTGGCAACCATTCAGGCGGGATACGTCGGCCGGTATTTACAGGTCCGGAAGAGGCCGTCTTATGATTGACTATGCTGCGCTCACTCAGGCACGGCAGTTATGTGCCTGATCCCCGGTCTCCTGATTCACATGTTGCCTCTTCACGCTACCGTCCCTCGCGGATAGCAGACAGTATGTGTCCAAATTCTTTCCTGAGTATCTCCGCTATCGCTTTGTACTGCATAGCGTTTTCGGAAAGCTTCGCCATTTCTAATTCCAGATTGACCGAATTTGCATCTAACGGAAGATCGGCGGCGGGAACCTCCGCAATCCGTTCCTCGGTGGTCACGATTGGTAGCATCAGATGGCGGGCATTCGTTGTATGCATAATCACGCCCATGGCATCCTGACGCGCAGCAGCTAATGCATCTTTAAAGTGGAGCTCTTTGGCACGATACCCTGGTGTTTCTTCATTAGCGATATTGGCTATACTCACACGGTGCTGGACCGATCGTAAATCCAAAACCCGCGCCAATTCAAACGATTCGTCAAAAATTTTCATGGCCCACCCTCCGTCTGCCAGCCAGTGGCAGTCGAATCAGATATTAACCTTAAGTCGATCGTATTTCCTCGATTTCTTCCACTTTTTAACATTCGCTCAGCTTATCCTTTCAGCATTCTCTCTGACTTGATTCGTGACATAGTAATCCCGTATAAGCAAAATAAATACCAATTAGTCACGATAATTTGTTAATTCAATGAATTCCAAGGAATAATCAGAACATAGTACACGATTGCAATAAGGACGGGCGTCAATTAACCTGCCACACAACGGTACCACACGTCATTTCTTTGACAGAAAATGGGGACAGTGATCGAAGGAAGGGGAAGAATTGCGACTGAAAAAGTGTCCGAATCGATGACGGAGCTTCATTGATTAGAAGCGGCCGCTAAGCGCCTCACTATATTGATGTTTGTCGAGCACCAAATTGCTGAAGAGTGCAGCGCCACAAGAAGGAACTAACTAGCCAGATGGTCCTTAGCACGTTGCAGTAAGTGTCGTAAATATTCTGGACAATAGGCGCTGCAGGTTCTGCTTCTTTGCTCTTTCGCTTAGCCTTTCCGTATTCTTCGTCACGAAGTTGCGCAGAGGCCGAAAAACGCATAGCCTGCTTAGGCTGCTTGTGTTGCTGTTTGATCGATAGTGCATTACTTTTTTGTGGTAATCAATGGCAGATCTTCACCCAACTTCTCGGTGCATCTAACCAATTGGTCATTAGTCGAATTTTAAGACCAATACTGCCATCAAGGCTGGTAAGTCTGCCAAAGTCTTAGATCAGTTTTCCATGTGGTAAGTATTGGCACGAAAACCCTTTGCATCTGTCTTTCCGCGATGGCCTGCACAGGCCTAAAAGTCCAACTATGCGATTCGCCTCTTCTGATAGACCTGCAGCTTGCGTGGGCAAGCTGTATTCGATTTTCTTAGCTTGGCTTCCTCTGACTAGGCCAGTTTCGCGTTCAGTGTTCGCACAAAGTTATGGCTCATTCGTTCATGATGTATCGCAGAGCGGTCATCCGGCCCAATCCCTTGGCATGAAAAGGATTATCCACGGACGAAGGTGACCGGTGAGTATCGTTCTTTGCATGCCTATCCGAAATATGCTGTTAGAAACGCGCTTGTCTTGCTTCACACAAAACGTCGGGGGGGAGGAATGGCATGGGTCGAAGAGTGCTGTATAAACGGGGCGTTGTCGCGATCATAATAATCATGTATCTGCTGGCAGGAAAGGCCTATGCAGGTGATGACAAGAAGCCGGATGATGCGCCGCCAAACAAGGTATTAGATTGTCGCTACCAGCAGGTTTCCAAATTCTCGGATAGTGAAACGATCAGTGATACATTTCCGACTGACGATCTCTTTCGCCCCCTCCTAGCCGATCCGAAACAGCCGCAGTTCTTCGCTCTCTGGCAAACCACCCAATCAAGCCTTGAAAGGACCAATGCGAATATCGGATCGATAGGTATTGGTGAGAATGTCGGTTTTTATACTAGGCGCAAGGGATGTAACGGCTGGCAGATCAGCCTGCTGACCGGCATTTTTGCGCAATTTGACTTGGATACGTCGAATGCGGAACTTATCAATGTCGACTTCAACGTCGGCGTCCCGCTGACCTGGCGTCACGGAAACTGGTCGGCGCGTCTGCGCTTTTATCACCAGAGCAGTCACATCGGGGATGAGTTCCTGGGGGCGCACCCTGGATTCAAATCGATCGGCCTCCAGTATGAGGAAGTGGACATGACCGTGTCGTATGATTTCCAGACATGGTTACGCCTTTATGGGGGAGGAGCGGTGCTGGTTAACCGGCAACCGTCCACGATCGACCGCTTTACAGGACAATGGGGATTCGAAGCGCGGACGCCGACGCCGTTGGGGCGATCATATGTGTTTGGTCTGTTCTCGAATCCGATCCTCTTTACACCTATTCTGACCACCGACTTTAAATCCGTCGAGGCGCAGGACTGGCATATCAATACGAACCTCTTGATGGGCTTCGAGATGTCTCGGGCCGGTTTCCTGAGGCGACTTCGGATTCTCATCAACTACTATCACGGATATAATCCGTATGGGCAATTCTTCTATTCGCAGAAGACCGAATCATTTGGTGTCGGCGCATATTTTATGTTCTAGAGACGTAGGACTCGGCGGTGGTATCGTTGAAGACTATGCCCTCCACAAATCGATTTCCTCAGTAGCGCCGTTTGTAAGAGATTACCGGGTCAGGCTTGGCGTGCCGACATAGCCGGCCATGAACGACAGGTTCGCTGGCCAAACGGGAGGCGGACTGCTTGGTAATGATGCACATGTTGCGACTCGTGGCATGAACGAGCGAGCTGATGCGTATACACCGACCTCAATTAAATTAATCACCAGCAGTGCGACAGCAATTCCTTTGTATGGTGGGGAGCTCATCGAGCGGATAAGACAAAGATTACGGTACCAAAGCTACCGCAGTATCCGACGAGAAGCCAAACTGACTGTCAGCGCCACAGTGGCTCTTTAGCTGTGGGACCAGCGCGGTTGTACAAGGTCAAAACTATGGCGAACTTTATCAATCGCCTTGTCAGACCTCCATTGCCGTTGCCTATCGAACCGGCATACCATTCCTAAATTCGAGCTTCGACTGTCCCTTTGGATTATTACAGGAGATTCTTGCGCTTCTCTTCGAATTCCTCTTTACTGATCTCTCCCCGAATGTAGTGCTTTTTTAGAATCTCTAACGCTGATTCCAATTCTTGTGACGGTGAGCCAGGCCGTCCTTGTTCTAACCATGACTTGACCCACAGGACGACTGCGACTATCCCCACTGCGAAAAAAGCAATCATCAACACATAACCAACCAGGCCCCAAAGTCCTATCATTGGTTCGTGCATGCTGGCTCTCCTTTAGTTTTCAACCAACTGCTCATTGCCGAGCCCATCCCGCCGATGGGATTGTCGTATAGCTGGCCATCTTGTCTCTCAATCTATTTCTTATGGTTTGATCCGGGGCTGATTCGGAGAAGCGACGAGCGGTCGCTTTCGAGCTGGACCGTCGTGTGTTCGATGCCGAATCGTTCGCGGAGAAGCGCCTGAAGATCTTTCAAGATATGCTGGCCATCAGACAGATCCTCCACCAAAACATGAGCACTCATGGCCTCCTTCCCTGAAGTGAGCGTCCAAACATGAAGATCGTGGACATCGCGGACACCATGGGACACACGCATGGCAGTTTCGATCGCTCGGACATCTAGGTGCGGTGGAACGCCTTCCATTAAAATCTGTGCCGCTTGCTTGATCAGATGCCAGGTGCGAGGCAGGATGAACAGGCCGATCGCTCCACTGATCAACGGATCGGCAAGTGTCCATCCTGTGAATTGAATGATGAGAGCAGCGGCGATGACGCCGAGCGAGGCCATGGCGTCACCGAGCACTTCGAAATAAGCGCCGCGAAGATTCAAACTCTCATCGGCGCCCTTATGAAGCAGCCACATGCTGGTGAGATTCACGCCCAACCCGACGACCGCGATCGTCAACATGGGGCCGGCTAACACGTCCGGCGGCGACCAGAGGCGTTGATAGGCTTCGAAAAGAATGAAGATCGCCATGCTGAGCAGCAACACGCCGTTTGCGAGCGCGGCCAGAATTTCCATGCGCACGTATCCATAGGTATTGGTCACCGTGGGCGGCTTGGAAGCAAACCAGATGGCGAATAAACTCAGACTGATGCCCGCTACATCCGTCAACATATGACCGGCATCGGCCAGCAACGCTAAGCTTCCCGTGAGCAGGCCGCCAACCACCTCGATGATCAGAAACATTCCCGTCATCAGAAGGACTGTCAAGAGGCTTTTTTGTTGTCGAGATCTATCGTGTGTCGAATCCGGCAAGAGCGCCCTCCCGTATTATGATCTTTGTATAAATAATGAAGTGGCAATGCGCGTGAACTATACTCTGGGGCATGAGACCTCCAGGAACCGCCCAGCAACTAGAACGGCGACGCCGACAGGCCATCCGGTTGCTTAAGGCGGACACCGCCCTGTTGGCGATCGCACGGGCCGTGGGTGCCTCCGTGACTTTCGTATTCCGGTGGGCCGAGGCCTATCGAAAACAGGGGCTCCCTGGATTGCGGTCACGACCCACCCCCGGTCGTCCCTCCAGCCTCTCCGTGGCGCAGAAGAAGCGGCTGGCGACCTGCTCCTGAAGGGGCCCCTGGCCAGGGCTATCGAACCGATTTATGGACCTTGCAACGTGTGGCGCAGCTAATCTACCAGCAGTTCGGGGTGCGCTACCATCCCTGTCATGTCTGGAAGCTCCTGACTCAGTTGGGATGGAGTTGTCAGAAGCCCGAACGCCGAGCCCCGCTACGGGACGACGCGGCGATCGCCCGGTGGAAGCGCACACGCTGGCCCCATATAAAAACGCCGCACGACGTGGGGCCCATCTGGTCTTCCTCGATGAATCGGGCTTCCTCCTCATCCCGAACGTGGTCCATACCTAGGCGCCGAAAAGACACACGCCGGTCGTGCACTATTTTTACAAACAGGATCGGATCTCCGCGATCAGTGCGCTGATTGTGTCGCCCAAGTGCAGGCGAGTAGCGCTCTCTCTCAGAGCTGCGCCGCCGCAATCTCACGGATTGGATGTTGGAGCATTCTTGCGCCACCTGCTCCGGCATCTGCGGGGCTGCGTTGTCCTGCTGTGGATCGGGGAGCCATTCATCGTCGAAAAGCTGTCAAACAATGGATCACCGCCTATCCAAGGCTCCGCGTGGAAGAGTTCCCGGCTTACGCTCCGGAACTCTGTCCGGCGGAATATGTCTGGGCCCAGGCCGACCGCGCCTTGGCCAACAGCGCGCCCACGGATTTGGCCCAGCTCAATGGGCTACTCCGCTACGCGGTGCGGCGCATCCGAAGGTCGCCGCCACTCCTGTGGTCCTGTATCCACGCGATCCGACAGCGTTTACATTTCAGCTCGATTCCTGTCTCGATGAGACGTGCGACCAGTTGCCCGCAGAAACAGCGAACCTGTTCTGGGGTGTAAGCCTCGTTCGTGATTGTGTGAGGTTGAGCGTTCATGGCGTCGAATACTCGGGGTCGGGCAGCCACGGTCTCGTGGCTGCCCGATTGTCCGTTACACTAGAATGTCCACCGTGCTCCGGCTTGCCAAAGCGCCGGAAGGCCGGGATAGATGCCCCGTGATCGGTCCACAATGACGTCCTGTCCGAGCATGTTCTTCCCCGTGAAGAAAAAGGTCGTATTGATTTTCTTCACGTGTTGGTTGACCGACGCGTTCAGCATGCACCAGCCTCGCACGATCCCGCGCTGTCCGTTCGGCGTGGGAATCACGGTGTTGCGGTCGTCGGCGAACTGATCGCTGACGCACTGCGTTTCGACTCTGGCGTTAAACGGCCCGAAGCTGAAGGCCCGGTTGGCATAGCCGATCCCTGCTGAGATGAGATGTTCCGGAGAGTAGGGGAGACGGTTGCCGCTGGTATTAAAGTTTGCTGGCTCGCCCGGTAGTAGTGCACCACCAGTAATAGAGCTATTACGCGCTCCTTGAAAATTTGCTTGAGCAACCCACGTATAGTTGAAATCGAGCGTGACATCTTGATCGTCATTCCGTCCGGTCACGGCGTCCAAGATATCCAGTTGCGCGGCAACCTCGGCCCCGCGATGTTGCGTTTTGCCAGCGCTTGTCAAGGTGGCGCCGATGCCGCCTGCCACTGACTGAGAGATGATCTGATTGGAGAAATCGATCTGGTAACCGGTAACCGAGTACCCTAACCACGGAACCAGATTCCCTCTCACACCTAACTCGTAGGTCCAATTCAGTTCAGGTCCCAGATCCACGACTTGTCCGGTGCCGGTGATGGCGTCGGAGATCTGTGGCGGCGCCATACCACGATGGGCGCCGAAGAAGAATGTGTTGTTCTTGAACGGAGAGTAGGTTACACCCACTCCGGGTAATACTTCAGTAAAGTTGGTCTTGCCGAAAGACCCGTTGCCGTTGTTCACACTAGCCAAGCGGTTATCTTGATCATAGGTGATATGTTCGACACGGAGCCCCGGTGTCACCGTGAACGGGCCGAAGAACAACCGCTCTTGAGCGAAAAATGCATAGGCGTTCGTTGTGCGCTTATTGTTCTCGCCAAGGCAACTGTCGTTGCCTCCACCTATCACACCGACACAACTTGAGAATGCTCCTAAGCCGGATACAAGGTTGCGCAGCTGTTTACGGTCCGATTGCTCGTACATATACCGCGCTCCGAAATCCGCTTCGCCTTTTATCCCTAGCAGTGAGTGGAGATAATGAAACCGAGGCTCGATTCCCCACACCCAATATTCCCGCTCGTTGGTGAATCGCTGATTCGCCGGGACGACGCTAAAAGCGGTGGCGGGTAGAGAATTACCGAGCTGTACACCGCCGACTGGTGCACCACCCGCATCAACACCCTGCTGCGCCTGACGTGACCAGTCTCGCTGAATATAATGACCGAAGAGGTTGATGGTTGAGGTCAGATTCGCCGTGAACATGTGATTCACAGCGACATGATAGCCGAGCCGCAGAAAGTCGAAACGATCGTTGTTGAACGGGGTCTGCCGATCACTGCCACGAAGCGACCAGTCCGCTTCCGTCAGGCCTTGGTACCCGATCCCTGAATTTTCGCGATAGTAATTGAACTTCGCGAGGATCTGAGTCCGTTCGGTCAGCTCGTGGACGAATTTGAACGTCAGGTCATCGGTCTTTGCACGAATATTGGTGAACCGAGGGGTATCCATTTGCGAATGAGTGTAATCGACCAAATAACCGCTCTTGCCCCAGGTGCCTCCGTAGTCGAAGTGTGTGTTCAGGTAGTTCAAGTTGCCACCCCATACTTGGAAATGTCCTTCCGGCGTCGTCGGCGGCATGCGGGTAATCAGGTTGATGACGCCTCCGATAGTTTGGGGGCCGTACATCAGCTGGCCGCTACCTTTCAGCACTTCGATTCGGTCGAATCGGAAGATCGGCGGAAAGTAGTATGACGAGGGATCAGCGTAAGGCATCAACATGATCGGTACGCCGTCTTCCATGATATGCACTTTCCGACTCCGGGTCGGATCCAAACCACGGATGCCGATATTGGGCCTGATGCCCAATCCCTCTTCGTCCCGGATGTGAACACCTGGAACTTCCCTCAGAGCTTCGTTGATGGTGAATCGGTGGTTATTCTGGATTGATTCAGAGGTAACCACCTTTCCCGATCCGGGAATGTGATCCATCGCCGTCGGCGACGTCCCGATGATTTCGGTCAAGGGAATTTTCAACGGCTTTGGCTCGACCGGTGTGGATTCAGTCGCAGAAGCCTCCTGTGCCGTCGTCGAAGACTTAGACTGGGCCCCCTTGTCCGTGGAAGACTTCTGGGTTGGCACATCTTCCATAGTTGAAGTTTCTTGCGGTGCCGGCTCTTCAGCACCCACGGGTAGGTTGCTCGTGAATGCAACTATCAGCGCGAGACCAGTGATAATAATGTTAGTTCCTATTCTCAATTTCAAAAACGACAACCTGTTCACACGCTTCCTCCTTGCGCGATGGGCTCTAATGGCCTCTAGGGGTGAATAACAATGAGGCTTCTGCTACAGAAGAGCAAAAAGCTCAGGATATTGAACGGTAACGTCTCTCGACATAGAGGAGACGATCGGGTTGATTCATATCAATCATCTTCATCCACGTACGCAATGCCGATAGGGATCTCATGCCGAAATGCTCCATGAAGCCATCATACGTGAACTTACCGGAGCGAATAACTGATCGGCATCAGGATCGCGACTTGTGGTTTCCCTAACGGGTAGTCCAGTTTGAGCGGAGAGGCTTTTTTTAGGGTTTCCATCGCATCGTTATCCAGAATCGACCGGCCGGAGCTTTCTTGTACATCTACCATCAATACCTGACCGTCATCTCGAATGACCGCCCGGAGAATCACCTTGCCTTCCCAGCGATTCATTCGAGCCATGACCGGGTAGTTTTTGAGCTCGTCGATTCGCCCGAGCAACGCCCTCATCAGCCATCCGTAGTCTGCCTTGACTGCCGGTGCTGCCTTGAAAGGGGCTGCCGAAGCTACGACCGGTTCGGCGCTGAGTTGTTGCGGTGGTGTCTCGCTCGTCGCGTGGACTAGAGGTTGTTGGGCGACCGGTTCCGCAGCTGGCGTGGCGGGTTCGTGTGAAGCGACTTCTTTCGTCGGTAGAGGCTCTTCTTTCACGACCCTATCCTGAGTCACTTCATGATGCTCGACAGTTTGTGTGATCGTGGTCGAAGCGGTTTGATTCACAGTGGTCGCTTCCATAACGTCCTGGACGGATTGCGGGGTCTGATGAGGGATCACCTCTTGTTGAACCGGCTTCGTCATCACGTGGGACGGTACCGACTTAGGTCTTACAGTCTGCATTTTCTGTGGCTGTTCAGGTCTGCTTTCCGGGAGAGGCTCCACTGTCGGTTGAGGACCTGGTGATTGAACCAATGCCACATTCCACTGATAGGAATTGGGTTCAACCGATAGCGTGAATCCCGACATCAGGCCCACAGCACCGGCGGCCATCATCGCATGGAACACTACAGAATAGGCCCACCCCTGCCGATGCAGGCGGGCATGAATGGAATAGCTTGAGGGGAGCGACGTCATGATTTCACCACTTCAAGGCTGACCTGTCCGAAGCCCAGGCTTTTCAACTCATCCACCACCTGGACAAACCGTTCCAGGATCGTGACCTTGTCGGCGCGGACGACCACCAATGATTCCCTTGGTTGGCGCTCAAGCACGATTCGCAATCCATTTTCAGGCACGGCAGAATCGTTCAGATACATCTTCCCTTGCGAGGTTAACGTAATAACCACCGGGACATCTTTTCTATCCGAAGCTTCGGTCGCTTTGGCCAAATCGACTGGAATCTGACCGGTAGTAATAAACGTTGCCGTCGTCAACACGATCACTAATAAGACCAGCATGACGTCAACCAGAGGGATGACGTTGATTTGGTTCAATTCTTTATCCATGTTGCTGTTGCGCTTTATACAGGGAGATCAGCTCGGACACTCGCCTTCGGAGGGCGTTGTTCATCACGACGCAGGGGATAGCCACTAGAAGCCCTACCGCAGTAGCCTTAAGTGCAAGGCTCAACCCGACCATGATTGTACTGACGGCAATGGTCTTCGAAGTCCCTAGAGTATGGAAGGTCAACATAATTCCAAGGACCGTTCCCAACAGTCCGATGTAGGGAGCATTCGCTGCCACCGTCCCGATAATGACCAACCGCTTGGTGAGAGCGATCTCGAATAGCTGCTGACTAGGATAATGGGAAGGGTCGATCCGTCGATAAAATTGCCATCGTTCGACGGCGACGGCCACAGCCCAGACGCTTAAAACAAACAGCAGGCCAATGATTCCATAGTCCACGATTTCTTTTAGCGCTTCCATGACGATGATTCCCTTATCGCTACTCTCACTTTCTGATAATGTTTCTCAATACCATCCATTCGCTGATTCTGTCAACCGGGAAGTTCATTTCGCTTTCGCTGTCTTGTTTTCAAGAAGGTCGCGCATCTTGCGAACATCGGGAAGACTCGTCGCATCAAATAAAACGGTATGCGTCGCCGAAACCCGCAATTCGACGGCGGTGCCAGCCTGGTAGACGCTAGTCGAACTCTCGCTGCTATGAATGAGTTGGCCGGAAGGGAGCCGGACGGCATAGAGATTTTCAGAGCCTCGGAACTGTCGAGTGACGATCCTGGATTCTGCCGATTGGTTAGGCCTGAGATGAATGTCGTCCGGACGAATCATGACCACGACCGCGGCTCCTTCCGCACCGTTGAGCGTATTGGGGAATTCACCCAGCTCCGTGTGAACCAACCCCTGTTGAATCCGTCCGGTGACAAAGTCGGCTTGGCCCACAAAATCGGCCACGAACCGCGTGGCGGGGAGATGGTAAATCAGCTCCGGGGAATCCATCTGCTCGAGCACTCCCTGATTCAGGACGGCGATGCGGTCCGCCATGGCGAAGGCTTCGTCATGATCATGCGTCACTAAGATGGTCGTGGTTTTCATCCGGCGTAACAAGGCATGGACTTCCTGCCGCATACGGCCCGCCATATCGGGGTCAAGGTTGCTGAACGGCTCATCGAGGAGAAGCAAGACAGGATTCTGCACCAGCGCTCGGGAAAGCGCCACTCGCTGCTGCTGTCCTCCCGACAACTCATGCGGGTAGCGTCGGTCGAGCCCTTCGAGGCCGGTCAGCCGCAGCATTTCTTGAACCCGACATGTCCGTTCCGCCCGCGACAGATGATGAAGCCCGAAGGCGATGTTCTCGGCGACGCGCAGGTGTGGAAAGAGGGCGTATTCCTGAAAGACCATGCCGACACGGCGGTCCTCCGTTGGAATTGTTCCTGAGGAAGAGGAAACCAACCGGCCCGATAAAAAGATTTGTCCGGACCGAACTGGTTCAAACCCGGCGATGGCTCGTAGGACGGTGGTCTTGCCACAGCCGGACGGTCCGAGCAAACAGAGGATTTCGCCTTCTCGTGCAGAAAATGAAATATCGCGGATTGCCGGTCTGCTGGGATCATAGGCACAGGACACAGAACGGAGTTCTAAGATGGAAGAGGCCGGCGTGGAGAGGTGGAGGTGACCTTCATGCCGGTCGGTATCCACCTGTGTGATGTGTGAGGGTGCGCTCATAGTGGTTTCATGCTGCCCGCCAATCACGGGATAGCAACAAGACGAGCGCCGGTAGGCCAACGAGCACAATCAATAAGGCGGACGGGGCCGCCAGTTGGTAATACTCTTCACTCGCTTCCAGCCAGACACGGATCGCCAGGGTGTCAAACCCCACTGGTCTCAACAACAATGTCGCCGGGAGCTCCTTCATCGTCTGCAAAAAGATCAAGACCCATGCCACGATAACCCCGTTGCGAATGAGGGGCAGCGTCACGCGACGCCAGGTTTCCCGAACGGTCAGCCCCAAGGTGCGGGCGACTTCTTCAAGATTCGGCGTGATTTGTTGAATCGACGGTTCGAGCGACTGGAGGCCGGCTGGGAGATAATGCAGGACATAGGCGACAATCAACACGATGACCGTCCCATAGAAAAACGGAAGGACCTTGAGAAAGAGGATCAACACCGCGAGCGCAGCGACCGGTCCTGGCAGGACATAGCCGGCATAGGCGGCTTGCAGGCAACCGGTATTGAGCCAGGTCGGTTTTCGGCTGGCGAGGTAGGCGAGAGGCAGCCCAATCAAGACGCCGGCCGTGGCGGCCAGGGTCGACAGTACGGCACTGTTCCAAACGAAGCTGAAGAAGCGGGCGTCGAGAATCGCCTGGGCCTCCGGGGTCAGGCTCCATGTCACCAGGAGAGAGACAGGGATTCCGAAGGCCAAGCCGATTACGGTGCTCAAGCATGTCGTCAGCGCTGCCGTGTGCACCCATCCGCACTGGATGCGTTGCGGCGCTCGAAAGCGCCCGCTGGTTTGGTAAAACCGGCTCTTTCGACGAAACCATCGTTCGGTCAACAAGAAGAGGAGCGCTAGGATGACTAAGAGGATGCTCAGGATACTTGCGGCCTGGTTGTCGGACCGTCCGGTCATTTGCTGAAAGACGACGGCACCGAAGTCGGAAACGACGTACAGGATGACAAGGGCGACACCGGCGACGATGGATGGGCGTAGCAACGGAAGGGTGACGAACAGCATTCTCCGAAGTGGCGACGCGCCACAGGTACGGGCGACTTCTTCAAACGAGACGTTAAAGCTTTGGCAACATCGTGGCGACGACATTAATATACGTTCGGCATGGTTATGCTCCCGAAACGATGTCATTGCAAGTGTGGGAGTGCTAACCGCCGCTTTAGCCGTTTGCGGCCCTGGCTCTCCCGGGCCGGACATTGCCATTGGCCTCCTGATCGTCGCCCTTATCCGCAATCGCCATTGTCTGCGAAGTTTCCCGAGAGTTCCTATTTTCAAAATGACCCCTCAAGCGCCACAGCCTCAGCCAAACGCTCATCTTTTTGTACTGAATCTCAGTGACCAATGATGATCTTCCATCGTTAGATGTCGCATGAGACAGGCCGCATCCTTAAAGCCTTATGTGGCCGCCTTTTTGTCAGAAATGGATGTGAGTACGGGTACTTCCAATGTAGCCCGTTCGACGATTCGGTGTTCCATCCACCGGTAGAGCACCGGCAGTACCACGAGTGTCAAGGCCGTTGACGAAAACAACCCTCCGATCACGACCGTGGCAAGCGGTCGTTGGATCTCGGAACCAGGACCGGTCGCCAGCAACAATGGAATGAGCGCCATCATCGCGACCAACGCAGTCATCAGCACGGGGCGCAACCGCAGGACCATGCCGGTCAGCACCGCCTCGTCCAATGGCATTCCCTGATCTCGCAGCTGGTTGATATAGGCGATCTTCACCACCCCATTGAGCACGGCGACGCCGAACAAGGCGATGAAGCCGACGGAAGCGGGAACCGACAGATAGAGCCCACCTAGCAACAGCGCCAGCAGACCCCCGACCATCGCAAACGGAATCGCCAGGAGAATGAGCGCCGCCTGTCTCAGATTTCCGAATGTCAAGAACAAGAGCAGGAAAATGAGCGCAATGACCACCGGCACGACCACCGCCAGGCGGACCATCGCCTGTTGTTGGTTTTCGAATTGGCCGCCCCACGTGACATAATAGCCAGGCGGAAGCTTCACCAGCCGGTCTATCGCGGCTTGCGCTTCTTCGACTGCGCCGACCAGGTCCCGTTCCACCACATTGGCTTCGATCACAATCCGGCGGCTGGCATGCTCACGGCTGATCTGCGCCGGGCCGTCCACAATTCGAATGTCGGCCAAGTCCCGAAGTGGAATGCGTGAGCCGTCCGGCGCCGTCACCCATAGGGCCGCGATCGATTCGACATCGGCGCGCCGATCATCAGGAAATCGCACCATGATCGGAAACCGCCACTGTCCTTCGAAAATCTCCCCGGCTGCAATCCCGGCACCGACAGCCTCGATCACCTCTGTGATCTCGGCCACGTTGATGCCATGACGTGCAATCTTGGCACGATCGATGTCGAGCTTCAGATAGTAGAGGCCCGATACCTGTTCGACCCGCAGATCGGACATGCCGCGCACATCCCGCAGCACCCGGGCCATCTCATCCGCCTTCACCCGCAAGGTTTCAAGATCCTCACCGAACAGTTTGACGGCGACCTGGGACCGGACTCCCGAGACCAATTCATCGACACGCATCGCAATCGGCTGAGACAGCCCGAATGCGATTCCAGGCACTTCCTCCAGCCGGCGCCGGACTTGGTCCTCAATAGCGGATTTGGACTCAGCTTGCCAGTCGGATTTGGGCTTGAGCAAGACATACATGTCACTGAGTTCCATCCCCATCGGATCGGTACCCAGTTCATTCGCTCCCGTACGGGAAATGACAGAGCGCACGTCCGCGATCTCGAGCAAGAGTCGTTCGACGTCCCCGGAGATCTTCAGCGATTCGGTCAAGCTGATGCTGGGAAGCCGCATCATATTCACCACGATCGTGCCTTCATCCATGATGGGGACAAACTCCCGGCCGATGAACGGAATCAGTGCCGCCCCCCCGACGAGCACTGCGGCCGCGATGAGGACGACCAGACGAGTGCGGTGGATGGCCCGCTCTAACAGCCGACGATACCCTCGCCGCCAGCGTTCCAGCAGAGGCCCGCTCTTCTCCGTAGCCCGAGGCTTCATGAGCACCGCCGCCAGCACAGGAATGACTGTCATCGAGAGCAGTAACGAACTTAAGAGCGCGATGACCACCGTGAGGGCCAGCGGTACAAACATCTTGCCTTCCATCCCTTGGAGCGTCAGGAGCGGGACAAAGGTCAACGCAATGATCAACTCCCCGAACAAACTTGGCTTCCTCACTTCCAGGACGGCGCGTAAGACGACCGGCAACCGGTCCGTGATCGAGAGGGCGAAACCCTTAGTCTGCTCGGTCAGATGGCGCTCGACATTCTCCACCTGGACGATGGCCGCATCGACGATCATGCCCAGGGAGATGGCCAGACCGCCAAGAGACATCAAATTCGCAGATAGGCCGACCTGTTGCATGATCAGGAAGGTGGCAAGGACGGCTAGTGGTAAGGTCAGGGCGACAACCAGGGCGCCACGCAGATTCCGAAGAAACAAATACAGCACGAGGATGACGACCGCGACGCCCTCCAGCAAAGCGCGCTCGACGGTATCGAGGGCCCGTGTCACTAATTCGATGCGGTCCAGGAAGGGCACCATCTTCACACCGGTCGGCAAGACCCGATTGATCAGCTCAACCTTGTCTTTTACCGTGGAAACAATCTCCCGACTATTGCCGCCCCGCAGCATCACGGCAATCCCTTCGAGCACCTCACCCTTCCCGTCACGCGTCGTCCCTCCCAAGCGGATGGCCGTGCCTTGGCGAACCTGGGCGACATCCCGGAGGTAAATGGGCGTGCCCTTGTGCGCCGCCACCACGATCTGTTCCAAATCCGCCGCAGAACGGGCCAGTCCTACGCCGTGGACGACCAATTTATCTCCGCCCTGTTCGATGTAGCTGCCTCCGGCATTTTGGTTGTTGCCTGCGACGGCCGTATGGACCTGGCGCAACGTGAGTCCAAAGCTCGCCAATCGATTGGGATCCACGAGGACTTCGTATTGCTTGGCCAAGCCGCCCAACGTATCGACATCCGCGAGGCCTGGGACCGCCCGCAGCATCGGACGGATCACCCAATCTTGAAGGGTCCGCAAGTCCATGAGCGTCTGCGTCGACCCCTCGACGAGATACATGTAGACTTCGCTCAATCCGGTGCTGACGGGTCCCAGCACCGGCTCGGCGCTTGCTGGAAGCCCCGATTGCGCCCGAAGTATCCGTTCCAGCACGAGTTGTCTGGCGAAATAGAGATCAATCCGGTCCTCAAAGACCACCGTGATCACGGAGAGTCCGAATCGCGAAATGGATCGCATTTCCGTTTTGCCCGGCAAGTTGGTCAATTCGATCTCCAAGGGGAAGGTCACGAGGCGTTCTATTTCCGACGGAGCCAAGGACGGCGCGCGGGTGATCACTTGAACTTGAACGGGCGTCACATCGGGAAACGCATCGATCGGCAGATGGCGGAAGGCCGCCACGCCGCTCACGATGAGCCCGAACGCGCCGAGCAACACGATGAGCCGTTGTTCGAGCATGGTGCGAATCAGCCGTTCAATCATGAGCCGCCCTCCGATGGGAGCTGTTCGCGAAGATACTCTGACTTGATGGCATAACTGCCTTGCGTCACCACTTCGTCTCCTTCAACGAGCCCTGTGATGACCTGAACGTACTCGGTTGAGGTCTGGCCGAGGGTCACCTCGCGGGGTTCAAATCGACGCGGTCCCCGCACAGCGAAGGCCACTGTCCGACTACCGACTTGTTGAATCGCTGCACGTGGAACGCTCAAGACCGATTGCTCGTCAGTAACCAAAAGAACTTCGGCGAACATCTCCGGCCGCAATCGAGCATTAGGATTCGACACGTCCGCGCGCGCCATGACCGTCCTGGTGGCCGGATCGATCACGGCGCCGACATACGTAATGGCCCCTCGAAACGTCGTGTCCGGATAGGCCGCCACCCGCACGACGATGGTCAGCCCGGTTTTCAATCGACCAGCCTGTTGTTCCGGGAAATCGGCGCGCACCCACACGGTCGAGAGATCCGCCACCGTGAACAGCATCTTATTGGGATCGACCACTTCGCCGATCGTCGCGTTCCGCTCGATCACTTCCCCGCGAAAGGGAGCTCGGAGGAAAACTTGCGCAACTTCGGCATGCGGCAATGTCTTGGCTGCCAGGCGCTCGATTTCCCGCTCCGTCATGCCGAGTAAATGCAGCTTTTCTTCCGCTTCATGGAGATCGGCGCGCGCGTTCTCATAGTCAGCCTCCCGCCGTTGATGTTCACCCGCGCCGATTGCGCCGCGATCCAGCAGCGCTTGCGCCCGGTCGAGAGCCTTTTCCGTCACACTCAAGACATTCCGTGCTTTGCGATATTCCAGTTGAGCTTCGCCAAAGGCGGGACTATCGAGCAGGAGAAGCCGGTCGCCTTCTTTGACTCGGTCTCCCAGGTTGGCATACACAGCCACGATACGCCCGGGAACTCTCGCGCTGAGATGAGCCAATCGATTCTCATTCGCCAAAATCTTCCCCGCCTGGGCTTTGAGGGTCGTCCGGATCGGGCGGAGAGCGACTCGTTCGGTCTGAAGATGGCTAAGGGTCGGACTTCCTTCCAGCAATTCGAGGATACCGGGCTCAGAGGGAGATGCCGTCGCTGTCGGAGGCGGCGGCTTCGGAGCATCCTCCTGCTTTGACTGACAGGAGAGAATGCCCGTCAGTATCAAGAGAAACGGTACGATCCGCAGAGAAACCAACGAGACACGCATGACAAAGATGCTCATGGCAATCCTCCCACCGCCCGTTCCAGCCGGGCCAACGCGATGGAATGATCGGCGCGCGCTTGGGCATATTCGAGCAAGGTCTGGCGATTGACGCGTTGCGCGTCAATGACTTCAAGCAGGCTGGTCGCTCCATGGCGAAAACTGAATTGGGCAATGTCGAGGGCTTCCTTGGCCTGATGCAGGAGCCCTTGCTCAAAGACCTGCATCTGGGCTTGCGCAGTTCGCATCTCCTGAAAATGCTGCGTGATGGTCTGCTCCAATTCCTGCTGCAGTCGATCTCGCTCCGCTTGCGCTTGCTGATGCGCGCCTAATGCCGTGCCGATTTCACCTTGTCGGCGATACCAGATGGGCAACGGCACACTCAAGCCTCCGGTAAAAGCGAGATCGCCGGCTTCGCGATGGTACGTACCGAACACGGACACGTTCGGCATGCGGGAGGCGCGTTCCTGTTCGATCGTAAATTCGGCTTGTTCAACCGCTCGTTGCTGCCGGCGAAGGGCAGGCTGCCGCTCACGGGCTTGATCCTCCAGGACACGGAGCTCGAGTCCCAACCTCGGCGCTTCAAAGTTCCCCTGAATGACAAATGATTCTCCGAGGGCTTTGCCTGTGACGGTATTGAGTTTGGCCCGGGCCACAAACAGGGCATTCTCTGCCCGCGCCAAGTCCTTTTTTGATTTTTGGAGTTCGACGCTGGCCTTCACCAACTCGAATTTCGCCGCTTCGCGCGTGCTGACACGGGCGCTGATCAATTTGACGAGATCTTCGACCGTTTTGAGATTGTCCTGTGCAAGCTGTGCGTCTTGCTGCGCGAAGAGCAACTGATAAAACGCCCCTTTGACTTCGGACGTAATCGTCACGTGAGTTTCTTCTATGCCGGCAAGAGCGCCCGCAACCCCGGCGTCGGCCGCACGTTGCCGCGCTATCCGTTTCCCCACCCACTCCAGCGGCTGCTCTACTGTAATGGTCCGTTCGGTGATGGAAACACCGGTTCGAGGATCACGAATCGACCCGCGACCGGCAGAACCGCTGAACGTGGGATTCAGATAGGCGCCGGCCGTAATCCGCTGGCCTTGGCTTTGCGCAAGAACCGCCTCGGCACCGTTCACCATCGGATTGTGCTGAAGCGCAAGTTGTATGACGTGACCTAATGTGTATCCGCTTGGGCTTAGCTCGGTGGCATAGCTCATTGGACAAGAGCGAGATATCACTGCGCATCCGAACGACGCGGCGATCATCCCGAAAACGAAAGCAGGTCTCATGCTGTCCTCCCTCACCGGCGCCCATAGCGACTCGTCTCCATAGGAGACGGCTATCGAACGCCGATCAATAAATCGAACCGTCAGGAGCTGTAAAAAGCGAGGTCAGACGGAAGGAGGGGCACGGGATCTCAGACCGGTCGTGAGGAAAAGATTCGTCGGCGAAGGACCTGGGCGCGACTGCCATGTGACAGAAAACCTCGGATGCTGATTCGCATAGAAAAAATGCGCCGCCACATCCAAGACAGTGCCTTTGCCGACTTGTGGCTCGGAAGAAGACGCGAGAACGAAATCGATTTCAAAGTGCTCCGCTCCATGGAACGGTTGCGCAATCAGATGAAGCGGACATCTGTGTTCCGTAGCTGCAACTGGGGCATGGTCGTAGGCCGCGAACTCACAGCTCAGGTCCGGTGAAAAAACGGCATGGACCGTGCCACCGTGAACATGACCGGCTTCTCCATGCCGATGATCGGCCTCGGGATGGATATGCACCAGTGGCGCAGCAAGCATCCATAAGGCGACCCAAACAATGACTACCGTGTGAGCACATAATGAGTAGGTATGCCTCTGCATATACATCTAGTCTAGCATAATTTCTTAATCTCATCCATCCACATGTAGAACTCTTGTCAAGCCACAATAGAAATGTCCTCGTTCTCCCAACGTAGAAATGTCCGGTTTAGGCGCTGTCCACCGCCGCGAGGAGTTCTCGTGGAGGCAGCACCCGTTTTTGCCACGGATGCGTCCGTGCCGGTTTGACCGGTCGGTGCCGGCGTGACACCGATCGTGGGTCTGCCGGGCGCACCGGGCGTTCGGTGATCGGGTGATAGGCGAGCACGTGGCCTCGATGCGTCATTCGCAGCGTCCCATCCAGCCAGTCTTCCATGACCACCTGCATTGCCCGCACATTGGTGTGAACCTGATAAAGGTGCCCATTGTGGGCCACGGTCCAATCGCGCCGGAGGACCCGCGTCGTCTTGATGCACAGGATGCGATCCAGTGCTCCGCGGGCCGGACACGGCCGATGCAGATCGGTCGGCTGCGCTGGCGAGACCGCAAAACACCGGTTGTAGCCCGGCAGATAGTCCTCCAAGAATCGGTTTGCCCCCTCGATCGTCGCAATCCCTCCCAACCGGAGCTCCTTGAGTAGCCGATCCTGCAAGGTGCGAAACAGCCGCTCCACCCGGCCCTTGGCCTGGGGCGAGTGCGCCGCGATCAGCTCCACCCCCAACTCGTGGAGCGCCCGTCCAAACTGACTCACCGGCTCCACCCCGGCGAGTTGCTCCTCGATCGTAGGCTCGGCCGACGACTGGTAGGTCGTGTGCTTGTCCGCATAGATGGCCAGCGGCAGCCCATACTGCTGGAGATACTGCCAGAAGCTGTCCATGGCAGGGATCGTGCCCTCGTACTCGTAGAACCGCGCAAAGACGCGACTGCTCGCATCGTCGATGTACGCCATCAGGACACACTGCGGCCCGCGCCCTTCAAACCAGTCATGGTGCGAGCCATCGAGCTGGACCAACTCGCCCACATGGGTCTTGCGGACCCGCCACACCCGATGCGGTCGCTTCCGGCGTGCAAAGTGATCAATCCCTCGCCCCCGCAACCAGCGCCGCAGCGTTTCATCACTGAGCGTGAGCCCATGCCGCTCCACCAACTTCTCCGCGGCCAACGTCGGCCCAAAGTCCCCATAGCGCGTCTCATACAGCCGGAGGATCTTCGTCTTGTGCCCCTCGGGGATCCGCCGATTCGAGGGCTGGCCGCGCCCCCGATGCACCAACCCACCGTCGCCTTCCTGGCGCACCCGTGCCACCAACCGCCGGACCTGTCGCGGCGACAGCCCCAACACGGTCGCGGCCTTCACCTGCGTCAGCTTCCGGTCCAGCACTTGCCGAATCACATGTACCCGCCGCAATTCTTTCCCACTCATCGTGACCCTGTCCTCTCCGACCATCCAGCCCTCCTTCTGAGAACTGGCAGTCTAGCAATGCAGAGGACATTTCTATTGTGGCAAAACCGGACATTATCACTGTGGGATTACATCCACATGTAGAACTCTCCTTAGGTTCCGAACGTACCGCATTCTCTACTGTTCATCTATTCTGCAGAAGGAATAACACGGCTTCTGGGAACGGAATTTTGTAAGTTTCTTCTCGTCCTGCATGATCAATTTCGCTCTAAGCTCGCTCCTAGCACGAATGAGCATGATGATATTGATGAACCAGAGCATGCCCGCGACCTTTGCTCAGTAACCATCGATTCACCGGCACTGCTGCCACAAATGCCAGCACCAGGGAAAAAGCCAAGCTACCCCAAAAGAGGAGCGTCCCCAGGCCTGCATCCATGGCACCTGGAATAATTAACATCACAGCGTTATCGATGACTTCCATGGTCGCAGTCGTTGTTCTTCTTCTGGACCATAGAGTCGATATCCCGACGATGCCCTTGTGGCCGAGCCGAGCAAATGAAGCCGTTCATAGTACCGAACGGTCTGAATGTTAACGCCGACTGCTTTCGCCAACCGACCGATCGTGCGTTTCGTGCGTTCTGCTGCCATCACATCATCTGTCCCGGTGATATGTGGAACCTTACACCTTGTACCATGGTACCGAGTCAAGGGGACATGTGAACCAGGCTCTTGGACTAAGCACTCAACGAGGGAAGCTATGCGACCTGAAAAACGGGGAGTGGCGAAGCAGATGCACTTGGGCGAGAGTTCTGATCAGAAATCTTGACCTGTTTAAAGCTGATTCTTTACAGTGGCGGTTTCAAGTTCTAAGTGCAACAGGTGAATGATGGCGCAATTGCGCAGAGACTTCCAGGGGCGTGGCAAAGTCGAGACATTTCCTTGGGCGCGTGTTCAACCGATGGGCAATGACGTTCAACTCGCGCTGGGTATACCCGGCTAGGTCCGTCCCCTTCGGCAGGTACTGGCGCAGCAGGCCATTCGTGTTCTCGTTGGTACCACGTTGCCACGGCGCATGCGGATCGGCAAAGAAGACGCGGATCGCGAGCCGCTGAGCCAAGCGTTCGTGCTCCGCCATTTCTTTGCCCCGGTCATAGGTCAGTGTTTTTCGCAATGGCGCCGGAATCTGTCGCAACTTCTTGGTGAACCCTTGATAGGCACTCCAGGCATCCGTCCCATCCATCCGCGCCAGCAGGACCAGGCGCGTGGTTCGTTCCACCAGCGTGCCCACCGCCGAGCCCTTGCGAGCGCCTTTGAGAAGGTCGCCCTCCCAGTGGCCCGGGATCAGGCGGCTGGTGACCTCCTCCGGGCGTTCGGCAATCGATGTGATGTTGGGGAGCTGGCCACGGCGATCCATCCCACGGGCCCGCGGCCGACGCGCCCTGCGCGCCTGACGCAGCGCCGCCAAGAGTTCACTCCGCAGGGTGCCACGGGGAAGGACATACAGGGCGGCATAGATTGTTTCGGTCGAGAGCCGTTTGGGCATGTCGTTAGGATACGCGCGTCGCAGCCGTCCGGCAATCTGTTCAGGCGAGCAGCCCGCTTTCAGGTGGGTCTGAACATATGCCCACAGCCAGGGATCCTCAAGTTTGCGGAGGCGGCGAGGCTGGCGCGCTCTGGCTGCTGCATGGGCCTGAGCGGTGCCGGCCCGATACGAATGGCCTCGGGTCGTGTTGCGGGCCCATTCCCGACTGAGGGTGCTGGGTGCGCGACCTAACGTGCGGGCGAGGGATCGGAGGGAGCGACCTTGGACGAGTCCCAGACTCAGGGTTTCACGGTCTTCAGCACTCAAATGAGTATAACGTCGTGTGTGCATGGCAACACCCTAGCCCAACCGGGCTTGAAGTGTTGCACTTGGAGTTGGAACCTAAGAGTTGAAACGTATACGAGAGGATCGGATTTCTATTTTTCTCTTATGTCCTTGGAGCATACATGATGACCACCATGCCGCCCAAACAGAGGATGGCTCCTATCGTGTCATAGCGATCCGGTCGATCCCCGTCGATACCCCAGCCCCATAGTAGGGACAACACGATGAACATTCCACCGTACGCGGCATAGACGCGCCCAAAGTGAGCCGGCTGCATCGTAGGAATGATGCCATAGAGAATAAGAATGATCGCTCCCACAATTCCATACGCAAGTGGCCGTCCCTCGCGGAACCAGAGCCACACAAGATACCCGCCCCCAATCTCACATACTCCTGCGAGCACGAATAAACCAAGAGAGATCGGTAGACTCATGAAATCCTCCGCGGTCTTATGATCAACTATTGCTACACACCTGAGATCCTATTGTACTCCACTGCTGTCCAGGATAGCCGAGACCGGGTGGAAACCCATGTGATTTGATGCGGCTTTCGGACAGGCACTGATGGATTTTCAAGATCGTGCCTCCTTGTGCTGTCCAAGATCACGCGAAGGCCAAGAGGGCTTGGGGGGTGTCCTGCGGATCGGGCGGTGTGGCGAAGAGTTTGTCGAGCCAGGCCATCAGATCGCGATGGGTGAACAGATTCATGCGCAGCAGCGCCACGAGATTCGCCAGGCTTCAGCCGAAACGGGAGGATCGTTGCAGATAGCGCAGCAACAGCATCGCGATCAATGCCGTCCACATCTGGGTCTTGACCGCGTTCGCCGAGGTGCCGACGAAGGTCTTAATCTTCAGGTTCTGCTTGAGCGCCTTGAAGAACAGCTCGATCTGCCAGCGATCCTTGTAGATCGCCGCAATGGTGCTGGCACCGAGGCCGTGATGGTTGGTCAGGAAGACCAGTCTGTCCCCCGTGTCTTCGCGGACGGCCTCGACGCGGCGCAGTAGATGCGGGCATTTTCCCTGGGCGCCCGTGCCCGTCAGACGGATGGTCTGATCTTTGAGAATATTCCGGTTCTGCGGCGGTTCGCGCTCCTCGACCACCTCGAACTGGGCATTGTCCTTCATGCGGGTGACGAAGAACACGCTGGAATCAGTCCATTCAGCGAACAGCCGGTAGTCGTTGTAGCCCCGGTCATCAACCACGATGGTGCCGGGCGCGAAGGCTATTTGCCAGGCGGTCTTGACGTCGGCGACTTCGCCGTCAGTCACCAGGCCGAAGCACGGCAGATAGCCGTCGTGGTCAAGCACCAGGTGTAGCTTGACCGCACCCTTGGTGCGGCGGTACTTCGCCCAATCGTACATCGACAGGCACAGGACGATCACGGTCGAGTCGAGGCTGACCAGCTTGTTCTTAAGGCGGCCTCCAAGCTCGCTCGCCATTCCCATTGTGGAATGGCACTCGTGGTAGTCCTACTGCGGCCGTCGAGCGGGCACATTCCGATCGTGCGCGCTCCGGGAGCACAGGATCACCACGAGTGTTGTTCCACTCTTACACCCACTCCGGCGCATACTCCTTCCCCGCTTCTTTTTCTGCGAACCATCCATAGAGGGCCGGCAAGACCACCAACGTGAGCGCCGTCGAGGTTAAGAGGCCACCGATCACAACGGTCGCAAGCGGCCGCTGCACCTCAGCCCCGATCCCCTGTGCGAGCGCTAACGGCAGCAGACCCAGCAACGTCGTCATCATGGTCATGACGACCGGGCGAAGGCGGAGGACGCAACTCTTGACGATCGCCTGGTTCATCAGCTCGCCTTCACTGCGAAGCTGATTGATATAGGAGACCAGCACGATGTCGTCCTGCACCGCCAAGCCGAATAGTTCAATAAAGCCGATGGAGGCCGGCACGCTCAGGTATTGCCCGCTCAGCCACAGAGCCACGGCGCCCCCCATCAAGGCGAAGGGAAGATTGATCATGATCAACGTCGCATACCGGGGAGAGTGAAATGCCCAGAAGAGCAGAAAGAACACGAGCCCCAGCGTAATCGGCACCACGATCAACAGCCTCGCGTTGGCCCGTTCCATGTTCTCGAAGGCTCCGCCCCATGTGATGCTGTACCCTTCCGGCAAGTGTACTAATGATTCCAATTTCTTCCGCCCTTCATCCACGACGCCGCCGATGTCGCGCCCGACGACATTGAATCCGATGTAAATGCGGCGTTTCGCATGTTCGCGGCTGATGCGGGCCGGGCCCTCGCGCATCTCGATCGTGGCAAGTTCGCTCATCGGGATCAGCGCGCCGGACGCCGACTTCACCCTGATCTCTCCAATGGCGCCGATACTGTTGCGTTGCGGTTCCGGAAACCGAAGCGTCAATTGAAACCGCCGCTCGCCTTCGTACACATGGGTCGCCGCCTTGCCGCCGATGGCGGTAGCGATGATCTCCTGCACGTCGGCCACGTTGATGCCGAAGCGGGCGATCTTCTGCCGGTCGATATCGATGGTGAGATAGGGCTGGCCGGCGATCTGTTCGACCTTGATATCTTTGACACCGTCGATCTGCTGCATCAAGGCAGCAATCTCCTTCGCCTTGTCGTGCAGGACATCAAGACCCTCTCCGAACAGCTTGATGACACATTCCGTCTTAATGCCGGAGATCAGCTCGTCGACCCGCTCCTGAATCGGCTGGCTCATGTGGACCGAAATGCCGGGGATCTCTGCGAGTTTCCGGCGGATCGCATCGGTCAACTCCGGTTGGGTCTTCGCCGTCTTCCAGGTACTGCGGTCGTGCAATGATACAATCGGGTCGCTCTCATACAGGTCTTCCGGATGGTAGGGAATTTCGGCTCTTCCGATTCTGCTCACAGCCATCTTCACCTCGGAAAGCTCCAACATAACCTTCTGGGTTTGTTTCTCCATCTCGATGGACTCGGCCAGCGACACACTCGGCAACCTCACGACTTGGGGAGTCAGGGCTCCTTCATCAAGGATTGGAATGAATTCCCGCCCCACGAATGGAACGAGAGCGAGGCTACAGAGCACGATGACCGTCGAACCGGCCAAGACGAGACCGCGGTGCCGGAGTATCCATTGCAACACAGGCACATAGCGCTGTTTCATCCAGAGCGTAAGGCGCGTTTCCTTCGGATGGTCTCCGCGCAAGATCAGCGATGCGAGCACCGGCGAGAGGGTCAACGTGACCACGACCGAGGCCAGGAGCGCGATCACCAGCGAGTAGGCCAAAGGCGCGAACATCTTCCCTTCCATGCCGTGGAGCGTCATCAGCGGCAGGAAGACGACACAGATAATCAGAATGCCAAAGAGGATCGGACGGCCCACCTCTTTTGTGGCCTGGAGAATCGCCTCGAGCTTGCTCTTCCGCACCACACCATTGTTCTGCGCCAGGTGCCGATAGACGTTTTCCACGACGACGAGCGATCCGTCCGCGATTTCGCCGATGGCGATGGCGAGTCCGCCGAGCGTCATCAAGTTGGCCGAGAGCCCCAGCCGCTGCATCGCGATGAACGTGATCAGGGGAGTGACGATGAGCGAGACCGTCACCACGACGGCGCTGCGGACGTGGCCCAGGAAGAAAAAGAAAACAAAGACCACCAGCACAATCCCTTCGATCAATGCATCGCGTACCGTGTCAATGGCGGCATTCACCAGCTCAATGCGATCATAGAACGGGATCAGTCTCGTGCCTGCAGGGAGGACATTGCTCTGCTGCAGATCCTCCACCTTAGCCTTGACCGCCTGAACCACCTGACGGGCATTGCCTCCGCGAAGCATGAGGACCGTTCCGATCACGACCTCCCGTTCTCCATTGAGGACTACCGCGCCATGGCGAACGGCGTGGCCGATGCGGACTTCCGCGACATCCCGGACGAACACCGGTGTGCCGCCGACCTCTTTCACAATAATGGATTCGATATCACCCAGGGTCCCGATCAGCCCAAGCCCCCGAACAATCGAGCGTTCGGCATGGCGCTCCAGCACATTGCCGCCGGCATTGGCATTGTTCTTCTCCACCGCCTCGTAGATGTCGTGGAGTGTCAGGTCGAACTTGCGGAGCTTGGCCGGATCGACCAGAACTTGATACTGCTTCACGAACCCTCCCATGCCGTTCACATCGATCACGCCCGGTACACCCTTGAGTAGCGGGCGCAGGACCCATTCCTGCATCGTGCGCTGATCCGTCAACTCCGTCTCGACGACCTGTGGATCGGTCGCTGTCGCATGGGGCCCTTCCACATAATATTGATAGACCTCGCCCAACCCCGTCGTCACGGGAGCCATCACTGGTTCGAGCCCCTCCGGCAAGCGCTCCTTCGCAGCGATGATCCGTTCGAGAACCAACTGGCGGGCGAAGTAGAGATCCACGTCGTCATTGAACACGACCGTAATCTGTGACAGGGCGAATTTGGAAAGGGATCGGATCTCTGCTAAACCGGGCAGGCCGGTCATCTGGAGTTCGAGGGGATAGGTAATGAACCGCTCCACTTCGACCGGCGAGAGGCCCGGCGCTTCGGTCAGCACCTGCACCTGGATGTTCGTCACATCGGGGTAGGCGTCGATTGGGATAGACTGAAAGGCGAAGACTCCGGCGACGGACAATAGACAGGCCAGCCCAAGGACCAGGATCCGCTGCCGCAGAGAAAATTCCACAAGAGTCGCAATCATGGTGTCGGTTCGATCTTATGGCGTTCCATTTCGGACTTGAGGACAAACGATCCCTTGGTCACGACCTGCTCGCCGACATTCACCCCCTCCACTATTATCACAATCTCTCCCTGCTCTTCCCCCAACTTGACCGTCCGCACCTCGAAGTCGTTCGACCCCCGTTGAACGAGCACGATCTTCCCGGTGGGGCCGTTTTGGACTGCCGTGATTGCACTCACAAAACCTGCAGCCTGTATGATCGCTTCTGCATCGATCTCGTAGAAGCGGTTGGAGAACCTCCGTTGGGGGGTCTTAGGCCGTCCGAGCGACTCGGAGTCCATTGGCGACGGCGATCAGCTCACTGACTTCATGGACAACGACAGTCCAGGCCACACTTAGGACGCCGCCCACGGCCAAGGGGATGAGCACAGCAAGAAGTAGGAGAGAGAACACGATATTCTGCGTACTGATCCGCTTCGCCCTCAACGCAAGCCGCAGCACCTCGGGCACTTTCGCCAGGTCATCGGCCATCAGTGCCACATCTGCCGCCTCGATCGCCGCATCGCTTCCCGCTGCCCCCATCGCCACGCCACAGGTTGCAGCTGCCAGAGCCGGCGCATCATTAATGCCATCGCCGACCATCAGTACCGGTCCGTGGCAACGTTCCAACTCCTTGACCGCTTCAACCTTGTCCTTCGGCTTGAGGTCCGCCAGGCTGTCATCGAGGCCGAGGCTCTCCGCCACAGTTCGGGCCGTGCTCGCGTTATCTCCGGTCAGCATGACCGCGCGGAGCCCCAAGCGGCGGAGATCAAGGATGACGTCCTTCACGCCGTCGCGGACACGATCCTGCAAGATGAGCAGGCCGTACAGGTTGTGATTTGTCCCAACGAGGACGACAGTTTTTCCCTGGGCTTGCTCTGCCTGCACCTTCTCCCGAACGGTGTCCAAGGGGATCCCAAGCTCTTCGAACAGCGCCGGACTGCCGACATACCACCTCACGCCATCAGAAGACACCGCGGTAGCTCCCACGCCGGTCAGAGCCTCAAACTTCTGCATCGACTTCAGCGTAAGCCCTTCAGCCCGTGCCTTCTCAAGGACAGCCCGCGCCAGCGGATGTTCAGAGCCATGCTCGATGCCGGCCGCGACCGCGAGCAATTCGCCTGGTGAGCCGTTGAGAGTGATGAGGTCCGTGACAACCGGCTTGCCGGCAGTGAGGGTGCCCGTCTTATCGAAAGCTGCCACACGGATCCTCCCGAGATGCTCCAGATGCACGCCCCCCTTGATGAGAATGCCATGCTTGCCGGCCCAGCCAATCGCGGCAGCGGTCGCCACGGGCGTCGACATCACCAGTGCGCACGGCGCAGCCGCGACTAAGAGCACCACCGCACGCTCGGCCCAATCCTCCAGTGGCAAACCGAGAAGCCAGGGCACAAGGAGAAACCCGACCGACACCAGCAACACGGCGGGGCTGTAGCGGCGACCGAAGCGCTCGATCCATTGCTGAGCTTGCCCCTTGCGCTCCTGCGCCGCTTCCACGAGATGAATAATCTTGGCCAGGGTGTTGTCCTGAAACGACGCGGTCGCCTCGATCTCCAGGAGGCCTTGTCGGTTGAGGGTTCCGGCAAAGACTTTCATGCCGGGGACCTTATCGACCGGAATGGATTCACCGGTGACTGCCGCTTCGTCCAGGCTGGAATTTCCGATCCGAATCACCCCGTCGGTTGGAATGGTCTCGCCAGGTCGGGCGAGGAACCGATCTCCTACCTGCAGGGCTTCGGCGGGAATTGTGACTTCCTGGCCGTTGCGAAGGACATGCGCCTCTTTGGGCGCCAGGTCCAGGAGCGCCCGAATAGCCGAGCGCGTGCGCGCGTAGGTATATTCTTCCAAGCCCTCGGCCGACCCGTAGAGAAACACCAGGAAGGCAGCTTCATCCCACAGCCCCAGGATGCCGGACCCGACAGTGGCCGTCAGCATGAGGAAGTCGATCCCGATGACCCATTCCCGGAATAGTGCCTCCAGCGCTTCCCAGCCCCAGTGGTAGCCACCGAGAGGAATGGCCACAAAATAGAACAACGCCTCGGTCTGCTCAGAGACCACACCCAGATGAGCCAGCGCAAATCCCACGCCCGCCACCATGCCGGCTATCAGCGCATTACGCAGGACCGGGTATTGCCACCATGAGCCCGCAAAGCCTCCCTCGTGGTCTTTGTCCATCACCTGTGTCCCGGTATTCATCGGTTCTTACCTGCTACCGTGAGTCCGGCGTGCATGGAGCTCTCATTCAACTTCGGACCCTTTCGGTTTCTTAGAGGAGATCGTTGCGCTTCTCTTCGAATTCCTCTTTACTGATCTCCCCACGGGCGTAGCGCTTTTTCAGAATCTCCAAGGCGGATGCTGGTTCCCGTGACGCTGAGTCAGGCCGCCCTCGTTCTAACCATGACTTGACCCATAGTACGACTGCCACTATACCTACTGCCCACAATGCAACCATGAGCACATAACCAGCCAACCCCCAAAAACCCATCATTGGTTCGTGCATGGCAGTCTCCTTTAGCTTTCGACGAAACTCCTCATTGCCGCCGTTCGAATTCCTGTTCTGGCCTACATGGCTTCAGGGTTCAATCCCGGTAAACCATTCTGAATCTCCAGTCGCACGTATCCGTAGGTATTCGACGGCGTGGGAGGCTTGGAAGCAAACCAGATGGCGAAGAGGCTCAGGCAGATGCCGGCTACATCCGTCAGCATATGACCGGCATCGGCAAACAACGCCAGACTTCCCGTCCAGATCGCTCCGATCACTTCCAGGATCAGAAAGGTGACGGTCAGGCCGAGCGCCCAGCCCAGCCTGACGCTATGACGCTTTCCTGATGTTGTTCCGGGAGTCTCCGGTTGATCAGTGGACAAATTCATCTCCCTCACCTGCCACCGTTCTCCATGGATTGTTCTCCGCTGTTGGAGTTACTTGTCACGATCCCTCAAAATCTACACCTTAGGCCCGTGAGGCACTGGCACTTCTTTGGATTCGTCTCTTCGACGTGCCCACGTTTGGCGAAGACGTTCTTCCCACACATACAGCGTGGGAAGGACGAGAAGCGTGAGCGCCGTCGATGTCACAAGTCCACCGATTACCACGGTCGCGAGCGGGCGTTGCACCTCCGCACCAGCGGAAGTCGAGAGTGCCATAGGCACGAATCCCAAGCTGGCCACCAGCGCGGTCATCAAGACCGGCCGCATGCGAATCAACGCGCCTTCGTAGGCCGCGTCTTCCGCCGAACGCCCTTGCTTGCGCAAATCCAAAATGTAGGACATCAACACGACCCCGTTGAGAACCGCCACGCCGAAGAGCGCAATGAACCCGATTCCGGCGGAGATCGAAAAGGGCATCCCTCGAAGCGCCAAGGCCAGAATGCCTCCGGTTGCCGCCAGCGGTACGTTGAGGTAGATGAGCAGCGCGGGCCTGACGCTATTGAAGGTTGTGTACAAAAGCACAAAGATCAGAAACAGGGCGATCGGCACGACGATAGCCAGTCGAGCGGACCCTCGCTGCAGATTTTCAAATTCACCACCCCATTTAATCCAGTACCCAGGCGGCAGAGTCACGTGGCTATCCACCGCCTTCTGCGCTGCGCCGACAAATCCGGCGAGGTCTCGACCACGCACATTGGTTTCCACCGCCAGCCGCCGTTGAATGTTTTCCCGGCTGATTTGCGCCAGGCCGGTTTCCATACGAATATCGGCCAGTTGCCTGAGCGGAATGAGGCGACCCTGTGAATCACTGATGCGAATATCCAAAATGCGCTCGAAATTCTTTCGGTCCTCGGGACTAAACCGCACTTGCATGAAGAACCGGCGGTTGCCCTGGACGACTTGACCGACGATCCGTCCTCCCAACGCTGTGACGGTATCCAAAACCTGCTCCGCATTAATGCCATAGCGAGCGATCTTTTCCCGGTCAATGGCCACCACATGGTACGGCATTCCGGCCACCTGCTCAGCCTTGGTGTCTGCCGCTCCGGGAACCTCTGAGACCACCCGGACGACCTGATCACCAAGGCGGCGGAGGGTCTCCATATCTTCACCAAAAATAGTAATGGCGATGTCGGAACGCACCCCCGCAATCAATTCCTGAACCCGCAGCTCAATCGGCTGGGAATAACTGAACGTGTTGCCGGGAACGGCCTTGGTCAGCGCCCGGTTGATCGCCTCAATCAAATCGTCCTTCGTTCTGGCGGTCGTCCATTCCGAATCAGGTTTCAAAATGAGATAGATATCGCTGAGCTCCACGCCCATCGGATCGGTCGCGATTTCGGCACGTCCAGTTCGCGATACAACCGTGACGACTTCGGGAAACTGCTTGAGAACCTGTTCAATGCGAGTGGTGGTTCGAATTGACTCCTCCAGGGAAACGCTCGGCAACCGCCACGCTTGCAGGGCGATAGTGCCTTCATCGAGGGTCGGAATAAACTCTGCGCCAAGGAATGCCGCGACACCGAGGCTGGATGCAAACAGCGCAGCGGCGGCGCCCCCAGCAATGGCCGGATGCTGCATCGTCTTTGACAGGAGCCGGCGATACCCGCGTTTGGCTTGGCGAATGATCCAGGTCTCCTCTTCCTTCACGCCTTGGCGAAGAAAGAGACTTGCCAGCACCGGCGTTACGGTCAAGGTCAGCACGAGAGACCCGACGAGCGCAAAGATCACGGTCATGGCCATCGGACGAAACATCTTTCCTTCAATGCCCTGCAGAGTCAGGATCGGCAGATAGACGATGATAATGATTCCGACTGCAAACACGATCGGACGGAGCACTTCCCGGCCAGCCTTGATGACTACCGTGCGCATCTGGTCTTCCGTCATGCGCCTGTCACTCCCGGCGGCCTGTCGCCGTTCGGTCAGACGCCGGATAGTATTTTCAATCATGACGACGGATGCATCGACGATCAGTCCGAAGTCGATCGCGCCGAGGCTCATCAGGTTACCGGAGATGCCGGCGGCCAGCATTCCAGTGAACGCCACCAGCATGGACAGTGGAATGGCGGCAGCGACGATCAGGCCGGCACGGAGATTCCCTAGAAGAAGAAACAACACGGTGACCACCAGCAGTGCGCCCTCGGTTAAATTGGTGCCGACGGTTTTGATGGTCTTTCTGACTAAATCGGTACGATCGTAATAGGGTTCGATGGTCACACCGGGCGGCATGGTCTTCTCGATTTCCTGCAGCTTAGTTTTCACCCGATCCACGACGACCCGTCCATTCTCGCCGATGAGCATCATCACGATGCCAGTGACCGCCTCCCCTCGGCCGTCGCGCGTAACCGCGCCTTGCCGGACCATCGGAGCGAACTGCGCCTTGCCCAAATTGCGGATATAAATAGGCGTCCCGTCATGTCCGGTCGCAACGATAATGTTGTCGATGTCATCCAGTGTCTGCACAAGACCTTCGCCTCGGATCAAATACTGTTCCTGCGCATGTTCGATATAGCCTCCACCGGAATTAGCATTGTTTTGTTCGAGCGCCCGGAAGACTTGCTCGATGGGAATTTTGTAGGAGACCAGTTTGGCGGCATCGAGTTGTACTTCATACGTCTTCAGCTCTCCGCCATAGGTATTGACTTCCACCACCCCAGGAACGGAGCGGAGCTTGAAGGCGATGTCCCAATCCAGGATTGTCCGCAGCTCCATGAGGGAGTAGCCGTTCCCTTTGACCTCGAATTGGTAAATCTCGCCCAATCCTGTGGAAATCGGTCCCAATTCGGGGTTGCCGAAACGTGGCCCAATCGCCTCGCGGGCGCGAGGCAGACGTTCCATCACCAGGCGCCGACAGAAATAAATGTCCATCCCCTCGTCAAAATAGATGGTTACCGCCGAGAGTCCGAACCGGGAGACAGATCGAATCAAGGTGATACCGGGCAAGCCGGACATCGCGGTTTCGACGGGGAAGGTGATGAATTGCTCAACCTCGACCGGAGAGAGGCCCCGCGCATTCGTGAGGATCTGGACTTGATTCGGTGTCACGTCCGGAACGGCATCAATCGGTAGCTGCCGCATGGAATAGACGCCACTGGCCATGATGAGACCGGCAAACACCACGATCAGAAACCGGTTTGCCAGCGACAATTCGAGGACTCGATTCAGCATCGTAGGAGACCTCCGAGGGGCATCAGTCGCTAGCCTCCCCCTATCTGTTCTTTCAGTAGGATAGATTTGAGATAGAAAGACCCGGTTGTGACGACCGTTTCACCCTCGCGCAGGCCTGATTGGATCTCTCCGTACAGCGGCGATCGTCGTTCCACGGTCACCTGCCTCACCTCATACGTGCCTGGCTTCCTTTCCACAAACGCCACGGTCTGGTTATTCACCTGTTGCAGAGCGGCCAATGGCGCGACGAGCGCGTCAGAGCCGCGCCCCGGCAAAATGACCGCTGCTCTGGCAAACATGCCGGGTCGGAGGCGACGCTGCGGATTGGGGATTTCGACCCGCGCATCGATCGTGCGAGTCGTGGGATTCAGGACCTCACTGAGATAGACGATTGTTCCCTTGAAGGTTTCACCCGGAAAGGCGTCCACCGTAATTTCCACCTCGGCCCCCACTCGAACAGCCGCGAGATTCTGCTCATAAACGTCCAGGATGATCCACACCGTAGACAAGTCGACGATCGTAAAGGCCGTATCCTTCGGACTGATTAATTCTCCCAACGTGATCGTCCGCTCGATGACGGTCCCGTTCAAGGAGGAGACCAAGGGGAAATAAGACAGAGGTTGGCCTTTAGTACTCCAATCGATACGCTTGATGTCTTCCTCGGACAGGCCAATGAGGCGTAACGCTTCATGCGCGGCGCGGAAGGCGGCAAGGCTTTTTTCATAGCGCCCCTTGGCGTCTAAGAATTCCTTTTCCGAGGTAATCTGTTCTTTGTACAGCCCCTCTTCCCGAACATAATTCCGCTTATCGACCTCATGGTTCGTCTTCGCTTGAAGGAAATCGGATTTCTTTTGGCCCAATTCGATGCTATCCATGAGGGCCAGGACCTGTCCTGCCTTGACGTGTTGGCCAAGCACTGCTTTCACATCGATGACCCGGCCCTCGATGCGAGGGCTCAGATGCGCCAGACGGTATTCGTTGGGTTTGATCGTGGCCGTGGCCGCGATTTCATCACGAAAGGGGCGGCGTTCAATCCGGGCGGTCTGGAACGCTTGTCCTTCCTGCGCCTCAGGTGGAATTGCAAGTTGGTGTGGTTCACCGGTCTCATGACCAGGCTGGATTCTCTCTTGCTCAGCCGCTGCCTTCCGCGTCGGCTGTTCCACGCGACTGTCATTGCAGCCCAAGGCAAGGGAAACAAGCAGACTTCCCAAAAGAATGCCGGCATTCGCACTGATGCGAGACTGTTTAGTGCGCCAGCTCATCGAAGCTCCCCTGTCCAGCGTTCCAACCGCGCCATCTCGACGGAGAAACTCGCCTGTGCTTGCGCATACTCCAGCAACATTTGTCGATGCACTCGTTGGGCGTCAATGAATTCGAGCAGGCTCGCCGCGCCCTGCTGAAAACTTATCCTCGCGATCCTCAACGTTTCTTCCGCCTGTTTTAATAACCCTTTCTCATACACCCCGATCCGGTCCTGGGCGGCGTGGGCTTCCTCCACAGATTCGGTAATTGCTGCCACTAGTTCGTTTTGTAACCTCGCATGTTCTGCTTCAGCGCGTTGCTTCGCCGACAAGGCCCCTGTGATTTCTCCCTGCCGCCGATACCAGAGCGGTATGGGGACACTCAATCGAGCCAGGTAGGCCGTCTCGGCCGCTTCCTGTTGAAAGATGCCGGAGACGGTGACAAAGGGAATCAGCGATTGGCGTTCCTGCACCACGCTGTGCTCCGCTCGTTCAATCTCTTTTCGGACACGACGGACAGTTGGGTGCTGTGTGCTAGCGCTTGCAACCAGGCCATCAGGGTTAAGTTCTAAGGGGGGTGAGACAAAGTTGCCCTGAACATCGAAATTCTTACCAAGCAAGCCGCCGGTCAGCGCATTGAGTCGAGAGCGTCCGACGACCAAGGCGTGTCGTGCATGATTCAGATCATTGCTTACCTTTTGAACTTCCACGTTTGCTTTCAGGGCTTCAAATGGCCTCGCCTGCCCAGCATCCACCCTTGCTTTGACGCCGCGCTGGAACTCCTGCACGCTGGCGAGAGCTTCCATTATTAGTTCTTCATTGCGCTGGGCGAGAAGGAGTTGGTAGAAGGCGATCTTTACCTCCGCAAGCAGATTCAAACGACTCGCATCAACAGCCGCCTGGGACCCGGCGAGCGCGGCCTCTGCCGCCCGCTGACGGGCTTGACGCATACCCGGCCACTCCACCGGTTGGCTCACTGCCACTCCACGCTCGAAAAATGCGATATCCCGGAGGGCCTCTCGTGTTCTGCCCGGTCCCACCGTTCCGGTAATGGATGGATTGGGATAGGCTGCAGCAGTCGCTTGAGCACCTCTCCCGTGATCGATGAGAGTGGCTGCTTCCTGTAAAGCTGGATTGTGTTTCAAAGCCATATCAATCATTTCGTCCAATCGATAGGAACGATTCTCTTGCGCCAGGACCACTGTGCAGCTCAGGAGAACCGGCAAGAGCACTCCTGAGAAAGGCCAAGGGCGCAGGGATAAATGTGCCATGACTACTCCTCCTTAACTGTGCGGCCAGTAAATTTAAGCGTTACCGATCGAAATGAGGAGTCGAATGAAGAATAGGAGGATGGAAAAGAGACTCTACAAATGTCGCTGTGTAAATCACGCGACTTGGAGTCTCCCTGCTTGTTCCTAAAGACATCGGCTGCAAGGTAGGAAATAGGAAAGACTGAAACACAAGATGACAGGGACATCCGTCCGCGTCTTTATCGGGAATGTCATTGGTCCCTCCTAATGCCCCATCCTGAGAAGAAGTATGATTTACAGGAGAAGGAGAGGACGGCGATTGCAAATCGTTGATGCAAGATAGCCCCGTGAGCTGAAATGCCAGAAGGAGAATCAGCCCTGTTACCAGCCAACGCTCTGAGGAGATGCTGGACCGGAAGAGACGGGTCATTGATTACCCTTTAATGTTATTCGTCCTTACCTGTGTTCACACGGCCCCATCTTACTTGCGCATCAACCAACCGATAAGCGGCGGCACCCAACAGAGATTCGCAACAATTGTCTCGACGGCCGTTAGGGTCTGTGTCGTGGGACTGAACCCCAGCAGCCTCGCGGTTAGCAGGCCAATAGGGACCACGAGAATAATTGCTGCACTGCTCAGCATGACGGGATGTCTCACGTATTCGCTCAAGGCTCTTCCCCAGGCCCCTGCTTTTTTACGAAGGAAAATGAGTCCGGCGACATTCGCCCCAAATTGGTCGCTCAACGCGTAAAAGAACGGGATGTAAAACCCTTCCACTCCGTAGACATTAATTCCAACCATTCGGCTTCCCCAATCAATGATCCACGGGAATACCATCCCAGACAACTTTCCCCAGCCGTACGCCTCGGCCATTGACCCGGCTGAACCTCGAATGCGTTGCCGGATGGCATAGATGCCTTCAAACAGGCTTTCTCCTTCTCCGGAAAGCGTGCGAACGAGCCATTGACCGAGTGCGCTTTGGTGGAATCCAAAATGGTCGAGTACTGCGCCGGTCATGAGTCCCCCTGCAAACCCTGCCCCGGTATACTTGAGCAGCTCACCGAATTCTTCCTGCTCATCACATGAGTGACACTGCGACTCGTGATCAACCATCCTTACTCCAACTTACTTCTATGCTCCTGGGCACTGCCGAAACCTAATGTGATACCCATTTGCAGAATACGTGCTTATTGCAAGACGCTTCCTCACTATTTGGACTCTCCCTTTATTAACAGTAACGCTGCAACGATGATGTAGGACACGACCCACTTGATGTTCTCGGTGTCCGACGACACGAACTGCGATATCGGCCCATAACTAAAGAAGAGGATTACCAACATCGCAACCCCCACCCAATTCCACCAGCGCATCGCCATCATGAGATTACTCCCTTCATCCTCACGCTCTTAGAGCGTCTCTTCGCCTCATCGTAAAATCAGGATCGGTCACGGTCTGGACCTCCCCGTAATATCAACACAGCCGCAACGATAACGTAGGCGACGACCGGAATGGCCCACAGGATCTTCGTGCTGTCAAACTCCGTGTCGCCAGACGCCGTGGCGTGAAACCCTAGGAGCAGCCATATCGGCTCATGAATAAAGAGAAAGAACACTAGCATTGCAAAACCCAGCCAATTGGACCCACGCATGCCCATCATGAGATTAGCTCCCTTCAGTTCGCCTCTCTCTCGTCTTGAGCCAGAGTTCCTGCACAGAACGCTGTGTCTACCTGAAAGATGAGACAATCGCTGTGCCGCAGCCTGAGAGCAATACACTCAATACGGATAGAGAGACACCACAAGCTAAATGATCGTATAGGGCATGAAGCTTCCGCATTGCCCGCATGGCAGACAATGCTTCCCTGTTACGTTGTGCAAATAGCTGGCGTGTTAGACGCTGAGGGGAGGATGAAAGAGAGACACGGCGAAGGCCGGCACGTATAGCGTGGGATTTGAGCTTACCTTATCTGTGCGAGGAGACAGGATCTCAGGAAGGGGAAAGAACACCGACTGGAATACAAAATGACAAGGGCATCCTTGATCCAGCACATTCCCCTCAGGGGACGGAGAATCGCTCACCAGTTCAGCTTGTGCTGAGTGGATCGCTACTTGCCACTCACCAAGGCACGTGAGGCCCGTGAGTTGGACTCCAAGGAGGAGAACCAGCCCGATGAGCAGCAGGTTTGAGTATCTACGCTCTAACATTATTCTCGAAGAATAGCATAGACACTGTGCCCATCGCACATTTTATTCAGCCAGTCTCCTATGCATGGGATCGATAGCATTCGCAGCTCGACGCCGTAATGCTTGACAAGCTACAATTAGTCCATTAGTCTGGACATGTGGAAATTAACGAAGCTCTAGCTGCTTTTGACGCTCTTTCGCAAGAAACCCGTTTGCGGGTGTTCCGTCTGCTGGTTGAGCATGGAAGGGATGGTGCCCCCGCCGGAGCGTTACGCGAGACGCTCGACATCCCGCATAACACGCTGTCCTTCCATCTATCGCAGATGAGCCATGCGGGGCTTGTCGTATCGCGGCGCGAAGGCCGCTCCATTATTTACATGGCCAATTTTGAGTTTTTTACCGACCTCATCCGCTACATGGTGAAGGATTGTTGCCGCATGGAGTTCGCCAGCATCCGCGAGGATAAAAAGCGCGGCTGTTCTGTCATCGAGATGCCAAGCTGTTGTCCGCCTGTCACAAAGGAAAAAACATCATGAAACGTCTTCACGTGCATGGTGGAGTGGAAAATATTGCCGAAGCTATCCGCTTTTATAGTGCCCTCTTCGGCACGGAGCCGGTCAAGACAAAAACGGACTATGCGAAATGGCTGCTCGATGACCCGCGCGTCAATTTTTCGGTTTCGGCGCGCGCCAGCAAGAAGGGAGTTGACCATCTCGGGATTCAGGTTGATGACAATGGCGAGCTGGATGAATTACGCGGACGGATGAAAAGCGCAGCGTTGCCTGTGTTTGATGAGGGTGAAACGGTGTGCTGCTATGCCAAGTCCGACAAAACATGGGTACAAGACCCTGCCGGTGTGGCGTGGGAAACCTACCGGACGATGGAAGACGCCCAGATTTATGGGGAGAATCCCGTCAGTGCGGAAAGCGCCTGCTGCACCCCGGAAACAAAGGGGACGCCCAATTGCTGCGAGCCTTCGGAAGCAACTGCCGGGTGTTGTGGCTAATGAAAACGACTCCGCTCAAAGTGCTAGTGCTGTGTACGGGAAATTCCTGCCGTTCCATCATGGCCGAAGCCCTAATTAACCATTTCGGGAAAGGCCGCTATCACGCATGGAGTGCGGGCAGTTTCCCGACGGGGTACGTTCATCCCAAGTCGGTAGAAACGCTGCAAAAGCATGGTATCAACCCCGGCCAGCCGCGCAGCAAGTCATGGAATGAGTTCGCCAATCAACATTTTGATGTGGTGGTTACGGTCTGCGACCAAGCCGCCGGGGAAAGCTGTCCGATATTTCCCGGCCAGCCGAAGAAACTGCATTGGAGCACGCCCGACCCGGCCAAGGTCGAATGGAGCGAGGCCGATGCCGCCTTCGACAAGGTATTTTTTATGCTCAAACAGAACGTAGAGGAGTTAACCAATGGCCGCCTGCTGCTCACCCGGACGCCTGTCGTTTCTTGACCGCTATCTCACTGTCTGGATTTTTCTGGCGATGGGAACAGGTATCGCCCTTGGTTCCCTGTTTGGGAAATTACCGGATGCGCTGAATAGCCTGTCTCTCGGCACGACCAATATCCCGATCGCCATCGGCCTGATTCTGATGATGTACCCGCCACTGGCACGGGTGAAATATGAAGAACTTCCGCTTATCTTCACGGATTGGAAAATCCTGCTGCTCTCCCTTGTGCAGAATTGGGTTATCAGCCCAGTGCTGATGTTTGGTTTAGCTGTGTTCTTCCTGCATGACTATCCCGAGTACATGACCGGAGTCATCCTCATTGGCCTCGCCCGCTGCATCGCGATGGTGATTGTCTGGAACGACTTGGCAGAGGGCGATAACCAATATGCCGCCGCGCTGGTGGCCTTCAACAGCGTATTCCAGCTTCTGTCTTTTAGCGTCTATGCGTGGCTGTTTATCAGCGTGCTGCCGCCGCTGTTCGGGCTCAGTGGCCAGATTGTCGATGTCAGCTTCCGCACCGTTGCGGACAGCGTCTTCATGTACCTTGGCATTCCTTTTTTCGCCGGATTCCTGTCCCGCATGGTGTTGATACGGCAGAAAGGCCGCGACTGGTATGAGCAGAAATTCTTGCCGAAGATTGCGCCGCTCACTCTGATAGCCTTGTTGTTTACCATCCTTGCGATGTTTTCCCTGAAAGGCGGCATGGTGACGGAATTACCGCTCGATGTGCTGCGAATTGCCATCCCGCTGGGGATTTATTTCGTGGTGATGTTCTTCATCAGCTTCCTGATGGGCAAGGCTCTAGGGGCTGATTACGGAAGGACGACCGCGACCAGCTTTACGGCGGCCAGCAATAATTTCGAGCTCGCCATCGCTGTGGCAATCGCGGCGTTCGGACTCAGTTCTTCCGTCGCGTTCGCTACCGTGATCGGCCCCCTAGTCGAGGTTCCGGTTCTCATCTCTCTGGTGAATGTCGCGTTTTGGCTGCGTGACAAATTATTCCTCAACTATCAAAACACGCCCGCCGCAGATTTAGCGAAAGCCCAATCCTAGTTTTCTCTCCAATTCCCAAGTGCCGCTTGAACACATCGAAGGACAGTCTGAACTGGGTTATCCCTTCCTCGCCCGCTCAATCTTCACTACTCACGCGCTTTGCCGCAGCATTTGCACGGGCGGGCATTTTACCGAGCCATAAGAACAGAACACACAGCAGTCCCGGTCTTTTCGACGCAGCACCGCTTTACATTGCGGGCATTCGTAAACCTGTAAACATGCGTCTGTCGGCATTGTTTCTTCCACAGCGTTCTGGCACTGCGGGCACGTCAGAACCGATTGAAGCAGTACGTCTGCCATTTCACTCCTTTCATGGCGCAACCCACGGCACCGCCAACAGTGCGAGCGCCAGTACCGTGACCACCCAAAACATGCCGCGTTGGCGTTTGACTGTGTGCGAATCGGCGCATGCTGTGCCGGGGACACAAGTTTGTGGATGTAGATAGACCTTCCGAAAGGATAGTCCTAAGAACAGCAACGTTAAACCAATGAACACCGGGCGCAACGGTTCTAGCGCGGTCAAGGTGCTAATCCATGCCCCACTGATGCCAAGTGCCAGCAGGACAAGTGGCGCAACACAGCACACGGCCGCGCCAACCGCAGTCAACACACTCGCAATAAGCGTTCCCTTTCCATTTCCTAAATCCATAGCTTTATCTCCAGAGCCGCTTTGTTGATTCATCCTAAACCCTGTACTAAGGTACGGAATCAAGCGGTAATTTCAATGGCTCAGGAATTAACGATAGGAAAGGTGGCGAAGCTGGCCGAGGTCAACGTGGAGACGATCCGCTATTACCAACGGAGGGGGCTTCTAGCGGAGCCGGAGAAGCCTTATATGGGATACCGCCATTATCCAGCGGATATTGTAAAGCACATCCGGTTCATCAAGCGCGCTCAGGCTCTTGGGTTTACACTGAATGAGGTAATCGTCCTCATGGAATTGGAGAAAGCCCGCGCTTGTGGCAAGACCCGCGCGCGCGCCCTGGACAAGATAAACGCAATTGACCAGAAACTGACCGGACTCACAAGCATGCGCAAGGCGTTGGCCGCTCTCGTTCGGCAATGCAAAGCCGGAAGGTCTGCAAAAGGATGCCCCATTATTCGAGTTCTCGAAGAGAGCGAATCTTCTCGTAATGCTCCTGGGCGGTAGAAGAGATCTCCAGCCAAATTTTCGCTGGTTGTAGGGGCTGGTAGTGGACAAGTTCACATGCCAGAGTCCCATCCTTCGGCAACAGATCCACCGCATTGGGGTGACACGATCTGAAGACCTCCACCAGGACAGAGCAGCTCTGCGGCGTCATTGGTCTCACTGCGCAGGGATAGGTCTTACATTGCATTTGTGTTCCGCCGCGAACGCTTCATCAGCCGCGGCCCGCACATCGGAAGGCGCGTACCCAATATGACACGATGGCGCGTGAATCTTTGATGGGCTATGAAGGACCGTTTGTCCTCGATGCCGAACGCATCTTGAGCGCAATGAAGCGCGACAAGCACGCCAAGTGGAGGCCGACGAGTGTCGCCTTGGAGGAGCGCACGATCCGCCAACTGAAAGTGGTCGCCAAGGAACACGACATTCCCTATCAAGGGCTGATGCGGATCTTGATCACGTATGGGCTGGAGGCTATGAAGAAAGCTCGTGACTTGCCCTGGAACCAGCTGTTGCGAACACCGCTCACGCAGATGATGCGGTGAGAGACCAACCAGACGCACAATAGGTCACAGACGCTCGCGAGCATGAGACGAACAGAAGAAAGATGAGAGCCGTGAAGTTCCATCCTGTCGTCCCCATCTTCTGGGGATAACCACGTGCACAGGTCAAAGGGTACCTACACCTCGCAGAAAATTAACGTTTGTTCAGCAAGTTGCCTGCTTTTTAGGCATCTATATTCTGCGGACCCCGCCACAACTGGTTGTGGCGGGCCAGCGCCCGATCCAAACTGGGGGCAAGCCGGGATAACGGAATATGCGATCAGATGACTGATTCCTTTGGCTCCCCACGACTTCTGTCCTGCCTAGACTCTCCCCAGTACGGGCCGTGTCCTTCCCACTCCACGAAGCAGGGAGGAGACTATAGCCACCAGCGATCGGTCAGCCTATTGGAACGTTCCACTGAAGGTTTCCCCGCAGAATCTGAGAAGATCCCCTTCTATGTTGAGAGCTTACACAGGACAGCCCGTCAGAACGGCTTCACCCTCGGAAAGAGCCCCCGTTTCCCCAAGGAAACATCGGAGCATGGATCAATGAGTGGGGGACTGCTCTAGAAATCCACCAAACATAAGTATATATACGTTGCGAGAGGCTCTGTGTACCGAAAGGCGTATAATCTGAGCATGAGACTTGTGGGGCTATGTGGATCTATGCGCGATGGAACAGATGTACTAGCCTGGTGAATGTTAAGACAAAGGATCGTGCGTCATGTCGTTGTCGCACCCTCACACGATCACGCGTAAAAAGTCGACCACGTCATCACGGGCTGGACAGGGGAATGACATGTCCAGGCCAACCAGTCGTTTCAAAGAACAGACGGAGTCTCCGCAGATGATCGTCTGTGCCCGATACGATGTCTTACGGGCGCTGGCTCACGCGTCAGGTGTTGAACAAATCACGTTATGGGCAATCCCGAATAAAAAATATCAGGTGAGCTTTCGGATCAGGAATCAAGAACATGAGTGGTATCTCTCAACCCTTCGGAATAAATCGAAGCCTCGTGCCTTCGTGAATCTTGGTGCTGCGGCACATATCGCCTATGGCATCGCCCACGCGCCGATCATGATCGTGAACATGTCCAAAGCGCTGCAGAAGTAACCCGTCTGGTTCAGTGTCCTCCACCGCCTACACTGTTCAGTAAGGACGGCCTTTCGGTAGATGCCCATCCCTACACTTCCATACACATCATAATTAATTATCGCTAATCCATAATATCGTCTTGACATGCAATACACGTAAGCGTAGTAGTGAAAACGAGAATTGAGTAAGCATTAGCTATTAGTATAACTACATACAGTGTTTCGAAAGCATACATCGCACAAGCACTCGCATGGATGACGGACCCTCGACGAGAGAGCGAGCCCGCCGGATGATTGAGCGAGATATGGGGGCACAGGTACTCAACACCCTGAATGACCCATGCACCGTGGAAGTCATGCTGAACGCGGATGGTCGACTCTGGTGTGAGCGGCTCGGGCAGGGGATGGAGTGTATTGGGACGTTTCCCGCCGCCCGCGCGGAAGCCATCATCAAAACCGTGGCGGGGTTTCATCGCAAAGAAATCACGCGCCAGTCCCCCTACCTCGACGGTGAATTTCCCCTCGACGGCTCCCGCTTCGCTGCCCAAATCCCGCCGATCGTGCCCGCTCCCACGTTTGCGATCCGCAAACGGGCACTCGCGGTCTTTCGGCTCGAGCAGTATGTGGAGCAGGGGATCATGACGGCTCGGCAACGAGACGTGCTCCTCACCGCCATTGCTGCTCGACGAAACATTCTTGTGGTGGGCGGGACTGGTTCGGGCAAGACCACGCTGGTGAATGCGCTGATCGACACCATGATGGACACCTTTCCCCATCTGCGCGTGTTCATCTTCGAGGACACCGCCGAAATCCAATGCCGTGCCGACAACTGCGTGCAATATCACACCACCGTGGATGTCACGATGGCGAAGCTCTTGAAGATTTCCATGCGCATGCGACCCGACACGATCTTAGTCGGAGAAGTCCGAGGGCCAGAAGCCTTGGATCTCCTGATGGCGTGGAACAGTGGACATGAAGGGGGTATTGCGACACTGCATGCGAACCATGCCAGAGCCGGGCTCTCGAAGCTGGCGCTGTATATCAGCATGAATCAGGACTATCCCAAACCCATCGAACCCCTGATCGCCGAAGCCGTGCAGGTCGTCGTGCACATCACGCGCTGTGCGGAGGGGCGCCGCATCGACGACATTCTCGAAGTCCAGGGCTATGAGGACGGACAGTACATCACACAGTCATTGACGTAACCAAAGGAGCATGAGCAATGGGACACGCGGAGTACGGATGGCATTGGACACACTCTCTCTGGTGCGTAGGCCTCTTCCTGATGCTCTGCGCCTTCATGCTTCCGAATGAGGCGTACGCGGCGGGGACAGCCGGGGGCGGGCTCCCCTACGAATCCGCCTTGACCCGGTTGCGCGCGTCGATCACCGGACCCGTGGCTTTTACCCTCTCCTTGATCGGGATTGTGGGCGCCGCAGGGGTGTTGATCTTCGGAGGCGAGTTGACGGGGTTTTTGCGCATGATGGTCTTTTTGGTGCTGTTGATCGCCATCCTCGTAGGAGCACAAAACGTGCTCACGACGCTCTTTGCCGCGGGGGCTGAGATTGCGTGGAGCGGGGAGGGGAAGGCACTGGTGGCATCGTCTCATCCTGAACTGGCGAGGCGGAGCTGACCATGGCGCTCCGCAAGATCCCGATTCGCCGCGTCATGCACCGGGACAATCTGTTCTTGGGCGGGGACCGCGAACTGGTGCTGTTCTGCGGCGCGGTCGCCTTTGCCCTGGTCTTCACCGCGCAAGAGCTGCGGGCCGGAGTCGTCGGTGTGAGTCTGTGGTTTCTGCTTCTGTATCTCCTGCGACTCATGGCGAAAGCCGATCCGAAATTGCGGTTCGTCTATCTGCGGCAGTTAATCTACAAATCGTACTATCCCGCCAGGAGTACCCCGTGGCGGGTGAACACGTCACGGCAAGGGAGCCAGTATTCATGATGCTCACCGTGACCATCCTCATCGCCGTCTTGGGTCTCGCATTCCTATTGTTGCTGATCCAACGTGTCCGAGAAGCCGACGCGCACGTGACGTTGAAGAAGCATCGGTCGCAGGACGCGGGCCTGTCGGATCTCCTGATCTACGCGGCGATAGTCGAGGATGGCGTGGTCGTCGGGAAAAACGGCTCGCTCATAGCGGCCTGGATCTATGGCGGAGACGATCAGGCCAGCAGCACGGAGCCCCAGCGTGAAGCCGTGTCGTTTCGGATTAATCAAGCGTTGAGTCCGCTCGGCAGCGGCTGGATGGTGCATGTCGATGCGGTCCGGCGTCGGGCGGCCGGCTATACTGCGCCCGGCCTCTCCCAGTTTCCCGATGTGTTGACCACTGCCCTGGACGAAGAACGGCGGCGGCTCTTTGAAGGCTTGGGGGCCATGTACGACGGCTACTTTGTCGTGACCCTCACGTATTTGCCGCCGCTCGTCGCGCAACGCAAGTTCGTGGAATTGATGTTCGACGACGATCAACCGGAAGTCAGTGCGCAGGATCAGACGAAAGGATTGGTGGAACAATTCAAGCGGGAATGCGCCTCCTTTGAATCGCGCTTGTCGTCCGTCTTTCGGCTGCAACGCCTGCGCGGACAGTCCATCGTCCTCGAAAATGATTCGACCGTCACCCATGATGAATTCCTGCGGTGGGTGCAACGCTGCGTGACCGGCATCAATCAGCCCGTCCTCTTGCCCTCGAATCCGATGTATCTCGATGCCGTGATCGGCGGACAAGAATTGTGGACGGGCGTGATACCAAAAATCGGCCGGCAATACATTCAGGTGGTCGCGATTGAAGGCTTTCCGTTGGAGAGCACCCCAGGGATTCTGACGGCGCTCGGGGAGTTGCCCATCGAGTACCGCTGGTCCTCGCGCTTCATCTTCATGGAACCACATGAGGCCGTGCGCGATTTGACGAAGTATCGACGGAAATGGAAGCAGAAAGTGCGCGGGTTCCTCGATCAAATCACGAATTCGCAGACGGGACCGTTGGACCAGGACGCGCTGGCGATGGTGGAGGATGCGGACGCGGCCATTGGGGAAGTGAACAGTGGCCTCGTCGGGATGGGGTACTACACCAGTGTCGTGGTGCTCATGGATGAGGATCGCGCCGAACTCGAACGCTCGGCGCGACGCATCGAAAAGGCGCTGCTGCAGCTGGGCTTCGCCGCCCGGATCGAAACCCTCAATACGATGGACGCCTTCTTCGGCAGCTTGCCGGGACATGGTGTGGAAAACGTCCGGCGTCCGCCGTTGAACACCATGAACCTGGCGGATTTGTTGCCAACCAGTACGATCTGGACCGGCAGCGCGACGGCGCCCTGTCCGATGTATCCGATGAATGCGCCTCCGTTGATGCAGTGCGTCACGCATGGCGCCACCCCGTTCCGCTTGAATCTGCATGTGCGCGATGTTGGCCATACCTTGATGTTGGGACCGACCGGCTCGGGAAAATCGACGCATCTGGGGATGATCGCCGCGCAACTGCGTCGCTATGCCGGGATGTCGGTCTTTGTCTTCGATAAGGGCCAGTCGATGTACCCGTTGGCGGCGGGGATTCACGCGGCCACGAAGGGCACCAGTGGCTTGCACTTCACCGTGGCAGGTGATGCCAACGAGTTGGCCTTTTGTCCCCTCCAGTTTTTGGAGACGAAAGGGGATCGGGCCTGGGCGTTGGAATGGATCGATACCATGCTGGCCCTCAATGGCGTGAAGACCACGCCGATCCAGCGGAACGCCATTGCGGAAACGGTCATGGCGCTGCACGCCAATGCGTTGAGTCATGACGACACCACCGGACAGGACCGGCCTCCGGCGTCGCTCTCCGATTTCGTGAACATGGTGCAGGATGAAGAGATCCGCGAAGCCCTCAAGCAATACACCGTGAGCGGGGCCTTGGGACATCTGCTGGATGCCGAACGGGATGGGCTCGCGCTCGCGGATTTCACCGTGTTTGAAATCGAGGAGTTGATGGGGCTCGGGGACAAATATGCGCTCCCCACCATCTTGTATCTCTTTCGCCGGATCGAGCGGAGCCTGCAGGGTCAGCCCAGCGCCATCATCGTGGATGAAGCCTGGTTGATGCTCGGGCATCCGGTGATCCGGGAAAAGATTCGCGAATGGTTAAAAGTCCTGCGCAAAGCCAACTGCCTCGTGGTGCTGGCGACTCAAAGTTTAACGGACGCGGCAAACTCCGGCATTTTGGATGTGATCGTGGAGTCCACGGCGACCAAAATCTTTTTGCCCAACGTCTTCGCCCGCGATGAGGACACCTCGGCCCTCTATCGCCGGATGGGGTTGAACTCCCGGCAAATCGAAATTGTGGCCACGGCGATTCCGAAGCGCCAGTATTACTACAGTTCCGAATATGGACATCGGCTCTATGACCTGGCGTTAGGCCCCTTGGCCCTCGCCTTTGTCGGCGCATCGGATAAAGAGTCCATCGCGGAGATCCGCTCGCTGGAAGAGAAGTATGGCGAGGCGTGGACGGACGAATGGCTCGCGAGCCGCGGCCTCACGCTCCGTGACTATGGAGCCTATGAAGAGGTGATGGCATGAGTCTGGTCCACAGTCTGGTCGAAGCGTGGAAGGATGTGAAGTACATCACGGGAGGGGAGAAATCACTCCAGGACGAACGGCAGTCCCATGCCCCGGTGGAGGGTGGACGGCGAACGGGGGAGAGTCCAAATCCCTATCTCTCCACGCGACGGACCTGGAACGATCTGATGAAGGCGCAAGTGGCGACCCGCCGATCCTGGGAAATGGTGGCGATCCTCTGCTTGCTCATTACCTTAGCCTCGGTGGGCGGGATCGTCTATGTCGGCAGCCAATCGAAGTTCATTCCCTTTCTCTACCACGTCGATCCACATGGGCATGCGACGGCGATTGGGCCGGTCGAGATGGCGAGCCCGAGCGATCCGCGCGTGCTGGCCGCCACCATCGGGGAATTTATCGCCAATGCGCGGCTGGTGACGGTCGATGCCGCCCTCCAGCGGAAAGCGGTCTATCAGGTCTATGCGATGTTGAGCGAACAGGATCCGGCGACCGGCAAAATGAACCAGTGGATGAACAGCACCGAGGACTCCAACCCGTTCACCCGAGCGGAGAAAGAAACCGTCACGGTGGACGTGTCCACCGTCCTGCCACAAACAGCGGATACGTGGGAAGTCACGTGGATGGAGGCGGTCTGGAATCGAAAGGGCGAAGCCAATGGGCCACCCGTCGCGATGCGGGCGCTCGTGACGGTCTATCGTGCAGAACCGAGCCCGACCACGACTGAGGACGAGTTGCGGCGGAATCCGCTCTCGGTCTATGTGCGTGATTTCTCCTGGTCCAAACAACTGTGAGGAGTGAGGAACATGATGAGAAACACAGTCCTGTGTGTGGTGCTCGTGCTGCTGCCACTCCGCGCCTTTGCGGTAAGTGACCCGAGCGTCGAGGAGGTGCTGACCGGCTCCAATCCATCACTCACGCCGCAAGAACAAGCGGGACTCGCGTATGGCGAACACGGCACGACATCGGGCAGTGCGCCGGTCGCGGGAGCCAATGGATTCATCACATTTCCGTATGGCGTGAACCAGATCAGCATCGTCTGTGCGCCGCTGCACGTCTGCGATGTCGCCTTGCAACCGGGTGAACAGGTCAACTCGGTCAATGTCGGTGACAATGTCCGGTGGTCGATCGAGCCCGCGCTGACCGGGAGCGGAGCGGAAGAAGTGCAGCATGTGATTATCAAACCCCGTGAAGTGGGCTTGGAAACATCGTTGGTCGTCGCGACCAATCGCCGCGCCTATTATCTGCGGCTGCGGTCTCATAAGACGCGCTACATGCCGCAAGTCGCGTTTAGCTATCCCGAGGACTCGGCGGTGAAGTTCGAGATTCTGAAAGCTCGCCAGCAACGGGAGATCAAGGAGAAGACGATTCCACAAACCAGTGACTATCTGCCCAAGCTGTCGTTCGAGTATGACGTGGCTGGTCAAGCCGCATGGAAGCCCGTCCGGGTCTATAACGATGGCGCCAGGACCGTCATTGAAATGCCGCCGTCGATTGCGCAGACCGAAGCCCCGATCCTCTTGATCGTCCGAAAAGAGGGGGGACTATTCACCGATGCCGAGGAAGTGATGGTGAACTACAGTCTGCACGATCGGCGGTATATCGTCGATACCGTCTTTGAGAAAGCGGTGCTCGTCGCAGGGGTGGGATCGAATCAAGATCGGGTGACGATCCAACGGAGGAAATGACGATGCGGCGGTTGTCTCTCGTTCTCTGGGTCGGACTTCTGTTCGCTGGCTGCGTCAGTTCGTCGCCCTATGGCTATCTGGTGAAGGGAGCCGTGCCGCCCCAGATGCCGGAACGGCTGGCACAGGATACGGTCACCAGGATGGAGGCCTTGTACCCTCCTGCCCACACCCGCCTCGCCGTGACCCATCTCGCCACTGACCCCTACGGCGTGGCGCTGATCGAGGCGTTACGGCAAAAAGGATATGGAGTGAGGGAGCACATCGACAGGCACGTGATCCCCTCGACACGCGACGAGATGCACACACGCATCAAGCGTCCAGCCGTGAGCCACGACGAGGGCATTCCGTTACGCTATGTGGTCGATGGCCCGTTCGAGCCGCACTTGTACCGCATCACCGTCTTTATCGGATCGCAATCGCTAAGCCGGGTCTATCGCATGGATGAGCAGGTGCTCGCACAGGCCGGGGCCTGGGTGCGGAAGGAGTAACGGAACGTGAGTCACTCCGCCAATCCTCAGATGTCTCCTGAGCGGTCGCCGGGGTCCATCTCACCCGGAGCCGGAGTCCGTCGCGCCAATAAAATTCCGCTCTATCTCGTGATCGGGTTGATCGCGGTGGTCGCCCTCGTGGTGGCGATGGTGGCGAGTGATCGGGCCCAGAAACAAGCGCAGATGTTGAAATCGACCACAGGGCCGCATCAGCAAGGCAAAGGCGGCGGGACGCTGGCGCTGGCGGATCGGATCGCGGGATCGCATCTGGGCGGTGTGATCCCGCCCGCGCCCCCGAAGCCTCTCATTCGCAACGAACGCACTCAGCCAGAGGCACCGATGGTCGGGGCGGGCGGCCTCGACGCGGAAGAACAAGTGAAAGCGGACATCCTGATCGCACGGCCTGATGATCTCGATGCGCCACCGATGCCGAATCGAGCCGGAGGACTACAGCTGGTCACCGGCAAACCTCTGTCGAGGACACCATCGAGTGAGGAGCGGGACGCGCTCAGACTCGCCAAGATCCAACAGCTGCAGGACGCGCTCAAAGCGCCCTCCACCGTCACCTTTTCGCTCGTGCGGAGCGAGAAACCCGCACCGACGATCACGAGTCAGTCGGAGCACACTTCGACAAGCGACCCGCGCAATCGCTTGGCGGAAGTCAAACAACAAGTCGCGAATGCGGCGCGGAGTGACGACCCCACGAAAGCCTATCAGGCGCAACTCACGCAATTACGACAATCCGGGATGCTCGGCCCCTTTGACGGAGGATCGGAGTCGTCACCGACGGCGAGACTCAGCGCTCCCAGTGGGACCACGAGTTCAGCAAATCCGGCGGGAGGAGATCGATGGAAGCACGACGGAGCACAGCTCCCGCCCCGTGCGGAGTTCGTGATTCAAGCCGGTGATGTGCTTCCGGCGCTGATGCTTTCTGAAATTGATTCCGCCTTGCCGGGTCAGATCGTCGCGCAAGTGTCGCAGCATGTGTATGACACGCCCACGAAGACCCAACTTCTCATTCCACAAGGCACCAAACTCATTGGGACCTATTCGAGTGAGGTCGGCTACGGGCAGAAGGCCTTGTTGGTGGCCTGGCAACGGTTAGGATATCCCGACGGAAAAACGCTCGATATCGGCTCCATGCCAGGAGCCACGGGTGCGGGGGCATCCGGCCTCACCGATCTGGTCAATAACCATTATATGAGACTGTTTGGATCCGCCCTCTTGATGTCCGCGGTCACGGCAGGTGTCACGTTCAGCCAGCAACAAGCGCAAGGAGCGGGCATTCCCGGTCAAGTCGGCATTCCCCAATACAATGCCGGCACCGCCATGAGCCAAGCCCTCGGACAGCAATTAGGACAAGTTACGGCGCAGCTCATCGCGAAGAATCTGAGCATCGCGCCAGAGTTGACCATTCGTCCCGGCTACCGGTTCAACGTCGTGGTCGTGAAAGACCTCGTGTTGCCGAAACCGTACCAAGAGTTCGATTACGCAGGAAAGGAGACGCCATGACGACCACCAGACCTCGTCTTGCAGGCCTCGTTCTATCGGTCGTGTTACTGGCTCCCTGGACACCGAGCTATGGCAGTGGCATTCCCACCTTTGACGGCGCGGTACTGGCTCCGTCGGTGACGGGGGCGATCTCGAACATGGCTCAACAACTGAAGCAAATCGAGCAATATCGGCTGCAGCTGCAGCAATATGTGAATATGCTGCAAAACACGATGAACCCCGGCCTGTTTATCTGGGACAACGCGCAAGAAACGATGAACGATCTGCGCTACATGATCGATACCGTGTCATTCTACAGACAGCTGTATGGGACAGTGGCTGGCTTTACCGGCAACTTCCACGATATGGCGTGGTATCGCAATGCCCAGTGCTTTAAAGAGCCAGGCTGTTCCCCGAGTCAGTGGGGCCTGATCTTGGAGAACGAAGTCATCGGGGCTCAATCGCAAAAGAAATCGATTGAGGCCCTATTCCGGGGATTGGAACGCCAGTACGAGACGCTGAATGGCGATGCGCGACGGTTGAAGCGGCTCCAACTGGCCGCCCAAACGGCGAATGGGCAAGCCGATGTCATGCAACACAACAACATGCTGACGAGTGAGGGAACAAATCAATTGATGCAGATTCGGGCCGCGCTCTTGGCGCAACAGAATATGGACGCGACCCGCCAACAAGCCCAGGCGGATCGGGAGGCCATGCAGATGGCCGCAGACCGGAATTATCGACAGCCCGCATATAAACAGAGTACGGCCCGTACATGGTCTGTGTATGGTCTGCACTGAGTACGGAATCTCGCAATCGAACGATTGAAACAAAAGGGTTCACAATGAGTACACATCAATTACCTCAGGATGAAACCGTCACCACAGGATTCGCCTGTGCGATGCTTATCGGCGGAATAATCGCCCTGACTGGCTGTACGAAGGAAGCCCTTGAGCCGGTCAACACCGTCGAGTGGTACAAAGCCCATGACACTGAACGGAAGGCCATGCTGACAAAGTGTTTGAACAACCCAGGCCAACTGGCAGAGACACCAAATTGCGTCAACGCGAAAGAAGCAGCAAGCCGACTATTCCTCGGGTCATGACAGGATGTCCGTTGAAAGCGATGTGCGTACTCCTCGAACCTCACGTGCGTACCAAACACACCGCCATCTGTCTGCTGATGGTCCTGATGGGGTGGCCGCTTGACGTCTATGCGGCCATCGATTCAGGAAATCTCCTCGACAACGCACTCCTCAAATTCCAGACGGCGGCAGCAGGATGGGGCCCGTACATCCTGGCACGGGCAAGCTGGCTGTTTTGGACCCTCGCCACGATCTCCTTGGTGTGGACGATAGGTCTCCTGGCTCTGCGCCGTGCGGAGATTGGAGAGTTTTTCGGGGAATTCCTTTCCTTCACGTTGATGACGGGGTTTTTTTGGTGGTTGCTCACCAATGGCCCGACTTTCGCGCTGCAAATCATCGATTCCATGCAACGAATCGCCAATAACGCAAGTGGGTTAGGTTCCACCACCTCTCCATCACGAGTGGTGGATATTGGGTTTGAATTGCTTCATCAAACGGTGACGCAATCGACGGTGTGGACTCCTGTGGCGAGCACTGTCGGCATCATCATGAGCTGTGTCGTCCTCGTGGTTCTGGCCCTCATCGGGGTCAACCTACTGGTGCTCTATGTCAGTACGTGGATCTTGGCCTATGCCGGGATCTTCTTCTTGGGGTTTGGTGGGTCACGGTGGACCTCCGACATGGCCATTGGCTATTACCGCACGGTCTTAGCGCTGGGGGCACAATTAGCAGCAATGATTTTGCTCATCGGGATTGGGTATTCGATTATCACCAATTACTACACCCTGATGCGATCGAATGTGTCCCTTGAGGAAGAAGCCGTCGTGCTCGTCGCGTCGATCATGCTGTTAACTCTGGTCAACAAAATCCCGCCCCTCATTGGGGGATTAGCGATGGGTGGCGGGGTGGGGGCGTTGGGGTCGGGCGTGTCGTTGGTCTCAGCGATCGGCACCGCGGCGGCCATGGCAGCGGGAGTTGGACTTGTGGCGAACATGGCGCGAGCAGGAATGGCGGGTGGGACTGCCGGGTCTCAAGCGCTGATGCAAGCTGTGTCGAACGGAAGTGGGAGTGCGCCTCCCCCAACAAATATGATCACGGGCCCAGGTGGTGGACCAAGTGGAAGTGGGCCGAGTGGGAGCCCCACAAGTACTCCCCCAAAAGGAAGTCCAAGCGGGAGTATGCCGTTAGCAGCGGCCATGGATGGTGTGGGCCCAGGCCCACAATTCGCCGGTCGATCCTATCCCAGTGTCACCAAAAGCAACTCGGACACGTCAACGTCGTCGCCGGAACCCACATTCGGCGGCGAAAGCTTGTCGAAAGGCAAGACCGACAACACGGCGTTTGATCCGAAAGAAGAAATCGCCGCGTTTCGTGATCGAAAAGAGCCGTTCAACGCGTCGAAAGGAGGAAAAGCATGACTATCCAGTCCACACGCCTGTTCGTATTGGCGCTCGGTCTTTCGTTCATCTGTCTCAGCACCTCCACGGTCCTGGCGGAAAGTCTAAGTGCTCCGCCACCGACCACACCTAGCGTCCCAACGTCACCAGCAACAACCCCTTTGCTCTCTGGGATGAGCCCGAACAGTGGAGCCTTGTCGCTGCTCACCGGTACAGCTCGTGACGCCTGCGAAGCCATGCTCTGTCTGTCTGCAATCGGGTCTGCTCCCGCCGAGTGCGCCTCGTCGTTAGCCAAATACCACGCGGCGCAAATGTTTGGCGGAGGCCCAGCATTTCTCGCGGCCTGTCCGCTGGTGCGCTGAGGCCGGCGATGATCGTGGCAGATCTGCCTCCTCAGCACCAGGAACGAATCGTCTGCTCGATCACGGCTGCGGTGAAATACGAAGTCCCGGCCAACATTGTCCTGGCAGTGGCGGAGAAGGAAGGGGGCAAGCCTGGGCAATGGGTGAAAAATACCAACGGCACCTATGATGTGGGTCCCATGCAGTTCAACACGTCCTATCTGCACCACTTGAAGCCATACGGCATTGCAGCTGCGGATGTTGAACAAGCCGGCTGCTATCCCTTTGAATTGGCGGCCTGGCGGTTACGGCACCATATCCTCCATGATCAAGGGGACCTCTGGACGCGCGTCGCTAATTACCATTCGCGCACCCCGACACGGAATGCTCGCTATCGATCCAGTGTGATGCGCAAGGCGGCAAAGTGGGCTAGTTGGCTTTCCGCGCGGTTTAGGACTGTTCAGTTTATCGATCAATCCAGCAACCAATAGGGGATGATCGAACACGATCACGCCCCCATGAATGATGACGGCAACAGGTTGGTGCGAGCCGCCTTGTATCCGAAAAATCCTTCCTCGGTGAGAAGCAACGGGATGGCTCAATCCAGCTGCTCTCTGAATGTCTGTACTCGATCATGACAGGCACCCGTTGTCGGCGAAGCTGTAATGGCCGGATTCGCCGATGATGACGTGGTCCAGCATCCTGATGCCGAGGATGTCGGCGGCCTGCTTCAGGCGGGTCGTGAGCTGCCGGTCCTCGCTGCTGGGCGTATGATCCCCTGAGGGGTGGTTGTGCGCGCAGATGAAACCGGCGGCATTCATGAGGATAAGGGGCTTGCATACCTCGCGCGGGTGGACGATCGCCATATTGAGGGATCCGATCGAGACGGTATTCATGCCGATGACGGCATTCTTCGCGTCCAACCCGATGACGATGAAATGTTCGCGGTCGAGATCCTGAAGCATGGGCCGCAGGAGCCGGTCGGCGTCTGCCGAGGATGAAAGCTTTTGCTCCGTGTAGGTCCCGCGCGTTTCGCGGACGAGCGAGATCCTGAAGCGGGGAATATATGTTGTCCGGTGTTGCATCTTCCTCTCCTTTTTGAAGGTGGTGTTGCTCTGTCGCGGAGAGTTCAAGAGCAAAAACACCCCGAAGGAAAAAGGAGAGGAGAAGGCGGGCGTTGCTGGCGGGACACGAAGCGGTGGGCGTGACTGAGCGTTTCACCAGAAGGCATGACCAGTGCGGTCACGCCGGGGCGGGTTACGTCCGCCGGTGCAACACCGGAAACATGATCGATTGCCGGACGGGGCAGAGCGTCATCCGGCCTCGGGGTCTGCGCACGTGAGCATCATGAAGCATTCGTCCTCGGCGCGGTGCTTCGCGGCGGGTACCGCCCATTCGCGACATTCCTCCTTGCGGGTGTGACCGAATCGGGCAGCCGGGTGGCGGCGGAGCGTCACGGGGCCAGAAGGCAGAGGCGGCTTCGAAACAGGTGATGCAGTGGGCATCATGGCCTCCGGCGATTGTGGAGCAGGGCTTCAGATCCACATAGGTGACGTAGCGGTATTCCTCCGGGGCGATTTCGACGATCGTGCCTTTGTAGGTGACGGTCATGCGATTTCAGACTGGCATAGGACCGTGCGCCGTCGCGGGTACAGCGCGGATCAATGCATGAAAGGCCGCGGCAGTCGCAGCCTGAAAAAGAGGAGGATGATATGAAACTGATTTCAGCTTATGAACTGGAGCGCCGGAGCGAGAAGGAACTGTGCGTCCTGTTTCAAACCGTATCGCAGGATCTTATCCGGACGAAGCGCGGAACGCCCGCCCGCCGGAATGCCCTGGGGACGCTCGAAAACATCAACCGGGTGCGCGTGACCCGCCTTGCCCGTTGAACCACCGATACCGCCGTTCCAGGGTCTCCCGGAACGGCTTCACCTCAGGCCATTCCCAGGCATCTGAGGATTTTGAGGGCGGATTCCAGCGTGATGGTCGTCCGTTGCTGTTCGAAATCATTGACGGTCGGGCCGCTGACACCGGCCAGAACGGCCAGCTTCTTCTGGCTCAGTTTCTGCTCCTTGCGCCGCCTTACCGCTTCTTCGACAAGGCTGTGCCAATCAAGGCGAAGGTTCCGTTCCATCGTTTGTCCATGTGCGTGAGGATGTCATCTCTTAGGGTCTTGCTTCCGATCCTGCTTTTCGTCAGCACTTCTTTGGCGGCTGGCCGGCGTCGTTCGAGCTGACCGGCAGCCATCGCCATGGCCTCCGTCGACAAGCCGAACTCCTGTCCCAGCCGGATCAGCGTCTGCGGCTTCAAATTCCCGATGGGGATGTTGGCGGCACCGCCGATCGACAGGGCAATGGTCTTGTAACCATACAGGGTTGCCGAAACGGCGTCGTAAGCGGGCGACAGACGCAAACCGGTATCGGTATGGAACATGGCGAAGTTTTTCAGATGCATGTCGGTATTACCGAGCAGGAGCCCGGCAAGAATCCGCAGGTAGAGCCTGTAGATTTCAGCGGGCAAGCAACCCGGTGTCTCACGGATAAAATCCGCCATGCTTTTGTGGCTTCCGCCATATTTGGCGTCGGAAGGGTAACCCAGCAGCTGGTTAAACTCCTCGAAATGGATCCGTTGCCCGTCCGCCGTCCGGTCAAAACGCTTGATGATGAGCGCCTGATCGGTCAAGCCCTCTATTGTCTCCATGTGCAGATCAACAATCGTGTCGTCGGGTAGCAGCGCCTTAAGCGCCATGGTCGTCAGGAATTCATTCGTTGTCAGATCCTCATGACGCGGCGATGGAAACTTTCCGATATGCGTGCTCAATTCGCGCGCGCGCGCCGGACGGAATGTTCCATCCTG
>WBZQ01000160.1_pt1 | contig 61282 bp, 53 predicted proteins | sample 5204251 | NCBI WGS metagenome assembly WBZQ01 (sample SAMN12412402, study PRJNA552823) | activated sludge metagenome | isolation source: activated sludge from nitrification reactor of wastewater treatment plant... | place: USA: Virginia | collected 2017-09
CCCTCCTCGACCCCCGAGACATCCCCTTCCGGACCAACCTTCTTGATCCCTGACTCCGAAGCGCCAGAGGAGCGACCAACCTTCTTGATCCCTGAGGCCGAAGCACCAGAGGAGCGACCAATCATCTTGATCCCTGAGGCCGAAGCGACGGAGGAGCGAGGGTCACGAAGGGTCCGGCGAGCCGACAGCCATGACGCCACCACCCCCAACCCCCGCCGAACAACCCCCACAATCCACGGCGACATCGAGGCCGCAACCCCGCACACCACCCCGATCACCGTCGCCACCGCAACCCGACCCACATCCCCGAAGTCCTGCGCGAACCCCACCGACCCGGTCGCCCCGAACACGAACACCACCGCCCCCGGCCCGGTGACGTGCAGCGCCCCGATCAGCAACGACGCCACCCCACCGAGCAGTGACAGCACGGCGATCTCGGTCCAGATGCTCGCGGACATCGCACCGAGCACCGCCCCGCACACCAGCGAGACGACGAGCCCCACCCCCATCACGACCAGCCGACCGAACCGCACCCGGTACGGGTCGGGCCGGCAGAACGCGGACACCAGCGCCCCGAGCGCGGCGAATCCGGCGAGCGAGAACTGCCCGAGCAGCCCACCCACCACGAGCACCACCCCCACCGCGGCCCCCACCCGCAGCGGAACACCGAGCGACGCCTTGGACAGGTCGACCCGCAACGTGTCGGCCAGCGCCGACGGGTGCGCAAGGTTGCGTGCCGCGAACCATCGCGGCCGAGGGATATGGATGTCCATGAGAAGATACTTTACCACTATTTCACCAGTGAACTAGTTTTGTTCTAGACTGGCCTGGTGAACACAGCGTCCGGGGACATGGTCGACCAGATCCAGGCGGAGTGGGCCTCGACCTACCCCGAACTCGACTCGATCCCCGTCGGCGTGTTCGGCCGCATCACCCACATCGCGACCCTCATCGAACATCGCATCGACCGCATGCTGGCGGCCCACGACATCAGCCGGTCCGAACTCGACATCCTGGGCGCCCTCGCCCGCGCCGACCGTCCGCTGCGGGCCTCGGAGGTGGTCTCGACGACGGCGCTCAGCGGCGCGTCGATCACCAAACTCAGCGACGCCCTCGTCCGCCGCGGCCTGCTGCGCCGCGATCGTTCCTCCCGCGACGGCCGCGTCGTCCTGCTGGTCCTGACCGACGAGGGACGCGCGTTGGTCGATGAGGTGATGCCGCTGCGGATCGCCGAGGAGGGCCGCCTGCTGGCCGAACTCTCCGAGGTCGACCAGGCCACGCTCGTCGACCTGTTGCGCCGGGTGAGTGCCCTGCTCAGCGACTGATCCGGCTCCGGAACCATCCGGTCCGGAGTTTCCGAAACCCCGTTGACCAGCATCTTCTCCGAAGTTACCGGAAATTTGCTTGGTTAAATATCCGGTTCGTTGTGCAATGGTTTCGTCCACAACACGAGGGGTTGAACGACCATGGCACCACAGGCCACACAACACCGCACGACCACGCCGGGAAAGTCGGCACTCGCCGGCGACCTGCTCGTCTTCGGCATGGTGATCGCCCTCGTCGCGATCACCCTCATCTTCGTGATCGCGATCGGCGGCACCCCGGCGTAGTCCGCAACAGACGATCTGTCCGGAATCCAGGTGCCGCAATCTCGGCACCTGGATTCCGTTTTGTGTGCTTACCCTCAGCTGGGGTCGTACACAGCCAACGCCAGTTGTTCGGCGACGGCCTGAACATTGCGGTCGTGACTGACCACCACAAGGTCGTCGACACCCGACCTGACCGCCGACGCGAGGTGTATCGCATCAAGGGTCTTCACGTGAGGGCCGATGGCCTCGGCCGCGATCAGCACCGCGTGGTCGAGCCGCATGATGCCGACGTAGTCCAAGATCAGGTCCCGCTCGCGCACGTCATGGCCCTCCCGGCGCAGCACCCTGGTCAACTGCGTCTGCAGGAGCCGGGACGAGATGATGCGGTGGGACGCGTTCTCGACGGTGTCGTCGAACCACCCCTGCGCCGACGGTGAGTCGCCGAAGAGGATCTTCACCGCCATAGATGTATCGAGGTAGAAGGTCGTCACCAATCGCCCTTCATCTCGTCGACGAGCTGGTCAACGGATTCGGCGGTAGTGAGCGGCGTGCGAGGGATGTCGCGGGTACGGGCACCGCTCGTCTTCTTCGGCGGCGCGATCATCGGAGCCGCGCTGGGCACGATGACACCGATCTCCTCGCCCCGTTCGGTGAGCGCGTACGGCTCCCCGTTCTTGACGTCCTGGATCATCTGCGACGGATTCTGCCGCAGTTGCCGCACCCCGATGGTCTTCATCCACCCACGGTACTCCGATGATCTACATAGATCTACATATTTGGATCGCTACAGTAGCCGATGTCGACCACCCTCAGTTCGGCCACGGCCACAGCCGACACGTCGACCCGGAAACGACGCGCATCGAGGTCGACGACTGCACGAATGGATGACCTTCCGAAAGTGGAAGCCCACGCCGGGGGACAGCAGGTGACCGACGATGCAGGATTCCTGAAGGCAGTCTCAATGCCGCTCAGTCGATGATCTGCTCGACAGAGCCGGCTCCCCGCACCAGCCGGATGCTCCACTCACCGATCTGCTCGGTGGTCGCATGCTCGATCCGACCCCGGACCTCTGCATCGAGCTCGCCGAACTTGAGGGTAAGCATGTCGATCAGCAAGCTTGCGCGACCCGAAGCAATCCCCTGCACGATTCCCCGGGCCTCACCGCGAGCCTCACCTTGGGCGATGAGCTGATCTGCTGTTGTCATGGCAACCTCCTCCGCAACGGGTCCGACCGTTGCAGCGAACCGAACCAGCACGTCGACCGGCGTGACACTGACTCTTAAAATGTAGCTGAATACGCCGACCAGCCTCTGGCGGTCGATTTCTGACAGATCCTCGATCCAGTCCTTCAACCACCGCGTGACGTCTGGGTCATCAGTGGCGTTCGCGAACAATGCGAATGCCACCCGGGCGGTGCTGGTCAGTGGACGCGCACGCAACGCAGCTGCGTCGACCTCCGTCAGATCGTCCAACAGAAACCTGAAGCGTGGGATCAGGTCACGTGCAGCCTCGCCCAGACCGTCATCGATATCAAGCAGCCCTGCGATGTCGGTGACCGCCGACCATCGACGGCGCCCCTGATAGATCACCAGCGGCACGATCAGCGGCAACGGGCGCCGGCCGGATGATGCTGCGTGTCGCGCCAGGTGCCGTTCCCAGATACGCACCATGTAGACAAGCATCCGAAACGCCATCAGCGGATCTGGGCTGCTCTGGTGCTCGATCAGCACATACAGATACGCATCCCGTCCGCTGACCGTGGTTGCGAACAACACGTCGGTCTGGCGATGCCTGAGTACCTCATCGACGAAGGTGCCCTCCTGCAACACCAGGCCGTCAAGGTCGATCCTCGCAGCCAAGTCCTGCGGCAGAACCGATCTCAGCTCTGATCCCGCATGCTCCGGATCGCTGAATACGAGACGAAACAGTCCGTCGTGTGGCTGTCCCCCGGCGGACGCCTCCCCATCGGTCGCCATCGCCACACCATAACGACGGCCTCCGGCAACGTCACGGACGGAATCCACAGCGGGAGTCCGACGCCGGGACACGGCACCTCAGATTCCGAGGCGTTGGTGCCCTCACCGTTCACGGGTTCCCCCGGGATCGGTGAGGCTGACCGGCATGACCAGGGTGATCAGGCCGCCGTCGTTGGCCGAACGCACCGTGACCGGCCGGTCGGGGGTGCGCAGGTCGAGGAGGAGGTCGTCGCCGAGGGTGGTGGTCACGGCGGGATACAGGGTGGTGACGGCGAAGGCGATCGCCATGGGCGGACCGGCCACGGTCGCGGGGAGGATCGTGGGCGATGCGTCGCCACCGGCCGGGGCCACCGACAGGGCTGACTCTCCGATCGTGATCGTGATGTGTTCGCTGTCAAGGGTTTCCAGCAGCCGACGAAGGCCGGTTCCCGAGATGATCACCGACGTCGCCGGATCTGACAGCCCTGACAGCATGAGCCGGTAGTCGGGGTACGGCTCTGTTGTTGTCCGGCAATGCAATCGGCTGTCACCGCCAGTGAGGGTCAGCCCGGCCGCCGAATGATCCAGTTCAAGTGTCGGGCAGCGCCGGATAGTCGCCAGTCCCGCACGCAGGTCGTCGACCGATACCGTTGCGGCCCAACCGGTGTCCCCGGTAGCCGCGACGGCCAGGGTACGTATCGCCAACCTGACGCGATCGGTCGCCACGAGCGTGAGAGTTCCGGTTGCGCAGTCAGATTCGATGCGAACCGTGTTCAGGATGGCGTGGTTGCGGTCATCGACGGTTGCGGTGAGAACCTGATCGACGGCCGCGGCGAACACCGGACCACGCACGCGGACCGGTACGTCGCGATGCGCTCCGGCAAGGTCGGCGATGATGGCGGCACCACGGTCGCGGGCCAGCGTGGTGTCGTCGGACAGTTGCCTCAAATGGTCGTCGACAAGCCTGGCGGCCTCGGCCGGTTCGGCGTCGAGGATCTGTGCGACAGCACTGAGCGGGGTACCGATCTCGCGCAGCCTGCGCAGCAACCGTGCCTGGCCGACCTGCCCGGGTGCGTACCGCCGATAGCCGGAGACCCCGTCGACGTCGGCCGGCGGCAACAGGCCCGAGTCCGCGTAGAAGCGCAACGCGCTCGCCGTCAGGCCCGTCGCGCGAGCGAACTCGCCGATGGTCATCAGAGATGGTTCCAGATCAGTCATGGCCACATCCTCAGGTCTCACCCAACGCGAAGGTCAAGCCCGGCAGTTGCAACCGCCCCGGGCGGCAGGCAATAGGGTGACGGGTATGGGTGCTATCTATATCGTCCGCCACGGACAGGCCGATCCGAGTGCGTATGGCGTGGCCGAAGCCGCCGACAGCTCGGCGCCGATCGGCAGTCTCACCGACACCGGGGTGATGCAGGCCAAGATGAGCGGGGCGTTGCTGTCGTCGCTGATCCCGAAGGTCGACGCCGCGTTCACCGGGACGCTGCCGCGCCAGCAGCAGACGATCGCCGCCGTGCTCGACAGCTTTCCGGGGGCGCCCGCGCCGGTGGTCGAGGCCGGCTGGGACGAGTACGAGATCCCCGACTTCGGCAGTGCCGCGACCATCGACGACTTCCGTGACGGTGCCGCCTATCAGCGGATGCTCGACGCACGGCTCGGCGAGTGGATCGACGGCTCACTCGTCCTCCCGGACGGCAGCACCCACGAGACGTACGCCGACTATCGGGACCGCATCCGCAACGCGGCCCGCGCCGCCCACGCCGCCGCCGGTTCCGGACAGAACGTGCTGGTCGCGTCGTCGGCGGGCACGATCGGCGCGCTGATCGCGGAGCTGTGGCAGGTGCCCGACGCCCGCTGGCCGGTGCTGGCGCGGACGATGGTGAACGCGTCGGTGACCAAACTGATCGCGGGCCGCAGCGGCCTGTCGGTGGTGTCGTTCAACGAGCACGCCCACCTCGCCGACCGCGACGGCGGCATCGCCACCTTCCGGTAGCCGCTTACCTCGCCGACTGACGCAGGCGCCGGCGCCAACATACAAACCTCAGTGTTACTATCATCAATGTTAGTAACTTGGAGGTTAGTATGTTTGTCGGACGGAGCGCGCAACTGGCCCGGCTGGGCGGACTCCTGCGGCACGTACGCGACGACGGGGACGCCAAACCCGGGAAAGCACTACTCATCCGTGGCCGGCGGCGCGTCGGCAAATCACGGCTGGTGGAGGAGTTCGTCGAGCACATCGACGTCCCTCACCTGTTCTTTGCCGCGACGGGACGACCGGTGCGCGACGAGCTCAGGCTGTTCGCCGAGGAGGTCGTGGCATCCGATCTGCCCGGAGCCGCGGTCTTCGACGGCGTCGAACTCGCGAGTTGGGACGCGGCGTTTCGACTTCTGGCCTCAGCACTACCAGACGACGGCAGCGTCGTCGTCCTCGATGAGGTCCCCTATCTGATCGCCGCAGATGACGGGTTCGAAGGAACCCTGCAACGGGCATTCGACCGTGAATTGGCCCGCAAACGCGTCCTGCTCATCGGCATCGGCTCCGATCTGGCGATGATGGAAGCACTCAACGAGTACGGTCGGCCATTCCACCAGCGCGCCACCGAAATGGTCGTCCCCCCGCTGACTCCCGCCGAGGTGGCCGAGATCCTCGACCTTCCGGCTGCGGATGCCTTTGACGCGCAACTGATCACCGGCGGGCTCCCGCTGATCTGCAACGAGTGGCCGGCCGGTATGCCACTGATGGATTACCTCGATCAGGCGCTGCGCGACCCGACGTCCGCACTGTTGGTCTCGGGCGAACGATCGCTGGCCGCCGAGTTCCCGTCCGACGCACAGCCGCGTACCGTCCTGGCAGCGATCGGCAGCGGGGAACGCACGTTCACCAATATCGGTCGCGCCGCGGGCAATACGCCGCAAGCCTCACTCAACCGCTCGCTGGCCATATTGCTGGCCAAGAGAATCGTCGCGGCCGATGAGCCGCTCTCGACGAAGTCCGGAGCGAGGGACAAGCGATATCGGATCGCGGACCCTTACCTCCGGTTCTGGCTCTCATTCCTCGGACCACACCTCGACGAAATCGAGCGTGGACGGGGCGACCGTGTCCACGCACGTATCCGCAACTCCTGGACATCGTGGCGGGGGCGTGCGATCGAGCCCACCATCCGCGACGCTCTGGAACGCCTGGTGCCCACCGTCATACTCGATGAGTACGATGCTCCCGGCGTGGTCGGCGGCTACTGGACACGCACCAACAACCCGGAGATCGACATCGTTGTCGGCGACCGCACCCCGAACACCAAGCGCATCATCGCTCTCGGCTCCATCAAGTGGCTGGAGAACGCACCCTTCGACCGCCACGACCTCGGTGCGCTACAAGCGCACCGTACTCAGCTTCCGGGCGCTGCGGTCGACGCCCCGCTCATCGCGGTCGCACGATCAGGGTGCACCGTCGTGGGCGTCACCCACTTCACACCGGAGGAACTGATCACCGCCTACTAGCCGAGTTGCCGGAGGCCGTTGGCGATGAATTCGGCGGTGGCCTCTGCGGCTCGCTCGGCACCGTCGGAGGCCGCACCGGCGAGGGCTCGGTGGGTGATGCCCTCGCCGATCACGCCGAGTTTCAGGTTGGCCAGGGCGAGGTAGAAGTCCCAGTCGCCCAGGTCGATTCCGGCGAGTTCGGCGTAGCGGGAGGCGATGGCGTCGGCCGACGGGTAGCGGTCGCTGGTCCAGGCGGCGTCGAAACCGAGGACGGTGTCGAAGACCGGGGTGCGGTAGACGCACATCAGCGCGATGTCGGTGAGCGGGTCACCGAGCGTGGACATCTCCCAGTCCACCACGGCCCGAACGGTTCCCGGATCGCCCTTGGCGAGGATGGTGTTGTCGACGCGGAAGTCGCCGTGCACGATGGTGTTTCGCGACTCGGCGGGCACCCGCTCCGACAGCGCGGCCACCAGGGTGTCGAGATCGGGAAGGTCGCGAGTCTTCACATGCCCCCACTGCCGGGCCCACAGCTTCACCTGACGACCCGCGAAACCCTCAGGCCTGCCGAAGGATTCGAGACCCACCGAGGCGTAGTCGACGGCGTGCAGCGACGCCAGCGTCGAGACGAGCGCCTCACAGTTGCGGGCCACGTCGTCGTCGGAGAGCGCGGCGAGATCCTGCGCCGAACGCACCACCAGACCGTCGACATACTCGACGACGGTGAACGGCGCCCCGATCACCTCACCCTCGGGGTCGACGGCGACGGTGGTGGCCACCGGCACCGACGTGCCCTGCAGGGCGTGGGTGACGGCCCATTCGCGGTTCATGTCGTGTGCCGACGGGGTGAGTCCACCGGTCGGCGGACGGCGCACCACCCAATTCGACTTGCCGTCGGACACACCGAAAGTCAGGTTGGACTTACCGCCGCTGATGAGGTCGACGGTCAGCTCGCCGGCGACGTCGACGCCCTGGTCGACGAGGAAGGCGCGCAGCTTGGCCGCGTCGAGAGCGGGGTGACTCATGCGCCCGCCCCCTTCGCCTGCTGCGCCTTGCGCCACCGGCCGACGGTGCGCCGGGCGATGGCCCAGCGATGCACCTCGGACGGGCCGTCGTAGATGCGGAACGGCCGCAGTTCGGCCTGCAACCGGGCCAGCGGCAGATCCTCGGACACCCCGAGCCCGCCGCACATCTGGATACTGCGATCGACGATCCTCAGATATGCCTCGGCGGCAAAGGTTTTGGCGATCGACGTCTCGTTGGAGGCGTGCCGGCCGGCGTCGAGTTCGTGGCAGGCCCTGATCAGCAGCGCCCGCGCGGCGGCGAGGTCGATCTCGTTGTCGGCGATCATCTGCTGGATCATGCCGAGGTCGGCGAGCTTGCCGCCGAAACCCTCACGCTGCGCGACATACTCGACGGCCACGTCCTGGCAGCGCACCGCCGACCCCATCCAGCGCATCACATGCGTCATACGGGCGGGCCCGAGCCGCACCTGCGCATACCGGTAACCCTCGTCCACCTCGCCGAGGATGTCCTCGTCGGGAACGAACACGTCACGGAAGCTGACCTCGCAGTGCCCGCCGATCATCGCCTTGTCGGTGGTGTGGATGTGCCGCTGCACGGTGATGCCGGGGGTGTCGGCGGGCGCCAGGAACATCGTCGCGCCGCCGCGGTCGCCGGGCGATCCGGCGGTGCGGGCCATGATGATGAAGAATCCGGCACCGTCGGCGCCGGTGATGAATCGCTTGTCGCCGTTGATCTTCCATCCGCCGTCGACCTTGACGGCCTGGGTGCGCAGCGCGTCGGGATCCGATCCCGCACCCGGCGACGGTTCGGTCATGGCGAACGCCGAGCGGACGATGCCGCGGGCGAGCGGTTCGAGGTAGAGGGTGCGCTGGCGGTCGTCGGCGATGTGGGCGAGCATGTGCACGTTGCCCTCGTCGGGGGCGCCGATGTGCAGGGCGACCGGCCCGAACGTCGAATAGCCCGCGGCCTCGAACACCGGCGCCCGGTCGGACATGGTGAGGCCGAGCCCGCCGAACTCGACGGGTGCGTGCGGGGCGAACACCCCCGCCTCACGGGCGGCGTCGTTCAGTCTGCGGCGTAGATCGTCGCCGCCGGCGGCGGTGACATCGCCGTGGAATTCGTTCTCGACCGGCAGCACGTGCTCGCGGACGAAGGCCGACGTCTTGTCGACGAGGTCGGTGACGGACGTGTCGTAGGTCAGGTCTACAGGCAACGGGCTACTCCTGGTACAGCATCCAGACCGAGCGATCGCTCGGTGATTTGTTACACCATGCCAGGCCGCCGCCGGAACGTCAACGACGAACGCTCAGTCCCCTGTGTACTCCACCAGACAGCGCGCCATGTGCAGATTGCGCCGGATCAGCTCGTCCGCGGCCACCTCGCCGTCGACGTTGAACCAGGTGGACACCCCGACACACATCGTGGCCACCGCCCGCGCGGCGTCCTTGGGATACCGGGTGGCGAAGTCCCCGGACTCGACGCCGGCGAACACGATCTCGTCGACCATCCGTTGCTGCCGGTCCCGGTACCCGATATAGGTCGGCTTGTAACCGGCGTCGAGGCTGCGGATCTCGGTGGACCCGACGAAAGCCTGCGCCTGACGGTACATGTGGAACCGCAGCAGCGACTCGACGACGGCGTCGAAGCGGGCGACCGGCTGGTCCCCCGCCTCTGCGACGGCCTGTTCGGAGCGCGTGAGCAGGTCCGTCATCGTCCGTTCCAGCAGACCCTGCAGCAGCGACTGCTTGGACGGGTAATGGTGATACAGGCCCGGCACCGACAGGTTGGCGCGGGAGGCGATCTCCCGCACCGACGTGCCGTGGTAGCCGTGTTCGGCGAAGGTGTCCAGCGCAGCGGCCAGCGGAACGGGCAATTCGGTCGCTCCGTAGTCCCGCCAGCCTGCCGGTTCGGTCACGGCCACGTCCCGATCGTCGGTGCCCAGATCTTCCTTACCCGGTCCGTCAATCGTGCTGCTCATGCGTACAAACATAGACGCAACCGACGCGCCGACCGAACACTAGCTCTGTTCCCGGGCCTTTCGGAACCAACCCGTTACACCTCCGACAGGGCACTCCGATCCAGGTCGGTGACCGCTGTGTGCCCCGACAGACCCAGCGTGAGGTCGAGCTCGGCGATGATGTTGGTGACCACATCCCGCGCACCATCGGCGCCGTCGATCGCCAGGCCATACATGTGCGGGCGGCCGATGCACGCGGCGTCGGCACCGAGGGCGAGCGCCTTGAAAACATCGGCACCCGTATGGATTCCGGAGTCCACGAGCACCTTGATACGGCCGTCGACGACGGGCGCGATGGCGGCGAGCGCGTCGACGGCGCCGATGGATCCGTCGACCTGACGACCCCCGTGGTTGGACACGATGATGCCGTCGACCCCTGTGTCGATCGCCTGGCGCGCGTCGTCGGGATGCAGGATGCCCTTGAGGACGATCGGCAGATCGGTGCGCTCGCGCAGCCCGGCGATGTCGTCCCAGTTGAGCGACGGCCGCGAGTAGATCGACAGGAACGTCTGCACCGACTCCATCGACTCGGGCGCGGTCAGGTTCTTGAGGAAAGGTCCGGGGATGTTGCGGGCAATCGAGACGAGCGTCCGGATCGCACCCGGCGTGACCTCGGGTTTCTGCTTGTCGACCACCGCCTTGAGCCGCCTGGCGACGATGTCGCGGAACGTGGGGTCGGAGGTGTACTGGTCGATGCCCTCGGCACGGGCGAACGGCAACGACCCCAGGTTCAGGTCCTGCGGCCGCCAGCCGAGCATCGTGGTGTCGAGGGTGACGGCGATCGCCGAGGCCCCCATCGCCTTGGCCCGGGCGAGGAAACTGTCGACCAGATCCTCATCGACCGACCAGTACAGCTGGAACCAGCGCGGGGATCCGGGGCGGATCCGGTCCATTTCCGCCGCAACATCTTCCATCGGCGCGCTGCCCTGGTTGGAGAAGATGTACGGCACCCCGAGCTGGGCCGCGGCCCGGCCGATGAGCACGTCGGCGCGCCTGCGCACCAGCGCACCGGCACCGACCGGGGAGAACAGCACCGGCGCGGGCAGCGTGTCACCGAACAGTTCGATGCCGGTGTTGCGCACCGACACATCACGCAGCACCCGCGGCACGATCACCCGCCGGTCGAGCGCCGCCCGGTTGGCGGTCATCGTCGTCCCCTCGCCCGCACCACCGGCGATATAGGCCCACGCCCGCTCGCTCATCGCCTTGCGGGCGCGGCGCTCGAGTTCGGCATGATCGGTGGGCACCTTGGGCTTCCGGCCGTGAATCCCGTTGACGTAGATATCGTTCTGCCGAATGCGCCCCACACCGGGCGATGCCTGCTCTGCCATCGTGCCATCGTATCGCCGGGCCATCACCGGGTCATCGGATCCGCAGTCCCTGGCACCGGCCGGCAACAGGTGCTGCTCGGGCGGCAGAACTACTGTCGGCGACGGATCCGCTGTCGGCTACGGAACCGTTAGGGACTGCAGAACTGTTTGGCCGCCACCTGGCCACCGACCAATGTCCGCTTGCCGTCCGGCGAGATGAACGGACTGTCGTCCCAGTACAGGGCCAGACATCCACCATCGGTCACCATCCTCCCGGCACGCTTCAGAGCCTTCGGCGCCACCTTCGCGAGGGAACTGTACGGTTTCGGAGCGATGGCCGCGGCCACCGGAAGGATGCCAGAGTCACGCACGAAGGCGGTCTGAGTACGGGTGAGCAGTGTCGCATGGTCCCACACATGACTGTTCAGCGGATGCGGTTTGCCGGACTCATCATTTCCGGGATACCAGCGAACATTCGCATACTGAGTGGGAAAGGATTTCGGCTTTTCGGCAAAGGAAACCCTCACCCAGCCATTCTCGGCGTTCAGCGCCTGTGTGGGTGCGGCCACCGCCGTAGCCGCACCCACACAGACCCCGAAAGCACACACCAGCGAACTCGCCGCGCCAAGAATTCTCTGTCGGTTGACCGATCTCATCGAACGTACCCTTTCATTCATCAGGTGGTTACGCATAACACCCGGACTTTGCAAAAACCTGTACGAATGCCTGACGCTGACGTCCGTCCGGCGCTGTGAATGGCTCGTCCTGCCAAAAGAGCGCCAAGCATCCACCCGCGTTGATCAGCGAGGCACCGAGCGGCAGCACGAACCTGGCCATACCGGCAAGCTCACTGTATGGCTTGGGCGCTACCTGCTGTACCACCGGCAGCACCCCCGAGTCGCGCGCCAGAACCGTCTGCGTGTGGGTCAGCACAGTCACGTGATCCCAGACGATCGAATTCCAGGGCGAAGGCTTCCCCGAAGAATCCGAACTCGGCGCCATACCCCGGTCGGCGAGAATCGTCGGAAATGGATCGTCTTTCATTGTTTTCTGCTCCGGAGCTGCCGCTGCCGGCGATGCCGAACCCACGACCACACCCACCGCGGCAGCCACCGAGCTCAATGCCACCGCCAGTGTGCGAGACCTACCGATACTCATAGCAAAGAATCCTCTCGTCCACGGTCGGGTACGACGGTCACGTACTCGATTGCCGCGATCAGAGAACTCTAAGCCGCAGAGTTTCGATGGTCTCCGCAAGGAACGAACAGACCCGAATCTTGACCCGTTGGGGCTACGTCTATTTCATAGCCGTACGAACGTCAACCGGGCACCGGAAGAATCAACACCATTCCCATGGCGAACATTTTCAATTCAATGACGGCACGGGCGGCAGACCGGCCGGCATGAAAGTAGTCCGGACTCGCCACCCGTCGTATCGCCGCCTCAGACTGTCGCGATGAGCATTGCTCCCATCGCGAACATCACCGCCGCGACAACCGCGTCGAGAAGCCGCCAGGCCCGCGCCGACGCGAAGAACCGGGACAGTTTGCCCGCACCGTAGCCGAGGGCACAGAACCAGACGATGCTGGCGACGCAGCAGCCGATGGCGAACGCCCACTTGGCGTTTCCGTGACTGTTGGCGATGGCGCCGAGGGTGAGCACGGTGTCGAGGTAGACGTGCGGGTTGAGCCAGGTGAGCGCGAGCGCCGTCGCGATCGCGGCCCAGCGACTCGCCGCACCGGTCTCCTCCGCGCCCGCCTCCAGGGTCTCGGTGCCGCGCAGCGCCCGCCGCGCGGCCAGCACCCCGAGGGCCAGCACGTACGCGCCGCCGGCGAGCTTGGCGAACGTGACCGCACCGGGATGGGCAGCCACCAACGCGCCGAGACCGGCCACCCCTGCGACGATGAGCACGACGTCGGAGACCGCACATACCGCCACCACCGCCGGTACGTGTTCGCGGCGCACCCCCTGGCGGAGTACGAACACGTTCTGCGGGCCGATGGCGATGATGAGCCCGGCCCCGGTGAGCAGGCCGGCGAGGGCAGTAAGGAAGTACGTCGTCACGTCCACCAACGCTAGGCACAGCACACTCTGAAAGACAGCGAATGTTTCTTACGAATGATTAGCTGTACTTATGTTGGAGTTCGGGCAGGACAGTCTGCTCACCCTCGCCGCTGTGGTCCGCGAAGGCACCTTCGACGCCGCCGCCGAGGCACTGCACATCACGCCGTCGGCGGTCAGCCAGCGCATCAAGGCACTCGAGGCGCAGGTCGGGCGGGTGGTGGTGCGGCGAACCAAGCCGGTGACAGCCACCGCCGACGGTCAGGTCCTGGTGCGGCTCGCCCGGCAGTGGGAGTTGCTGACGGCCGAAGCGCACACCGAACTACTCGGCGGCACGGGCGAGCGGGTGCACCTGCCGATCGCCGCGAACGCGGACTCGCTGGCCACCTGGCTGCTGCCGGTCCTGGCCGACTTGCACCGCGACCACGCCGTCGCCGTGGAGGTGATGCGCGACGACGAGTCCCGCAATGCCGATTTCCTGCGGTCGGGCGAGGTTCTGGGCGCGATCACCTCCGCACCCGCCGATATCCGCGGCTGCACCGTCGTGAGTCTCGGAGCGATGCGCTACCTGCCCGTCGCCACCCCTGACTACGTCCAGCGGTACTTCCCGGGCGGCGTCGACGAGCGATCGCTGCGGCAGGCACCTGTCATCCGCTTCGACCGCAGCGACGACATCCAGTGGGCCGCGATCGCCGACACGGTGGGCGGGCATGTCAACCCGCCCACCGTGTACATCCCGGCGTCGACCGAGTTCAACCGTGCCGTCGAACTCGGAATCGGCTGGGGCACGGTACCTTCCGAGCAAGCCACGCCCGCGCTCGCGGACGGCCGGCTGGTCCGGCTGCCGATGAGACCCGTCGACGTGCCCCTGTTCTGGCAGTACTGGAAGCTCAGTTCGCCTGTGCTGCAATCACTGACAGACCTCATGGTCGCCGCGCGCGGCGACTGACACCTCGATGCCCGGCTCGTCGCGCAGTGGGTGTTCGATCTCGTCGCGCCACAACCGGGCCGCCAAGTAGAACACCAGCGCGCACGGCACGGGCAACAGTCCCGCCAGGATGAACGTCGCCGGGTAACCGATCGCGTGGCTGACCGGGGCGACGATCGCCATCGACACCGGCAGCAGCGCCACCGACACGAAGAAGTCCAGGCTCGCCACCCGTCCCAGCAGGTGCGGCGGCACGCGACGTTGCAGCAGCGTCCCCCAGATCACCATCGGGCCGTCGAACAGCACACCGAGTACGAATGCGGCGGCCACGAACATCCAGGTACGGTCGGCGAACGCCATGATGACGAGCGGAACGCTGGACACACCCCAGACACCGAGCATCAGCGTCAGGTAGCGGCGCGGCATCGGGATCGACGCGAATGTCAGCGAGGCGATCGCGGCGCCCGCACCGAACGCCATCAGCACCAGCGAATGGTCACCGGCGTCGCCACCGGCCCGGTCGCGGAGCGCGAACGGCACCAGCACCTCGATCGGTCCCATCGTCGCCAGCACCAGGACGGTGGCGAAGAACAACGTGGCCCACAGCCACGGGGTGCGTAGCATGTACCGCACACCCTCGGCGATGTCGGAGACCGCTGCCCGCGCCCCGAAGCTGTCGGCACTCCCCACCGGTTCACGTCGGTGGGTCACCGGTCCCATGGCTACGTAACACCAACCCGACAGCGCCGACGCGATGCCGGCGAGGACGACAGCCTGCCCCGGAGCTGCCATACCGATGACGACACCGGCGATCATCGGGCCCGCCGCCTGATTGAACACGGGCCGCATGAAACCTTCGACGCCATTTGCGGCCTGCAGGTGTGCGGCCTCGACGACATTGGGCAGCAGCGCCGAGTACGCCGGGTAGTACATGCCGGTGGTGATACCGCTGAGCAGGGCCGCGAACAGCAGATGCCCGAACGTGAGGACCCCGGCCATCGCCGCCACCCCCACCGACGCGAACGCCACCAGTTTGGTGGCCTCCAGGCCGATCGTGATCAGCCGCTGCGACACCCGGTCGGCCAGCACACCTCCGGCCAGGGACGACACCAGCATGCCGACGGCGGTGGTGGCCGAGACCAGCGACACCTGCGCCGGACCCCCGCCGAGGTCGATGACCTGCCAGACCACGGCGATCAGCCAGATCCCGTCGCCGAACAACGCCAGCGCCAGGCCCGCGGCCAGCCACCGGTACTGCCGCGTCCCGAACGGGCGCAGCACCTTGGGTAGGTCGGCCTGCGAAGTCATTGGTCGAGTGTGGCCCACCACCGGCCCCGATGACCAACGATTTTCGCCGCTCTCCTCCTCGCTGGTTGAGGTGTGACGAGCCGCCAGGCGAGGAGCCTCGAAACCCGGTGAGACGACATTGTCCGCTTGCGAGGTTTCGAGGCTCGTCGCTTGCGCTCCTCACACCTCAACCAGCGATGGGAGTCAACTGGCGCGGCGGCTCGTCCGTTTCGCGGGCGCCTTCTTTTCCGGTTCCTCCGGCGCCTCATCGGGTTCGCGTTGCGGGGCCCGGTCCTTGACCGAGGCGCGCAGGGCGGCGAGCAGATCGGCGACCTCCGAATCGTCGTCGGTGTCCGCTTCCTCGATTTCCGGGAACGCCTCGCCGCCTTCGGATTTGGCCTCGATCAATTTGCTGAGCTCGTGCTGGTATTTGTCCTCGAACCGGCTCGGATCGAAATCGGTGGCCATCGTCTCGATGAGCGAGGCCGCCATGTCCAATTCCTGGGGACGCAATTCCACGTCGGTGTCGAGGAACTTGAATTCGGGGGGCCGCACCTCGTCGGGCCACAGCAGGGTTTGCAGCGTCATGACGCCGTCGATGATCCGCACCACCGCGAGCCGGGTGCGGTTGCGCAGGGTGAATTCGGCGACGGCCAGCCGGTCGGTCTGCTCGAGCGCCTTGGCCAGCAGCGTGTACGCCTTCGGCGATTTCGACGCCGGTTCGAGGTAGTACGGTTTGTCGAAATAGATCGGGTCGACCTGCTCGCGCGGCACGAACTCCAGAATCGAGATCTCCGGGGACCGGTTCACCGGCAGCGTCGCCAGGTCTTCTTTGGTGACGATCACCGTCTCCCCCGAGTCGGCCTCGTAGGCGTTGGCGATTTTCGCGTAGTCGACCTCAGTGTCGGTGCCTTCGCGGACGCGGCGGTACCGGATTCGGGTGCCGTCGGCGGAATCGACCTGATGCGATTTGCGGTCGTGGCTTTCCGTGGCCGAGTACACCTTGACCGGAACATTCACCAGACCAAAGCTGAGATCGCCCTTCCAGATCGAGCGCATGTCGGCCATTGTGCCACCAGAGTCAATGGTCTGTCGCCCGATATGCCCTGCCCGAAAGGCGCACAATGGACCTCATGGCGGGCGACACCCTCGATATCGACGGCCGCACAATCGCTGTCACCAACCTGGCCAAGGTGCTGTATCCGCTGGTCCCGCCCGACGTCGCCGGAACCCGCAAGTTCGAGGTCATCGACTACTACAACCGCATCGCCGACGTGCTGCTGCCGCATGTGCGGGGCCGCATCATCACCCGCAAACGCTGGCCCGGCGGGGTCGGGTCGGCCGCGTTCTTCGAAAAGCATCTGCCGGAGGGCGCGCCGGCGTGGCTGCCGCGGTACACCGTCGAACACAGTCAGCGGTCCATCACCTACGCGATGGCCGACGACCGCGCGGCGCTGGTGTGGCTGGCGCAGATGGCGGCGCTCGAACTGCACGTCCCCCAGTGGCGGGTCCCCGTCGCCGATGAGCCGATCACGGCGACCCGGCTGGTCCTCGACCTCGATCCCGGCCCGGGGGTGCCGCTGCACGAATGCGCGCAGGTCGCGCTGCTGATCCGGCAGATGCTCGACGCCGCGGGTCTGCGGTCGTTTCCGGTGACCAGCGGCGGCAAGGGCATCCACGTGTACGCCCGTCTCGACCGTCCGGTGTCGCCGGATTCGGCGCGCACGGTGGCCAAACAGATCGCGACCGGTCTGGCGGCGGCCTATCCCGACACCATCACGGCGTCGATGGCGAAGAATGTGCGCGAGCACCGGGTGTTCATCGACTGGAGCCAGAACAGCGGATCCAAGACGACGCTCGCGCCGTACTCGTTGCGCGGCCGGGAGCGGCCGTGGGTGGCGGCACCGCGTACCTGGTCCGAGTTGTCGGAGCCGGACCTGCGGCAGTTGCTGTACACCGAGGTGCTGGACCGGGTCGAGGAGTCCGGGGATCTGCTGGCGGGACTGGACGAGCCGTTGCCGTCTCACGGGGTTTCGAGGCTCGTCGCTGACGCTCCTCACACCTCAACCGGCGAAGGGGACGCCGGGAAAGGGGAAATTGGCGAACGGGGTACCGGCGAAGTGAACAGCTCACCGACGTCGGTCGACGACAACACCCCACCCCCGCCGGTTGAGGTGCGAGGAACGAGCCTCGAAACCTCGCAGGCCGAGAATGTCGCCGATCTGTCGGAGTACCGGAGCAAACGCGACGAGACGAAGACACCCGAGCCCTTCGGTGACGACACCCACCGGCGGACCGCGCGCGAGGGACCGATCTTCGTGATCCAGGAACATCACGCCCGGCGGCTGCACTACGACTTCCGGCTCGAACACGACGGGGTGCTGGTGTCGTGGGCGGTGCCGAAGAATCTGCCGACCGATCACGACCAGAACCGGCTGGCCGTGCAGACCGAGGACCATCCGCTCGACTACGCCGAGTTCTCCGGCGACATCCCGGCAGGCGAATACGGCGGCGGGCATGTGGAGATCTGGGACAGCGGCACCTACGAGCTGGAGAAGTGGCGGGACAAGGAGATCATCGTCCGACTGCGCGGACGCAAACTCCAGGGCCGGTACGTGCTGATCAAGACCGGTGAGAAGAACTGGCTCGCCCATCTGATGCACGACGAACCGCGCCCCATCAAGGCCGACCTGCGTGATCCGCGGCCGATGCTGGCCGTCGACGAACCAATCGACGGACTCGACGCCCGCGACTGGGCGTTCGAGGGCAAATGGGACGGGTACCGGGTGCTGGTGCGGTCGGTGGGCGGCGAGTTCCGGCTGTCGTCGCGGTCGGGTCTGGACATGACCGCCGACTTCCCGGAGTTGCGCGGCATCGTCGACGAACTCGGGCTGCTCGATGTGGTGCTCGACGGTGAGGTGGTGGCGATCGACTCGTCGGGCCGCACCAATTTCACGATCCTCGCCTCGCGGAGCACGACCGCCGAACCGTACCGGCTGCGGTTGCTGCTGTTCGACGTCCTGTATCTGAACGGCAAGCAACTGCTCGACGTGCCCTGGTCCCAGCGCCGGCAGTTGCTGGAGGAACTGGCGCCGCTGTTCCGGTCGTCGCCGTATACGGAGGTGCCGGCGCTGCTGGACGGGTCCGGTGCCGACGCCGTCGCGCACAGCCGCGAACACAACTACGAAGGTGTGGTCGCCAAGCTGCGTACCTCCGTCTACCAGCAGGGACGCCGGTCGACGCAATGGCGCAAACACAAGAACTGGAACGACATCGAGGTGGTGATCGGCGGCTGGCGCCCGGGCCGGGGCAACCGCGCCGACACCATCGGGTCGCTGCTGCTCGGGCTGCCGGAGGAGACGGGCCTGCGATACGTCGGCCGCGTCGGGACGGGTTTCACCGACGCCCAGCTGCGGGTCCTCGCCGACGAGCTGAAACCCCTGGAGATCCGGATGTGCCCGTTCATCGACTCGATCGACCGGCCCGTCGCGTCGACGGCGACGTGGGTGCTGCCGAAGCTGGTCGGCGAGGTGCGGTTCATGGACTGGACGTCGACGGGGCATCTGCGGCATCCGAGCTGGCGTGGCATCCGGCGCGACAAACTGCCCGGCGATCTGTAGCGCCGCAAACCATATCGTCCCGCGTAACCACCGATGTGCTTTGGCGAAGTCGGAGGACTAGGGTGTCTGGGGTGTCCGGCGTGTTCGTGGTCGCCCACATCAGCGACCTGCATTTCGACGGCTCGGAGTATCACCGCAGCCGCGTCGAAGCAGTGCTGCGCTACATCAATGCACGTGCCGACGGGATCGATGCTCTCCTGATCACCGGCGACCTCGTCGACCGGGGGACGGCGGCCGAGTACGACGACGCGTTCGGCACGATCCACAGCCCGCTGCCGACGCTCATCACCATCGGCAATCATGATGACCGCGAACACTACAACGACCGGTTTCGCCAGGATCCCGGGCGGGCGCACGCCAATTCGGCGCTCACCGTGAACGGGGTGCAGTTGCTGCTGGTCGATTCGTCCATTCCCGGCCGGGCCCCCGGCTACATCGACGACGCCGACCTCGACTGGCTCGAGGCGCAGTTGCACGACGCCGAGCCGGGTACCCCGGCGCTGATCGCCTTCCACCACCCGCCGGTCGATGTGCACATGCCGTACATGGACACCATCCGGCAGACCGGGGAGGAGCGCCTCGCCGAACTCGTCGACCGCTACCCGAATATCGTGGCGTTCCTGTGCGGCCACATCCATTCGGCCGCCGTCACCACCTTCGCCGGCCGGCCGCTGTGCATCGCGCCCGGTGTCGCCTCCACCCTGAACCTGCCGTTCGAGGGGTCGGGTGTGCTCAACGAGGGGCAGCCGCCGGGCATCGCGTTCCACCTGATCGGCGACGACAACCGCATCGTCACCCACTTCCGCGCGGTCATCAACTGACCCTTGCCGCCGACGTGGTTGCGTCATGCCGTCGTCTCACCGGACCCTTCGAGACCCTCACTCGTACCTCACATCGGCCTCAGGGATCAAGAAGTGGGGTCACGACGATACTGCCGAGGCGACCGGTCATCGTGATCCCTGAGGCCGAAGCGACGGAGGAGCGAGGGTCACGAAGGGTCCGGCGACGTACGTGCATGACGAAACCACCTCAAAACCCATGCACCACTAAGTAAGTGAGGCCATCGCGGTGTTGGCGGCACCCGGGGAGAAGTAGTTGAGCACCGGCAGGACTGCGGCAAGCGGCGCCGGGGCCACCGATTCGGGGCGGTGGGTGATCGCGCGGACGATCCAGCGACCGGCCTCCTCCACGTCGAGAGCCGGCGCGTCGGCGTATTCGGCTGTGGGGGCGATCATCTCGGTGCGGACCAGCGGGAAGTAGACGTTGGTGACGCGCACCCCGGGGTGTGGGTTCTCCGCGTTGAGGCTGCGGCCGAAGATGCTCAGCGCGTTCTTCGACGCCGCGTACGCCGAGAACCTCGGGAACGTTCCCGACAGCAGCCCCCAGGTGCACACGTTCACGAACTGCCCCTGCCCGCGCTCGACCATGCCCGGCAGCAGACCGAGCGTAAGCTGTACCGGCGCAAAGTAATTGAGCTGCATGGTGCGCTGGAAGTCGTGCAGGCGATCGGTCGAGTCGACGATCTTGCGCCGGATGGAGCGGCCGGCGTTGTTCACCAGCACGTCCACGTCCAGACCGTTCAGGTCGTCGACAAGTCCGGCGATCGAGGACTCGTCCGACAGATCGCACACCCGGTAGTCGGCGCCGATGTGCCGGGCCAGCGTCGACAGTTCGTCCTCGCGCCGGGCCACCATGATCACCTGCGCCCCGCGGCCGGCCAGGTCGATGGCGGCGGCGCGGCCGATGCCCGCCGACGCGCCGGTGACCACCACCCGCAGTCCGGCGACGTCGCGGCCGGAGCCGTCGATGCGGTTCATCACCGCGTCGGGCAGCCAGGTCCGTCGCTGCATCGCTCCGGCCACCGCCTGCGCGATCCGTTCCTGCACGCCCATGGCATCTTCCTTCCGAACGCCGGCCCCGGCATTCAGGCTAGTTGACGGAATGTTCGGAAGTGGTTGCGGCATGCGTCGAAAGGTCACCGGACCCAACGCGTCCCTGGTCAGCGGGAGATGCCGAATTCTTTGATCTTGCGGTAGATGGTGGCTCGGGAGATACCGAGGGCTTCGGCGGCGGCGGCCTTGGAATAGCCGTTCTCTTCAAGGCTTTTGACGATTTCGTCGCGTTCGAGGGATTCAATGCGGGTGAGTTTGCGGCGGCTGACCGCGCGGCAGGAGGGAGGCAGGTCGGAGACCGCGATCACGCCGGATCGCTTGCGGCTGAGCACTTCCCGCAGGGTCTGGCGGAGTTCTGCGACGTTGCCGGGCCAGCTGCACCGGCTGAGCTGGCGCATCGCCTCAGGGCTGACGCGCAGGTCGGCACCGCGGCCGAGCTGACGCAGCAGGGTGGGCACCAGTTCGTCGAGGTCCTCGATGCGGTGCCGGAGCGCCGGGATGGGCACGGTGTGGGTGAACAGCGGCAACAGGACCGCCGCGGCGAACGAGTCGGGGTGGGAGCCGGTGACGGTCGCCCCGACCCAGCCGTCCTCGGGGCGCCGGGCCAGGATCTCGGCGATGTCGGTGAGCTGGTCGTCTGCGAGCTTGTCGACGTCGGTGAGGACGACGCTGAATCCTGCGGCGTCGACCTCGGCGGCGAGGTCGTCGATCACCGCCGGGTCGGCCAGACCGGCGGCGGAGAAGACCCGCACCGTACCGCCGCCGCGTCGCGCGGCCGCGCTCAGCGAGGTGGTGCGGCCCGACCCGGCCTCGCCGGAGACCACCACCCATTCGCCGCCGTCGACGTACCGGGCGATGCGGTCGCACGCCTGCTGCCACGACGAACTCCGTCCCGCGACACCGGGCAGCGAGGTGGTCCGCCCGCCCTGCCTGGCCCGTACCACCGGTTCGGCGACGTCAAGCAGGTGCACCCCGAACACTGCCATCCCGGCCTCGGGGTCGCAGAACTCGGTGATCGGGGACAGCCGCACCGCTCCGCCGCCGGGCAGCGTCGCCACCCGCAGGCCACCGAGTCCGGTGAGCGTCTGGTCGACGGCGAGTTCGATGAGCGCGCTCTGGTCGCCCGGGTCGATGCGTTCGCGCAGGCGCTGATTCATCAGCAGCACGTCACCCGACAGCGCGATCACCATCAGCTGCGGCGACCGCCGGCAGGTGGCCAGGTAGGCCCCGACCACGCGGGCCTCGTCGGCGCTGGCCAGTTCGAGCAGCCGGCGTTCGACCTGCGCGGAGGCCGACTTGGCCAGCGACAGCAGCGTCGCGCCGCCCTCCTCCACCCAGCCGGTGAGGTCGAGCGCACCCACCACCGCCCCCGACACCGGATGCGTGATGGGCGCTCCCGCGCACGAGAGGGAGCCGAAGCACTCGGCGTAGTGTTCGGAGCCGCGCACCAGCGTCGCGGTGCGGCTTTCCAGCGCGGTGCCGATGCCGTTGGTGCCGGCGTGTTCCTCGCTGTAGCTGTAGCCGGGGGCCAGGCACACGTCGTCGAGGGTGCTGCGCAGTTTCCGGTGTCCGGCCGCGCGCATCAGCACCACCCCGTCGGGCGAGGTGAGGATGACGCTCACCGGGTCGGTGCCCATGTCGGCGGCGATCTGCTCGATCACCGGGCGCGCCGCCATCACCAGCGGCGACTCCAGGTTGGGTTCGCGGACGAACGGCAGATCGAGCCGGTCGGCGTGCACGTTGAAATCTCGCGACCTGCGCCACGAGGTGGAGATGGTGGAGCGCACACCGTCATCGATCAATTCGTCGACCAAGAATTTCTCGCGGGCAACGGCGATCGATGACGGTGTGCGGCTCTGGGAGTTGGGCTGAACTCTCACAGATCGACACACTCCTGCGTGCGATAGACTCGTCTGTGATGTGGACTACACATCACCGTAATTGTAACGAGTTACCGCCCGGTTCAGTAGATGTTCGACGGACGAACCATCCCTTCGGCCAGGTCGCCGAAACCGGGTGCCATGATCGCGCCCGGATTCACCGGAACCTCTTCCACCACAGCGGTTTCCGTGGTGATGAGCAGCGCCGCGATCGACGCCGAACTCTCCAGCGCGGTGCGCGTCACCTTGCACGGATCGATGACGCCCTCGTCGAACATGTCGCCGTATTTTCCGGTCAGCGCGTTGAATCCGTGACCGATCGGCAGACCGCTGACGATCTTGACGACCTCGTCACCGTCGTAGCCGGCATTGGTGGCGATCCACCGCAGCGGTTCGGCCAGCGAGGCCCGCACCACCCCGATGCCGACAGCCACATCCCCGTCGGCTTCGAGTGATTCCAGCGCCCGGTGCGCCTGCGCGAGAGCCGTGCCGCCGCCGGACACCACCCCGGCCTCGACGGCCGCGCGCGTCGCCGCCAGCGCGTCCTCGACCCGCAGCATGCGTTCCTTGAGTTCGACGCTGGTGACACCGCCGACCCGGATCACCGCGACCCGGCCGGTGAGCCGCGCCATCCGCAGTTCCAGGATGTCGCGGTCGGCGTCGATGCGGGCCCGGCCCAGTTGCGCCTCCAGCTGGGCGACGCGGGCGTCGACGAGCCGCTGGTCACCGCGCCCGCCGACGAGGGTCGTCGAGTTCTCGGTGACGGTGGCCCGCGCACACGAACCGAGATGCTCGATCGACACCTCGTGCAGTTCGATGCCGGTGTCCTTGGCGATGACGTGCCCGCCGAGCGCGATCGCCAGATCCTCCAGTTCGGCCACGCGCCGGTGCCCGAAGCCGGGCGCCCGCACCACCACCGACCGCATGGTGCCGTGCATGTTGCCGCCGACCAGCAGTTGCAGGGCCGCACCGTCGACGTCCTCGGCCAGCACCAGCAGCGGCCGGTCGGCACGTTTGGCCACCTCGATGGTGGGCATGAGCTCCTGCACCGACGAGATCTTCTTGTTGGTGAGCAGCACCACCGGGTTCTCCAGCACCGCCTCCATGCGTTCGGGGTCGGTCACCATGTAGCCGGAGGTGTAGCCGTGATCGAACTCGATGCCGTCGACGACCTCCACCCCGAGCCCCAGGGTGTCGCCCTCCTCGGTGGTGACCACGCCGGTCTTGCCGACGTACTCGACGGCGTCGGCGATGACCGTGCCGATCCGGTCGTCGTCGCCCGCGGCGAGGGTGGCGATGCGCTCGAGGTCGGAGCGGCCGGAGACGTCGGCGGCCTGGTCGTCGAGGGCGGCGAGCACCGCGCCCACCGCCTGCTCGATGCCGCGCCGCACCCGCATCGGATTGGCGCCCTGATCGACGGCGCGCAGCCCTTCCCGGACCATCGCCTGCGCCAGCACGGTGGCGGTGGTGGTGCCGTCGCCCACCGCACCGTTGGTTTTCATGGCGACCTCTTTGACCAGCTGGGCGCCCATGTTGGCGAAGGGTTCGGCGAGCTGGATCTCACGGGCGATGGTGACGCCGTCGTTGGTGATGGTGGGCGGGCCGGTGAGTTTCTCCAGCACCGCGTTGCGGCCCTTCGGTCCGAGGGTCACCTTCACCGCGTCGGCCAGGGCGTTGACGCCCCGTTCGATCCGGGCTCGCGCATCGGCGTTGTAACGCAACTCTTTCGCCACGGTCTTACACCTTTCGGGTCTGTCTTTCGGGTTGGGCTGGAGGACTGGGTTGTTCGGTCAGGGGATGAGGATGGCGCGGCCACGGACCCGGCCGGCATCCAGATCGTCGAGTGCCTGCTGGAACTCGTCGAGCCGGTAGGTGGTGGTGTGCAGGGTGACCTTCCCTTGTGCGGCAAGGATCATCAGTTCGTTCAGGTCGTTGTAGGAACCGACCAGGTTGCCGATGAAGTTGATCTCGGTGGAGATGATGTCGATGGTGGGCACGTTGATGTTCTCGCCGTAGCCGACGACGAAGTAGTTGCCCGCCTGCCGCAGCATCGCCACGCCTTCCGCGGTGGCCCCGCCTTCACCGACGAAGTCCAGAACCGCGTGCGCCCCTTTGCCTCCGGTGAGATCGAGGACCTGCTGCACCTGGGTGCCGTCGGCGACGATGCCGATATCGGCACCGATCTCGACGGCCAGGCCGACGGCGGCCGGGTTGCGGTCAAGCACCACCAGCGTCACCCCGCTGATCGCCTTGAGCACCTGAATCCCGATGTGCCCCAGGCCACCCGCGCCCATGATGACGCAGTACTGGCCGGGCCTGGTCACCCGCGCCACCTTCGCGGCGGCGTGATAGGCGGTCAGGCCGGCGTCGGCGAGGGCGGCCACGTCGGCCGGTTCGAGCGAATCGTCGATCTTCACCACCGACCGCGCCGTGGTGCGCAGGTACTCGGCATAGCCGCCGTTGGTGTTGATGCCGGGGAATTCGCTGTTCTCGCAATGCACGTCGTCGCCGTCGCGGCAGGCGGTACACAGGCCGCAGGTGATCAGCGGATGCAGGATCACCTTGTCCCCGACGGCCACATTGGTCACCGCGTCGCCGACGGCGTGGACCCAGCCGGCGTTCTCGTGGCCGATGGTGTACGGCAGACTCACCCCGCTCTTGGCCTCCCACTGGCCTTCGAGGATGTGAATGTCGGTGCGGCACACGCCCGCACCGCCGATCTTGACGATCACGTCCAGCGGTCCGGTGATAGTCGGTTCGGGGATCTCGGTGAGCTGCAGCTTGTCGTGGTAGCCCACCACCTGAACGGCTTTCATGGTTGCGTCCCTTTCGATCTCGTGGTGGTCGATCTCGTGTCTGTGATGAGCGGTCCCGACGTGCCGTCGCACTCGGCGTCGTCGGCGTACCGGGTGGCCAGCAGGCCGCGGCAGAAATGGGCGTTGCCCTCCATCGAGATCCGCACCGACCGCGCGAACCGCAGCCGCAGCGGGATCTGGTCGTCGGGAAGCCGTTCGCCGTCGTCGCCGACGAGGACCCGGCTGTTGCGGCACAGGCTCAGCCCGAGATTGGCGCGGCGGCGCATCAGCGCACCACGTTTCAGCCCGGGCGGCAGATCCCGCAACAGCACCTCACCGATGTGTTCGACGGTGGTCAGGCCCAGCGCCAGCATCTCGGACAGGGACCGTTCTATCGCGGCGGTGTGCGCCTTGACGATGAAGATGTCCCGGAGTTCGTCGAGGCTGTCCTCGGCCTCCTCCCCGAAGGTGCCCTTATAGCCGGCGGCCGCGGCGAGGCCGGCGTTGATCTTGTCGCTGTCGTGATGGTCGTCGAGGAAGACGTGCACCTCACCGATCCCCTCGACCCGCTCCAACGCATCCTGGGCGTCCGAGGCCATCAGGTACGCGAAGTTCGGTGAGCAGAACGACGTCGGCAGCCGCAGATGCACGCTGACCCCGGCGTCATCGACGTGGATCGACCGGACGAAGTTCAGGTCGGTGATCGGTTCGTCGAGTTCGGGGTCGAGCACCGTGCCCAGCGCGTCGAGGATGGTCGCCACCGCTGGTCCGGCGGTGGCGACCTCCTCCAGCCGCTCGAAGACGGCGGTCATGCGTGCACCGGTTCTCGCTCGGTGCCCGCTGCATCGGGAACCTCTACCGCCGGAGGATAATCCGGCAGCCGAAGCTCCTCCGGAACCTGAATATGCGGGTACAGCGCAGCCGCGTTCAGGCCCAGGATCTTCTTCTTCTGATCGGTGGTGATCGGCGCGTATTCGGTCATGTCGTCCGGGATCTGGAAGTCGACGAACCGCTCGACGAGCCACTTGGGCGTCCACAGCGCGTAGTCGCTGGCGAACAGGATCTTGTCCTCACCGATCCAGTACAGGAGTTCGCCGATGATCTGCGCGAAGTACCGCGGCCGGGTGTGGATGAACGGAATGGCCACCGCCAGACCGCCGTACACGTTCGACTCCTGGGTGGCGATCCAGCAGAAATCCTCCAGCCGGGGCAGCCCGACATGCTCGATGATGAAGTTGAGATCGGTGTAGTCGGTGGCCACCTTGTCCACATCGGCGACGTCGAAGGCATCCCGGTCCAGGGGCCGGATGGTGGGGCCCTTGTGCACGTGAATGTTCTTGATACCCAGGTTGAGGCATTCCTCCAGGTACCGCCGGCTCCACGCGTCGTCGAGTTTGTAGCCCCGCGAATTGCCGTGCCACTCGGCGGTATACAGCTTGATGCCGGTGAGGTTCATCGACTCGGCGTCCTTGCGCAGCTGCACCAGACCCTCCTCGCCGTCGCGCGGGTCGTAGGCGTGGTTGTAGGTGAGCTTGTCCGGGTTCTGCCGCACCAGTTCCAGGGACTGCGGCACCTGCGCGAACCCGTTGATGTAGAAGTCACGCAGGAGCGTCGACTGGAAGATCGCGTGATCGGCCGGGCCGTCTTCGAACAGATCCTTCATCAGGCGCTGTTCGCCGTAGTAGCAATAGGTTTCGTAGTCCCACACCTCCTCCTCGGGGCTGAGGTTGCGGTGGTAGTCGTAGAAGCAGTCGATGAACTGCTTGCCGTGGATGTTGCGGCGGTTACGCACCCGGCCGTCCCACAGATGCACGTGCGCGTCAACGATGAAGTACTTCTCGCCGTCCTTCTCGTACATGGTGTGCTCGCTTTCAGTTCGCCGCGGTCAGGTCGAAGCCGATGAATTCGGCCGCATCTTCGGGGCTGGCGAAGAGCATGGTGCGGTCGTCGAGATGCACCATCCGGCCGTAGTGGGTGGAGCTGATCTCCTCGAAGATCGAGCCGTCGAACTCCTGCCCGAGCGCCTCGGTCAGTTCGTCGTAGTCGAAGTCGAGCCGGTTGACGCCGTCGACGCGGATCATCGACGGGTACTCGGTGAGTTCGACGCCGTCCTTGGCGCCCATGACGTCGGCGACGACGCGGCCGACGGGGGTGTTCATCAGGGTGACACCGCACATGTTGGAGAATTCGGTGTCGGATCCGAAGTGCATGCTCACTGGTTCAACTCCTCGGGAATGGTGACCTCGATGTCGGACAGGACATCGGAGAACTTGGCTTTGGCGGCGTCGAGACTGACGGCGAAGGTGATCGACTTGTCGGCCGGCTGCGACCAGATCGGTTGCAGCGCACGGGCCGCCGCCAGGCAGCGCGGCACCCACTCGGACATCCAGGTGGCAAACAGCGCCTTGTTGGCCTCGCCGTGCTGCTCGTCGCGCGAGAGCATCCGGAACAGTGCCCGCGAATAGTTCAGGTCGCGGTCGTAGTCGTGTTCGCCGGTGCCGACGATGGTGGGCGTGATGTAGTCGCCGTTGCGCGCGGACACCTGCATCACCAGTTCCGACCGGAACAGCGAGCCGACGAGCTGCTCGAACACGATGTTGGTGGCGAACAGCAGTTCGCACCAGTCGCCGATCGCGGTGAGGCGTTCCACCGCCTCGCGGGTGGGCTGCCATTCGGGTGCCGACTGCCAGATCTCCTTGTGCGCCGAGCCGTCGAACTCCTCCTCGGCATCGGACAGGTCGAGATTGAACAGCGCCAGATCCTGTGCGAAGCGCAGCTTGTGGGCGGCGTTCACGGCGACGGCGTTGTTGATCATGTTGGTGGGCGCCGACCGCTGGATGGAGGTGAACACGTGCAGGCCCATCCCGGATTCGGCGTGCATCCAGGCACCGAGGTTGTTCTGGATGAACTTGAGCCAGGCCGAGTTCCAGCCGTCGTAGGCGCGGGCGCGTTTGGCGTTCTCCAGGCACAGGCTCACCTGGTGCACCACCGCCGACGAGTTGCGGTAGATGGTCTGTTCCCACTCCTCGTTGGGGTCGAGGAAGGCGTGCCAGTTACTGGATTTGGCGGCGGTCCACTCCTGCGGATACCCGCCGGGGCCGTTGCCGAAACCGTAAATCCAGCCCTGCGTGAGATGCCGGTCGGGATCGGGCTGCACGTCGACGGTGACGTCCTCGTACATCGTGGCCCGCTTCTTGGCCGGCTGATAGTAGCTGTACCTGCGGGAGGTGCTGGACGGAAAACTCTTGGCGCCCGCCTCCGCATCGGTGAATTCTATTGAGGGAAAACTGCGTTCGCGTGGAGCGGTCGGTGCTGACATGCGCTGTCTCCTGATTCGAGAGTTGACCTTCAGTCGAAGGCCGGGCTGGTGAAACTGTCGTAGAAAATCTGGTCCCGGGGCAGGCAGGCGTCGGCGGCCAGCGCGAGAGCGGCGTCGACCATCGGCGGCGGCCCGCAGAAGTACACCTCGGTGCGGCCGAGCTCCGGTTCGGCCGCGCGGACGATGTCGGTGACATTGCCGCCCGCCACCCGCACCCCGTCGGGTGCGCCGTCCATGGACGACGACAGGCAGGCGGTGAACGTGAAGTCCGCCAACCGGTCACCGAGGTCGGCGATCTCGTCGAGGTAGAACAGGTCGGCGGCGGTGCGCGCCCCGTAGTAGAAGTGCACGCTGCGATTCAGGCCGGTCTCGGCCGCGTGCCGCAGCAGTGACAGCAGCGGGGCCATACCCGCACCGCCACCGATGCACACGATCGGCAGGACGTGCCCGTCGCGCAGGGTGCACGACCCGTACGGACCGGTGATGTTCAGTTCGTCGCCCGCCGCCAGCTTGTCCTCCAGCATTCCGGCGAACACCCCGCCCGGGTACTTCTTGATGAGGAACTCGAGCTTGTCGGGGGTCGACTGAGTGGTGGCGATCGAAAATGACCGGGTGTCTTCGGAATCGGGCAGATGCAGGTCGACGTACTGCCCCGGTTTGAACTCGAAGGTCTCCGGTTCGACGACGTCGAGCCGCAGCGACACGATGTCGGCGGTCACCGGCTCGATGGCGCTGATCCGGGTGCGGACGTCCTGAATGGGGGCGCCGCCGAGCAACTCGTCCTCGTCGAAGTTGAGCAGCTCGATCTCGCAGTCGCTGTAGGCGTATGTGCGGCACAGCAATACGTAGCCTTCGGCTTCTTCGGCCTCGTTGCAGGCGAAGGTCGAATAGTTCTCCATCTGCACGTCGCCGTCGAGCATGTACGACTTGCAGGCCGAGCACCGGCCCTCGCGGCACCCGTGCATCAGGTGGATGCCCTGCCGGAACGCGGCGTCGAGGATCGTCTCGTTCTCGTCGACCTCCATCTCGATGTCGACGGGGTCGAAGCTGATGCGATGTGTGTCTCCCACAGCATCTCCTGACAGAAGGTTTGGGCTGGACCGGGCCGGTGGATGATGCGCGGGCGAAACGCACACCATCCACCGCCCGGGGATCTCTGTCGAGCGGGGGATCAGACCGTCACGGCGCCATTGGGATTGGTGCGGTAGGCCGCGATGTGGGCCTCGCGTTCGTCGTCCGACATCTCGTTCAGCAGCACATTCGGGCTGTTGAAGACGTTGCCGCGGACATCGTCGAGCGTCCACATCTTGTCCGGGTCGAGATCCAGATGCGGCTGCGGGATGAGCGTCTTGCCGTCGTCGCGGACATAGCCGAGATTCTCGATGATGTCGGCCAGATCCTTGCCGTGGTGCAGGGTCTCCCATTCGCGGAACCCGGTGAGACGTCCCATGTTCGGGGTTTCCCGGCCCTCGTATTCGCTGCGGAAGGCCACCGCGTCGGTCCAATGGCAGGTTTCCGAGCAGTAGGTGCGCCACTGGCCGTCGACCTTGTCCACCACGGTGTCCTCACGGATGAGGCAGGGCACCATGCACGTCCAGCAGCGGTGCGGGTACTCGTAGTCGACGTTCTCGAACGCGATCGGCTTGTTGCGGCCCGGGTAGCGCAGCCGGTTGTAGTTCTCCCACCACTTGCCGAACTTGTTGTACCAGCCCGGGTACTTCTCCTCGAACCACTCGAAGTCCTTGTCGGTCATCGGGTCGATGCGCCAGTAGTTGACCGGCCAGCCGGTGGCGAAGAAGCGGGCCACCTCGTGCACGTAGTGCTTGTTGGTGATGCGGTTCCACGCCTCCTCGACCAGGTCGTGCGGGATGGTCAGGCCGTACTTCTCCAGCGGGAGAAGGTAACTGCGGTAGTAGTCGTCGTAGATCCAGCGCCGCCACATCTCGGCGTAGCTTTCCCGGTCCTTGCGGCGGTCCTTGGTGCCGTACTCGATGAAGGTGCCGATCGCGGCGTCGACGACGCAATGGTTGTTCCACCAGGCGTAGCGCAGATCCCGTTCCAGCAGTGGACGATTACGCTCGTCAGCCAACGCCATCAGCAGGATCGAGTAGCCGTTGGAGATGTGCCGCGACTCGTCGGACTGCACCGAGTGGAACACCGTCGGCAGCAGGTAGTCGCCGTTGGCGGCGGCCTCATCGGGCATGGCCACGAACAGGGTGTTGGTGAACGCGGTCTCGGCGACCACGGTGAGGTAGATGTTGGCGGCGGTGATGGCGTCGCCGGTGATGAACCCTTCACCGAACTGCCGGCCGATGGTGCCGGCGTAGTTGTTGGCGAACGCCTTCTCGGTGATGTCGAACCCGGCCGGGTCGATGTAGTTGTTCATGTACAGCTTCTTGAGGTTCATCTGGATCGTCGAATGACGAACCTCGTCGATCATCTGCACGGCCAGGCCGTTGTGGATCTCGGGGTTGGGGACGGCGTCGATGGCCATCGGCATCGCGCGGGCCGCCGAGATCTCCGGGAACGGGATGATCGACAGGAACAGCTTCTGCCATTCGAGCCAGCGTTCCTGCACCTGGCGGAACATGTTGCCGCGGATGGCGCCGTCCATGGCGCCGTAGACGCGGTTGTCCTTCTCCTCCTCCATCGGGAAGTACGACCGCATGATCTGCTTCAGCGGGTCCTTCTTGGGTGCCTTCTCGAACGTGTAGTCGGTGCCGAATCGGGTCGCCGGGGTGGCGAAGGTGGGCTCCCACGACAGTTCGGTGATCTTCGCATGTGCTTTGGTCAAGCTCTGCCTGCTCAATGTGCGCCTCCTGATCGAAGGCCGACGCTCGTGCCGGCCGGTGGGCTGTAGCACCACCGATACAACAGGGTGATCCGCATCACAGGCGTCTCACTGTGAGACAACCCGACGGGAACCCGCTGCCTACCGTTCCAGCGTCGAAAGGTGAGCCTAACCTGGTCTTTTGCCGGTCAGGCGACGCCGTTGAGCCTGGCCACCTCGGTGAACAGGTCGCCGATCGCGTAGTTGTCGACGGCCACGAAGTTCGGTATCTGCCTGCGTTCGGTGCGGCATTTCGTCAGCCTCGGGCCCAGGACGGCCGACGAGTTGACGGTGTGCGCGTCCTTGATCCGGGAGGCGAAATTGCTCAGCCAGTGATTGATCAGCAGCAGCGGGGCGTCGGCCGCGCCGCGATTGGGCCGGCAATTGAAGTCGGCGACCTTCTTGAACTCGTACGGGGTCTCCTGCACCCAGAGGTCCGAGGGCAGCACCCACGGGCGCTGTGTGCCGCCGCCGGTGTTCTCGTGGATCCACACCAGGCGTTTGCCGGAGTCGATCATCTCCCCCAGCGTCGGCCACGGCCTGCCGAGCGTCGGGGTGTACAGCATGTCGTACATTCCGGCCGATTTCAGCAGGGACTCAACGTCTTCGGGAGACACCTTATCCTGCACCATGAAGGTGATCACCTCGCGCGGATGATCGCGCATCCAGTCCTTGACCCGCACCATCAGCGGCAGCCATTCGGTGGCGCCGAGTTCGCAGAGTTCATGGCACAGATAGGGTTTCACCGAACCCACCGGCTCCAGATTGAACGAGTCGCGCACTCGCAGCGCGCTGCGCACCACATCCTTGCCGTACGTCTTCTCCGCCGCGGCCAGCGCCTCGGCCCGGCTCGCCTGCGTATTGGCCACCGTCGGTGGACGATTGGACATCTGTCCGTACCAGCTGTCGACAAGGAACACCCGGATGCCGTCGCGGATCTGGCCCATCACGCCGGTGGGTTGTTCGCCGATAAACCAGCCCGCACCGTCGGCCGCGGACATCGAATTGTGTGTCGCGGGGAAGGCGACCTCGTTGTACGGGCGGTCGCACAGTTCGCGATATCCGTTGCACGCATGCGGATCTGAACCCTTGGCCGCCACGGTGGCCAGGTCCCGGTCCTTCGGCCAGGCCAGGTAGGCCACCGAGGCGACCACCAGCGACACCACCGTGAGCGCGGCCAGCGGCACGGTGACCTTCTCCAGGTGTAGCTTCTTCTCCGCCGACCGCAGCCAGCTGATACCCGCCGCGATCAGATCGCGTCCGCCCCAACCGATCAGACCCAGCCCGAGGGCACTGCCGAGGACGGCGAGCACCGTCAACGGCCGCAGCACGGTCAGGATGCCGACGACCACCACCACCGCACCCCGTGCGGCCAGTGCCGTGCGGGTGGCCCGGCGAGGACGGATCATCCACTGCCACAGGTCCAGCCATTCCTGCTTGGTGTCCGGGATCGAGCGGACCCCGACCATCGCCAGCCCGAGCAGCCCGACGACCAGCGACAGCGCCGCGATGATCCACAGCCGGCCGTCGATCTCGTGCCACGCGGCCACCGTCAGCGCGCCCTTGATGTCGTCGGTGGGGATCAGCACCGAGGCGAGCGTGGCGCCCAGGATGACGCCGACGACGATGCCGCCCAGCCACAGGAACGCGCGGCCGAAGGTGCGCGAGACCTGCTCCCAGGTGCGCGCCCGCAGCAGCGCCGACCCCAGCAACAGCAGCAATGCCAGAACCGGCATCAGCCAGGCGGTGACCCGCACCCGGTGCACCGTCGACACGATCTTCTTGTCCAGGCCCGACGCCCCGATCTGCGACAGCGTGACGTCCATATCGTCGGGCAGTTTGGCGGCGGCGTCGGGGGCGATGGTCTTGAGCGCGGCGATCGCGACCGCCCCGATGTCGGCGATCCGCAGGATCGGCAGCGCCGTGTCGCCGGTGGTCATCGCCCGGTGCAGCGGCACCGCGGCCGAGCGCACCACCGGCCCCGCCGCCGGCGAGGAGATCACCGACGACGACACCGACTCCACCAGCGGCCGCAACGCCACCAGGTCGGGCGCCGCCTCCAGCAGCCGGTCCGACACCTCCAGCCCCACCACCCGCGCGACGTCGGGGTCCTGCCGCACCGAGTCGACGTGCCCGGCGAACCGCTCGGAGTCGATCACCTCCCGGTTCAGCAGCCCGGCGAACAACCCCAGCACCAGGCACGCCGTGCCAAGAACGAACAGGATCCGCGCCGCGACCATACGCATGCCGCCCATTCAAACACCCCGAACGGCGCAAACCCCACCGATAGTCCCCGGCATCGCAATAATTGTCGTGCCGGGGCGTATCGGTGGGGTTTGTGTCTGACGCTGCGAACTACAGCGCCTTGAGTTCCTCGATCACGCTGTCGACGGACTTCTTGGCGTCACCGAACAGCATCGAGGTGCGTTCACCGAAGAACAGCGGGTTCTCGATACCCGCGTAACCCGAGCTCATACCGCGCTTGAGCACGATCACCGAGCGGGCCTCGTCGACGTTGAGGATCGGCATGCCGTGGATCGGCGAGCTCGGATCGTTGCGGGCGGCCGGGTTGGTGACGTCGTTGGCGCCGATGACGATGGCGACGTCGGTACGGCTGAACTCGCCGTTGATGTCGTCCATCTCCTTCATCGCGTCGTAGGCGACGTCGGCCTCGGCGAGCAGCACGTTCATGTGACCGGGCATCCGGCCGGCAACGGGATGGATCGCGTACTTGACCTCGACACCCTTGGCCTCGAGCAACGACGCCATCTCCTTGACCGCGTGCTGCGCCTGGGCGACGGCCAGACCGTAACCGGGCACCACGATGACCTGGTTGGCGTACGACATCTGGATCGCGGCGTCGGCGGCCGAGGTGGCCTTGACCGTGCCACCGGCGGCACCGACCGGTCCACCGGCGGCGGCGTCGCCACCACCGAACGAGCCGAACACGATGGCCGGGATCGACCGGTTCATCGCCTTGGCCATCAGGTTGGTCAGGATCGAACCGGACGCGCCGACGATCATGCCGGCCACGATGAGCGCGGTGTTGTCCAGGGCGATACCGGCGGCAGCGGCGGACAGACCGGTCATCGCGTTGAGCAGCGAGATCACCACGGGCATGTCGGCGCCACCGATCGGCAGCACCACGAACAGGCCCATCACGCCGGCGGCGATCAGCAGGCCGACCATGAACCAGATCGCCGATCCGTCACCGGAGGCGGCTTTGACGCCCATGAAGACGGCCAGGACCAGCGAGACGATGAGCAGCACGATGTTGGCGAGCTGGAAGAGCTTGGCGTTGGCGACGGAGAACTTCTCCAGCCCCTTCGGCATGATCTCCTGCAGCTTGGTGAACGCCACCAGCGAACCCCAGAACGAGATCGAACCGATGATCGCGGCGATCAGCGAACCGACCACCATCGGCGAGGCGGGCACCACACCGTGGAACTCCTTGAAGCCGTCGGTCTCGATGAACTCGGCCCACGCGATGAGCGCGACGGTACCGCCACCCACACCGTTAAACAGCGCGACCAACTGCGGCATCGCCGTCATCTTGGTCTTGAGGGCAGGCGGGATGCCGAGGGCCACACCGATGATCAGGCCGGCGGCGATGAGGATCCAGTTGATCGCGGGAACGTCGTCGCGTCCGTGTGACCCGGCCTCGGCGACGGCGCCCTGGTTCCAGACGAACAGCAGCGTCGCGGCCACGGCCAGGCCCATGCCGACGGCGGCGATCCAGTTGCCGCGGACGGCGGTCTTGGGGCCGGTCAAGCCCATCAGACCGTAGATGAACAGCGAGAAAGCGGCGATGTACAGCGCCATCACCACATACGAGATCGTCTCGCTGGGGTCGTGGGTGCCCTGTGCGAGCAGGAGAACGTCGTTCACTTGGCGGCCTCCTTCTTACCCTTGAACATGCCGAGCATGCGGTCGGTGACGGCGAAGCCGCCGATCACGTTGAGCGTGCCGAACACCAGCGCGACGAACGCGATGATGCGCACACCCCAGCCGGCGTCGGCCGGGAGCTGGCCGAGCACCACGAGCGCGCCGAGCACGACGATGCCGTGGATGGCGTTGGTGCCCGACATCAGCGGGGTGTGCAGGGTGTTGGGAACCTTGGAGATGACGGCGAACCCGACGAACCCGGCCAGGACCAGGATCGCGAGATTCGCCAGAAGCCCGGTGTACATCAGGCGGAGGCCTCCTCACGGGTGACACACGCCGCGGCGAGCACCTCGTCGTCGAAATCGGGGGTGATGGCGCCGTTCTCACCGAGCATCAGCTCGATCAGGGCCAGCAGGTTTTTCGAGTACAGCTCACTCGAATGCTCCGGCATCGTGGCCGGCAGGTTGAGCGGCGAGGCGATGGTGACGTCATGCTTGACGACAGTCTGCCCCGGCTCGGTCAGCTCGCAGTTGCCACCGGTCTCACCGGCGAGGTCGATGACGACGCTGCCGGCCTTCATGCCCTCGACGGCACCGGCGGTCACCAGGCGCGGTGCGGGACGGCCCGGCACCAGCGCGGTGGTGATGACGACGTCGAAGCCCTTGATGGCGTCTTCGAGCGCCTGCTGCTGCTGGGCGCGCTCCTCGTCGGTGAGCTCACGGGCGTACCCGCCCTCACCGGCGGCCTCGATACCGAGGTCGAGCCACTGCGCACCCACCGAACGGACCTGCTCGGCCACCTCGGGACGCACGTCGTAGCCGGTGGTGCGGGCGCCGAGACGCTTGGCGGTGGCCAGCGCCTGCAGACCCGCCACACCCACGCCGAGGACCAGCACGGTGGCCGGTTTGACGGTGCCCGCGGCGGTGGTGAGCATCGGGAAGAACCGGGTGGACTCCTCGGCCGCGAGGATGACGGACTTGTAGCCCGACACGTTGCCCTGCGAGCTGAGCGCGTCCATCACCTGTGCGCGCGAGATACGCGGGATCGCCTCCACGGCGTACGCCTCGACGCCGGCGGCCTTGAGCGCGCCGATCTTGTTGTCCGCGTTGCGCGGGGCCAAGAAGCCGATCAGCTTCTGGCCGCTGCGCAGCTTGGCGATCTCGTCGTCGGACGGCGGGGCGACCCGCAGCACGACGTCGGCCGAATACGGGTCACCGATGGTGGCACCCGCATCGACATACTGACTGTCCGGAATCAACGCATCGATTCCGGCTCCGGACTCGACGATGACGTCGACTCCCTTGCCCACGAGCGAAGCGACCACCTTGGGGACCAGCGCCACGCGGCGCTCCCCGTCGGCCGTTTCGCGCACGACACCCACACTCATATTTCTTTCACCTTGTCTGGATTCACATTCGTCGTCTGATTCACCATCGCCGCTGGTTCACATCCCGGCGATCGCATCGACAACCGATGCGTGGAACGACGGAAAGGGGTGGTGTCGTCCCGGTCACAAAACTAGGCAAGAACATAGCATGGGCTAAGTGCCGCAAGACAATGCGGTAAGCTAGCTCACTTTCCCTTGACTAAGGGACATTTGGCACTGTTCAGCGCACGACGTAGCTGCGTGAATGCAGTCCGGTGGCACCGTCCGGCACCGGGTCGGCCTCCTTCTCCGTCTGCACCTCGCCGTCCTTGCCCACCGCCCGGCATTCGACACGGTGCCGGCCGGGGGTCGCGGGCCAGGTGAACCGCCACAATCGCCAGGTGTCGTCGCTGTAGTCGGCGGCGAGCCGCGCCTGCTGCCACGGACCGTCGTCGATGCGCACCTGCACCGCGGCGATCCCCGTGTGCTGCATCCAGGCCGTCCCGGCCAGCACGATGTCACCGGCGTCCTGCTCGGTCTTGGTGGGCCTGTCGATGCGGGAGGCGAGCTTGATCGGGCCTTTCGCCGACCAGCCACGATCGGTCCAGTACGCGGTGGCCTTGTCGAAGGTGGTCAGTTCCCAGTCGACGACCCATTTGGTGGCCGAGACGTAGCCGTACAGGCCGGGGATCACCTGCCGCACCGGATACCCGTGTTCCAGCGGCAGCGGGCCGCCGTTCATCCCGACGGCCAGCAGCGCGTCGCGGCCGTCGGCGATGGCGGCGACCGGGGTGCCCGCGGTCCAGCCGTCGGCGCTGGTCGACAGCAGCATGTCGGCGCCCGGCCGCACCCCGGCGCGGTTGAGCAATTCGCGCATCGGGACGCCGAGCCAGCGGGCGTTGCTGATCAGGTCACCGCCGACGCCGTTGGAGACGCAGGTCAGGGTGACCAGGCGTTCGGTCATCGGGATCGCCAGCAGCTCGTCCCAGCCGATCGTGAACTCGTGCTCGACCAGGCCGTGCACCCGCAACCGCCAGGTGTCGGTGGACAGCGTCGGCACCACGAGCGCGGTGTCGATCCGGTAGAAGTCGGCGTTGTCGGTGATGAAATGGTTTGCGCCGCTGAGATTTCCCAGGTCGGCGGCGGCGGGGACCGGGCGTGCGGGGTCGGCGGGCGTGGGGAGCAGCAGCCGGGCACGTTCGGCGACGGCGTGCGCGGTATCGGCGAGCAGGGTGCGCGCCAGCGCCGCTGCGGCGGCCGCTGTCACCGCAACCGCACCGGCCGTCAGCACGAATCTCCTGGTCAGCGGGGTGCCGCCGGCCACGTGCGGGGTGTCGGCCAGACCGACCAGGAGCCGCAGCACGAGCACCCCGACTACGCCGGCCACGATCGACGGCCAGGCGTACGACACCGACGCCGCGGGCCTGCCGAGCGCCGCGACCAGCCCGGCGATCGCGAACACCGCGATGACCACGGACCCGGCGGGCCTGCGCCTGCGTTCGAGCGGACCGACGAACGCGGCGAACAGTGCGATCACCACCCCCATCCCGATGAACAGGGCGTGCTTGTCCGAGGTGCCGAAGGTCTCGATCGCCCATTCCCGTACGCCCGACGGCATGTGGTCGACGAGTGTCGATCCGACCGCGACGTACGGTGACGACCCGCTGCCGGTGGCCGCTGCGACGAGTTCACCCGCGGCCAGTGCGGCGCCGACCGCGAGCAGCCCGGAGACGGTGTCGAGTCCGTCGCGAGAGGTGCCCATTCATCCTTCATACGCCTGGTCGGGCGGGGCCCGGGAGACTCTTACAGTCCCGTAATCAGTGAACCGGACACCTGTCCAGAATTGGTTCTAGAACAAGTTCTAGTTTCGGGTTACGCTCTACGTCATGGCAGGTAGCACAGAGATTCCCCAGACCGTCGCCCTCGCCGACGTTCCGCAGTTCTCCGATGAGGTCGACGTCCTGGTCGTCGGCCTGGGCATGGCCGGCGGCTGCGCCGCGGTCGAGGCGGCGAGCCACGACGCCCACGTCCTCGTCCTCGAGCGCGCGGCCGTCGCCGGTGGCACCACCTCGCTCGCGGGCGGCCACTTCTACCTCGGCGGCGGCACCGCCGTACAGGAGGCCACCGGGCACGCCGACTCGGCCGAGGAGATGGAGAAGTACCTCAACGCCGTGTCGGCCGACCCCGATCCCGAAAAAATCCACGTCTACTGCCGGGACAGCGTCGAGCACTTCAACTGGCTCGAAGGACTGGGGTTCAGCTTCGAACGCAGCTACTACCCCAAGAAGGCCGTCATCCAGCCGCAGACGCAGGGCCTGATGTACACCGGCAACGAGAAGGTGTGGCCGTTCCGCGATCAGGCGGTGCCCGCACCGCGTGGCCACAAGGTGCCGGTGCCCGGCGACACCGGCGGCGCGTCGTTGGTGATCGAACTGCTGGTCAAGAAGCTGGCCGAGCTGGCCGTCGAGGTGCGGTACGAGACCGGCGCCCGGCAGCTCGTCGTCGATACCGACGGCCGCGTCGTCGGCGTGGCCTGGAAGTCGCCCGACGCCTCGGGGTTCATCCGCGCCAAGTCGGTGATCGTCACCGCGGGCGGCTTCGTCTCCAACTCGGAGATGGTGGCCGAGAACGTGCCTCTGATGGCGCAGAAGCCGTACCCGCTCGGCACCACCTACGACGACGGCCTCGGCCTGCGGATGGGCCGCTCGGTGGGCGCCCAGTTGCGCGGCATGGATCAGGCGTTCGTCACCGCACCCATCTACCCGCCGGCCAGCATGGTGATGGGCATCATCGTGAACAAGAACGGCGAGCGGTTCGTCACCGAGGATTCCTACCATTCCCGGACGTCGGGATTCGTGATGGATCAACCGGATTCGGCGGCTTTCCTGGTTATCGACGAAACCCATATGAGCCAGGAAAAGAACTACCTCGTGCCATTGATCGACGGCTGGGAATCAGTCGAAGAAATGGAAGAAGGACTCGGCATTCCGGCCGGAAAGCTCCGCGTCACCATCGACCGGTACAACGAATACGCCGCCAAGGGCGAGGATCCCGATTTCCACAAGGCACCCGAGTACCTGGCACCGCTGACCCAAGGACCTTGGGCCGCATACAATCTGAGCCTCGGCAAAGCGATGTACGCCGGCTTCACCATGGGCGGCATGGTCACCACCGTGGACGGTCAGGTGCGGCGCGAGGACGGTTCGGTCATCGAGGGGCTGTACGCGGCGGGGGCCTGCGCCTCCAATATCGCCGAGAACGGCAAGAATTACGCCAGCGGCACCCAGCTCGGTGAAGGGTCGTTCTTCGGACGCCGGGCCGGACGGCACGCGGCAGCGGCCGCCGCGGGCTGAGGGCTCCACAGACCCTGAAAACAACCGCCGTCCGGTACCCCGGTCAGGGTTCCGGGCGGCGGTTCGCTGTTTCTACCGACTACTGTCCGCGCAGTGCGGCGGCCAGCTTCGCCAGCGCCGAGGCCACCTCGTCGAGGGCGTCGCTGACGGCCTCGACGTTGGAGATCTCGCCGGCCCGGACCACGGTCTGCGCATCCGAGACCACCCGGGCGATCGCCGTCGCGGGCAGTTCGGGCAGCGGGGCCGGGGCCTTCGACTGGACCGGAACCGGCGGCTGGGCAGCGGGTGACGGGACCGGGAGCGGCGGCTGGGCCGGAACAGGCGCCGAGGCCTGGACCGCTTTCGCAGGGGCGTCCGGCGCCTGAGTCTTCGGCTCGGGACTCTGCGGCGCCGGTGTGCGGGGCGCCTGATCGTCGGTCTCGGGTGCCCGTCGACGGCCGCCACGACGGGTGATGCTGCCGCTGAGCTGCACGCCCGAATCGGTGGAACCATCGGCAGCCGAACCGGGGCGCACCGGATCTGATTGTGGTGCAACGGAACCCGATACCACGTGCGTGGGCGTCTCCGGCTTCGCGCCGGGTGCGGCGTTGTGCGCTGCGGGCCGGGCGTGCTGCCCGGTGACGAACTGCTGCCCCTGCCGTGGCTGCGGCGGCGTGGCCGGCTGTTGCGCGGCGGGCGATTGGGCAGGCTGCTGCGCGGCGGGCGGTTGCTGGGGCGGCGCGGGACGCGGCGGCTGCACGGGGTGCGCACCGGTCGGTTGCGGCCGTGGAAAGGCACCGGACGGGGGTGCCTGCCGGTTCGGCGGCGGCGCCTGACGTGGCATCGCACCGGTGCCGTGCGGAGCCGGACCGGCCATCCGGGGCATCGCCCCGGTCTGCGGCGGCCGGGGTCCGGGCTGCTGGGGCCCCTTCTGCTGGGGTCCCTGCTGCTGGGGCTGGTGTTGCTGCGGCGGCGGGGGCCTGCGGTCGACGCGGGACTCGGGCAACTGATGGCGCCGTCGTTCGAGTCCGTCCATCGACGCGCCTTCGACGACCGGCGGCTCCATGTTCGTCGAGCGGCGGCCACCGCGATAGCCCTCGCCCGGCCGCGGCCCGGACGGGCCGCCCGATCCGCCACCGGCCGGCCCGGCACCGCCAGGGGCGTTGCCGGCAGGACCGTTACCGCCCGGCCCGTGACCGATAGGTCCGGTACCGACCGATCCGCCCCCGCCCGGCCCCGCGCCCGCCTGGCCGTTACCCGAGGCGGCGGCGATGGCCGTCGGTGCGTGTCCGTTGCCCGTGGCATAGAAGTGCGGTCCGCCGTGCGCCTCGAAGAACAGGCAGTGCGCCCCCGAGGGCGACCGCACACTGCACGGATTACGTTCGATCAGCGACTGCGCCTGGGTGTCGAAGTCGTTCCATTCGAGCCAGAGCCTGCGGTCCGAACGCGGATGGTCGCTGGCGTCGGTGGCGTGGTTACCGGTGTGCCCGACGGCCAGCCGGCAATGCACGAGCCATTGCAGGTCGTTGGTCAGTCCGAGTCGCGCACGCTCTTCGGGGGTGCACACGACCGTCGACCAGCACCCGGCACCATTCATGAAGAGCTCCCATCACCACGCCTGACCCGAACCTCCGGTCCCGGTTCCCCCGTCCGTTCGCCGGGGCCACCGTCGCGGGCCCCCGCGTCTCCGGATCCCACACTTCCGGACCAACGGCCAGTGTATGGACACTCCTGTGTAGTCGCCACCACTCGCCCCCCAACAAGTCAGACCGAACACTGTGTACTTCGGACAGACGACACCCTAGCGCGACCGGCGCCGACAAAGAATCCGGCGGGCGCAGAAGGAGCCGAAGGGGTGACGCCCGGCCGTCAGCGCAGCGCCGGCTGCCCTCCCGCGGCCGTGAGGGACCGTTCCGGTGCGTCCCGGACCAGTTCGTCGCCGTCGAGCCGGAACACGTGCGAGACCGCGTCGCGCGAAGAGTCCGGATAGTCGAGGCGTACGTGCGATCCGCGGCTCTCGGTGCGTGCCGCCGCGGCCGCGACCACCGCCCGGGCGGCCAGCGTCAGGCCCGCGTCCTCCACCTCACGTGCGGTGCCCGGTCCGCCCGGCGCGGCCGGCGCGGCGTCGAGGATCCCGGCGGCGGCCGTCAGACCCGCGGCGTCGCGGCCGAGTGCGGCGTACCTGCTCATGGTGTCCTGCAGGATGGTGCGATCGAGCACCCGCGGCGCCGTCCCCGCCACGGCGCCGGCGGAGTCCGGCAGCGCCACGTCGCGGCGCGCCACCGCCAGCGCCGCCGACCTGCGGCCCACCACGAGACCCTCGAGCAGGCTGTTGGAGGCGAGGCGGTTACCGCCGTGCAGTCCGGTGCGGGCCGCCTCGCCCGCCACGAGCAGCCCGGGCACGCAGGTGGCCCCCGAGGTGTCGGTGACGACGCCGCCGCACAGGTAATGGGCGCCCGGCACCACCGGGATACGGCCCGACGACAGGTCGACGCCGGAGGCCACCAGGCCCGCGGTGACCGTCGGGAACCGCGACTCGAAGCCCCCGTCGGCGCCGCGCACCCCGGTGACGTCGAGGTAGACGCACGGATGCCCGGTCCGCAAGATCGCCGCCTGCACCGCGTTGGCGACGACGTCGCGGGGTGCGAGGTCACCGAGCGGATGCACACCCTCGGTGACCGACCGTCCGTCGACGTCGATGAGCCTGCCGCCCTCACCCCGGACCGCCTCGCTGATCAGCGTGCGCCTGCCGCGGGCAGCACCGCCCGCCCCGGCACCGTCGATGTACAGCATTGTCGGATGGAACTGGATGAACTCCAGATCGGCCACCTGCGCCCCGGCGCGCAACGCCAGCCCGATGCCGTCGGCGGTGGCCCCGGCCGGGTTGGTGGTGGCCGCGTACAGGTGCCCGGCACCGCCGGTGGCCAGCAGGATCGTCGGCGCGTACACGGCGTGTTCGGCGCCCTCGCGCAGGTAGCGCACACCCACCGCCCGGCCGTCGGCGAGCAGGACATCGGTGGCGACCGCGTCGTCGCGCACGTCGATCAGCCCACCGGGGCCGAGTTCGGTGGCGCGGGCCCCGAGCGCGCGCTGGATGGCCGCGCCGGTCGCGTCGCCGCCGGCATGGATGATGCGGCGCACCGAGTGCCCGCCCTCCCGGGTCCGCGAGAGCAGTCCCTCGGCCGTGCGGTCGAACTCCGCACCCCACTCCATCAGGCCCCAGACGGCGTCGTAGCCGTCGGCGAGGATCGGCCGGGCCGCGGCCGGATCGGTCAGTCCGGCGCCCGCGGCCAGAGTGTCGGTCAGGTGCAGGTCCACCGAGTCGGCCGGGTCACCGGGATCGAGCGGGTCGTCGACGGTGACGACGGCGACGCCACCCTGCGCGTAGAAGGTCGACGTCGACTGCTCGGCCCGGTCGGCCCGCCAGCGTGGTCCCTTGTTGAGGATGACGACGCTGCAGCCCGCCTCGGCTGCCCGGACAGCGGCGGTCAGGCCCGCGATCCCGGCCCCGACGACCACGAAATCAGCACGATCGGCGGCGCTCATCGGGCCTCCTCAGGTTCTCGGCTCAGGTTTTCGACTTACAGTCGAAAACTGTACTCCGCCCGGGGCCGCGCGAACAGTGCCTCAGCCGAGGAATCGCCGCACCATCTCGGGCCAGGCGGCCAGTTCATCCGGGGTGGACGCCACCCGCAGCCGCGCGTCGGGCAGGCACGCGGCCAGCGCCTCGCCGCTGCTCACCGGATGGCCCGGGTCGCCCGACCAGGCCAGGACCAGCACCGGAACACCGATCCGGGCCAGTTCCACCGCGCCGGGCGCGTCCGAGGCAGCCGCCCCGCGCAGCACCGACGGCAGCAGCGCGTCGTCGACCTCGATGGGCATTGCCGCGCGCGCCGCCCCGGCGAGGGCGGGCGTCGGGACATCACCGGCGAGCGCCTCCAGCGCAGCTTTCCCCGATCGTTCGGCGAGATCGGCCGCGGCCAGCCTGCCACGGGACTGCTCGGCCCGGGTCTCCCACATCGTCGGCGGCGTCACCAGCACCAGCCGCCCGAACCGGCCGGGATCTGCGAGGGCCGCGTACATCAGCGTCGCCGCACCCATCGACGCGCCCACCCCGTCGACCCGCTCACCGGGCGCGACCGCGTCGAGCAGCCCAAGGAGATCGGCGGCGAGCTCCGGCCAGGTGTACCCGGCCGGGTCCGGAGCACCCGACGACAGGCCGTGCCCGCGGGCGTCGTACCTGATCAGCCGGTGGGCGGACGTCAGCGGCGTCCAGTCGAACAGGCCGGCATCCTCCTGCGCGTACGACCGCGACGTGAGGCCGTGCGCCCAGATCACCGGCGGCCCCGATCCGGCCGCGGTCCACGCCAGCCGCGCACCCCGGACCCGGGAATGGACAAATCGCGCGTCGTACGACAACAAGTTCGCCTCCCCCACATGGAGCAAAACACTACGAAAGCTGCACAATTTAGCACTTCTTGGACATTGGTGACGGACCTCAGGGTGGGTTCAGTGCGGCGGCGCGGTCCCAGGGAGGACATTGCGCGAACAAGGCCACGGTGCGTCATATCTCATATGTGCGCAGATGCGCACATATGAGATACTAGAATGCATGGCACCACTGCTGCACAATCGCGTCTTCCGCCGGCTCTACGCCGCACAGTTGGCGTCGTTGCTCGGCTCCGGTCTGCTCACGGTGGCCCTCGCCCTGCTCGCGGCGCGGCTGGCCGGCGACGACCCGGGTGTCGTCCTCGGTGCGGCACTGACCATCAAGATGCTCGCGTACGTGGGCATGGCGCCGGTCATGCGCGCCGCCTGCGAACGCCTCCCGCGGGCGACGGTCCTCGTCGGCGCCGACGCCGTGCGGCTGGCGATGGTGGCGGCACTGCCCCTGGTCACGCAGGTGTGGCAGGTGTATGTCCTGGTGTTCGCGCTGCAGACCGCGGCGGCCACGTTCACGCCCACGTTCACCGCGGCGATTCCCGCGATCGTCGGGCGTCGCGAGGAGTACACGCGGGCGGTGGCGGCCTCCCGGGTCGCCTACGATCTCGAGGCGCTCGTCTCCCCGATGCTGGCGGCAGCCCTCCTGTTCGCGGTGCCGACATCAGGTCTGTTCCTCATCGCCGCAACGGGTTTCGCGGCGTCGGCGGCTCTCGTCGGATCGGTCCGGGCCGCACTGCGCGCCTCGGTACCGCCGGCCGCCCCCACTCTTCCACTCCACCGACGCGCCACCGCAGGACTACGGATCATGGTGTCGCACAGAGTGTTCCGTGGCCTTATCGCCGCCAACCTGTGCTGTGCGGCAGCCACCGCACCCGTCATGGTGTATTCGGTGGTCTACGTGCACACCGGGCTCGGCATGGGCGCCACCGCGCTCGCCGTCCTGCTGGCCGCCGGCGGCATCGGATCACTGTGCACCGCACTGCTGCTGCCGACGATCAGCCGCATCGCGCAACCTCGGGCGATCGCGACGGCCGGTGCGCTGACCGGCTGCGCGGCACTCCTGCTGACCGTGGTCGCACAGCTGGCGGGCCTCACCTATCCGGCGCTCCTCGCCCTCTGGTTCGTCACCGGGATCGCGACCTCACTGATGAACACGTCCGCCCCACGCCTCATCGCCGACCACACCGCACCCGGAACCGCCGACGACGTGTTCACCGCACAGTTCTCCGCCTCCCACGCGGCCTACCTCATCGCCTATCCGATCGCCGGCGCCACCGCCACCCAGGGCGCGGCCGGTCCCGCAATCCTGCTGGGCGTCGCGCTCATCGGGCTGACGGGCGCCGCACTCGCCTGGCGTCCCGCCGCCGGCATCCGATCGGCGACCCGGCGCCTGCCCACACGGGCTAGGGTGGCTACACCGACCTGACCGGCCGAACGAGACCGGGCGGATCAAGACAGGCGGATCAAATCAGGGGGCGCGCATGACAGGCACGGGCGGCAGAGCCGACCGCACCGCCCACACACCGGCGGTCCCCGAGACGGCACCCAGCCTGCATCACAGCGTCGACCCCGACGCCGCACATCTGCAGGCCGCCACCGAGGTGTTCGCCATGCTCGCCGACCCCACCCGGCTCGGCCTGCTCTGGCACCTCACCAACGGCGAATCCGACGTCTCGGCGCTCACCGACGCCGTCGGCGCCTCCCGGACCGCGGTGAGCCAGCACCTGGCCAAACTCCGCTTCACGGGCCTCGTTGACACCCGCCGCGAGGGCCGCCGCGTGGTGTACCGGATCCGCGACGGACACGTCGCCCGGCTGGTCCTCGAAGGGCTCAACCACGCCGATCACCGGATCACCGGAGAGCCCACCCACGACTGATCATCCCGGCCGCCATACTCCCGAACCCCGGGCTCCATACGCTGAAGTAGGGCGTGTCCGGGCGTAAAAACCCCACGGTCATGAGACCGTACGTACTGTCCGGACCACGGCGCGGGTTAGGGTATCACCGTCATGTGCAACCACAGGAGTCACGAATGAGACGTATCTGGCCGGCACTGCTGGCGCTGTTCGGCTTCGCCTTCATCACCGCGGCGATCCTCATCCCCACCGTGCTGGTGTCTCAGCTCCGTGTGGTGCCGCTGGATCTGGACATCACCTCCGATGCCACCACGGTGTCCGCCGACGGCGACGCCGGCGACCGCTTCCCCGCCGTCGTCCTCGACCGCTGCTCGCTCACCGAGAAGAAGGTCCGGCAGCTCGACGCCCACCTGACCCAGCAGCGCCGCTCGGTCATCATCGACCCGTCCAGCAAGACCCGCGCCACCGTGCAGTCGGCGCAGACGGTCCGGATCGACCGGGTCCGCGACGCCGACGGCAAGGAGACCGACCTGTCTTTCGCGGCCGCCGGTGAGCAGCGCACCTGCAAGGACGGCCTGCTCAGCGCCACCATCGACCGCATCTCGGTCAACCGCAAGACCTCCGTCCCCGACGGCAAGGTCCACTCCATCCAGTTCGAGGCACTGCCCGAGGGCGGCAACCTCGAGGACGTGTCGGTGGACGTCCCCCGTCAGGGCTTCCAGTACAAATTCGGTTTCGACGTCAAGAAGCGCCCCTACCTGTACTTCGACACCAACACCCGCACCGACAACCCGGCCAACTTCGTCGGCGAGACCACCCTCAAGGGCGTCAAGGTGTACGAGTTCGTCAGCGAGGTCCCCGAGACCGACCTGTCCGAACTCCCCAACCCGCAGGGCGAGGCCTCCCTCGGCACGCTGCTGACCCAGCCGGCGAGCTGGTGGGGCATCACCGGCAAGGGCATCAAGCCGGGCGACCCGGTCACCATGCACCGCTACGCCAAGGCCACCCGGCACGTGTTCGTCGAACCCGTCACCGGCACCATCCTCGACGGCAAGGAAGATCAGGAGCAGTACTACCGCTCCCCCGATCAGAGCGAGGCGATGCCCACCGCGATCCGCGAGTACAAGCTGCACGCACTCAAGGGCACCTTCAAATGGGCCGACAGCACCGTCGCACGCCAGGCCGACAAAGCCGACCACTACAAGGGTCTGCTGAACATGGCCAAGTTCTGGCTGCCGCTCATCCTCGGCATCCTCGGCGCCCTGCTGATCCTGGCCTGGCTGCTGCTGTTCCTGCGTGACCGCCGCAAGCCCGCCGGCGACGGCCCGTCCGACAGCGCCTTCGACTACGAGGCCCCCTCCGCCACCGCGGCAGGCACCACGACCGCCTGGTCGGCCCCGCAGGCCACCGAGGCCGAGTACCCGGCCGACGAGGGCGCCACGGCGATCCTGCCCCGCGACGACGAGCCCACCACGCCCGGCATCGGCCCCTGGGACCGCCCCACCGAGCAGATCCCCAACCTCAACCAGGGCGACGAGCCCGACGACCCCCTCCGCAAGAGGTAGTCACCTGAACCCACTGTGCCCCGCAGCCCCGGCTGCGGGGCACAGTGCTGTTTGCGCCCACTCGCAGGCTCGCGGATCGCGGGTCCTGCGGGCCAGGAGCCGTGTTCTTCCCTCGTCGTTCACGCGGACTCGCAAGCTCGCCCGGCTCACTCCTCACTCCAGAACACGACGGCCCTCCGGACCGTGCTATCTGCGCCCGCGACCATACATCTTGATCCCCGAGGCCGAAGCGACGAAGGAGCGAGGGTCACGAGGGGTCCGGCGACCTTTCCCCACCTGACGCCACCACCCCGAACCGATCGGCCACCGCAGCCTCCACCCCGACAACAACCCCCACAAACGACCACCGGCCGGTGACCAAGAAGGTCACCGGCCGGTGGCGGGATCTGAGCGGGATCAGCGCAGCGCGGGCTTGAAGGTGGTGTACCAGGACTCCTTGAACCGGTCCTGCCAGTAGTCCCACCAGTGTCCGCCGTCGGGCGAGATGTGGGTCTTGAGCTTCACACCGGGCACCGCGGCGAGGCGGGCGATGTAGAGCCGGCTGCTGGTGGAGGCGGCGACCTCCAGCGGAACCATCTGCGCGAACTTGACCGCGTCGAAGTTGGCGCTGCCGGGCACGAGGGCCGCGTTGCGGTTGCCGACGCCGCTGCCCGAGGACACGTACACGTAGTGGCCGGCCAGGTTGTTGGCGGTCAGGAACGGGTCGTTGGCGGTCCAGGTGCCGAACGGTGCGATACCCCACATGTTGGTCGGGTCACCACCCATCTCCATCACCGACACCTGGATGCCCTGGTTGAAGCCGGGCATGGTGACGGTCGGGTAGCCGCTGTAGGAGGCGACGGCCTTGTAGAAGCTGGGATGCCGCGAGGCCAGGTTGAGCGCGGCGGTACCGGACATCGACAGACCGGCGACGGCGTTGCGGCGGTTGTCGCTGTTGTACTTGCGCTTCATGTAGCCGGGCAGTTCACGGGTGAGGAAGGTTTCCCACTTGTTCTTGCCGAGCTTGGGATCGGTGCGCTGCCAGTCGGTGTAGAACGACCCGCCGCCGCCGAACGGGATCGCGACGTTGACGCCCTTGCCGACCATGAAGCTGTCGACGTTGGTGTTGATCAGCCAGCCGCTGTTGTTGGCGGGGGCGCGCAGACCGTCGAGCAGGTACAGCGTGGGCTTGGCCGCCCCGCCGCCACCGCTGATGATGCGGACGGGCACGTTGCGTCCCATCGCTGCCGAATAGACGTATTCGGTGGTCCCGGCGGCTGCCGCGTCGGGTGCGGTGGCGACAACCGCGCCGCTGGTAAGTGCGACCGCGGCGACGACGCCGGCCACAAGGCGTTTACGAACGCGCTTGAACATGGACTTCAATTCCTAACGATCTTGGCCGGGAGCGGCCTCGCTCGACGAGGGTGTGGTTCTACCGGCAGGCCTCGCGGAAGGAGGTCGGCCGGTCCATCGCATGACACTGTAACGGCTCAATAACAGCCCGGCAAAGGGACCAGCCCCGGCAAAGTCATTATTTTCCGCAGTACATTGCCGGTTTTCGGTACTTTCCGGGCCGCACGCCCCCGTACCCGGCGGTGTGTCCGTGACCACAACCTGCGGGTAGTGTCACCGATGGATTTCTCGCCGTGCGCCTCGATGAAGGAGTTCCTTGTGACGCAGCAGCAGGCTGACGCCGTCGTCGTCGGAGCGGGTCTTGCGGGTTTGGTCGCCACCTACGAGCTCACGCGGGCCGGGCGCAGGGTGATCGTCGTCGACCAGGAGAACCGGAACAATCTCGGCGGGCAGGCGTTCTGGTCGCTCGGCGGCCTGTTCCTGGTCGACAGCCCCGAGCAGCGCCGCCTGGGCATCCACGATTCGGCTGAGCTGGCGTTGCAGGACTGGATGGGTTCGGCCGGGTTCGACCGCGAGGTGCAGGACTACTGGCCCCGGCAGTGGGCGCGCGCCTACGTCGAGTTCGCGGCCGGCGACAAACGGCAGTACCTGCACGATCTGGGCCTGCGCTTCGTGCCGATCGTCGGCTGGGCCGAACGCGGCGGCGGCTTCGCCGACGGCCACGGCAATTCGGTGCCCCGCTTCCATCTCACCTGGGGCACCGGCCCCGAGGTGGTGCGCATCTTCCTCGAACCGGTGCTGGAGGCCGAGAAACGCGGCCTGGTGCAGTTCCGGTTCCGGCACCGCGTCGACGAACTGATCGTCTCCGGCGAGGCGGCGGTCGGTGTCCGCGGCGCCACCCTCGCGTCGTGCGACGAGCTCGAACGCGGAAAGGCGTCGAACCGCGACGTCGTCGGCGACTTCGAGGTGCGGGCCGGTGCGGTCATCGTCACCACCGGCGGCATCGGTCACAACCACGAGCTGATCCGCGAGAACTGGCCCACCGAACGGCTCGGCAAGGCACCCGAGCACATGATCTCGGGGGTTCCCGCCCACGTCGACGGACGCATGCTCGGCATCGCCGAGGAGGCCGGGGCGAGCCTGGTGAACCGCGACCGCATGTGGCACTACACCGAGGGCATCCACAACTGGGATCCGATCTGGCCCGATCACGCGATCCGCATCATCCCCGGACCGTCGTCGTTGTGGCTCGACGCCGAGGGCAATCGGCTCGCCGCCCCCAATTTCCCCGGTTTCGACACCAACGCGACGATGCGCGAGATCCTCAAGACCGGTCACGACTATTCGTGGTTCGTCCTCACCCAGACGATCATCGAGAAGGAGTTCATGCTGTCAGGGTCCGAGCAGAACCCCGATGTCACCGGCAAGGACGTCAAGGTCCTGGCGCGCAGCCGCGTCGCCAAGGGCGCCCCCGGGCCGGTCGACGCGTTCACCAGACACGGCGTCGACTTCGTGGTTGCCGACGATCTGCCGACGCTGGTCGCCGGGATGAACAAGATCTCCCGCGGCCCGGCCCTGGATCTGGCCCATATCGAACGGGTCATCTCCACCCGCGACGCCCAGATCGACAACAAGTTCACCAAGGACGCGCAGATCATGGCGATGACCAACGCGCGTCAATTCGTCGGCGACAAGGTGGTGCGGGTGGCCAAGCCGCACAAGATCCTCGACCCGGCGCACGGCCCGCTGATCGCGGTGCGCCTGAACATTCTGACCCGCAAGACTCTCGGCGGCCTGGAGACCAACCTCGACTCGGCCGTGATGCGCCCGGACGGAACGCAGTTCGATGGTCTGTACGCGGCGGGCGAGGTCGCCGGTTTCGGCGGCGGCGGTGTCCACGGCTACAACGCGCTGGAGGGCACCTTCCTGGGCGGCTGTATCTTCTCGGGCCGCGCCGCGGGCCGGGCCGTCGCAAGTATTTAATGGTCGGCCTCGTACTCAAAGGTCGAGTAGGCTAGGCGCGCCTTCATGGCGGTACCGTCCACACGGCACTAACGTGAATTCACGTGGCCACACCGCAGACGATCCTGACGCGCAAGACCAAGGTCGCGATCTTCCTCGTCGCGACCATCAATGACGGTGCCGAACAGACCGTCCACGATTTCCTGCCCGACCTGACCGGCCTGACCAGCGCCGTGTCGTCGCGGGCTCCCGAGGCGGCGCTGGCGGCGATCATCGGGATCGGCTCTGACGCCTGGGATCGCCTGTTCGACGGTCCGCGGCCGGAGGCGCTGCGCCCGTTCATCCCGCTGACCGGCCCGGTACACAGCGCGCCGTCGACGCCGGGTGATCTGCTGTTCCACATCAAGGCCGATCAGATGGATCAGTGTTACGAGGTGGGCAGGCTGATCACCGGCGCGCTCGGTGACGCGATCACCGTCGTCGACGAGGTGCACGGTTTCCGCTACTTCGATCTGCGCGACCTGATCGGTTTCGTCGACGGGACCGAGAATCCGACCGGGCAGGACGCCATCGACACCATCGTCGCCACCGACGACGACGGTTGCGCGGGCGGCAGTTACGTCGCGATCCAGCGGTATGTGCACGATCTGAGCGCGTGGCGGGCGCTGAGCACCGCGGACCAGGAGGCGGCGATCGGGCGGACCAAGACCGACAACATCGAGATGTCCGACGAGGTCAAACCCACCAATTCCCATATCGCGCTGAACGTGATCACCGACGACGACGGCAACGAGCTCGACATCGTCCGCGACAACATGCCCTACGGCGATGTGTCGGGCACGGGTGAGTCGGGTACCTTCTTCATCGCCTACTCGGCGACACCCGACATCACAGAACACATGCTGCGCAACATGTTTCTGGGTGATCCGCCCGGAAACCACGACAGGCTACTGGATTTCACCACCGCCGTCTCGGGTGCCCAGTTCTTCGCTCCCACAGTCGAATTCCTCGATGCCCCACCCCCACTGCCCGCCGCCGATAACCCCGCCGAGCCGGAACCGAAACCGGCGCATGGCTCGCTGGGCATCGGCTCCCTGCACTGAGTTCCCCGCACAACCTCCCACCCGACCGGATCACGCCAACAAAGGAGCAGCAATGAACAATCTGCATCGCGAACTCGCCCCCATCTCCGAAAGTGCGTGGAAGGAGATCGAGGACGAGGCCACCCGGTCGTTCAAACGCAACAGCGCGGGCCGGCGGCTGGTCGACGTCAACGGCCCGCTCGGCCTCGACACCGCGTCGGTGACCCTGGGCAGCCGCGCCAAGATCGACTCCCCCGCCGACGGCATCGCCGCCTTCCTGCGGCAGACGCAGCCGCTCGTCGAACTGAAGGTGCCGTTCGCGGTGACGCGCGAGGCCATCGACAACGTGGACCGCGGCGCCAAGGATTCGGACTGGGATCCGGTGCGTGACGCTGCCGCGCAGCTCGCGCTCGCCGAGGACCGGGCGATCTTCGAGGGCTATGCGGCGGCCGGCATCACCGGCATCCGCTCGCAGGCCGCCTCGCACGCCACGGCGCTGCCCGCCGACGTCCGCGACTATCCGGAGGCCATCAGCCAGGCGCTGACCGGGCTGCGCCTGGAATCGGTCGACGGACCGTACTCGCTGGCACTGTCGGCCGACCTGTACTCGCAGGTCGCCGAGACCTCCAACCACGGCTACCCGATCCGCCAGCACATCCAGCGCATCCTCGACGGGGAGATCGTGTGGGCGCCGGCGATCACCGGCGCCTATTTGATCAGCACCCGCGGCGGCGACTTCGAGCTGACCATCGGCCAGGACGTGTCGATCGGCTACGACAGCCACACCGGCGACTCGGTGAACCTCTACTTCCAGGAGTCCTTCACCTTCCTCACGTATACACCTGAGGCCGTCATCCCACTCACCGTCGCGTAGCGGGGACGATCCCGGATCCGGCATTCCGGGCGCGAGATCCATACCGGCAGCTAATGTCGTGGCCCGATGTCGGCACCGGTTGCTAGCGTGGTCGGATGCCCCAGGTCTGTCGCCCATGCTGATCCGTCTCGTCCGGACCTATCTGCCCCCGTATCAGAGCAATCTCGTCGCCGTCGTGCTGTTCCAGCTCGTCGCGACGGGCGCGATGCTGTACCTGCCCACTCTCAACGCCGACATCATCGATCGCGGCGTGGCCGTCGGCGACACCGGTTACATCCTGCGCACCGGCGGCATCATGCTCGTGTTCACGTTCCTGCAGGTGGCCACCACGATCGCCGCGCAGTTCTTCGGGGCGCGCGGGGCGCTCGGCATCGGCCGCGACATCCGGCACGACCTGTTGCACACCGTCGACGGCTTCTCGGCGCGTGAGGTGGGCCGGTTCGGTGCTCCGTCGCTGATCACCCGCACCACCAACGACGTCCAGCAGGTGCAGATGCTGAGCGTGATGGCCGCGGCGATCCTGGTGTCGGCGCCCATCATGTGCGTCGGGGGCATCGTGATGGGTGTGCACGTGGCGTCGGGACTGGCGTGGGTGCTGGTGGTGGCCGTGCCCATTCTGGGCGGGGCGATGGCGGTGCTGATCAGCAAGATGGTGCCGGGTTTCCGGGCGATGCAGGACAAACTCGATGCCATCAACCGGGTGCTGCGTGAGCAGATCACCGGTATCCGGGTGGTGCGGGCGTTCGTCCGCGAGCGCTATGAGACCGACCGGTTCGCCGTCGCCAACGACGAACTGTCGGCGGCCACGCTACGCGTCGGCAAGATGATGGCGCTGATGTTCCCGGTGATCCTGCTGGTCTCCAACGTGACGATTGTCGCGATCATCTGGTTCGGCGGGCACCGCGTCGACGACGGCCACCTCGAGATCGGGGCGCTGACGGCGATGATGTCGTACGTCATGCAGATCATGATGTCGGTGATGATGGCCTCGTTCCTGGCGATGATGGCCCCGCGCGCGTCGGTCTGCGCCGAACGCATCCTGGAGGTGCTGGGCACCGAGTCGTCGGTGCACGCTCCCGACGCACCGATCGGTTTCTCCACGGACCCGGCGACGGCGGAGTTCTCCGGCGCCGAGTTCCGTTATCCGGGCGCCGATTCGCCTGTGCTGAGCGATATCTCGTTCCGCATCACCCCGGGCACCACCACCGCGATCGTCGGCTCCACCGGCGCCGGCAAAACCACCCTGCTCAACCTCATCCCGCGGCTCATCGACGTCACCGACGGTTCGGTGTCCGTCGGCGGCGCCGACGTGCGGCAACTCGACCCCGACAGGCTGCGGGAGGTGATCGGGCTGGTCCCGCAGCGGCCCTATCTGTTCTCCGGCACCGTCGCGAGCAATCTGCGCTACGGCAAGGCCGACGCGACCGAGGAGGAGATCTGGGAGGCGCTGCGCATCGCGCAGGCCGCCGATTTCGTCTCGGCGATGCCGCAGGGCATCGACACCCCGATCGCGCAGGGCGGCACCACCGTCTCGGGCGGTCAGCGTCAGCGCCTGGCGATCGCCCGCGCCCTGATCCGCCGACCGTCGATCTACCTGTTCGACGACTCGTTCTCCGCGCTCGACCTCACCACCGACGCCAAACTCCGTGCCGCACTGGCCCCGGTCACCCGCGACGCCGCGGTGGTCGTGGTGGCGCAACGCATTTCGACGATCACCTCGGCCGATCAGATCGTCGTCCTGGAGCACGGCCGGATCACCGGCATCGGCACGCACGACCAACTGCTCGCCGGCTGCCCCACCTATGCCGAGATCGCCGAATCGCAGCGCGCCGTGGAGGATGTGGCATGACCGGACCACGTAGACCCGGAATGATGCCGATGGGGGCGCCCGGCGACAAGGCGCGTTCGTTCGGTCCGTCGATCAGGCGGATCGTGCGGCTGCTGTCGGGGTATCGGGTGCTGATGCCCACCATCCTGCTGTCGCTGACGTGTTCGGTGATCCTGCTGGCGATCGCGCCGCGGGTGCTCGGGCACGCCACCGACCTGGTGTTCAACGGCGTCATCGGCAAGGTGTTGCCGGCCGGGCAGACCAAGGCCGAGGCCGTGGCCGGGCTGCGGGAGAGGGGGCAGGACACTTTCGCCGACATGGTGTCGTCGATGGATGTCACCCCCGGCCAGGGCATCGATTTCGGCGCGGTGGGCCGCATCCTGCTGATCGTGCTGGGCCTGTACCTGGTGTCGATGACGATGGCCTGGCTGGCATCGTATCTGCTCAATATCGTGGTGGTGGCCACCATCCGGCGGCTGCGCGCCGACGTCGAGGCCAAGATCCATCGGCTTCCGTTGCGCTACTACGATTCCCAGCCGCGCGGCGATCTGCTCAGCCGCGTCACCAACGACCTCGACAATCTGTCGCAGAGCATGCAGCAGACCATCTCCCAGCTCCTCAACTCGGTGCTGACGGTGATCGCGCTGCTGGTGATGATGATCATCATCTCGCCGCTGCTGGCGCTCATCGCGATCGTGACGGTACCACTGGCGATCGGTGCGACCACGATCATTGCCAAGAAGTCCAAACCGCATTTCATCGCGCAGTGGGGATCCACAGGCAAGCTGAACGCGCAGGTGGAGGAGGCGTTCACCGGCCACGAACTGGTCAAGGCGTTCGGCCGTCAGCACGAGGTCGAGCAGGTCTTCGACGAGCGCAACCAGAAACTGTACGAGTCGAGCTGGCGGGCCCAGTTCATCTCCGGCATCACCATGCCGGTGATCATGTTCCTGGGCAACCTCAACTACGTCGCGGTGGCCGTCGTCGGCGGTCTGCGGGTCGCGTCGGGCGCGCTGAGCCTCGGCGAGGTGCAGGCGTTCATCCAGTACTCACGCCAGTTCTCGCAACCGCTCACCCAGATCGGGTCGATGGTCAACCTGCTGCAGAGCGGTGTCGCCTCGGCCGAGCGGATTTTCGACATTCTCGACGCCACCGAGGAAACCCCCGACCCGGACAAGCCGGCTTCCCCGCTCGAGGACCACGGCCGCATCGAGTTCGATGACGTCTCGTTCCGGTACCTCGCCGACAAACCGCTGATCGAGGACCTGTCGCTGGTGGCACGGCCCGGGCAGATGGTGGCGATCGTCGGCCCCACCGGCGCCGGCAAGACCACCCTGGTCAACCTGATCATGCGGTTCTACGACGTCGATACCGGCACCATCAGCGTCGACGGCCTCGACTCACGCCTGATGACCCGTGCCGACCTGCGGGAACGCACCGGCATGGTGCTGCAGGATTCGTGGCTGTTCGGCGGCACCATCTACGACAACATCGCCTACGGCGACCCCACCGCCGAGCGCGAGGAGGTCATCGAGGCCGCCACCCTCAGTCACGTCGACGCCTTCGTGCGGCATCTGCCCGACGGCTACGACACGGTGCTCGACGACGAGGGCGGCGGTGTGAGTGCCGGTGAGCGCCAGCTCATCACGATCGCCCGCGCGTTCCTGGCCAAACCGACCATCCTGATCCTCGACGAGGCCACCAGTTCGGTCGACACCCGCACCGAGCTGCTCATCCAGAAGGCTATGGCCCGGCTGCGCACCGACCGCACCAGTTTCGTGATCGCCCACCGCCTCTCGACGATCCGCGACGCCGACATCATCATCGTGATGGAGGACGGCCACATCGTCGAGCAGGGTTCCCACGAGCAGCTCCTCGCCACCCACGGCGCCTATTACCGCCTCTACAACAGCCAGTTCGCCGGCGCCATCGAATCCGAATAGGGCTCGTTCCGATGGCCGGGTTCGGTCAGTCCCGGCCGCGTTCGAGGGCCTGGGCGATGGATCGTTCGATGCGTTCCCCGGCGGCGGACGGCACGTCGATGATGCCGCGCAGTTCGTCGCGCAGCTTCTTGTAGGCGGTCTGCCGTTCGGCCGGGGTGGCACCCCCGTCTTCGGCGGTCGCGACCAGTTTGCGTGCGCGGCTCAGCGACGCCTGTTCCGCTGCGGTGAACCCACTGTCGCGGCGGCGTCTGGCCTCCCGTTCGGCGGCCTCGAACGACACCACGTATTCGCGGACGGAGTCCCGGTAGCGTTCGACGTCGGCCGCGTCGTCGATGTCGTCGGCGTCGGCGGGCCGCAGCGTGTCGGCACGGACCCGTGCCCTGTGGAAGGCCTCGGTGAGCGGTTCGCTGAGGTCGATCAGCAACGGGTAGTCGATGAGGGTGGCCAGGTCCATCTCGTAGGCGAACCAGCGTTCGTTCACCTTGTCGTGGGTGGCCATCGTCTTGGCCACCTGCCGGGCGTTCGGCGTCACGGCCGGCTGCGCGGACTGCGCCTCGATGCGGGCCAGTTCGATCTTGTCGCGGCGTCGTCTCTCGTTGTAGGCCGCGACAGCTCTGCCCCAGCCGCCGACGATCGCGGCGAACGGGAACACCAGCCACCAGTAGCTGGACAGGAAGCTGAACAACGGGCCCACCCGTTCGACCTTACGTGCCGTCAGTAGTTCCGGCCGGTGCTCACCCTCGCGATCAGGTCGTCACCGGCGATGAAGCGCCGCATGTTCTCGGCCAGGAACGGCGCCATCTCCCTGGTCAGACCCGATGCCGGGTTGGCGATGTGCGGGGTGATGATGACGTTGGGCAGCGACCACAGCGGGTCGTCGGGCGACGGCGGTTCGGGGTCGGTCACATCCAGCGCGGCCCCGGCGATCACCCCCTCGCGCAGCGCGTTGTACAGCGCTTTCTGGTCGATGAGCGGCCCGCGGGCCACGTTCACGACCCACGCGTGCGACGGCAGCGCGGCCAGGGTGCGCTCGTTGATCAGGTGCCGTGTCTCAGGTGTCGACGGCGCGGCGAGCACCACGTGATCGGTCTGCCCCCACACCTCGTCGAGCCGGTTGGTGGGCAGGGTGAGCTTGGCGCCGTCGACGGGCCTGCCGGACCGGTTGACGGCAATGACCGACGCGCCGCCCGCGGTCAGCCGCGGGATGAGCGAGGCCCCGATACCGCCGGCGCCGACGATAGCGACGGTTGCCCCGCGCAGCGTGCGCACCCCGGTGTCGATGGGTTCCTTGTCCCAGTGCCGCAGCACGGAGGTGTTGATCTGCCGCAGCCCGGCCAGCAGCAACGCCAGCGCGTGTTCGGCGACGCCTTCGGCGTAGAACCCGGACGCGTTGGTCCACAGCCGCTGGTCGTCGATGACCCCGGCCGCCACGTACGCCTCGATGCCCGCGGTCTTGAGCGCCACCCACTCGACGGCGTCGGACAACTCGGGGAAGCCTTTCGGCCCGGCGCCGATCCACACCAGCACCCGCGCCTCGTCGAGCGGCACCACCCGCCCGCCGGCGCCCTCCACGGCCGCCACGAGCTGCGGATCGTGTTCGGGCTCGATCGCCACCGTCAGTTCACTCACGTCTACTCCTTCAGTGCCCAACCCCTCAGCGCCCAACCCCTCAGCGCCCCGCGATCTCCCGCGCGGCGCTGGTCGCCAGGTCGTCGGCGATCTCGTTGTAGTGATCGCCGTTGTGCCCCTTCACCCATTTCCACGTCACCTCGTGACGTTTCTCCTCCTCGACCAGCTTGCGCCACAGGTCGGCGTTCTTCACCGGTTTGCGGTCCTTCGTCTGCCACCCGTTGGCCTGCCAGCCTTTCACCCACGACATGATGCCGTTACGGACATAACTGGAGTCGGTGTAGAGGACAACGGTAGACGGCCGCGTCAGCGCCGCAAGACCTTCGATCGCCGCGGTTAATTCCATTTTGTTGTTGGTGGTGTGTTCCTCGCCCCCCGACAGCCGCTTCTCCTGCCCCCGCCACCGCATGATGACACCCCAGCCACCCGGCCCAGGATTACCGAGACACGCTCCGTCGGTTGAGATCTCGACAACGATTGACGCTGCACCATCCGCCTCCGGCGACACCGCCGCGGCCCCTTCTTCATTCACCACGACTGGAAGGTTACCCAACCTTTGACCCTGCGATCACGTCACAGAACCGCCTACCCTGGGAGTATGCCGACCTGGGATCCAGCTCGATACCTACAGTTCGCCGACGACCGCGCGCGCCCGTATCTGGACCTGATCGGCCAGATACGCACCACCGCCGACACCATCGTCGACCTGGGTTGCGGCACCGGCAGTGTCACCCGCCACCTGCGCACGTTCTGGCCCGACGCCGACATCCTCGGCATCGATTCGTCACCGGAAATGGTCGATGTCGCGCTCCGCGAGAACTGCGACGCCCACCTCAACTACGACATCGCCGACGTGGCCACGTGGGAGCCGTTCGCCCCGGTCGACCTGATGGTGTCCAATGCGATGTTCCAGTGGGTGCCCGACCAGTTCACCGTCATCGACCGGCTGCTCGGTTTCCTCACCGACGGCGGCAGCTTCGCCGTCCAGGTACCCAACAACACCGACACGGCCACCCACACGTCGGTCCGTGAGCTGGCCGAGACCGAACCCTACCGTTCGCACCTGGCCGATATCCGCCCGATCCCGGCCATCGAACCCGAGGACTACCTGGAGTTCTTCGCCGAACGCGGTTTCGCCGTGAACGCCTGGTCCACCACCTACCGCCACATCCTGCACGGCGACGACCCGGTGTTCGACTGGATCTCCGCCACCGGCGCCCGCCCCTACCTACAGGCCCTGGACGACGACCTGCGCGACAAGTTCACCCAAGACCTCAAGACCCGCCTCCGCCACGCCTACCCCGCCCGCCCCTACGGCACGGTCCTCCCCTTCCAGCGCACGTTCGCCGTAGCCTCCCCCCAAGCCTGATCAATCCGGAACATCACTGCACATATGTGGCACCGATGTTCCGGTCAGAGTGGCCGAGCGGCGAGTGCCGCTTCGATGTAGTCGGCCAGTGAGCGGCCGTCGGTGGCGGTCACCCAGCGCCGGTAGGCATATTCGACGATGGCGAGCACCATCGCCACACAAACACCGGGCCGGAAATCATCGTCGGGGTCGACGCCGAAACGCTGCGCCGCGATATCGATCAACTGCCGACGATCGTCGTCGGCGATGAGCGTGACGCGATCGAGGATGCCCGGGACGCTCGCGATGACGGCGCGCCACTGGGCGGGCCCGGTCTCGCTGGTGGCCGCCACCTGTTCGCGGATGGCCTCGATCAGATCCTGCTCCGGTGTCGACGCCGTGCGCCCCGCATAGCGCTCGACGATGGCCGCGCTGCTGGCACGGATCGGCCGCAGCAGCAGATCTTCTTTGGCCGGAACGTGCCGGTAGTAGGTACTGGGCGAAATACCGGCCGCGCCCGCGATCTCGTCGGTCGTGACCTGGTCGTACCCGCGTTCGAGGAACAGGGGCAGGGCTGCGGCGTCGATCGCCCGGCGCACCGCTTCACGTTGCCGTACGCGCAGGGGAGAGCTCATGCGTTCCACTCTCGCATATTGTGCGGCCCATCCGGTGATGGTAGTAACTGTCATATGGACAGTAACTATCGCAATGCTGACATAGTCGTGGTCGGTTCAGGAGCGGCCGGGATGTCTGCGGCGATCACCGCGGCCCGCAACGGACTCTCGGTGGTCCTCGTCGAGAAGTCCTCCCGGTGGGGCGGGTCGACAGCCCGTTCCGGTGGTGGCATC
>WBZQ01000161.1_pt1 | contig 61067 bp, 55 predicted proteins | sample 5204251 | NCBI WGS metagenome assembly WBZQ01 (sample SAMN12412402, study PRJNA552823) | activated sludge metagenome | isolation source: activated sludge from nitrification reactor of wastewater treatment plant... | place: USA: Virginia | collected 2017-09
CGCAAAGCCGATCATGGCCGGTACCAGGGCCAGAATGGGCGCAAGGGTGAAGAGGAACTTGTTGGCGCCCGCCGGGATGATGTCTTCCTTAAAGAAAAGTTTCAATCCGTCGGCGATCGGTTGCAATACGCCATAGGGGCCGACTTCCATCGGGCCCATGCGATCCTGCATCCAGCCGAGCACTTTCCGTTCCGCGAGGGTGAGGACCATGACGGTCAGCATCACCACCCCCATTACCGCGGCGATTTGAGCTAAGGACACCGCCAGTCGTAATCCGATTTCCATAACAGCAATACTCCTCGTCCCGTCCTACGAGACCTTCGCCAGAGACACGTGCGCGAGCTTAAAATAGGGGATTTGAGTTCGTGGATCAATCATCCATTCAGCGAGTTGTTTGGCCTCGCCATCGAAATGCTCGGGAAACCACAACAGGCCGGATGGCACACGCTCGCGGAGTTTCACCGTGGTCGTGAGGGAGCCGCGCGAGTTGGAGACCGTCACCTTGGCGCCGTCCGTCAGCCCCAACCTGGCGGCATCCGCCGGATTGATCGACAGCACCCCGTCCTGCTGCAATTGAAGGAGTCCCTTGGAACGGGTGGACAGTTTGCCTGAGTGGAACAGTGTTTGAGTGAACATCAACGTCAATGTCTGGTCGTTCGCCTTCGGGGTCTGGCGAAGCGCATATCGCGTCGCCAGGTCGGTAGCGGCGCCTTCCGCGAGATAGCGGCTTAGTGTGCCCTGGTCCACCTTGGGCGGAGTGGGAGTCGGTCCCAGCAGGCCATATCCTGGGATGACGCTGCGAATTTCCTTCAGAATCTCCCGCGCATCGCCATATTCGAGGGGCGAACCCATCAGCACCGAGATCGCCGATAGCATTTCCCAGTCGGGCCGGCTGTCGCCGATCGGATTGATCGCCTGACGAACGGCTTGGACATGTCCTTCGGAATTGGTGAAGGTGCCGTCCTTTTCCATATAGGAGCAGGCGGGGAGGACTACATGAGCCATCGCCGCCGTCTCGGTCAGAAACAGTTCCTGACAGACTAACAATTCCAGCTTGCCCAGGGCTTCCTTGGCCCGGGCCGCGGCAGGCAGCGTGCCGACCGGATTCTCCCCGACGACAAACAACGCCTTGAGCGTGCCGTTATCGGCGGCGGCAAGCATCTCAGTCAACGAGATGCCAGGCGTTCGCGGCAGTTCCTCGCGCCATACCGAGGTGATACGGTCCCGGGCGGCCTGGTCGTTGAGCGGGACCGGTCCGGGAAGAAATTCGGGAACGGCGCCCATTTCGACGGCGCCCTGATCATTGTTCTCTTCGGCGAGCGGTCCGAGCCCGCACCCGGGCTGATTGAGTTTGCCCAGCAGGATCAATAGATCCAGAAGGTTCGTCGTCGTCCCCTCTCCGCCGGGATGACGCAACACGCCGTTTCCAACCAGGATGACCAGTCGTTTGGCACCAGCCAGAAGTTTGGCGGTCTCCGACCATTGTGCGCGTCTCTGGCCAGTGGCGGCTTCGAGTGTGTCCCAGGAAATGTTCTGCAGCGCTGCGGTGACCCGTTGCACGAAGGCCGGCGCCTGTTCAGCCACGGTGGCATCGACCAGGTTGTCGTCAACGACGGCTTTGATCAGGCCGATGACCGTATCCCCCATACGCTCGGGATGGGTCGGGAAATGCTGCGTGGCCAGGTTCGCGATATTGCTCAGGGTGTCGACGGCCGGTTCCAGGGTTTCTATCGTGACCAGGCCGGCCTGCCGTTTCTTGACGGCTTCCTTCACCTTGAGTCCGGTGATCGGGCTGGTTTCGGTGATATTGGTGCCGACCAGGAGCAGGGCGTTGGCGGCCACGATGTCTTCGAAGGCGATCGTCCAGCGATGCGTGCCCTGCACGCGTCGCAGCGCCTGCACTCCGTTCAGGTGGCCGTACCGCGCGCTGCTGTCGATCCGGTTGGTGCCGATGACCTGGCGCATGAACTTCTGGAATACGTAGAGGTCTTCGTTGGTGCAACGGGACGCAATTAGTCCACCGAGCGCATCCGGGCCGTTGGCCAGCTTCACGCGTAGCGCCTGCTCGGCCACATACTCCAGCGCCTCTTCCCAGGTGGTTTCGACCAATGCGCCCTCGCGACGGATCAACGGGTGCGTGAGTCGGCCGGGGTGGCTGCTGGCATGGAAGCCGAAAAATCCGCGTGCGCAGAGGTCACCATTGTTCCGGCCGGCGCCGTGCGCAGAATTGACCTCGATGAGTTCGTTGTTCTTCGTTTGCACAGTGATGCGGCAACCGTCGCCGCAGAAGGTGCAGATGGTGTCGGCCCGTTTGAGCATCCATGGGCGGTATTCATACATGGACAGGCGGCTTGTGATGGCGCCGACCGGGCAGATCTGGATACAGCCGCCGCAGAATTCGCAGTCGAGTTCATGCGGGCCGAAGTGTTTGATCTCGGTCATCGTGCCGCGCCCAACGGGGGCGAGGGCTTTGACGTCCATAATTTCGTCGCAGTACCGGACGCAGCGCAAACACTGCACACAGCGGTTCATCTGCGTTTCAATGAGCGGGCTGAAGTACTCTTTCGGGAAGATGCGTTTGGTTTCCGTAAACCGGCTGGTCGTCGGGGTGTATTGATGCGAGAAGTCCTGAAGGTCGCATTTGCCGCCCTGGTCGCAGACCGGACAATCCAGCGGATGGTTGGCCAGGATGAATTCCAGCACCGACTTGTGCGCATCGTCCACCGTGGTCGTGGCGGTACGCACGGCCATGCCTTCCGCAACCGGCGTGCTGCAGGCGGTCTGGAGTTTCGGCATCTTTTCGACTTCGACCAGGCACATCCGGCAGTTCGCATCCGGCTTCAGCTTAGGGTGGTAACAGAAGTGCGGAATCATCACCCCGACGCGACGCGCGGCTTCGATCACGAGGGTTCCTTTGGGAACCGCCACCGTGGTGCCGTCGATGGTGAGCCGGACTGTCTCTGGTTTTTGATCAGGCATAATGGCCGTCATTCGTGAAACGTGAATCGTGAAACACCATGAACGGCGGGACGCCGTCGCCCGTCTCGGCCACAATCTTTTCGAACGCCGAGAGCTGCGCCACGCGAGACATCAATGCTTTGCTCCCGCCGGTTCCGGCCGTATCAAATTCGCTGCCTCTGCGGCATGGATGTACGTGACATACTCGTGCCGCCAATGTTTGAGCGTGCTCAAAATCGGAGAGACCTCGGCGTCGCCGAAAGCGCAGACCGTCCGCCCGGCAATGTTTTTGCACAGGTCGGTCATGGTTTCAAGGTCCGCCATCTGCCCGCGTTTGTTCACGATCCGGCGCATGATCTGCACGAGCCAGGAGCTGCCCTCCCGGCAAGGACTGCACTTGCCGCAGGACTCGTGATAGAAAAATTCCATCAAGCGCAGGGCGGCCCACACCATATCGGTGCCCTCTTCCATGACCGTCACGCCGCCAGATCCGAGCATCGACCCGGCCAAGGCAACGGATTCGAAATCCAGTTTGACGTCCAGATGATCGGGCGTGAGAAACGGGGCTGAGGCACCTCCCGGAATGAAGGCCTTCAGTTTCTTGTCCGACCGCATGCCGCCCGCCAGCTCATAGATCAACTCGCGAAAGGTAATGCCCATCGGGACTTCGTAGTTGCCGGGCCGTGCCACGTGACCGCTCACGCAAAAAACCCGCGTGCCGGTGCTTTTCGGCGGGGACCCGATTGAAGCGAACCATTCGGCGCCGCGATTGATGATATGCGGCAGGTTGGCGAGGGTTTCGACATTGTTCACCACGGTCGGCTTGTTGTAGAGGCCGTGCGTGGCGGGGAATGGCGGCTTGACCCGCGGAAGACCGCGTTTGCCTTCCAGCGATTCCAGGAGGGCCGTTTCCTCACCGCAGATGTAGGCACCTGCTCCGCGGTGCACCCAGATGTCGATAGAGGTGCCGGTGCCGAGGATATTCTTGCCGACATACCCGGCGGCACGCGCGTCCTTGATAGCCGCTTCGAGAATCTTGGCCCCCAGGACAAACTCACCGCGAATATAAATGTAGGAACTGGCTGCGCCGATGGCGTAACAGGCGAGCAACATGCCTTCCAGCAGTTGATGCGGGTCACGCTCGATCAGCTGACGGTCTTTGAAGGTGCCCGGCTCGCTCTCATCGGCGTTGCAGCAGAGGTAGCGAGGGCCTTGGTAGTCCTTGGGCAGGAATCCCCATTTGACCCCCGTTGGAAATCCGGCTCCGCCGCGTCCGCGCAGGCCCGACTTCATGACCACTGCGGTCACTTCTGCCGGAGGGACTTTCCCCAGCACTTTTCGCAACGCCAGGTACCCCCCGGCACGCTCGTATTCCGCCAACGAACCCGTATACCCGGGCTGAAGCATGTTCTTGAGAAGAATCGGTTCGTACGTCTTCATAGTGCGTCTCTCGAGAAACGTGAAGCGCGAGAAATCTCCTCTCTCCGAATTGCGACCGACGGAGTACGGTTCACGCCCCTGGCCTCGCTGCGGCCGGTTCCGGCCACATGAACGGGCCGGTCTTCAGCGGCGAGGTGCCGGTCTGTCGCAAATCTGCCAAAATACGGTCCAGCTTCTCTTCAGTCAGCCGCTCGTAATAATCGTCATTGACCTGCATCATCGGGCCGGTCCCGCAGGCGGCCAGACATTCCACGATGCTGAGGGTGAACAGTTTGTCCGGGGTCGTTTCGCCCGGCTTGATGCCGAGCTTCGTCCCGATCCAGCCAATGACCGTGTCCGAGCCCACCAGGGCGCACATCAATGACTTGCAGACCTGCAGGTGGAATTTTCCCACCGGCTTCAGATTCAGCATCGTATAAAACGTGGCCGTCTCATACACCTGCGGCGGGGTGAGCTTCAAGATCCTGGCGATCTCCTGCATCGCCGCCTCGGTGATATAGCCCTCTTCCCGTTGGGCCAGATACAGCAAGGGCAGCAGGGCCGATCGTTTAATCGGGTAGCGGGACAGGATCTCTTCAACTTCTTCAGCGTGCTGGTCGAATAACATGAAGGGCATCTCTACTAAAAGGTTGAGTTGTGAGTCGGAAGTGTTGAGATGGGACTCACCACCTGGAACTCAATACTCGCCGCTGCTCTCATCTATCACATTCTCCCATCACGATGTCGTAGGTGCCGAAGATCGTGATGATGTCCGAAATCAGGTAGCCGCGCGCCATGTGGTCGAAGGCGCCCATGTGGATGAACGAGGGGGCGCGGATTTTGAGTCGATAAGGCCGCGGACTTCCGTCGCTGACGATAAAGAAGCCGAGTTCACCTTTGGGAACTTCGGTGCCGCAATAGGTTTCGCCTTTTGGCGGCTTGAATCCCTGCGTGAATATGATGAAGTGGTGAATCAGGCTTTCCATGTCACGCATGACCTTGGCCTTGGGCGGAGGAATCACGTGCGGCACATCCGCCATGATCGGGCCCTCCGGCATCTGGTCAAGGCATTGCGCGATGATGCGAGCACTTTGCCTCATTTCCTCCATCCGCACCCAGTAGCGATCGTAGGTGTCGCCCCGCTTGCCGACGGGCACTTCCCACTCGACTTTGTCGTAGGCGCCGTAGGGTTCATACTTGCGCACATCGTAGTCGACGCCTGATCCTCGCAACGTCGGGCCGGTGAGGCCGAAATTGATCGCGTCTTCCGCCGAGATGACGGCGATGTCTTTCGTTCGTCCGACCCAGATCCGGTTGGACATGAGCAGCTGATTGTACTCATTGACCTTGTCCGGGAACGTGTGCAGGAAGGCTTTCAGACGAGCCACGAGATCCGGGGTGAAATCGCTGTCGACTCCACCGATGCGGTAATAGTTCAGCGTCAAGCGCGCGCCGCACAACTTTTCGAACATATCCAGGAGGATTTCGCGCTCGCGAAACGTCCAGAAGAAGACGGTCATGGCGCCGATGTCCAGCGCCTGGGTGCCCAGCCAGAATAGATGACCGATGATTCGCTGCATTTCGGCGACGACGGTGCGTATGTATTCCGCCCGTTCCGGCACCGTGATGTCCAGCAGCTTTTCGACCGCGCGCACATAGGCGTAGTTATTGGTCATCGCGCAGACATAGTCGAGCCGGTCGGTATGCGGGATGACCTGCATGTAGTGGAGGCCTTCCGCCAGCTTTTCGACGCCGCGATGGAGATACCCGAGATCGGGAGTGGCCTTGACGATTCGCTCACCGTCCAACTCCAACACCACGCGGAGCACGCCGTGGGTGCTGGGATGTTGCGGACCCATGTTCAGCAGCAGTTCTTCCCGTCGCCTGCTCCCGCTCGGTTGCGCGGCGGCGAGGTAGGCCTGCTTTTCCTGCTCGGGCACTTCGCTCTCCGTCTGCTCCTCAGGCGCTTCGTCCAGGCGGGGGATGAACGGGAATGAGCTGCGCCAACCCCGTCCTTCAGCCGGAAAGTCCTTTCGCAGGGGATGGCCCTCTTCGTAATCCTCCGGCAGGAGGATGCGACGAAGATCGGGATGCCCGACGAAGGTAATGCCCATCAGGTCGTAGACTTCACGTTCCATGAAATCTGCGCCCTTCCAGACGCCGGTGACCGAGGCAATTTCGGGACGCTCTTCCGTAATGCGCGCTTTCAGTCTGATCCGCCGCCGGTGCGGCAGCGACAACAGCTGATAGATCACCTCAAACCGTTCCGGGTCGTTGGGGTAGTCGACTGAGCAGATGTCGGTGATGTGGTCGAATGCCGCTTCAGGCGTGTCATGCAGCCACCGTGCGACGTCGACGATGCGAGCGGCGGCCACGCGGGCGGTCACTTCGTTTCGAGCAGCGTCCACCTCCACGCCGCGGATGGCGTCGGGAAAGGCGGTCATGAGTCGTTCAAGTAGCGGTTGCATCGTGATGGAAACGGGTTATCGTACGAAAATCTTTTCGCGCTGAATCTTTTGCTGCAATTTCAAGAGCCCGTCGATCAACGCTTCCGGACGGGGCGGGCAGCCGGCGATATACACATCGACGGGAACGATCTGATCGACGCCCTGCACCACGGCGTAACTGTTGTAGTGGTTGCCGGAGGTCGCGCAGGATCCCATGGAAATGACGTAACGCGGCTCGGCCATCTGGTCATAAATGCGACGGATGACGGGGGCCATCTTGCGTGACACCGTGCCGGCCACGATCATCAGGTCGGACTGGCGGGGCGAGGCGCGAAACACGCCGGCGCCGAAGCGATCGATGTCATAGCGCGAGGAGACGCTCGCGATCATTTCGATGGCACAACAGGCCAAACCGAACGTCATCGGCCACAAGGAAGACTTGCGCGCCCAACCGACAAAGGCATCGAGGTTTGTGGTCAGAATATTTGCATCCAGCTGCCGCTCTAAGAAGCTCACGGTTACTTCGCTCCAGTTAGGAGTGTATAGGGTTCAGCGATGAGTCTGATCCTGCGATCAGGACGGAAACGAGTTCATTCGATCCGCCGGGTTTCCACACTCACCACTCACAAATCATCACTCACCGATGCTCACCTCTGGCGAGCTAGTCCCATTCCAATGCGCCCTTTTTCCATGCGTACCAGAACCCGACGATCAAAATACCGATAAACACCACCATCTCTACTAGTCCTATCAGCCCAAGCTTCTTGAATGCGACCGCCCAGGGAAACATGAACACGATTTCGATATCGAAGATCACGAACAACATCGCAATGATGTAGTACCGGATCGGGAACTGTACCCGGGCATCTGAAAACAGAGGGCTGCCGCTTTCATAGGGCGCCAGCTTGGCGCGATAGGGCCGGCTTGGCCGGACAATACGCCCCAGCAGAATTTGCACCGCCCCGAACGCAAACGCGATCACGATAAAAATCAGGATCGGAATGTAATTCAGCGGTGCGGCTTCGCTACCCATTGCAAACCTGTGATGCGTGAATCGGTGCCCGAGACATGTCAGATGACGCGTGGCGGTTGACGACCGACGGGTTCCCGGTCTTCAGGATCGATCCGAAGAACGGCTTGAACTTCAGTCCGTCCAGTTCGGGTTTATCCATGCCCTTGTGTTGCACCAGCACTTTAAACGTTCGCCCCATCCCCTCCGGTCGCAGCAGGTGAATCGCGGCGTAAAACTCCGGCGATTCCGGCTGGAGCGATTCCAGGAATTGTTCAGCGCCCAGTCCGATCAGGAAACTCATTTGATTCGTAAATCCGGTGACCTCCAGCCCTGCCTGGTGGCCTGCTTGGGCCAGGGCGCTGAAGTCTACGTGGGCAGTCATGTCCTGCTCGCCGACCCGGTCGTACGCATCTTCCGAAGTTGTTTGGCTGTAATAGCAGAGAAATGTGCCGTTCTTACGCTCCGGTCCATAGAGGTCTTCGGCGGTGTGGCCGTAGTCGATCGTCAGTACGGCGCCGCGGGCCAGCACTTGCGCGACCTGTTTCATCCACCGAACAGCGTTGAGATTCACCTCTGTGCGGTATCCGTCCGGCAAGTGGATGGCGCCTGCTTGTAAGTAGTGCGTCAGCTCGCCAGAGAGCGGACGAAAGGTTTCCGTGAATCCATTCTCCCCGTTGTCCACATAGATTTCTTGTGGATGGCCATCGACCACCGCGAGGCGATGCACAGGAAAGGCATCCACCAGCTCATTGGAAAGGAAGAGGCCGGTGAGGCTGTTCGGCGGAAGATCTTCCAGACGATCGAGCCAGGCCACATGACCGGCTTGACCGATCCAGGGCGCGACGTGCTGATGTTGAAGGGCGCGCATCGAGGCGCTGCGTTCAATCAGGATGTAACGAAGGCGTTGACTGAGGTTCGCGGGTGCATTCCGGCAGGCGGTGAGGAAATCACGCGCCAACAGTCCCTTGCCCGGCCCCATCTCCACTACCGTGAATGGATCGGGATGACCGAGGCAGGCATCGAGTTGCTGCGCCTGTTTGGCCAGCGCCTGTCCGAGAATCGGATGCACATCCGAACTCGTATAAAAGTCGCCCGACCATCCGATGCGTTCCTGGGTCGGATCATCGACGGGACGGACGTAATAGCCGTATTGCGGATGATACAGGGCGAGCTCCATGAAACGAGCGAAGGGGATCGGTCCCGTCGCCGCGATTTCAGCCCTGATTTCCGCCAGGAGTTGTGGATGCCCAGTGCTCAAAGTGACACCACCCTTGTCGGTAGTCGACTGCCGTTTCAGGCGCCATCGCGAAAAACAGCTCTCCTACCGGATTCTCTAGGGAAAAGAGGGGGTTAGATTAGCCGCTGCCTCAGCGGCAAGTCAAGGCGAAAAGACCCGCGCTGGAGGGAGAATATCGATACTCGCGAGATGGTTTCTTCCACGAAATCCCGGCGCGGCGGGGCTACGTCTCCCCCGCTAGGCGCCGTGACATTTCTTGAACTTTTTTCCGCTTCCGCAGGGGCAGGGATCGTTGCGTCCGGTCTTGTCGCCCTGGCTTTGGACGGTCTGAGTAGCCGGTTCATCGCTGCGGTTGAGCACCATCTGCGGTGGCGGGGTCGGCTCGGCAACGGGAGGCGGCTGCTCGCCGCGAACGGCCTGCACCCGGAACATGCGCTCCAGCACATCCGACTTGATGCGTTCCATCATGGCGGAGAACATGTCGAAGCCTTCGCGCTTGTACTCGATCAGGGGATCTTTTTGCCCGTAGCCGCGTAAGCCGATACCGTCCCGCAAATGGTCCATGCCCAGCAGGTGATCCTTCCAATGGTGGTCGATCACCTGAAGGAGCAGCATCTTTTCCAGATAGCGCATGAGCTCAGAACCGAGCTCCTGCTCTTTGTGGTCGTAAGCCCGCCGCACCTGGGTCTGGATTTCTTCGATGAGCGCATCGCGTCCCACGTCCTTGAAGTGGTCGGCGACGGTGCCCTTGCCCTGGGTGATATCGAGGGCGAACTGGCCTTGCAAGGCTTCCCCGAGGCCGTTGAAGTCCCACTCTTCCTGGTATTGATCGACAGGACAATAGGTCTCGACGAAGGCGTTCACCAGATCCTTCATCATGTCGTGAATATCCTGCTGGATGTGTTCGCCGGCCAGCACGGCATGCCGGTGCTGGTAGATCACTTCCCGCTGTTTGTTCATGACATCGTCGTATTCGAGGAGCTGTTTGCGGACTTCAAAGTTATGCGCCTCGACTTTTTTCTGTGCATTCGCGATGGCGCGGGTGACCATGCCGTGTTCAATCGGCACGCCTTCTTCCATGCCCAGCTTGAGCATCATCTGGGAGACGCGTTCAGAGGCGAAAATTCGCATCAGGTCATCTTCGAGCGACAGATAGAAGCGCGAGGAACCGGGATCGCCTTGCCGGCCGGCCCGACCGCGGAGCTGGTTGTCGATGCGTCGGCTTTCATGCCGCTCGGTACCGAGGATATGCAGGCCTCCCGCAGCGACGACTGCCTGTTTGTCTTTTTCGCAATCCGCTTTGATCTCGTCGAAAATTTCCTGCTTCCGCGCATCCGTCAGGTTTTCATCCTGGTAGAGAATCCGCTTGAACAGGAAGTCGGCGTTGCCGCCCAGGAGAATGTCGGTGCCGCGGCCCGCCATGTTGGTGGCGATGGTGACGGCGCCCTTGCGGCCGGCCTGCGCGATAATTTCCGCTTCCTTCTCGTGGAACTTGGCATTCAACACATTGTGCTTGATGCCGTTGCGGCTTAAGTAGCCAGCCAGACGTTCCGATTTTTCGATGGAAATGGTACCGACCAGAACCGGCTGCCCGCGCTCATGGCAATCTTTGATTTCCTCGACGATGGCCGTGAACTTTTCTTTTTCGGTGCGGAAGACGACGTCGGCGTAGTCTTTGCGGATCATGGACCGGTTGGTCGGGACGACGTTGACGTCCAGATTGTAAATCTTGGCGAACTCACCCGCTTCCGTATCGGCGGTACCGGTCATGCCCGCCAGCTTCTTGTACATGCGGAAGTAGTTTTGGAACGTCACCGACGCCAGGGTCTGGTTTTCATTGGCGATCTTGACGCCTTCTTTGGCCTCCACGGCCTGGTGGAGCCCGTCGCTCCAGCGGCGGCCAGGCATCAGACGGCCGGTAAATTCGTCGACGATGATGACCTCGCCGTCCTTCACGACATAGTCCACGTCGCGTTTGTAGAGCGAGTAGGCTTGCAAGGCTTTGACGACGTGGTGCACCAGATCCATGTGCTGCAGGTCGTACAAGTTGTCCACGCCCAGCAGTTTTTCGACCCGGACGTTGCCTTCTTCGGTGAGCGAGGCGGTTTTGGTCTTTTCCTCGATCGTGTAATCGTGCTCCGGCTTGAGCTGCGGGATGATCGAATTGATGCGGTAATAGAGGTCGGTGGTCTGATCGGTCGGGCCGGAAATGATCAAGGGCGTGCGCGCTTCATCGATCAGGATGCTGTCGACTTCGTCCACGATGGCGAAGTGCAGCGGGCGCTGTACGCACTGGCTCAGATCGCTGACGATCAAGTTGTCGCGCAGATAGTCGAATCCGTATTCGTTATTGGTACCGTAAGTGATTTCCGCGCGATAAGCCTCATGCCGGCTGCAGGGGCGCAGGTGCTGGAGGCGTTTGTCCGCCGCTTCGTAGGTCGGATCGTAAAGAAAAGAGGCGTCATGCTGGATGATGCCGACCGTGAGGCCGAGCGCATGATAGAGCTGGGCCATCCAGGAGGCGTCGCGTTTCGCTAAATAATCGTTGACGGTGACCAGGTGGGCGCCTTTCCCTTCCAGTGCATTGAGGTACAGCGGGAGGGTGGCGACGAGGGTTTTTCCCTCACCCGTCTTCATTTCAGCGATCCGGCCCTTATTCAGAATCATACCGCCGATCAACTGCACGTCGAAGTGCCGCATATTCAACCGGCGGCGGGACATCTCGCGGCAGACGGCGAACGCTTCGGGGAGAATATCGTCCAGGCTCTCTCCATCCTGAAGGCGTTTCTTGAATTCTTGTGTTTTCTCGGCCAGGGCTTGATCAGTCAGAGGCGTGAGGCCGGCTTCCAGCCCGTTGATCTGATCGACGATCGGGCGCAACGCCTTGATCTCGCGATCGTTTTTACTGCCGAATATGATGTTCAGTACTTGGGTCAGCATGCAGACATACCTTCATTCTCACGAGCCTTCTCACGGGCGAGGCTCGCCTATCGAGCATGGGCTCGGCGGCGGAGTATACAGCAATTCACAATCGAATCCTACCGAAACAGCGGCGAGGGTCTCAACTGCTTTAGCATGGACGGCTGCAGCGCGGTCCTCGTCGTTGCTTTCGTATGCGCTGCGATCTATAGTGAGCCACACTACTTCGTCGACTCTCTCGACGAAGTCACCCACGGATTCCATTGCGGATTTCGATGCGGCACCGGGCCAGTTTTTCGCGTCATCTCCTTACGAGCCTTCCGCTCTTGTGCCTGATCGTGCTCTTCGCTCCTCCTGGTGAATCATCGGCCGCCTCAGCAGCCTCGTCTGAATCGGCCCGGCGCAGTTATGAGCGGGGAGTAGCCCTCTTCCGGGAAGGCAATGCCGACGGCGCGATCGAGGCGCTGAAGAAGGCGCTGGCACAAAATCCAAAACTGGCCGAAGCCTATCATGTGTTGGGATTGGTCTACTTTCAGAGTAAACGGAATCCCGATGAGGCGATCCAGGCCTACAAACAATCGCTGAAATTTGGTCCGCCGTCGGCTGAGATCCTGAACGACCTGGCCGATGTCTATCTCGCGCAAGGCCGGGGGACCGAAGCAGAGCAGGTCTTGCGGCAGGTGTTGGACCTCGTGCCGGGAAACGAAGAAGCCCACCTGGATCTGGCCCGCCTCTACGAGGAGCGACACGACCGCGCCAATGCGGTGAAGATGTACCAATCGCTGCTCCGCATGCGACCGGACCATGCCGAAGCCATGTACCATCTGGCGAGCCTCTATGATAGTCAGGGGGACCTCAAGTTGGCCCGGGAATATTTGTCCCGTCTCACCCAAGCGAATCCCGGGCATGCCAACGCCTGGTATCTCCTCGGGCGCCTGGCCGAGCGGGGCAATGACCTGAACGCGGCTGCGGCCGCGTTCAAGGAAGCCATTGCGGTGAAGGCCGATCTCGTCGATGCCCATTACAACCTCGGGTTTGTCTATCGAAGCCAGGGGCTCCTCGCCGAAGCCGAGCGGGAGTTTCTGGAGGTGATTCGGTATCGTCCTGAATATGCCGAAGCCCATTTGAATCTGGGCATGGTCTATACCAGCCTGAACCGGCTGGATGAGGCCGAAAAAGAGCATGAACGGGCGGTGGCCCTCAAGCCGAATTCGGCGGAGGCCCATTACAATCTGGGGGTCTTCTACGAACTCCAACGCAAGGATATGGGGAGGGCCTTGGCCCAATACCGGCGGTATCGGGAACTGGGCGGACGCGATGAGCGCGTGGAGCGCATCATCGGCGTCGGCGGACCGTAGCCGTAACGACCGCACGAGGCGAAAAGTTGCGTTGACGCTCCATCGGCCAGTTTGCTAGCATGCGCGCCAGGTTTGAGTTGGTTTTGTATGCGAAGTTCTCGTTTTCACAGCATCGTCTGGGTTGTCGCCTTCGCCGTCATTGCACTATTGGCGGTGACGACCGGTAGCGCGGTCGCGCATGAACTTCAGCATGCGGCGCACCACGATGCCGGCATGCATGGCTCCGGCATTTGTGCCTGGATGTGTGCGACGGCCGGCGTGCACGTGGTCACTCCTGTTCATGGCACGCATCTCTTCGCCCTGACCGGCGATGTGTCCTTCCCTTCCGGCACGGTGCTTCTTCCCCAGTTGCCGGCTTCCTGTCAGTCTCGCGCTCCACCCGTTTCCATCTAAGCCCAGTCCACGTTGTGCCTATTCCTGCTCCGCGACTCGAGGTCGCAGAGCCTGAGTGAACAGTGTAGCGAGGTGTCTCGCATGCTGTGGGTGCATTCCTTCTTCACATTGTCGATACGCGTGACCCACATTCCGGATGGAGATCCCGTATGCCCGGGTGACCTGGGATCTCGTCTTCATCGGGTGGTGCAGACGTGATGTGAAGCCTTTTCGATAGAGAGGGAGAAAGTCGAGGCGTCATGAAGATGCAGATGGGGCAGTGGTCGAGAGTGGCTGGTTTGTTCGGATGTGCAGGGCTGGCCGTCCTTCTGTGGGCGCCGGGTGGTTCCGCTGCCGACGTGAAGGCTGAGAAGGCGTTTACGATCGCAGTGACTGATACGCAAGGCGTCGAGACGGAACTGAAAAACGGCGTGTTCTATTGGGAAGAAAAAATGAGTGAAACCTCGTTTGTCCCGCATGAGTTACGGCATGTGCCGTCCAAACGCGGCACGACGACGGTCAACATCAAGTTCGACCAGATCAAGCAGATCGAGTTGAAGCCCGGTGCAGACAAAGCTATGCCGGGTATGACCGTCACCCTGGCCAACGGCAAGAGTGGGGAGTTTACTCCCGCGGTGAACGGCAGCTTCAAGGGCGAGTCCGACTTCGGTCAGGTCGAAGTGCCGATCGGATCGGTCTCCAAGGTCGTGTTTAAGTAGCAGCGGGACGCATCGTGTCGGAGGGAGCGAGTCCAATGGAACACGTGCTTGTGACGCAGTCGTGGCAATCGAAACCATCCGTCAAGGGTTGGGGGGTATCGCTGGTCTTCCATGCCTGCCTCGCATTGGTGGCGTTTGGTTTGATGCCGAAGATGGCCACGATTGTGGAAAAAGAGCCGTTCAAGTGGGATGTCGCCCTCGTCGAACCTCCACGAGAAGTCGTTCGGCAGGAAGAGCCGGCGCCTGCGCCGCAGGTGCAGCCTCCTACGCCGACCCCGGTCACGCCGCGGCCCCAACCGGTGCGTGCGGTGGAGCCGCCCCCTCAGCCGGTGCAGAGGCAGGTGGAAACCAGGGTGCTGCCGCAGGCGGTTCAACGTGAAGTCCAGCCGGTGGTTGAAACAATCCGTCCACAAGAACAGGTGCAGCCGAAGCAGGAAGTGGTGCAGATGCAGGCGAAGCCCATCGAACCACAGGAGATTCAGAAGACGGAACCAGTGCTGCAGGCGGCCACGCCGGCCGAAGTGAAACGGGAGGTGGCTCCGGCGGTCGAGCAGCAAGTGGTGGAAGCCGCTCCTGTTACCGCTCAGACGTATGAGGCGCAACCGGTCGTCAGCGCACCGGCGGTTGTGGAAACGGTGCCCGAGCCCGTGATGACTGCCAGCGCACCGGTGGTGCATACCGCTCCGGCTGTGGAAGCGGTCGAGGCGTCTCCGGCCCCGGCGCAATCCGCGCCCGTGGTCGAGCAGGTAGCCGCTGCTGTCACTGAGCCGGTGGCTGCGCCGCCGGCCCCGGTGGAGGCAGTCGTGGTGCCGACTGCCCCGACAGCGGCGGTGTCCGAGCCGGATCCATCCACATTACGAGAGCATCAGGTCGTCGCTCAGGCCGCTGTTGCCAGGCCTGCCGCCAAAGCCGATTACGGTTGGTTGGCCGAATCACTGCATCGCCGCATCATTGAGTTGCGGCACTATCCCAGCACCGCCCGCCTGAACGGATGGGAAGGCAAAGTCGTCTTGAAGGTGTCCATCCGCAATGACGGGCAGCTCAAGAGTGTCGAGGTGGTCAAGAGCTCAGGGCATGAATCGCTGGATCAAGCGGCGATGGAAGCCGTGCGGCGAGCCTGTCCCCTGCACATGAAACACGAGCTGACGGCCCCGATGGTCGTGTTGCATCTGCCGGTCAGTTACAGTTTGAATCGGTAAGGCGAGTCGGGAGAACCAACATGGATACTTGCATGCAGGCTTGTCGGAGGTCGATGCACATCACACGGATCCTCACCAGGAAATTGATGGTGACGGCTCTGCTCCTGTCGACGCTGGCTGGTTCGGCGCTGGCGATGGGCTCACGGCCACCCGCCGCCGGCATGCCCGCCGCCGGGTTTTCGCTGACGGATCTCCAAGGTAAGGCGCACAGCTTGGAGCAATACAAGGGGAAGATCGTGCTGCTAAATTTTTGGGCGACCTGGTGCAAGCCCTGCACGTCCGAGATGCCGGCGATGCAGACGGTTTATGACCAGTTGCGCGACAAGGATTTCGTCGTGCTGGCCGTCAATGAGCTGGAGGACGAGGCCAAGGTACGCGAGCACATTCAGCAGTACAAACATACGTTCCCGGTGCTGCTCGACCGCGAGAATCAGGTGGCCAACCAGTACGGAGTGTTCGGCCTGCCGGTCAGCGTGTTTATCGACCAGCAGGGCGTCGTGCAGGAATACATCAAAGGCGGATTGCTCACGGAGCGTAAGATTCAAGAGATCGTCAGCCGGATTCAGAGTGCCGCGCCCGCCAAAGCAGTGGCCCTTCGATAACGAACTGGGAGCGGGCGGGATGCGGTGTCCCAACAGGCGTCATGTCGGGCGTCAAGGAGTATGTGAGCGATGAGTTTTTGGTCTCGGGTGTTCGGAGCGATAGTGGTTCTCGCGGCTGCCGGGTCGACCGGCTTTATCTCACGGGCGGAGGCCTCCTGTGGGGCGGTCTCGTGTTTTGTCGTCATCGGCTCGCAGCAGCAAGTTCCTCAGGCCGGGATGTTGACCATCAATGGAATCTACAATTTCACGCCTATGCGAGTGCTCGGCGGGACGACGGGTGTCATTCCGGGAATCGACCAGTCCGGCCGTCAAATGATCCTGGACCATCACCGGGAAACCCGGACGATCACTCAGCAGGCCACCCTGGATCTGAATTACGGTCTGACTGAACGGATCGGCTTGCAGATCACCGTCCCGTATATGTGGCGCACGCATAAACATATCGACGGGATCGGCGAGGACGGGCCGAATGGAGAAGGGGACTCGACGAGGTTTTCCTCCAACGGCATCGGGGATATGCGGGTCGGGCTCAAGTACAACGTGTTGCCGACCTTGCGGAGCATGGTGGTGCTGGGATTCGGTGTCTATCTGCCGACCGGCAATACCGGATCGCCTGACAGCACAGGCGCCCTCATGGAATCCCCCGCACAACTCGGCCGGGGGCAGGTCGGGCTGAATCCAACCATCTACCAGACCTATGAATTGATTCCACACCGCCTCAATCAGTTTCTGTCGGCCAGCTACCGGCATACGTTTCGGAACAACAACGGGTATCAGTTCGGCGATGAATATATGCTCAACGCCGGCCTCAACCTCGTGACGACGCCCTGGCTGATTCTCACCGGACAGGTCAACTATCGCTACTTAGTCCACGATAATTTCAGTTCGTCGCTGTTGCGCTCTGCGGTTCCTTCGGATGCGCCGGACTTTCCGGGCGAGGCGGTGCCTGTTGATCCGGCGATCAGAAACCGTGCCGTTCCCACGACCGGCTCGACCTACCATGCGTTTTCGCCCGGGTTCCAACTCAACCTGGGGCAGCTGATCGACTCGAGCTGGACCAATATGACGTCGGTGTACTTCTATGCGCAGATCCCGTTCGCGCGCGATTCCAATAACAGTCTGGCGCAGGGCACCAGTTTCGTCTTCGGCCTGTCGAAGTCGTTCCAAATGCTCGGTTCTGGGGCGTAACGGCGAGAGGATAAGGATCTCATGATGCACCTGCGGAGAATAGCTGAAACGCGTGCCGCTTCCTGCGCGGCGTCTATTGCGCTGCTGGCTGTGCTGGCGGCACCGCCCGTACTCGCCGAGTCGCCGGCGACATTTCAGCTTGGTCCCAAGGTCATGACCGAACATAAGGTGAAGAGCCTGGTGGGGCCGTCGGTGCAGGTGGATGAGCAGGGACGGGTTTCCTTGTCGTGGATGGAAGAGGATAAGGATGTGCGGTCGGTGCTATACGCCCGCAGCACGGAACCGGGCGGACCGATGGGACCGCCGGTGCGCATCAACCGTCCTGAAGACGTGCCTTATTGGCGGCAGGAAGCGCCGGCTCTGGTCGTGCAGGGGGAGGACGTATTTGTCACCTGGGGACTGGCCCATCCGAAAGCCACTCCACAACAGCCTTTTGCCACGGAATTGCGGTTGAGCCGTTCGAACGATGGCGGGAAAACGTTTCAGGCGTCGGTGTTGGTCAACGACGACCCGGGTGTGATTCAACATACGTTCGATGCGCTGCATCGCGATGCGGAAGGTCGCCTGCATCTATCCTGGATCGATGGCCGCGAGGGCAAGAAAGATCCCGGCACCTATGTCGCGCGATCGTTGGATCAGGGGCAGACGATTACGAAAAATGCCAAGGTGGATGAAGGCACGTGCGTCTGCTGCCGCACGGCCATCACCAGCGGTCCGGACGGAATGGTCTATGTGGCCTGGCGAAAAATCTTCGAGGGCAATGTGCGGGAGACGGTGGTGGCGCGCTCGACCAACCACGGTGAGACCTTTGAGGATTCGGTCATCGTGGGCCAGGACAAGTGGGTTTTTCCGGCCTGTCCTCATCGTCCGGCCTCCATGGGTGTCGACCGGCAGGGCCGGTTGTACGTCGTCTGGTACACCGAAGGGACGGACGAGATTCCTGCTGTGTATCTGGCCTATTCCGATGATCGAGGCCGGACGTTTTCACCGAAGCGGCAGTTGAACGTATCGAAGAACACCTTCCCCGACCATCCGCAGATCGCGGTCGATCCTGAAGGACGCCTGGTCGTGATCTGGGAGGAACAGGGCCCGGTCAAACGGGATGTGGTCATGAGTGTCTCGACGGACCGGGGGGCCACCTTTGCGGCACCGTACAAATTGAACGAGAAAAAGAGTCAGACGCCGGTGGTGGCAGTCAATGCCCAGGGGGTCTTTGCCATGGCTTGGATGGAGCATGGCATGCCGGGACATAAAGTCGTGACTCAGACGCTGAAGCTGTCGGCCGTTACCGTGGCCTCTGAGTCGAGCCGCTAGTTTGGAAACGCCTGAATTATGCCAACGGCATCGGTGAAGAGTCTCATACTGTCGGTGATCCTCGGGCTGATCGCAGCTCCTGCGTTCGCCGACGACCGGTTGGCCCCTTTGAAAGTCGGGCGGGTGGCGCCAGGAACCGTAGCGGCGCCGTTCGATTTGAAATCCCTGGACGGACTGCCGGTGCAACTCGCGCAGTTGAAGGGGAAAGTGGTCGTGGTAAATTTCTGGGCCACCTGGTGCGGGCCCTGCAAAGAAGAAATGCCGGCCTTCGAGCGGTTGCGACAGCAGTTGGATCCCGAACGGTTCGCGCTACTGACCATTACGACCGACTTGCAGCGGGAGGGCATCAAGCATTTTTTGACCAATCTCCATGTGCAGTTGCCGGTGTTGTTTGATGAAGATCAGGACGTCTCCCATGCGTATCTCGTCCGGGCCTTGCCGACGACGGTGTTTATTGACCAGCAGGGAACGCTGATCGGCCGCGCCGTCGGGCCGCGCGAGTGGGATGCGCCGACTGCCGTGCGCGCATTGCAAAGTTTGATGCCATGAGTCGTGTGACAAAACCTTCCATCGGACTGGCGGCTGCCCTGGCAGGGATCTATCTGATCCTGGCAGTCTTTTCCGTCACGTGTGTGTTCGACCATGCCGATGCGAAGCCGGCCGCCCACCACCACGGTGAAACCGTTTCTCACTCCAGCTTCTGTGTCTGGGCCTGTCAGGCAAATCCCACGTCTGATGCGGGCCCTGTCGCGCTGTTTCTTCAGCCGTTTCTCGTGGCCACGCTCTTTGTCGAGAGCAGCCATGATGTCATTTCGGGCGGCGTCAGGTTTCACGCCGCCTCTCGTGCGCCACCCGTTCAGTCCTAATTTCTAATTCCATTTCATCTCGCTAGGTCGTCTAGCTTCTCTTCTCGTCCGTTCAGACAGGGGCGCGAAGGGGCTATCTCTACTGTCATGTGCACCGTTGTGCCGGGAGGATGTGTATGTGGGCCCGTCGTCATTCATTCGGATGTCATGCCGTTATCTATTGTGCCTTGTTGTCGGTGATGCCGTTGACCGTCGCCACCTCGTTTGCGCAGGAGGAGACGGCGGCTGGAGCGGTTGTCGAGAAGAGCGCGCGCGAGCGCGACTTGCGTGACCAATTGCAAAACATTCTTCGCGAGTTGGATGAGTTGCAGCAGCAACCGGCAGCAGGAACCGCGGCGCCTCAGACCCGGCCGGCTGTTGTGAAGGAAGTGCCGGAGTCGAAGACCGCCGAGCCGATTCCGCAATACGAGCTGTCCGACGTCAGTATCGTGAGCGATCGCGTGCAACGGCGGCCCGAGGGGCTGTCCCTGTCATCAACGGAGCAGTCGGAGACGGAAGCGCAGCCGACCAGGACGATGAAGGAGTCGATGGAGTCGTTGCCCGGCGTGGTGTTGCGGCAGGCTAACGGCCCGCGGGATTTCAGCATGATGATTCGCGGGCAAGGCGCCAAGACTACCTTCGCCGTCCGGGACATCAAGATGTACGAGGATGGATTTATTCAGACTCAATCCGACGGGTTGTCGCGGCTCGATATTCATGATCCCTGGTTCATGCGCAGTGTGGAAGTCACCCGGGGCGCATCCTCGTCGCTTTATGACAACTACGCGCTCGGCGGCATGGTGCACTTCCGGACGAGACGCGGAAGCGACATCAACGGTGTCGAGACGTTCCTCAGCGGCGGTTCATTCGGGTATCACAAGGAGGGGATCGCGGTCGGACAGCAATACGAGAATCTCGATGCCTCCCTCTTCATCAGCAACGTGGGGGAAGACGGATTCATCCGAAACAGCAATTACAGCACGCAGACCATCAATTTAAATCTGCGCTTCAAAATCGACGACAAACAAAACTTCTACTTCAAGGCCATCACGAACTGGCTCGATGCGCGGGTGCCCACCCGGTTGACGCAGGCGCAGTTCAACGCCGATCACCGGCAGGCCGGCGGCACCAACGTGGTCTGTAATGCCAACACCTGTAGCGATGCCGAGCGGCTGGCCCAACGGCGGCTGGATCGACGCACCATCATCGGCGGCATTTACGAGCGGCAGATCAATGCCAACACGGTGCTGACGATCGAAGCCGACTACGACGTGAAGGATATCAATCAGACGTTTTCTCAGATCAGCGACAACGTCAATCCGAACTACAAGCACTATGCCGATCTGCGGCACGACGGACGGCTCTTCGACATGCCGCTGCGAAGCTACGTCGGGTTCTTCCTGAGCAACATGGAGCAGGAAGCGCAGACCTTCCAGAACCTGGCCGACGGATTCGGCACTCGCGGAACTCTGATTCAGAATTCACGCGGGACTATCAGAAACGTCGGCGGCAGAGTCCGGGAGGAACTGGAATTCATTCCGAAGGTCACACTGGCAGCCGGTCTTGGATTCGAACAATCGATGTTGAGCGTGCAAGCAATAAACTACTGCGCCCCGGGTGATGTGACCTGTACACAAGGCGCCGTAAATACGAGAGCTGGGGCCAATCGCACATACACGAATTGGGCTCCGGAAATGTCCGTCACGTGGAAGCCGACCGATGCGCAACGGCATTGGGCGCGGGCATCCACTGGGTACGGCATTCCGGGGTTTACCAACCTCCTCAGAAATCCGGTGACCGGGCAGCCTGGCACCAACTTTGATCTGAAGCCGCAAAAAAATCTCAACTTCGAAATCGGGACGGAATCGAAACTGACGAAGACCCTCACCGTGCAACTCGTCGGGTTCTGGACCTTCTTCAAGGACGAAATCATCACGCAAGCGGTGTCGGGTACCAACACGGCGTCCGTCAATGCGGACTCATCCCAGTACAAGGGCATCGAAGCGTTCTACGACTGGCGACCGGTGGAAGGTCTGCGATTGTCCGGCGCGTATACGCACATCGAGGCGAAGTACATCAACTTTGCCGATCGGTTGAATACCGCCGCTGGCTTCCTGACGCGGGACGGCAACAAGGTGCCCAACGTGCCCACCGATGTCCTGAACACCAAAGTCGCCTACGACCATGCGGCGACCGGTTGGGGTGCCTGGGTCGAGGGGAGCTACTACAACAGTTACTTCCTGAACAACAGCAACACCTTCGGCATACCCTCCTACATGATTGCCAATGTGAACGTGCACAAGAACTTCGATCTGAAGAATTCGTGGTTCCGGTTTGCGAAGTTCTACCTCGAGCTGGACAACATTGCTGACAAGAAATACGCCGCATCAGGCCAGGTGATCGGCGGCGAAACCGCCGGAGCTGCCGCCGGGCAGCAGGCATTTTTCGCAGGGTATGGCCGCGCGATTTACGGCGGCGTGACGTTCGGACTGTTTTAACCATGTGGCGCGAGCGGCAGCGTGGGTTGCTGCCGCTCACGTCCCTTACTCAAAAGGAGATTGCCATGAACAAGCAACTCTTGCGTGTCGGGGAAGCGGCGGATGTGTTGGCGGTGAGCCGGTGGACGATTTATCGGTGGGTCGAGGACGGCCGGTTGGAGGGAACCAAGATCGGCCGCGGAAGCCTCCGGGTGTTTCGTGCGTCATTGGATCGGTTGGTCCAACGCAACAAGACGCATGAACTGAATCTGACGGTCTAAGGTGTGGGTTGCAAAAGATCTGCGTGCCGGACAGCGCAACCGGCGTCGTCCGGCATGCAGAGGGAAATCATGAACCTTGTCGTGCTGGTATTGGTTGGCTTGTTAGCCGGCTGTGCGGGAACCTCTGTGATGTCTGTTCCTCCGGGGAGCTTGCCTGACGGAGAGGCGTCGAAAGCTCAGACGTATGCCTTCGTCAATGGCCGTTGGTTTGACGGACAGGGATTTCAAGCCACCACCTGGTATTCGGTGCAGGGCCGTCTCACCCGCCAACCACCGCAGGGGCCGGTCAGGACGGTGGATCTTTTCGGCCTCTTCATCGTCCCGCCGTTCGGGGAAGCGCACAATCACAATGTCGAAGGCCCATGGAATGTGCAGTCGGTCGCGGAACGGTATCTCAAGGACGGCGTATTTTATGTGAAGAACCCGAACAATGTGCGGGACTTCGCCCTGCAGATCCGCCCGGCCGTCAATCTGCGGACAAGCATAGACGCCACCTTTGCGCATGCGGGCCTGACGGGACCGGGCGGCCATCCCGGCCCTCTGTATGAAGATGTGTTGCGAGTGGGGAGATATGAGCCGGCGCTCGGGCCCCTTGAACGGGGATGGTTCGAGAATCGGGCGTACGTCGTGGTCGAGACAGAAGCGGACATCGAGCAGAAGTGGGCCTTGATCACCAGCGGGCAGCCGGACTTCGTGAAGGTGTATCTCGTGCATTCCGAGGACGGCGAGGTGCATGGAACGAGCGGACGCAATCCGCGACGGCATGGGCTGCATCCTGCATTGGTGCCTCGCGTTGTCGCCAAGGCCCATGCAGCCGGCCTGCAAGTGACGGCCCACGTCGAAACGGCGGCTGATTTTCGCCATGCGGTTCGTGCGGGAGTGGATGAGCTTGCCCACGTGCCTGGCTGGCTGGTGAGCGGAGCGGATGACGCGGAACGCGCCAGATTGACGGAGGGGGATGGACAGCTCGCGACGGCGCGAAGGGTGCGTGTCGTCACCACCAGCGTGGCAGGACGCGCCATGCCGTCCATCGGCGGGCATCATGGGCATGGCCATCACGAGGGCCCTGCCTCCAAGTCGAATGAACATCACGCTTCGTCAGCCGATGAGCCCGTTGAGCAGGTCTTAAAAGATAATCTTAGCCTGCTTCATCGCGCGGGCGTACCGCTGGTGATCGGCAGCGATCATGCCGACACGTCGCTGGCCGAAGTGCTGCACCTGCACTCGTTGGGTCTTTTCGACAACCTCACGTTGCTCAAGATGTGGTGTGAGGCGACTCCGGCCGCGATCTTTCCGACTCGCAAGATCGGACGGTTCGCCGAGGGGTATGAGGCCAGTTTCTTGGCGCTTGCAGGGAATCCAATCGAAGATTTTTCACAGGTGCAGGCTATCCGTCGAAGATTCAAACAGGGTGTGTTTCTGGGTGATTCAGTCGGTTCTGGCGCTGCCTCGTCAGCAGCGATTCACCTGGGGCATTAAAATCCGACGCTCACAACCAGCGTCGAGTCGTCATCTCACAATCGGTCTGGGCGTGAAAAGGAGAGAGGGAATGGAGCGGAGGGGGTGGAGTGTGTTCGCGCTGGGTTGCCTGGCAGCTCTTGTTGTGGAAACGGGCATCGGCTTGGTTGTTGCGCGCGCGGCTGAGGAGCCGGTTGATCAAGAGGCGCCGGTGGTGGCGGTGGACCCGGTGGAAGTGAGCGGCAAACGTATCGAGAACGTCGAGGATGTGAAGCGGGAATTTGCGCGTCGTCCCGGCAGCAACATCCTCATTGAAGAGAAGCAGATTACCGAATCACGCGCGTTGAATTTGCAGGATGTCTTGCAGTTCGCTCCGGGGGTGCGGTTCCAGTCGCGTTTCGGGGCCGATGAGGGGCAGTTTCAAATTCGCGGCACGTCCTTACGCAACAATTTCCATCATCGCGGCATCAATATTCTCATCAACGGTATCTTTTTCGGCGATGCCGACGGGTTCTCAGACTTCGAGTCGATCGACCTCCTGGCCTACGAGCGTATCGAAGTCTACAAGGGCGCGAACGCCTTGCGGTACGGCGCCAACAGCATCGGCGGCGCAATCAACTTCGTGCCGCGCACCGGCTACAGCGCCTCGACGCTGCAAATGCGCATGCTCGGCGGCAGTTTCGGGATGGTGAGCGGGCAGGTGTCGAGCGGCAAAGTCCTGCAGCCGTTCCAGGTGGGCAGCATGAGCGCCACGATGGACTATTACATCAGCGTATCCGGGAACCGGCAGGACGGGTTCCAGGACAATAGTCAGCAGGCCCGTGAACGCATCAATGCCAACATCGGCTTGCAACTCGGCAACCATCAGGAGATCCGCGCCTACTTCCTGCAGGCGAATGTGGCGGAACGGATTCCCGGTTCGCTGACCAATGAGCAGATGTTCTTCAACCGGCAGCAAACTGGCGGCCAGAGCCCTGCCGGAGCGCCGCCGTTCTTCGCTTGTGTGTCGAGCAACCAGGCCTGTAACTGGGGCCGGTACTACACGCTGCAGCGGATCGGCATCGCGTACCACAACGAGTTCGCGCCGAATCAGTTCTTCGAGATCATTCCCTACTTCTCGAACCAATATGTGGACCATCCAATTTTTCAGACGATCCGGCAGGAGAATAACAACGTCGGCGGCGAGTTCCGGTACGTGAATTCGAACACCCTGTTCGGGAAGAACAACTCCTTCGTCGCCGGATTTCAACCTCGCTATGGCAATCAGCGGCAACAACGGTTTGTGAACATCAACGGTAACATCGGGGCGATGACACAGAACTACACGGCGAAGACCACGTATTTCGGCGCTTATGCCGAAGATGCCTTCGATGCCACGAAGGACTTCACGATTGTGATCGGCGGTCGATGGGACTACACGGGACGCGAGGCCACCGTGGACAACTTCGGTCCGGCGGGGAATCCTTTCAACCCCAATACGCCATCAACGCCGAGCGGCACACAAAAGCCGTTGCAACATTTCGGGGCCATCAGTCCGAAGGTCGGGTTCGTGTACCGCACGACGCCGACCTCGCAACTATACTTCAATGCCAGCCGCTCGTATGAAGCACCGCTCAACGTCGAGTTGCTCTCGGCGATCAATGCCAACGGTTCGGCCAATACCGGTTTCTTGAATCTGGATGCGCAACGGGCCTGGCAGTTGGAGTTGGGGCATCGCGGAACCTCCGCGGATAAGCGCTACAGTTGGGATGTGACTGTGTACAATCTCGAGATGCAGAAGGAGATCCTGGCCTCCAACATCAACAACACCGGCACCTTCCAAAATGCCAACGGCACGCGCCACACCGGCGTGGAGGCCGGCGGCGGCATGGTCTTGAAGAAGGGCCTCTTCGCGCAGGGCGGAGCGGGCAAGGAAGACAGCTTGCAGACGCGGGTGGCCTATACCTGGTCGCGCTTCAAGTTCACGGACGATGTGCGGGGCGGTGGCATCGGCGGCCCCAATGTCTTGATTGCCAAGGACGGCAACACGGTGGCCGGCGCGCCGGAGCACAGCCTGAATGTTGAAGCACGGTACGATCATCCGTCCGGTTGGTGGATCGCGCCGAACGTCGAATGGTCGCTGTCCGGCTTCTATACGGACTACAACAACACGATCAAGAACCCGTCCTATGCGTTGATCAACATGCGGTCCGGATGGAACATTGATGAGCATTGGACATTGTTCGCCGAGGGCCGGAACCTCACGAACAAGACCTACGCCGGAGCGGTGGTCGTGAACGACTCGTTGAATCGTTTCGCCAACCCCGGATTCGGGATCAGCGCCTTCGGCGGAGTGGAGTACAAGTTTTAGTTTGGGTGCATCTTGCCGGTGCGGGGGCTCATCATCAGGTGAGCCTCCGCATTGAAATAAGTGCTGAGCGGACGGTCCTGCGGCTACCGGTAAGGCCTGGCGCTACCCCCTGCGTGAAAAATGGGATGGACTGCCGTCGTCTGATCATGTGATAAATAAAGCCGTCGAATGTCCCGGATGGGCATGTCCTGGTAACTGTAGGGATAGACCGTGCCGGCCATGTACGGACTTTTTACTCTTCTTGTCTTGGTTCTGAGCTTGTCACCGGCTTACGCCGAGTCCGGCTCCGCCCCGCCGCCCACCGCGGCGTTCGTTTCACTGCCCCGCATCGAATCCATTCAACTGTCCCCTTCCGGTCGGCATCTGGCCGTGCTCCGGAACCATGAAGGACAGACGTTCCTCGATACCCAAACCGTGGTGGGAGAGGACGTACACCGCGTCGTCTCGACGGACAATCGCGAATACATCATTACCTGGTTCCGGTGGGTGAACGACGAGCGATTGTTGGTCGGCCTGCGTGTCCCGGCGGCGGGCGAGACGGTCGAGTCTGCCGAAACCAGGCTGCTGGCCGTCAATCGAGATGGAACACAGCAGATCTCCAGCCTGTTCAAGCAGGGGCCGTTGTCTTCCCTCTTTGGAAAGAAACATGTGCCCCAGATTCGCGATCAGATCGTAGGGACCATTCCCGGCGATCCCCGACATGTACTCATCGCGCTCGATTTGGAGCATCCGCTGTCTCCGGACGTGTACAACGTGGATATTTATTCTGGCGAGCGGCAGTTGGTGCAGGCAAATCCTGGTCCGCAGTCCGGGCAGAATACAATCGCTCAGTGGATCGCCGACCGCGAAGGCAAGGTGCGGGTCGGCGTGGGGCAATTTCAGACCATGGTCCATGTGATCTTCAAGCAGCCGGAGTCCAATCTCTGGCGCGAGCTGGCGATGTATGATCTGACGAAGGACACCGGATTGGTGCCGTTAGCGTTCGATGCCGACCCTGCCTGGCTCTATGTGAGGGACCAACACCGGGGCAAGACCGCGATCTTCAAGGTGAACATTGTGGACCGAGCTGCGGACCGCGTCCTGGTCGCCGCCGATCCGAGGTTTGATCTCATGGGGGACCTGGTCTATGCACCGGGACGCAAAAAGGTAGTTGGCGTCCGCTACAGCGCGGCGGATCAGCGAGTTCTCTTCTGGGACTTCGACGCACAGCGGCTGCAGGCTCGTATTGATCGAGCGATGCCCGGGTACGTCAACATCATTCACAGCAGCAGCGACGACGGCCGATTGCATGTCGTGCAATCGAGCGGCGCAGTGCATCCGCTGCAATGGTCGCTCTTCGACGAGCAAGATGGTCGTCTAAGCCCACTCGGCAAGGCATACTCCGATCTGGACGCCACCGCGTTGGCCTTTCCCAGGACCACGTTCGTCACGGCACGCGACGGCAAGGAACTTTCTGTATTCCTGACCCTGCCAAAGAATCGCGACGCCCAGCGACTCCCCATGATTGTCTTTCCTCATGGCGGACCTGCCTCTCGTATGGCGGATGGATTCAACCATTGGACGCAGTGGTTTGTCAGCCGAGGGTGGGCCGTGATGGAAGTGCGCTTTCGCGGAACGGAAGGGTATGGCGAGGAATTTCTCCGGGCCGGATTTCAGCGGCGTGGCTTGGAACTGCAGGATGATATCACCGATGTGGTGCGATGGGTCATTCGGTCCGACATAGCGAATGCCGGCCGGATCTGTATCGTCGGATCCGGGTTCGGAGGATACGCGGCCTTGATGGGTGTGGTGAAGACGCCGGATCTGTACCGCTGCGCCGTCAGCCTGGGCGGGGTGACGGACCTCTCTCAGCTCGCACTGGACAGCCGCTGGTATTTGAACCAGCAGCAGGGAGGCGAGGTGCGCGCTGGTGTCTGGTGGAGTGATCGCGAACGCCTGCTTGAAACTTCGCCCGTTTTTCACGCGCAGGAGATTCGCATGCCACTCTTGCTCATGCATGGCGCCATGGATCGTGCGGTACCGGTGTCGCAGGGACGCACGATGGCTGATGCGTTGAAGGCGGCTAAGGTGACCACCTACCGCTACGTTGAATTGCCTCTGGCAGATGAAACCCTCAGCCGACAAGAAGATCGCCTGCAGGTGTTCTCAGAGTTGGAACAGTTTCTCACCAGGCACCTCGAATAATCCGCCTCTCCCCCTTCAAGAGAACAGCGTGCTGACATTTTTCAGACCTGTACCTGTTCTAGGTCTGCCTTCCGCAGGCTCCTGCAGCCGCCGGCTGTAGCATCCGACGGCACCCGTCGGTAGACAAATTCGGCCGGACAGCGTTAGCTCTTCCCTTGGCAAATGTGTCTCCCCGTACCGGTGCCGGCTATGGCCAGAATGCGAATTTTGCCGCCGGAGGCCGTTTTATGCGGCGAGAGGAAGAACACTTTTACAATGGTGGAGGACGACGGGAAGATGGAGTCGCTGAAATTCGGAGTGGAGTACGGAGTGATCGGGCTGTTGGTTGCGTTGAGCATCTGGTCGATGGCGGTTGCGGTTGAGCGGTGGTTCTACTATCGACGCGTGAGCCTGGCGCAATTTGCAGACATTCAAATGTGTGAGATGGCGCTCACTAAGCGACTGGTGGTCATCGGGACCGTGGCGGCCAATGCGCCCTATATCGGTCTGCTGGGCACCGTGTTGGGCATTATGATGACGTTCCACACCATGGGGACTTTGGGTGCGATGGCGGTGAGCAGCATCATGGTCGGCCTCAGTCTGGCGTTGAAAGCAACCGCCGTCGGACTAGTGGTGGCGATTCCCTGCGTCGTTATGAACAACATTCTGCGCCGCCGGGTGGCTGAATTATTGACGACCTATCAGGTGCAACATGGAGCGTGAGGTCAATCAGATCAATGTCATCCCCCTGGTGGATGTGATGTTGGTCCTGCTGGTGATTGTGCTGACGACCGCGACCTTCATATCCACAGGCCAGGTGCCCGTGGAGCTAGCCAAGGCCAAGGAGACAGATGAGCGGAAAGACGTGCCGGTGGTGATCACCCTTACGGCCGGCGGGCAGTTGTTTCTCAACGATCATCCGGTGCCGGGGGGCGGCTTGCCCGCGCAATTGCAATCTTACAAGAAAGGGTCGGCGGTGGTGGTCCGCGCCGACCGTGTGACATTGCTTGAACAGTTCGTCGGAGTCGTCGATGAGGTTCGGAGTCTCGGGTTCCAGCAGGTGAGTTTAGAAGTGGTCAGGCTGTAACTCGTATTCAGGAGTAGTAACCGCGTTCATCCACGGGTAGCGGCGCGGTGGGTTCCCCAGTCTGTCGTGCTCGATCCCGCGCCGAATACATCGGCCCGCGTGCCGGTTGCTGGGGCGCGAACCGCAGAAAGCCCAGATCATTCGCCATGTCATCGTAGACCGCTTCCATCCCTCCGCGCATGAAATAGGTTTCGTGCCAGAAACCGGTTCCTCCCGAATCTTTCAAAAACCTCTGCCACCACTCGCGGTGCGGATCGGATCGCGCCCACCGTTCCAGCGAGGCGAAGTCTCTCCAATACTGACGCATCCCGACGTGCGGCGGGAGAAGAGACCACAGCAGGTTTTCGTGCAGCAGCAGTCCGTCCGGTTGAGCCTCGACCGACTGGGCGATTTTCGGCCCGAAGCCGAACAGGGTTTTGAGTCCGGTCAGCCGGTTGACCCGCATGCCCAGGTAAATCACGACGAGGTCAGGATAGGCGGACAGATCGACGGTGCGCCGATCGACGCGAGGTGGCATAGGCGGTCTCCTTCAACACAGTGGGCGGGCGGTGGTCGGGTGGCTGAATACTAGCGGGCAGTCGCCATGTGGTCAACACGTAAGAAGATGCAGGAAAGTGGTGCAATAGCTGCAAACTGTAGCAAGTGTGAGCAATCGTCGGTAGACGAATTTCTCGTCGGTTTCGTAGCATGAGCGCCTTCGAATCGAAGGGGATGGCGTATGAACGGCGTATGGCGCTCCATGCATGGGGCTCGACAGACGACACGAGGTCCGCTCCTGGCGGTATCCCTCGTCTGCGCGCTCATTGCGATCCGCCTTGCTGCCGCCATCGTCTGCGCGACCTGTTTTACCGAACTGGAAACGCCGGCGACCCGCAACTTCCATCTTCATGGCGGCGGTGACCGGGAGCCCTGTCACCGCGGGCAGGCCGAAGCCAAGCCACTGGTCAACTGGGCCTGTTCGGTCAATCAGGATGACAACGCCTTCATCTTGCCGGACATTCCGCGCCTGCCGGTCGTGGTCGTACTGTTTGTCCCGCTGGTGGTGTGGCTGGTCTCTTATCGCAGTCTTCTACTGATTTCGGCCACCGGCCGCAGTCCTCCGCTTTCCGTCCGCGCCTGCTAACGCACCATCAACATCATCACTGAAGCGTCTCGAGCCGGGCCTCCCGAGGCCCGATGCTGCCTGCGCCATGCGCATGGATTCGCCTGGCGGCGAGCCGGACCGGACTGTGAACCGGTCCTGTCTCTTCCTCCGCCGCAGGCAATGCGTCGGGCTCGGCGTCCGTTGTCTGTTCTCGAACAGACGGCCCGTGCCGGGAATGAAAGGAAGTTGTGCCGTCATGAAGATGCGTCGTCTCACATTGACACTCAGCACTCGAATCGCGCTTGTTCTTGGGGCCGTTGTCTTCTGTTCGAGCCTGACAGGATGGGCGGCCGAACCGGAATCCCGGGAAGCGGCAGAAGAAATTCCGGTGGTGAATGCCCCGGATGTCTTGATCTCGGCCACTCGCACTCCGACCTCAATGGGTAGCGTGAACCAGGCGGTCACCATTGTGTCGGAAGAACAATTGCGCCAGCAGCTGGCCGCCTCGCCAAACCGGAGCATTACGCAGGTTCTGACAAAACTGGTGCCCGGTCTGTCGCAGAACGACCAGTCGATGGATTCCGGTACGTCTCTCAAGATCAGAGGGCGGTCGATTGCGATCCTGATCGACGGCGTCCCGCAACAGAGCAGCCCGACCACGGAGTTGGACCTGGCCCACATCGATCCCAGCGCCATCGAGCGTATCGAAATCATCCGCGGCTCCACCGCAATTTACGGCAACGGCGCGATGGGTGGTCTCATCAATATCATTACGAAACAGCCGGGCGAGGGCAAACCGACTTTCTACACGGACGTGCAGGGCAGTGGATCGTTGACCCGGGTGTTACGGGGACTCAGCGGGACCGTGGTGCAGGGCTTTCAGGGCAAGAAAGACTGGTTCGACTACAACATCGTCGGTAGCTTCAACCACCAGGGCGGGATGTTCGACGCAGAGGGGTCCCGCACCATGCCCGGCACCAATACGGTCGGTGGATTTGCCGACACCAAGAACTACAACATCATGAGCAAGTTCGGGGCGACCTTCGGCGACCACCGGTTCCAACTGACCTTCAACCGCAAGCAGTCCTGGCAGGATACGAACTACCTGGTGGATCCCAATGTGGACGCGTTGCCACGGACGTTTGCGCGGTACGTACCCGGCTTGTCGTTGGCCGACCAACCCAAGCTGACGAACACGCAGATCAGCGCCGACTACACTCATCCCCATCTGTTTCTCGACAGCCGCGTCCATTTGCAAGGCTATTACCGCGCGCAGCAAACGCGCTTTCCCACCTTTGACAGTCGGCTGTTCGGCGGCACGGATGTGTTGCAGGGGTATAACCAAAGCGACGTGTTGGGAACCAGGCTCGACATCACCACGCCTATCCCGCTCTACGGAAAACCGGAAATCGTGTGGGGCATGGACTTCTCCAGCCAACACGGTGCCCAGTCGTCAACGCTCTACGATCAGTCCGTCTTCGATGGGTCCGGTGGACGGGTGTTCAGCAAGAACGGTGAGGTGGCCTCCTCTCCTTCGCGCGTGTTCAACAGCACCGCAGTGTTTGCGCAGGGCGAGTGGACTCCGCTTGCCGCGTTGGTCTTGCGCGGTGGGGTTCGGTACGAGCGTGTGAAGGTGACGAGTAGCGACTTCACCGGCAACGGGTCCTTCCTACCGGCGAGTGCCATCGAGTTCGACACGACGGTGTTCAACGCGGGATTTGTGTACCACTTGCTGGAACCGCTGGACCTGTTTTTCAATTTTAGTCAGGGGTTCAACGTGCCGGTCGGATCGATCGATAATGCGTTGGGCAACGTGCCGCCGGGGACCGCCATTTCGCTCCAGCGGTTGCAGCCACAGCGCGTGAATAACTATGAACTTGGGTTGCGTGGCAAATGGAGCAAGGTCCAGGCTTCGGTGTCCGGATACATTTCCAAGTCGTCGCTGGGTCTCAACTTTGACCAGTTCACGAATTCACTCCGGCGTGCGCCGCAAACCATCTACGGCGTGGAAGCCACGCTCGATGTGCAGCCGATCGAACGCGTTCGCCTGGGCGGGACGTACACCTTTGTGGAAGGTGATCAGACCATCGGGTTTAATCCCGATGTGCGCGTGCCGTTGAACGGCTTCTCCATTGCACCGCAGAAGATCACCGCCTACCTCGAACACCTGACGGTGCCGGAGTGGGAATGGCGCAACCGGATTCAGGTGCTCTATTCGGGCAGCCGCTCGCGCTCGCTGACGGCGTTCAATTCGGGCATCGATCCCACCGCGGATCCCTTCAGCCAGACGGAATACTTCCTGGTCGATCTGATCAGCACCGTCAAAGCAGGGCCGGGCACGCTCCGGTTCGGGGTAGAGAATCTGCTGAACAAACAGTACGCAACGCCGTTCAACCAGATTTCCTTCACCAACAGCTTCTATTTTGCGGGGCGCGGGACGACAGCCAGCATCGGCTATTCGATCTACTATTGATCTCGTTCGTCTGGGGTGAACACCGGCACGGTAGGTTTGTTCTGCCGTGCCGGTGCCTGTCCGTTCTCCCGTGTGTAGCATCCGTGAGCAACCGTTGCTGGACAAGAGAAGGGATGGTTGCGTATGGTAAAGTCGTTCTCCACCGCGTGGAAGCCTCGATGACGACACCGCAGACTGTACTCTTCCCGCATCGTCGATCCGGCCTGGCGCCTCACGCGGCGGTGGCCGTCGCCTGTCTGCTGATCGCCATCCGGGTGGTTGCCGGGTTTCTGTGTCACACCTGCTTCATTGATTTCGAGAAGCCGACCTCCAGAAGTTTTCACCTCCATGCCGGAGGAGATCATGAACCCTGTCACCATGGACAGGCGGAGGCGAGTCCGCTCATCACTTGGGCCTGTACGGTCACACAGGATGAGACGGCATTCATTCTTCCTGAGATCCCTCGATTACCATTGCTCGTCTCCCTCTTCGTGTCCCTCACGGTTCTGGCTCTCTCCTTCGGTGGCCGCCCGCTGGTGGTGGCTCATGGCCGCGGTCCTCCTGCCTTCTCCAACTAAATTCGTCACGAGTACGTACTGATTCAAGCAGAGCCGGGTGCCAGACCATTGGTGTGGCATCGGTGGTGACCTGCTCCGTCGGCGTGTGTTTTCCCATTCGGGGAAAGACCATGTCGGGTCAATGGCGGAGCCACTGCATTCGGCTCATCCGGAATCTGTCTCGCGCAGCGGAATGGAGCCTCGATCGCATGTCCCAGGATGCCCTGAGCGCCGACTCGGTACCGCACTCCGTCGTCTCCACGGCAGGGGGGGCGGTCAGGCGCAATCGAATACGCGCGTGGCGCGCCCTTTGGGTGCAGGTGCATTTATATTTGGGGTTGTTTGTCGGAGCTCTGCTGGTGGTTTTTGGGGTGACGGGAAGCATCCTCGTCTTCTTTCAGGAGATCGACGAGTGGCTGAATCCAACACTCCTGACAGTAGAGGTTCCGGCGCCAGGGCAGGATGAGTATCGGCCGGTGGGTGAGATCTTGACGGCGGCGGAGCGGGCGGCGGCGCCGGGGAGCCGCATCACCCAGGTGTATGGCGCGCCGACTCGTGAACGTGTCGTGGCCGTATATGTCGAGCAGCCTTCGACGGCCTGGCAGCGAATCTTTGTCGATCCCTATCGGGCCCAGGTCACGGGGGTGCGCAGCTACGGAGCTGGCGAGTGGGTTCCACGGTATTTCATGGATGCCGTCTTTTCGCTGCATTTTCAACTCTTGGCGGGTGTGAACGGCGTGACGCTGGCGGCGATTGTGGCGTGGCTCCTGATCCTCTCGTTGATCACGGGCGTGATCGTCTGGTGGCCTGTGAACGGCCAGTGGCGGCAGGCGTTGGTCATCAGGCGGCCGGCCACACCGTTCCGCCTCCTGTTTGATCTGCATAAGACGGTCGCGCTGTATCTCTGTCTTGCGATCGGAGCGATCTTGTTGTCGGGTGCCTATATGAACTGGGCAGATCCCATCGTCTGGGTGACACAGCTCATGTCTCCGGCAACACGTGGGCCTGCGGAGGCCCCTCATTCCACCTCCCTTGCCGGTGGGCATCCGATCAGCCCGGCGCAGGCGGTGGCACTGGCGGCGGCTCGATATCCGGAGGGGCGACTGAGGTCGATCTCCATGCCGGAAGATGCGAAAGGCGTCTATCAGGTCGGGCGGGAAGGCGTGCCGGGATTGAGCGCGTTTTGGTCGGAACGGATCGTGAGCGTCGATCAATACAGTGGCGCGATTCTCGACGTGCGGGCTCCCGATACGAGGCGGAGCGCCGGCGAAACGTTTATCGATTGGCAATGGCCGCTGCATTCGGGACAGGCGTTCGGGATGCCCGGCCGCCTGCTCGTGTGTGCAAGTGGCCTGGCCTGTCCGGTCATCTATGCCACCGGCTTCCTCATGTGGTGGCGCAAGCGGCGTGGGCGAGAGCGGCGGTCGGTTGTGCCGGCGTCATAACCCGCGCTCCGGCAGTTCGAATGACATGAGATGAGATGAGAGCGGCGCAACTCGTGGCCGTTCGATGGAGGAGGTACCGTGTCTGCTCATCAATCACCTGATCGTCCTGAGCCTGGCAAATCCGGCATTCACGACGCCGATTTGGACGGGTTGGCGATTCGTCGTCCCGCTCCCGGTGAGTCTTCGCCTGCCGGCCGGAGCCGGTGGATCTGGCTGACGTTGGCCGTTCTGTTGGTTGCGGCCGGATTAGCCTGGAGCAGCGCCTGGCTGCGACCGGATCAACGGGTTGAGGTGGCTCCGGTGATTCGCATGCCGTCGGGGAGCGGGGCAGGCCTGGCGGCGACCGGGTATGTGGTCGCACAGCGACAGGCGTCCATTGCATCCAAGGGCACCGGACGATTGATCTATTTCGGTGTCAACGTCGGCGATCGGGTGAAGGCGGGCCAACTGATCGCGCGGATCGAACATGACGATATGGACGCGTTGTATCGGCAGGCCTTGGCCCGGTTGGGTGTGGCGCGGGCGCAACTGGGAGCGGCCAAACCGGAGCTCGAAGAGGCGACACTGAGTTTCGAGCGGGTGAAGACGCTCCTGGAACAGTCCTTTGTCACCAAGTCGGAGTATGACATGGCCTCGGCCCGTCTGCGTCGTGCCGCCGCTGCCGTGAAATCGGCTGAAGCCGCAGTCACCGCGGCGGAGGCGGAACGTCAAAACGCCACGGTCCAACTTGACAATACGAGCATCCACGCGCCGTTCGACGGGGTCATCGTGAAAAAACTGGCCGAGATCGGCGAGGTTGTCTCTCCCTTCACGGCCACCGTCCGTTCCGGCGGGTCCGTGGTGAACATGGTCGACCCCTTGTCGGTGACAGTCGATGCCGAAGTGTCGGAAGCGATGATTCACCGCGTGCGGGCCGGGCAGCCGGCGGAGATTCAACTCGATTCGGTGCCGGGGCACCGATATCAGGGCGAGGTGCAGCAGGTGATGCCGATCGCGGATCGCGCCAAGGGGACGGTGCTGACGCGCATTCGATTTCGTGACCTGGATGATCGGGTGCGGCCTGAGCTGAGCGCCAAGGTGACGTTCGGTCCTGTTCCAGGAACACAGACAGAGCCAGGGGAAGATTGGGGCGTGCCGTCCACCGCCGTGGTGACGCGCGAAGGGCGACCGGTGGTCTTGGTCGTGCGCACGGGAATCGTGGCGGAAGCGGTGGTGCAAGTCGGGACTCCCGCGGCCGGGATGGTCCCTGTGCATGGACCTTTGTCGCAGACCGATGAGGTGATAGTTGCACCGACCGAACATATTCGTTCCGGCAGCACGGTGTCAGTCTTCCGTCGTGCCTCGTAACGAGTTCACCCATGGTTGATCCGGTCGTCAGTCTCCAGAAGATCACGAAGAGCTACAGCCGTGCTGGCACCGAGGTGTCGGTCCTGCGGGATTTGTCCTTCGACATTCCGGCCGGCACCTTTCTCGCGATCATGGGGCCGTCCGGGTCCGGCAAGAGCACGTTGCTGAACGTGATGGCCGGGATCGATCGGCCGACGGGCGGATCGGTGGTCGTGGCCGGGACCAGGCTGGACGGCTTGTCGGAGGGTGAAATGGCGCGGTGGCGCGCGCGCCACATCGGCTATGTGTTTCAGACCTACAACCTTATCCCGGTGCTGACGGCGGCGGAGAATGTGGAACTGCCGTTGGCGCTGACGCATCTCACACGCCGGGAGCGTGCTGACCATGTGAAGACCGCGCTGCGGCTGGTCGGGCTGGACGATCGTATGGATTACTATCCCCGGCAACTGTCCGGTGGACAGGAGCAGCGGGTGGGCGTGGCGCGCGCCATCGTCAGCGACCCGACCATGATCCTCGCGGACGAGCCGACCGGAAACCTCGACCGCGAATCCGCCGACGACATTCTGACGTTGTTGGCCCGGTTGAACAGGGAATTGGGCAAGACCATCGTGATGGTCACCCACGACCCCCGCGCGGCCGAACGCGCACAGATGATCAGGCATCTCGAAAAGGGAGTGTTGGAGATGCCGCCATGCCGCTGATGCGCTTGATGCTGCGGAACACGATCCGGCGACCGGTGCGTCTGGCGCTGACGGTCGGCGGCCTGGCGATGGTCGTGCTGGCCTTCGGATTGCTGCGGCTGACGCTGGATGAATGGCACAGCGGTGTCAAGGCGGCGGCCAACAATCGCTTGATCACCGTCCATGCCATGTCCGACTCCTTGCTTCTGCCGTTGTCGTATCGGGAGCGGATGGCGGTGGTCCCCGGTGTGCAGGTGGTGCATTACGGCAACGTGTTTGGCGTTGAGTACCGAGATGCGAAGGAATCGTTCGGGGCGTTTGCGGAGCAAATGAGCACGTTCTTCGAGACCTACCCGGAAGTCATCTTGAACGAAGGAGACCGGCTGGCGTTTCTGAAGGATCGGGGCGGATGCCTCATCGGACAGAAACTCGCCGCCCGATTTGGTTGGAAGGTCGGTGACGTGATCCCGCTCAAGGGTACGACCCATCCCGGGAATTGGGACCTGGTCGTACGCGGCATCTTCCGCAGCAGCAGCCCTGGCATCATGGGCGAAGGGGAAGTCTATGTGCATTGGGAGTTTGCCAATGAGCGGTTGAGAGCCACGGCACCGGACCGTGCCGACCAAGTGGGTTGGTATGTCACCACGACGGCTTCGGGCGTGAATCCCCGCACGGTGGTAGCCGCGATCGATGCCACCTTTGCCAACTCATTTGCCGAAACCAGGACGGAACGGGAACAAGCCTATATCGCCGGCTGGGTCGCGCGCTCGGGCGCGTTGCTCGATGCGTTGGATTGGTTGTCCGGCGTGATGAATGGTATCGCGGCCCTGGTCCTGGTGAATGCGCTAGCGATGGCTGTGCGCGAGCGGACCAGGGAATATGGGGTGATGAAGACCCTGGGTTTCCAGCCGCGCCATTTGATCGCGCTGGTCCTGGGGGAATCGCTGCTGGTGGCGTTGGGCGGCGCCCTGGCCGGGTTGGGATTGTTGTACCCGGCAGCGCGGCTCTATGCGGTCATGGTCGCCGGCGGAAAAACGGTGGGCGCTTACGAGATCACCTCCGAGACGATTGGAATGTGTCTCGGCGTGATGGGGCTGGTCGGCCTGCTGGCCGCCCTCTGGCCCGCGGTGCGTCTCAGCCGCATGACAACTTTAGAAGGGTTGCGTCACAGGGGATAACATCGCGAGGTCGGCCTGTGTTGTGGAGCGCATACAGTCTGCGGAATCTTTGGGCGCGCCGCGTCACAACGCTGCTCACGCTGTTGGGGCTCGGGCTCGTGGTCTTCGTGTTCGTGGCCATTCTGATGCTGGCGCATGGCTTGGAGCGAACGATGGGCAGGACCGGGGATCCTGCCAACGCAATCGTGATGAGCAAGGGGGCGCTCTCCGAAATCGAAAGCAGCTTGTCGCGCGAGCAGACCGGGGTGCTGGCGGCACAGCCGGAGGTCGTCACCCTGGCAGATCACCAAGCCGCGGTGGTGCGGGAGATCGCGCTGCAACTCACCTTGCGCAAACAGGCAGGAGGGAGCCTGGCCAGTCTCTCATTGCGTGGCTCGTCGCCCGATGCTTTCGCCATGCGTCCTCTGGTGCACATCGTCCAAGGCCGCCTGTGGCAGCCGGGTACGACAGAGGTGATTGTCGGTACTCAGGTGGCGAAGCAGTTTCCTGAGGCCCGTCTATCTGAAACGCTGCGGTTCGGGCGGCGGGAGTGGACGGTGGTCGGGATTTTCGAGGCGGAGGGCAGCGGGTTCGATTCCGAGGTCTGGGGCGATGCGGAGCAGATGATGGCCACGTTTCACCGGACGGTCTTCTCGTCGATGACCGTACGGCTGGCCGATCCGACCGTGCTCCCCGCATTCAAGGCGCGGATGGAGCGTGATCCCCGGTTCAAAGTGTCCGTGAAGCGCGAGCCGGACTATTACGAAGGGAAGGCTGAAGGGTTGGCCAGGTTGATTCGTGTGACTGGGTTATTTCTGACCGTGGTGTTCAGCGTCGGGGCCATTCTCGGAGCGACGATGACCATGTCCGCGTCCGTTGCACATCGCACGACCGAAATCGGCACGCTTCGCACCTTGGGATTTACGCGCAGCCACATTCTGCAAGCCTTTCTCCTCGAATCGATTCTGCTGGGCCTCGCCGGTGGGTTGCTGGGTGTGGCCGGCGCGGCCTTGCTCAATTCTGTGACGATTTCCACTGTGAACTGGGATACCGGCGCCGAGTTGGCCTTCGCATTTCATCTCACGCCCACTATGGTCGGTGAAGGATTGTTGTTTGCCGCCGGCATGGGAATCATCGGGGGGCTCGTGCCCGCCGCACGGGCAGCCCGCATCGAGATCGTCCACGCGCTCGGTCAGCGGACGGTGTAGGTGATGACCGGACGGCCCGGAGAATTTGTAGCAGGCGTGAGCACGCGTCGGTAGACAACTTCTGCGGAACGGCGTAATTGATACGCCAGGTGAGAACGATCAGACCATGATTCGACGGATCTCTCAAACCACTGTCGCCGGCCTCGCACTCGGAATCGTCTGGGTGTATATGGTGCTGGCGCTCGTGGCGCCGGGCTGTTCTTTTGCCCACGCCGCGCCGTTGGACAGTCATCATCAGCATTCAGGCACGGAGTCCCATTCCACCCTCTGTTCCTGGGCCTGCCAGGCGACATCGGATGTCGGCCCGATTGCTCAGGGCGATGTAGGTACAGCCTGGGTTGCGCAAACGCAACCGTTAATCTCCTCTCCGCTCCTCCTGACCTCCGGGGACCCCTCGTCCCTTCACGCTCGTGCGCCGCCCGTCCCCGCGAGGGGATAGTTCGGGCGGGGCGCACGTCGCCTTTCATTACAGCGTTCGCAATCTGTGCTTCCGTGGTGGCACGCGCCACTGGCGGGAATGATGTCGGCCCTGTAATCCGCCGTCTCCGGGCGTTCGGCCCGAGCTATTTCACTCAATGCCTGTGAGTCCGGGGTTGGATTGCCCTCTACCCCGGAATAACCGGCAGCGCAGGCGCCTTCCCTGTGACCTCCGCTGCCGGTTCCCACTCATCAGTGGTCACGTGTGTGATGGTGTCGTGCATGGTGGACCCGGTTGATCGGGAGGCTCGTCCCCCCTGTGCAGCCGGGGAGGAGCGGTGTCGCAACCGCTCCTGTCCACCGCCAAACGTTGAAGGAGTGAAGGTGATGGATCAGCCGCTCTTACGCGTCAAGGAAGCCGCGCAGTTGCTTCAGGTGAGCAAGTGGACCATCTACCGTTGGATCGACGAAGGGCGACTTGAGGCCACGAAGATCGGCGGGGGAAGCCTGCGCATCTTTCGTCGCTCGGTGAATGCCTTGGTCGACGGAAATCGCACCGATCCGCGACCGGGTGATTCCTCGCCGCAGTTGAAGATGGTGCCGTTGAGCGGGCGTCGATCGGCCAAGCGATAGGTCAGTCATGACGGATCCTGGGGTTGTGCACCCTTCTTCAGGATCTGCCTCCCGGGGTGAGTGGGACGGCCTCCCCCTCCACCCCGGCCCCTCGGGGGGCTGCGACCTCGGAGCAATCAAGCCGGAGAGGCAGGCAGGATGAACGAAAGTCGATCGAGGGTGTGGAGGAAACGACCATCATGGGCAATCGGATGAATCAGCAGCGGTGGTGTCGCCTGGGGTTTGTCAGCTTGCTTGCGTTGACGCTGTTCGGCAAAACGAGCGGGCTCGGTGCCGCTGAGCCGGATGCGTGGATGCAGCGTTTCGAGGCAGGCGTACAGGCTCGGGAAGCCGCGCGTTATGCCGAAGCCGAGCCACTCCTGGCGCAGGCCTTGCGGGAAGCCGAGCAGGTTCGCGCCGACGATTCTCGAGTGGCGCTGGCTGCGAACCATTTGGGGTTGCTGTATCACGACCAGGGGCGGCTCGACGAGGCCGAATCGTTCTACCGGCGTGCTCTCGGCATATGGGAGTCCCAACTGGGTCCGGAGCACGAAGATGTCGCCGCGGCGTTAAACAATCTGGCGGAAATCGCCCATGCCCAAGGTGACTTTGCGGAAGCCGAGCCGCTCTACGAGCGCGTGTTGGCGATCGAGCGCAAAGTGCTTGGCGCGGCGCACCCTGATGTGGCCGTCACCCTCAACAATCTAGCCGAACTCTATCGCAAGCAGGGGCGGGAGACGGAAGCCGAATCCATGTATCACCTGGCGCTCATCCTCATGGAGGGAGCGCACGGCGCCGATCATCCGGATCTGGGACCGGTCCTGAACAACCTGGCGGTGTTGTACAAGGGGCGTGGGTTGTATGCCTGGGCGGAACCCTTTTATCTGCGCGCGTTGAAGGTACGGCGTGTTCGATTCGGGGACAACCATCCCGCCGTGGCGATGAGTTTGAACAATGCCGGGTGTCTCTATCAGGCGGAGGGGCTCTATGCCTCGGCGCAACGATACTTCGACGAGGCGTTGGCGATTGCTGAACGGGTATCCGGCCCGCAGAGCGCCCTGGCCGGGACGATCGTCGGCAACATGGCGTTTCTTGCCGATCAACAGGGGTTGCTCACCCAATCGCAGCTTCTGTACCAGCGGGCGCTGGTGATTCAACAGCAGCAGCTCGGGTTACATCATCCAACGGTCGGGTTGTTGGCGGAACGGTATGCCCTGGTACTCGATACGCTTGGTCAGCCGGTGGAAGCGGGGTTGTTCGCGGCGCGCGCTGCATCCATTCGCGCGCGGTTCCAGTCGGGCGCGGTGAGACAGGGGATGGCCCCTCGTCTCGGGGCGGCAGTCGGTGACGTCACCCGATAACCTGTGCGGGATCAGAAAGGAAGGTGTTCCATGCCGGTCAGCGTTGCAGCGCCGTCTCATCAACGAACCACGATCGCCAGGAAGCCTCAAGACCAGACGGGATTGAACGTGGCCGTGGTGCGACTGTTGGCATTGGCCCTGGATATCAGCGGGGGCTGGTCACCGGCTCCCTCTGCCGCCGGGCTGTTGGTTCCGTTCGGGTATCGAGACTGGCCGAGTCTGACGTCGCTGGTGGAGGCGCGAACCGGCTCGCAGCAACTGCGGTTCTATGTGTCTCCCAAGGCCTTGCTCACGCCGGACTATGAGTCGTTCCCCGTGGGGACGGTGTTCGTCGTGGAATCCGAACCTTGTCCGGTGCAACCTGGAGCGCAGGGCGCTCAGCCATCTGTCTTTGTGATGGAGAAGTGTGCCGGAATGACGATGAATGACGGAGGGAGCAAGCAGTGTGAATCATGGATCTACGCCAGTTGGGATCCTGCCGGCCTCCAGGCGACGGCGGACCCAGAACGTTGTGGAATCTGCCGTTTGCCGTGGCTGACGCCGGCACATGTCTGATGATCGGTGGACGGGGCTCGACGGTTGGACTGCGCTGACCACGCAGTGAGCTCCGATGAGGGAAGCGTACGCCCATACGCTTCCCTCTCCCACCTTCTTCCTTGCTGTTGGGTTGAACACCCGCCCGGTTTCAGTCTCTCAACAATGATCGTGAAATGCTGTAGAATGCCGTCCCTGGGATGGCGGTGCCCATTTATTACACAGGAGGAGTTGATATGAATTGGTTACGTTCAGGAGTCGTGGCTTGTTCTCTGGTTGCGTTTGTGGCGGTGGTGCCTGCTGGGTATGCGTTGGCCGACGGCGGCGGGCATGTGAAAGAAACGATCAAGCATGCCAAAGAAGGTGTTGAGCACGAGAAGGAAGCCATCAAGCATTTGGAAGAAGCGGTGAAGGGCAGCAATGATCCCCATGCGAAGGAAGCGCTGGAGCATGCCAAGGAAGCCGTCAAACATGCGGAAGAGTCGCTGGCGCATGCGGAACAGGCTTCGAGCAAGAAGGGCAAGGGGAAGAGCAAGTAGGGTGATGAGTGCGCCAGGGGGGCGCCCTGACGATACGGCTCTTCCCCTGGTTTCCCGCCTGATCACTTCCTGGTGAGACGTTCCCGGCCACCTCGACTCAGCTCAGTTATGCCGCCGATACCACGGGATACGATCCTGTAGCATCCGTAGGCATCCGTGAGCGGGCATCTGTAGACGACCGGGTGTGTCGGGGCTATAACTCCTCACCCTAGGGAGGAAGCCCTCATGCGAACTGTCTTCAGGGCCATGATCCATGTTCTGGTACTGGTTGCCGGAACGGCGGCATGGGCTGCCGACGAGTCGCTGGAGCGACTGTTGCGGGCACAGGCGTTCAACCGGGAGTTCGAAGGGTTTGATACCTATTACGTGAAGATCGAAGCCGATCAGCCGCAGCCCGACGGGTCACACGAAGTGTTGGCGACGGCAAGTGGAAAGTTTTCAGATAATATCAAGCGCATGAAAGTTTTGTTCTTGATCGTTGATGGTCACATTGTCGGCGGTCAGGTCTTGGAAGGCACCGGTCTTCCACCGTGCCTGGCGCCGGAGCATCGTCCGTCCTCATCTCTTTAACCTGACAGGAGGTTGTGTATGTTGAGCAGGAGCGCGATTTTTTTTCTGGGTGTATTGGGCGTCATGTCGAGTGCAACATCGGCGTTGGCACTGCAGGCCGGTGGCGTCGAAGTGGGCGATCTCGAGACCGGTTCAGTCGTGGGCCAGCCGTTCAAAGAGCTGGAAGTCGATGTGCAGTTGTATGCGGTTGAGTTGGGCGGCTTGAAGGCGTGGTATCCGCCGACCACTGTGATCGATTTCAAAGTTCGGCCCGGCCGTCCGCTGTTGATCAAGGTGACGAATACCACCGCCACCGAACGGGGTTTCCAGATGACCGATCCGGTCAACGCGGCGTCGCCCTTTGTGTTGAAGGCGGAAGTGGTCTTGAAGCCCGGTGAAACCAAGTACATCGGTGTGCCGACCAGCGATTTGTTCAACGCGACCCAGGGCAACACCCTGAGCTATCGGGACCAGCTCAATCCGAAGCAGCCCGGCGGCAAGTTGATCATGATTAAGTAATCGTTCCACAGGCTGTGGACGTCGCGACGCCCCGTTCATCCTCACGGATGGACGGGGCGTTGCTATTGATGGCGCAGGGCGTGGCTGTTTCAGCGCAGGGAAGAACCGGCTTCAGCAGCAATGTCGAGGAACGTGTGCTTGAGGTTACCAGTAATAGGGGAAGCGCCCGTACGGCCCCCAGTAGGGATGCCAGAACGGACTGTAGTAGGGATAGGGGCGGTACCGGAGTTGGTTTGAGTCCTGTTGAGGAATCCAGGTGCGAAACGATTTGATGTCGAGCATCGGATAGGTGTAGTCGGTTTCATCCAGCGGCAGGGTGACAGAGCCGGTCAGTTCGCCGGTGATAGTAAGGAAGGTGCCCTGGGGCACGGTCGCAGGGTCCAGAAATTCCCGTTGGATGGCGACGAACCGTCCTTGCGATTTCGTGAGGTCCAGCGACGGTTGCTGGGCTTCGTTGAGCGGCAGCTGGAGCACTTCGATTCGTGTGCCGTCTTTCAGCCGTCGGGCCGAGAGAACCTGCCCGCCAAGCACCAGGGTCTGCCCCTTGAACGATTCCGGCGCGGCTTTGATCTGTGAAAATTGCGGGGTCGGCGGTCCGCCGTCGGAGGCTTCGCGCTGGTCGGCGGAGGTGGCGCAGGCCGTCAGGATCGCAGCCATCCACAAAATGCCGATCCCCTGTAGAAGTTTGCCCCGCATCGTTGGCATTATAACAGACGCATAAGAGCCCGAGCATTGTTTATAATGCCGACGAGCCCGTTGAAACGAATCATGTATGAAAAAGGAGTGCAGCGTATGGTGAAGCGTCGAGTATGGCACGGTGGTGTGTTCGTAGGCCTGATGATCATGGCAATCCTGGGATGGGCAGGATTTGCGCAGGCAGGGAAGCCTGAACTCAAGGGCAACTTCCAGATATTGAGCGAGGAGAAATCGACGCATAAGCCGGGGAAAGTGCAATTGGTGGAGTTCGCCGATTTCTATTGCCCCCATTGCCACCGGTTTGACGGCGAAGGGCTGATGATCCTGGAAAAGGAATTCGGGAACAAAATCGAAGCGGTCATGGTCGGATATCCGGTGATTCCGGGGAAACTCCCGACGGCGTTCGATATGTACGAGCAGGCCAAGACCATGGGCAAAGGCAACGAAATGAAGCGGGCTTTGTTCCGGACCATCCACAAGGACAAGATCGGCATCATCGACAAAGCGATTCGCGAAGTGCTGATTCGCGAAGTCGGGCTGAACCCGGCGGCGTTCGAGGAAGGGCTGGCCAGTGCCAAACCGGCGAAGGCGTTTGAGGATGGCAGGAAATGGGGTGATCGCATCAAGATTCAGCAGACCCCGACCGTGTTGCTCGACGGGAACATCAAGGTCGAACAAATTGACCCGGAGAATTTGAAGCTGGTCATTCAAAGCATCCTGGACGGCGACGGCAAGCGGTAATGGGATCGTGTCTCGTGACGCGTGATGTGTCCCTCGTCCCGCGCGGGATACGAGTGACGAGAAACGAGGTGCGAATTCATGGCGATTGATCCGATCTGCGGCATGACGGTGGAGCCGGCGACGGCGGCAGGCCGTTTCGACCATGACGGCGAAACGTATTATTTCTGCAGCACCCGCTGTCTCGACCGGTTTCGTGCTGCGCCGAATCAATATGTGAAGACAGCTTCCCTCGTGGGTGCGGCTGTGCCGACGGCAGGCCGCCGCCCCCTGCCGATGATGCAACCGATGCCCGTGCAGGATCCGCCGGCGGGCGGCGAACGTGATCCCGTGTGTGGCATGACGGTGCAACCGGCGACGGCGGCGGGGTCCCACACCCACGAACAGAAAAATTACTACTTCTGCTGCCTTGGTTGTCTCGACAAATTCCGGGCCGATCCGGCCCGGTATCTATCGCCTGCCACCGCCGCGCCAACGAAAGCGCTGCGTCAGTTCGGAGGAAAGGCCCTTCCCATGCTGGCCTCGACGCCGGCCGCCGAGGCGACTGTCGGCGTGATCGATCCCGTCTGCGGTATGACAGTGGAGCCGGCGACTGCAGCAGGATCGTTTGCCCACCAGGGCACGACCTACTTCTTCTGTTGCCTATCTTGTCTCACGAAGTTTCGAGCGAATCCTCAAACATACCTTGAGCCAGGCGCAGCCAAGGAGACGATGCCCGCCGCACCGGCTCCTCCCGGGACTAAGTACGTCTGTCCCATGTGCCCTGAAGTGTTGGAGGAGAAGCCGGTTCCTTGTCCGAAATGCGGCATGGCCTTGGAACCGGATTCCGTGCAACCGCTGCCGACCAGGACGGAGTACGTCTGTCCGATGCATCCGGACGTGGTGCAGGCAGAACCGGGAGCCTGTCCCCAGTGCGGGATGGCCCTGGAACCAAGGACGGTGACGGTCGAGGAGGAGCTGAATCCCGAGTTGGTCGATATGGCCCGGCGGTTCTGGTTGGGACTGGGCCCGGCGGGGGGCGTGTTCCTGCTAGCCATGTCGCATATGATTCCCGGCAATCCGCTGCACCATCTCCTGTCCGACACCCAATCGGCCTGGATACAGTTCGTGCTCAGCACCCCGGTGGTGCTCTGGGCCGGGTGGCCGTTTTTTCAGCGCGGCTGGGCGTCGATCGTACATCGCAGCCCGAATATGTTCACATTGATCGCGATCGGGACCGGCACGGCCTACCTCTACAGCGTCTTTGCCACATTGTTCCCCTCGCTCATTCCGCAATCGTTCCACCTCGAGAGCGGGGCCGTGCCGGTCTACTTCGAAGCGGCAGCGGTGATCACGGTGTTGGTCCTGCTCGGCCAGGTGTTGGAGTTGCGCGCCAGAAGTCGCACGACCGGCGCGATCCGGGCCTTGCTGGGACTGGCCCCGAAGACCGCGCGGCTGTTCCGCGAGGATGGGCGTGAAGTAGATGTGCCGCTTGAGCAGGTGCAGGTCGGGAATCGCCTGCGTGTGCGGCCCGGTGAACGAGTGCCGGTGGATGGCCTGGTGCTGGAAGGATCGACCGCGGTCGATGAGTCGATGATTACCGGCGAATCCCTGCCGGTGGAGAAAGTCACGGGGGATCGGGTGACGGGCGGCACGATCAACGGCTCCGGCGGGTTCTTGATGCAAGCGGATCGGGTGGGCGCAGACACACTGTTGGCGCATATTGTTCAAATGGTGGCGGAGGCGCAACGCAGCCGGGCTCCCATTCAGCGCACGGCCGATGTCGTTGCCGGGTACTTTGTCCCTATTGTTGTGGGTGTCGCCATTCTGACCGGTCTGGTATGGGCTCTGCTGGGGCCGGAACCGCGCCTGGCCCATGCCCTGTTGAATGCCGTGGCGGTGTTGATCATCGCCTGTCCCTGTGCGCTGGGTCTCGCCACGCCGATGTCCATTATGGTGGGCACCGGGCGTGGGGCTGCGGCCGGGGTGTTGTTCAAGAAGGCCGAAGCATTGGAGACAATCGAAAAAGTCGATACGCTGGTGTTCGACAAGACCGGCACGCTGACTGAGGGCAAGCCGAAACTTCGTGTCGTGAGTGCGTTACCCCCCTGGTCCGAGGCGGACCTGTTGCGGTTGGCGGCATCGGTGGAGCAGGGGAGTGAGCATCCGGTGGCCGCCGCAATTGTCAGCGGCGCGGAAGCGCGCGGTGTACAACTGGAGTCGGTCTCCGGCTTTGCCTCGACCACGGGAAAAGGCGTTGCCGCGACGGTGGGAACCAGGCGGGTGGCCGTCGGTACGCTCGATCTGATGCAGTCGCTGAACATCGGTGATGACAAGACCCTGGCGACGTTGGAAGCCACCGCAGCACTGATGCGGCAGACCGGACAAACCGTGATGTTCGTCGCGGTCGACGGCCGTGCAATCGGGTTGCTGGGTGTGGCCGATCCGATCAAGGCTTCGACGCCCGAAGCCTTGCGGTTATTGCGGCAAGAGGGGATTCGCCTCGTGATGGTGACCGGTGACCATGCGGTCACGGCGCAGGCGGTCGCCAAGGAGTTAGGGTTAGACGAGGTTCGGGCCGGTGTGAAACCGGATGAAAAGAGCCGGATCGTGCAGGACCTTCAGCAGCAGGGCCGGGTGGTGGCAATGGCGGGGGATGGCGTCAATGACGCACCGGCACTGGCGCAGGCCGATGTGGGCATCGCCATGGGAACCGGCACGGATGTGGCGATGGAGAATGCCGGAGTGACGCTGGTGAAGGGCGATTTGCGAGGGATTGTCCGGGCGCACCGCCTGAGCAAGGCCACGATGCGCAATATCCGCCAGAATCTCTTCTTCGCCTTTGTGTACAATATTATCGGGGTGCCGGTGGCGGCGGGACTGTTGTATCCATTCTTCGGCCTGCTCCTCAGCCCGATGTTAGCCAGCGCGGCCATGACGTTTAGTTCCCTGTCGGTGATTTCGAACGCGCTCCGCCTCCGGCATGCCGATTTATGACTTCTAGGTGTGCAAGCGTTCACCGCGTGATAGGCTGTGGCCTGCCGTTTCTAGCAGGATGCGGAAAAAGTCCGCCAGCGGCGTTCTCACGAGACACGGCCGCCTCACCGGCTCGGCGGCGTTCACAAGCGTGACGCGCGTTATTCCGCGCGTCGTGAACCTCAAAGGCTCACCGTACTGCGAGAGTACGATTCGCCTCCTCGCTCGTTGCGGCCTTGCTGGACGGCCTTTTTGCGCATCCTGCGTTTGTTTTGACGCGAGACAGAACGGAGCTCAACGCGGGCTACTATGCAACAGACTAGTTTTTCCGCAGCCTTCTAGGGATGTTTCACACCATGTCGTTACGTGGATCACAAACGGGCCTGTTGGCTCTGGGAATCATGGGCGCCCTGCTGGGTTGTTGGTTGAATGGGGCTGCGTCGGCCGCTGATCTGGTGCAAGCGCGCCCGTCGCGTGTCAGCACGACCGGAGATTTGCAGGCGCAGGTGCGTGCCACCGCAGCCAAGGTGCTGCCCGCCGTCGTCAGCATCGCGTCGACGGTCATGGTGCATGATCAGGCGTTCAGCGACGAAGGACTTCCCTTCGGCATGTTTAAAGATGTACCGCCCCGCCGCCAATATGGCCAAGGTTCCGGCGTGATCGTCTCCTCCGATGGGTACATCATCACCAACAACCACGTCGTGGCGGATGCAGTGGATGTGGAAGTGATCCTCGCCGACCGGCGGCAGTTCAAGGGCCGCGTGGTGGCGACTGATCCCAAAACCGATGTCGCTGTCGTAAAGATCAATGCCACGGGGCTTCCCACCGCGGCCTGGGGCGATTCCAGTGCCCTCGCCGTCGGTGATTTTGTGCTCGCCATCGGTAATCCTCTGGGCCTGAGTCGCACCGTCACCTTCGGGATCGTCAGCGCAGTCGGGCGCGCCGATGTCGGCGTGGCGGATGTGGAAGACTTTATTCAGACCGATGCACCGATCAATCCGGGGAACTCCGGCGGAGCCCTCGTGAATACCAACGGTGAACTGGTCGGCATCAATACGGCCATCGCCAGTCCCACGGGCGGCAGCGTCGGCGTGGGGTTCGCCATTCCCAGCAACATGGCGAGAACCGCCATGCAGAGCCTCCTCAAGACCGGCCGCGTGGTGCGGGGGTTCCTGGGGGCTTCCACGCAAGATGTGACGCCGCTCCTCGCCAAGATTTTCCATCTGCCGGATGTGAAGGGCTCAATCATCACCGACTTGCAGGCCAAGGGATCTGCCGAACGCGCCGGGTTGAAGCGCGGTGATGTGGTGGTGCGGTTCGACGGGCGCGATGTGATGGACAGCGGGCATTTGCGGAATCTGATGGCGGCGGCGGCCATCGGCAGCAAACATCGGATCGAGTTGCTTCGCGATGCCCGGTTGATGCAGACGGACCTCACTGTGCAGGAAGCCCCGCGCGAGCGGCAGAAGAAAACGCAGACGGCCGATACCGCGAGTCCCACGGCACACCCCCTGTCGGGCGTAATCGTGGATGAAATCACTCCGGCCTTGGCGCGGCAGATGGATTTGTCCGTCAACTCCGGGCTCGTGGTCACGGACATTGAAGACGGCAGTCTGGCCGAAGTCTCCGGCCTTCAACCCGGCGACCTGCTCTTGGAACTCAATCGCCAGCCGATCCCCAACTTTGCCACGTTTCAACGGCTCGCCGAGCCGCTCCGTTCCACCGACCTTGCGCTGTTGCTCATCAATCGCCAGGGCAGTCTGCTCTATATTCCGATCCAGAGCGAATAGCGGGCGCTCGACGGCACGCGCATGTGCTCTCGTCCACGGCCCTATGGCCTGCTCGGTCCTGTCCTTCTCTCCCTGTCAAAAATTCCAAAGAAATTGTATTTGTGCGCGGCTGCGGCATACTGATAGCTGAATTGCGTAACGGTAGGAAACTCCACCTCAAGAGGTGTCCGGTGTGGACGATCTCACGGCTCAGTTGTCTGCTTGCGGTGTGGCTTTGTGCCGCCTGTTCATCTGAAGCGATCCAGGCGCCGCCCTACCTCGTCGGGGTCTGGGAGACCAGGACTGAAGGGTATGCGGACCAGCATATGTTTATCGACCAGACCAGGATCGGCTTTGGAACCAGCTCGCTGGACGCGGACGGATATGTGATTACAAAAGTCGAAGAAAGCCGGGAAAACAACAAGACGCTGTTCGTCGTGTCGTACCAGGATGCCGAACAGGCCAAGTATCAATTGGCGTTCTTCTATGAACCGGCCGGTGGCGGACGAATCACGTTTAAGAATCAGGGCCATTTGACATGGACAAAAAGGGCGGCGACCACATGAGTCGACCACGATTCAGACGGCATTTCTTGTGGGATACCGTCCAGCCGCGGTTCCTGGGGCTGAGCCTTCTGTATGTGGTGGTGGTGATTGCCGCTGTCTCCGGCGCGTTGTTTCTGCCTCTTATGCTGCAATTGGATCACCTGCCCCTGTCCTCGGTAGAGGCGCAGCGGGTGGCCGATCAGTTTGAACTCTTGCATAGCCGGTTCTGGCCGGCCGTCGCTGTCGTGTCGGTGCTGCTCATCGTGCACGGAGTATTTTTTACGCACCGGATCGCTGGCCCGCTCTATCGCTTTCGCAGCATTTTTCACTCCGTGGCGAACGGGGATTTGACCGTGCGCACGTCGATTCGGAAGAGCGACTATCTGCATGTCGAAGCGCAATGTCTGGGGGAGATGGTCAGTGCGTTACGAGAGAAGATCAGCCGGATCGAGGCACACCATGCCGACATGACTCCACAATTGGAACGGCTGAAGGCGGCCGCCGCACGGGGTGCGATGCGCGAAGTGGAGCAGGAAGCAGATCGATTGCGCGCGACCGTCGAACAATTGGCGCAGGACATGGAACCGTTCCAGACCAAGACGCACTCACGTGAGACAACACCCGCTCCACTGCCTGCCGCCGCAGGATTCTAGGCCCCATATGCCTCACGCCGCAGTTGATCGCCGACAGCAGGGATTTACGATCGTCGAACTGGCGATTGTGATGGTGATTGTCGGCGCCTTGGCCGGACTGGCTGTTCCGACCTACTTGGGGTATTTGGACAAGGCCAGGCTCGCCCGCTGTATCGCCGAGATTCGTTACATTTCGCGCGCCGTCGATTCGTATAAAGCTGCCTATGACGTTTTTCCGGACACGCTGGCCGAAGCGGGGGCAGGCGACATCGTCGACCCCTGGGGCAATCTCTATGAGTATCTGAATATTGCGGCGCTCAGTTTGCCCGGGAACGGGGGCGGCAACGGAAACGGTGGTGGGAATGCTGGTGGCAACGGAAATGGCGGCGGAAATGCGGGTGGGAACGGAAACGCGGGCGGCAATGGAGGCGGCGGAGGCAATGCCGGTGGGAATGGGGGCGGCGGAAGTAACGGGGCTAGTAGCGGTGGTGGAAGTGTGACCCCGAACGCGACAACCACGCCCAGCACCAACGGGAATGGTGGCGGCAATGGAAACGGCGGAGGCGGTGGGAAGAATGGAGCATGGCAGTGGATTCTTCCCGATGAGGCCTACGCGGCCGGAAGTGGAAACGGGAATGGCAACGGATCAGGTAATGCGAGCAAAGGCAAACCGCGCAAGGAACGCTTCCTGCACCCGATCAATTCCGACTACGATCTCTACAGCATGGGCAAGGATGGGGAAAGCGTGGAGCCGCTCACGGCAAAGAAAAGCCACGACGACGTGATCCGTGCGAACGACGGCAGCTTCGTCGGCTTGGCCGTCGAGTTTTAGCAGGATGCCATTCCAAGGTGGGTCCTGATGCAATACCGCACGTGTAGTTGCTGCTCACACATCACTCCTCAGATGAGTATTCCCGCAGCCTTTTAGTAGAACGAGGCCTCGTGCAGATCGAATACTCCTTTCTCCGCAGTCGTGTCGCCCGCCGCGTGTTTGTTCTCTTCATCCTCTGTGCCCTCTTGCCTGTCGGCGCGTTGAGCCTGGTGTCGCTGACCGGCGTAACCAGCCAGCTCACGCAGCAGGCCGAGCGCCGAGTGAGGCAGGAAAGTAAGGCCATGGGCATGGCGGTGTATCAACGGCTGTTGCTCCTGGAGGCGGAATTCCTTTCCACCATCGCACAACAACGGACGGGACTGGCAGCGCAGCCAGGGGATGTGCCGTCGCAGGTGTTGCCGAGCCTTCCAGGCTTTGTCGGCATGGCTTCGGTGGCCGAGGATGACGAAGCTGCCGTGTTCCTCGGTGAGCTGCGGGTTGTCCCGGCCTTGTCCCAGGCGCAGCGGGCGCTGCTTCGTCAGAACAAGACGTTGCTCATCGTCGAGCCGACCAGTCCGGAACGGTCCCGGTTCTTTCTCTCCCGGCTCTCGGATGTCGACGGGCGCGTGGTGGTGGCGGAACTCAATCACGAGTATTTATGGGACTTGGGCGGGAGTATGACGTTGCCGGCCGATACCTCGATGTGTGTCTTCGGCCAGGAGCGCACCGTCCTGTATTGCAGTCATGCGGCGTCGGCAGGGTTGACCCAACAGTGGTCGGCGCAGGGCGGCGGCAACGCCGGGCTCTTTGAGTGGCAAGACGAGCAGGATGTGTATCTGGCTGGTTCCTGGGCGATCCCGCTGCGATTTCAATTCCTGACGGCTCCGTGGACGGTCGTGCTGAGCGAGCCCCGGAGTTCGTCGTTGGCGCCTCTGGGGAGTTTCCGCTATCGGTTCATCCTGATCGTCGTCGTCGCGGTGTTTGCCGCGGCCCTGCTCAGTGTGAGTCAGATTCGAAAGTTCATGGTGCCGCTGGAAAAACTCGGCGAAGGCACCAGACGTGTCGCGGCGAGAAATTTCTCGCAGCCGGTGCAGGTCAAGAGTGGCGATGAGTTCGAGGAACTGGCCGGCTCCTTTAATGCCATGGCGAATCGACTGCATCAACAGTTCACCCAACTGGCGACGATTCACGAAATCGACCGCTCCGTGTTGTCGGTGCTCGATCCCAGCCGCATCGTGGATACCGTCTTGGCGCGCTTGCGCGAAGTCTCGCCTTGCGAAGGGATTGCGGTTCTGCTGATCGATCCTGCGGATGCTGCCCGCGGATGGTTCTATGCCCGCGTCGGGTCAACCGGCGCGGAGACCAGCATGGCAGGGGTGGCGGTGAGCGAGGATGAACGCCGGATGCTCGCGGCTCACCAGGGCAGCGCACTGTTGAACAGCCCGGCGGCGGGCGGGGTGTTTGGGCCTCTCTGTGGGCCTGGCGTGGCGTCTCTGCTGGTCTTCCCGTTGTTTCGGGGGCAAGACCTGCTGGGCGGGATTGCCTTGAGTTATCGGCGCGCCCCCGACATGAACGATGAGCGGCTGGCGCAGTTGCGTCAATTGGCGGATCAGGTGGCAGTGGCCTTGAGTAATGCCTCGGATCTCGCGGAGCGCAAGCGAGCAGAAGCCTCACTTCGCGAGAGCAATACACGACTGGAGCAGGCGCTGACCGAGCTGCAGACGGCGCAGCAGCAGATGGTGCAGCAGGAGCGGCTCCGCGCCCTCGGCCAAATGGCGAGCGGCATTGCCCACGACTTCAACAATACCCTGTCGCCGATAATGGGATTCAGCGAATTGCTCCTCATTGCTCCACAGATGTCGCAGGATCCTGTGCAGCTGAAAGAATATCTGCAGACCATCAATATGGCTGCGAAGGATGCTGCCAAGGTCGTCAGCCGTCTGCGGGAGTTCTATCGCCCCCGTCTTGAGGCGGACCTTGCCGGCATCGTCGATCTGAATCGTCTGGTCGAGCAAAGCGTGAAGCTGAGCCAGCCGAAGTGGAAAGACCAGGCTCTGGCGAACGGAGTCGCCATTGAGATCAAAACAGAGCTGGCATCGGTGCCGTCGGTGGCCGGACATGAGTCCGAGTTGCGCGAGGTGCTGACTAATTTGGTATTTAACGCCGTCGATGCGATGCCGACGAGCGGGTCGATTACGCTCAGGACTAAGACCGATGGGGATCACGTGCGCCTGGAGGTCACCGACACCGGTACGGGTATGACCGAGGAGGTGCGCCAGCGATGTCTGGAACCGTTCTTTTCCACGAAGGGGGAAAAGGGGTCCGGGCTCGGCCTGGCGATGGTGTACGGGATCATCCGTCGGTTGCGCGGGACCATCGACATTACCAGCAAGCTCGGAGTAGGCACGACCTTCAGCATCCGGCTGCCGATTCAATCCGAGCAGGAAGCGGACACGGCACAGGAAGGCAACAATCTGGCCGGCGTGCAGTTGCGCGTATTGGTCGTGGATGACGATCTTCTCGTGGGCCGGGTTACGGGCGAGTATTTGCGGGTGGCCGGACATCAGGTGGAGGTCGTGGGGAGTGCGGCTGAGGCCATCAAGCGGTTTAATCCCGAACGGACGCATCTGGTCGTGACCGACCACGGGATGCCGCATATGACTGGCCGACAATTGGCCGAAGTCATCAAGAACGTGTCGCCTGACACGCCGGTGGTTCTGTTGACGGGCGGCGACCAGATCGAGGAGGAGAGCCAGGCTTCGGCGGCCGTCGATGCGGAGCTGAGCAAGCCGCTGACCATGGCAGCGCTTCAGCGGGTGTTGTCCACGTTGCGATTCCCTGCGTCAGTCTCTGCGAAGAGCCAGAAAGAAATTGGTGATGCGGCATGAGGGTGCTAGTCTAGTCCGTAGCGGAGACTCAGTTACAGGAGCGACGGGACATCGATGCAGGACCTTGACCTAAGCAGCATCAAAATACTTCTAGTAGACGACGAAGCCCACTGCACCAAATTGATGGAGGCACTGCTCAAGCAGGCCGGGTATAGCCGGATAACGGCGACGAATGACGCCCGGCAGGCGGCGCAGTTGTTTCAAGAGATCAAGCCCGATCTGGTGGCGCTCGACATGCGCATGCCCCATATGGACGGGTTCGAAGTCATGCGGCAATTGAAGCCGATGATTCCGAATGACGACTATGTGCCGATATTGATCATTACCGGCGAGTTGGACGCGCCGACGAAACATAAGGCGCTGGCGGAAGGCGCCAACGATTTCATCAATAAGCCGGTGGATGGGACGGAAGTCGTGCTCCGGATCAAAAATCAGCTGGAGACCAGGCGCCTCCACCAACAAGTCCGAATGCACAACCAGCACTTGGAAGCGCAGGTGCGGCTTCGCACCAAAGTCGTGGAGCAAACCCAGCTGGATCTGCTGAATCGTCTGGTGCTGGCGTCCGAGTATCGGCATGACGTGACCGGCGCCCATGCGTGGCGCGTCGGACGCGTCTCCATGCTCCTCGCGGAGATGAAGGGGCTGCCGCCGGACCAAGTGGATATGCTCAAGAAAACCGCTCCACTGCATGATGTGGGAAAAATCGGCTTGCTTGATTCAGTGATTATGAAGGTGGGAGCCTATGATGAGAGTGATTGGGAGGCCATGAAGCTGCATACCAAAATCGGCTCCAAGCTGCTCTCTGACAGCCGGGCTCCCCTCTTGATCATGGCGCGCGAAATCGCGCTGACGCACCATGAACGGTGGGACGGAACGGGGTATCACCGCCTGAAAGAATTGCAGACCCCGCTACCGGGACGCATCGTCGCTCTGGCGGATGCGTTCGATGTGATGACGCATGCCTGTTCCTACAAAGCCTCGCTGACATTGAGCGAGGCCAGGGTAGAAATAGAGCGACAAGCCGGCAAGCAGTTCGATCCGGAGCTGAGCCAGTTGTTTCTCAAGCTCATCGACCGCGAAGGCGAAGCGCTCATGGCCAATGCCACAGCCGTGCAACTGTTTGCGTAACGCCCGCCACTCCTGATTACCTGATGCGCTGACTCACAACGTGTGGGGACAGCCTCCACTCCATGCCCGTTTCGGCAACTACGGATTCATCCGCTGACAATCCTCGACTCCGAACATTCCGTCTCGTGGTAGGCACACGGCCTGCAACATGTTGTGCCGCGCGCCCGTTGTCGGGGTTGAGATACACATCATGAGCGGAAAATACCGTATCGCAGGGCATCTCCTCGGAGGGTTGTTGGTTGCGCTGGCGGCCTGGGGATTCTGGTGGGAGCCGGCCTCCCTTTTCACGAGAGAATACGATCTCGCGCTGCCCGGATGGCCCGCCTCAGCCCGCGAACTTCGCATCGCCGTGCTGGCTGATCTGCACACCGGTTCTCCTCATAACGATCTCGAAAAATTGCATGAGGTGGTGCGCGCGACGAATCTGGCTAAGCCGGATCTCATTCTGCTTGCCGGAGACTTTGTGATTCATGGTGTGGTTGGTGGAAGCTTTGTCGAGCCGGAGGCGAGTGCACGGGTGCTGCGATCGCTGCAGGCGCCGCTGGGTGTGTACGCGGTCTTGGGGAACCACGATTGGTGGTTTGACGGCGCGCGGGTGCGAAAGGCCCTTGAAGGGGAGGCCATTCCGGTGCTGGAGGATCGCGCCATCCCCCTGACGTTTAACCAGATGGTGTTTTGGCTGGCAGGCGTGAGCGATTTTTGGGAAGCCGCCCATGATGTTCGACAAGCCTTGAAAGGCGTCGATGCAGAAAGTCCCGTGATCCTTGTTACGCACAACCCGGATGTGTTTCCCGAGATCCCGGACCGGGTGGCGCTCACGATCGCCGGACATACGCACGGCGGGCAGGTTGCCGTGCCCGGCTGGGGCCGACCTGTCGTGCCCTCCCAATTCGGGGAGCGTTATGCCGTCGGCCACATTGTCGAAGGAGGGCGGCATTTGTTTGTGAGCTCGGGCATCGGCACCAGTATCCTGCCGGTTCGGTTTCGTGTCCCGCCGGAAATATCGGTTATCACTATCCGCTCAGGCAGTGGTGACATCTCGCTTCTCGAGCGCTGGAAAGCTTACTGGGCCGTGTTGTTGCGCACGGTCAGCCAGCAATCGCCCCGGGTTTAGAATCCCAGCCGATTCTTCGTCTCCCCGATCTCATCCAGTCTCCATTCCCTGGCAGTCGAACGCATTGACGCATGTGGCATGGTAGTGCTACACAATTAATTTTCGTGGCACGATGATTGAAGCGGCATGAAAAAGCTTGTCCGGTTCGGCGTCTCACTCGACCAGCATCTCCTTGTGGACTTCGATCGCCTGATCGAGCGGCGAAAATATACCAACCGCTCCGAGGCCATCCGCGACCTGATTCGAGATAGTCTGGTCGGGCAGGAGTGGGATGAGAACAAGGAGACGATCGCCACCATCACGTTTGTCTATGACCATCACGTGCCGGACCTCTCACGGAAACTCACCCATATTCAGCATGACTTCCAGGGCCACATCATGGCGGGGATGCACGTGCATCTGGATCACGATCACTGCCTTGAAGTGCTGGTCGCCAAAGGTAAAGGGGCCGCCATTCGCAAGGTTGCTGACGCGTTGCTGAGCGTCAAAGGCGTCAAACATGGCAAGTTGACGATGACGACGACCGGCAAAGGGCTGCGGTGAGCTGCCGGTGACCGGTGCGGTTCGTGTCTTCGCGGTGGCGTTCGGGATGATGCTCTGGACTGCGCCTCTTGGCGCCCATGATCCGGACGCGTTGGATCTTGAAGTGCCGGAGGTCGAAGTGTCTGCCGATCGGCTCGTGGCGGCTTCCTCGCAGCAATTCATTCCCGATAAAGAGTATCTGATGCAGCCGCAAGGGCGACCGGCCCAGGTGTTACGGCTGATTCCCGGCTTTATCGCGGTGGAACATTCCGGCGGAGCGGGGAAGGCCGACCAGTATTTCCTCCGCGGGTTTGACGCCGACCACGGCACCGACGTGGCCTTTTTTGCCGACGGGATGCCGATCAACTTTCGGAGCCATGCCCACGGGCAGGGCTATACCGACCTCAACTTCATCATTCCTGAAACCATCGAAGGCGTGGATGTCTACAAAGGGGCGTACCTGCCCGAGTATGGCGACTTCGCCACAGCGGGCGCGGTCAACTTTCGCACGCGGGAGGTGGTGAAAGAAGGTCTCGTCCAGTCTGCCGGCGGACAGTTCAACACCCAGCGCCATCTCCTGATGTTCTCACCCACCAAGGATACGGTGCGGACACTCTTCGCCGCCGAGGGCTACTACACGGACGGGCCGTTCCAGAACGACAACCGCTACGTCCGCGGAAACCTGTTGGGCAAAGCAACGATGAACCCGCTCGGACGCGATGAGCTGGTCATCACCGGCACATTTCAAAAGTCGCAGTGGAACGGTTCCGGCGAAATTCCGTTGCGGGCGGTGCAGGATGGCTCGCTCGATCGGTTTGGCTCCATCGATCCGAGCGAGGGCGGCAAGACGCTCCGCAGCACGGGACGGATCAACTACCATTACGACACGCCGTCGGGCGGCCGCTTCTTCGCCAATGCCTATGCTCAGTACTACCGATTCGATCTGTTTACGAACTTTACCTTCTTTCTGAACGACCCGGTCAATGGCGACGGGTTTCAACAGTCGGACCGGCGGATCGTCTATGGCGGCGACCTGGACTATCGTCACAGCGGCCGTGTCTTCGACATGGATGCTGCGGCAACGGTTGGTGTACAGGCGAGGATCGACGATATTCATGCGCGCCTGGGGCCGCAAGTGAAACGGGCGCCGCTGGGGACGACCGTGGACAGCAGCATGTACGAAGCTTCTTATGCGCCCTTCCTCAAACTGGAGCTCCAGCCGACGCCCTGGTTGCGGCTGGCCGGGGGCGTCCGCACGGAGGTCTTTACCTTCGACGTACGGAACCGCTGTGCGACCTGCACGGATCAGCCTGCCGGCAATACCAGCTCAGGGCTGGTGCTGCCGAAGATGAACGTGATCCTGGGGCCCTGGTTCAGGACGGAATTCTTTGCCAACTACGGTGAGGGCTATCACAGCAACGATGCTCGTTCAGCCGTGGCACAAGCTGCGTCACCCTTGGCGCGGGCGAGGAATTATGAGGTCGGGGTCCGGTCGACACCCTGGGGCCCCGATGGAGTTGAACTGATCGCCACCCTCTGGGCACTGGATTTGAAACAGGAACTCGTCTTCGTGGGAGATGCGGGGACGACGGAGATTCGTGGCGCTTCGCGTCGGCGTGGGATGGAAGTCGCCGCGCGCGGCCAGCTCTGGGGACCGCTGTACTTCAACGGCAGTGTGACCTGGACGAAGGCGGAATTCACCAACGGAGACGCGATTCCCCTGGCGCCGGAAGTTACGGCATACGGTGCCTTGCTGTTGCGTTGGCCGGAAGGGCTGACCTCACAACTCCAGGCGACTTACCTCGGCGTGCGGCCGTTGGTTGAAGATCGTAGTGCGAAGGCGCCGTCCTGGACGACGTTCGACCTTTCCGAACGGTATCAACTTCCGATCAAATTAGCTCATGGTCGGCTGGAGGCCTTCTTCTTCGTGCAGAACCTGCTCAATGCGAAATGGGAACAGGCGACCTTCTTTTTCGATTCGCGCCTACGAAACGAAGCCGCCGGTGTGGCCGACACGCATTTCGTGCCGGGGAGTCCACGGTTTGTGATGGCTGGCCTCGCCTGGTACTTCTAGTCGACCGCTGAAAACGACTTCCAACGGCGTTCTCGGTTCGAAAATATTCTCAACGTACCGCAAGGGTACGCTTGCGGTATTTTCTCGCCTGCGGCCTTGTTGGTAAGCCGTTTTGAGCGGCCTCAGGGGAGCGATCGGAACTCCGGTGTTGCCCTCGTCTGCGGCGCTTCTGCATCAATTGAACCTATGCATTGTCGCCATGTACCATTTGGGACTGTGCGGTCACCTTAGTTTGGAGCGGCCATGATCCTTCCTCGTGACTATTTCAATCGGCCGACTCTCGATGTGGCTCGTTCTCTGGTTGGGAAGTATCTCGTGCGAGAGAAGAGCGACGTACTTATCTCCGGACGCATCATCGAAGTCGAGGCCTATATCGGCCAGGAGGATAAGGCCTGCCATGCCTCGAAGGGGCGGACGGCACGGACAGACGTGTTGTTCGGGCCGCCGGGACATGCTTACGTGTATCTGTGTTACGGCATGTATGAAATGCTGAACGTGGTGACGGAACAGGAGGGATTTCCGGCGGCGATCCTTCTGCGGGCAGTGGAATGCGAAGGCAGGTTAATCGATGGGCCTGGGCGGCTGACTCGCGCCTTCGACATCGACCGCCGCTTGAATCGTTTTGATCTGACGCTCGGTCAGTCTCTGTGGTTTGAGGATCGCGGCGAGGTCATCTCGACCGACGTGCTGAATACCCATCCGCGAATCGGTGTGGATTATGCCGGGGAGTGGGCCCACAAGCCGTGGCGGTTTCGTCTGACGACGCAGTCACCCAAGCCCCGCCGTACCGCCGTCAGACAACCTCTCCCCAAGAAATAAAAAGGGGAAGCCGGTTGGCTTCCCCTTCGAGGAACTGTATCGACAGAATCAGGAACTAGTCGATTTTGCGCTCGCCAGTGATCTTCGTGGCCGAGGTCACCGGTGGCTCGATCTTGATCTGCGGGCCCTGCACGTTCGGCAACCGACCGGCGCCCTGACCTTCGGTGATCCGCGCGTTGTCCGACTTGGTCAACTTCTGCTCGGCATGCTTGGAGGACGAATTGGCAGACTTGAGCAGGGTGGATTCCCCGCGTGCGTCGCTCTGTCCAGGGTCATTGGCTGTCGGCTGTCCGGTCACCGGGCTGCCATCGTTCTTCATCGGATAACCTTCGTGCTTCGGCAACAGCGCCGGGTTGGCGGAGGCCATCGAAATCATAAACAAAACACCTGCAAGGGTCGCGACGCTGCCGATCACGAGTTTCATACCCCTACTCCTTTGAAAGAATGTGAAAGTATGGTGGTCGAGTATATAGACGTTAAAAGCCTTAAGAGTGCCGGAATCTTAGCTTC
>WBZQ01000138.1_pt1 | contig 60826 bp, 65 predicted proteins | sample 5204251 | NCBI WGS metagenome assembly WBZQ01 (sample SAMN12412402, study PRJNA552823) | activated sludge metagenome | isolation source: activated sludge from nitrification reactor of wastewater treatment plant... | place: USA: Virginia | collected 2017-09
ACGTGGGTGAGGTGTTCGACGGTGAGCTGGTTGCGGTGGTTGTTCGCCTCGCAATACGCGTCATTGAAGGAATCCCCGCAGGAGGCGAGCAGCAGCACGCTGCCAAGTACCATGATTCCGCGTGCGATCCGGCCGGCCCGTCCCATGCCTGCCTCCTGGCGACGGGCGCATTATCTGCCTAGGGCCGAATGGCCGTCAAGAAGGCGGTGATTGATCCCATGCGACGGGCAGATCCAATCCCTCCCGAACGGCTTTCGACCAGGGCACATCGGCCCTGGTCGGCGCAGACGCGAGTCTCACGTCGAGCGCTCGAATGACGAAAACAGTTTTCGATTGGCACCGATCTGACCTATAAGCATTTACAACAGGCCTGACCTCCGCTATCTTGCCGTTGTAGCGCACCTGCGCTCCGGCATGAGCCGAGCCCCATGGCCTCTGACTCACGTGCCAAGGACTCCACTCTGCAGATGAATCGCATATGAACGGATTCGACACCGCCGTCTTAGGTTTCTTCAACCAATTTGCCCAACGGTCCTGGGCCGTGGACAGCCTGATCATGACGATCAGCGACAGCGATGCGTTGAAGGGGTATCTCTCGCTGCCGCTCATCTGGTGGGCCTGGTTTCGCGATCCCCATCGTGCGGACCATCGACAGACTGTCCTCCTGACAATCCTCGCGGCCTTCGCGGCGATGGCAATCGCCCGGGTACTTCAGCTCATCCTCCCCTACCGCGCACGGCCGGTGCATACCGCCGGTTTGGATTTCACCCTGCCCTACACCATGCCGGAGGATTTTCTGGCCGGGTGGAGTTCCTTTCCCAGCGACCATGCCTCACTCTTCTTTGCCCTGGCCGCCGGCCTCTGGTTGGTGTCCCCGCTGGTGGGCGCCTTCGCCTTTCTCCATGCAGCGGTGATTGTGTCCCTCCCGAGAATTTATGTCGGTCTCCACTTTCCGACGGACATCCTGTCGGGCGCGTTGCTCGGGGTGACGGCCGTGGCCGTGATCTGGAAATGGCGTGCCGTTTTTGTGAAGCTCGTGGAACCGGCCCTGGCCTGGAGTAAATCGATCCCGCACCTGTTTTACCCCGCCTTCTTTATCCTCACGTCCGAACTGGCCCATCTGTTCAAAGACAGCCGCTGGTTGGTGGAAAGTCTCTGGCACATGGCGACACTGAGCCTCGTACGCTGAAACGCCCCGTCCCTTCGCGCCACGGAGCAACGCCGGACTCCGCCCCCATCTCTAAAATCCGACGGAGACCCCCATCGTCCCCAGCAGCGCGGCGCGATCCGCCGGCCCGACAAACTCGGTGCCGAGCCCGCCGTCGAGCACGACGCGCGAGGTCAATTGGTGCCGGATGCCGACTTCGATACCGGTGTGATTCTGTTGCCCGCGCAGGTCCGATTGACGGGTATAGACGCTGGCGATCAGCGTATCGCGAAAGCTCGTGGGATAGCCCAATGGGTAACTGACGGCGGCGACGGCCCGATAGGCGCCGGGCCGCTCCTGTCCTTGCGGCGATCCCACCACGGTATAGCCCGCATTGAGGTGCACCCGCAGCCGTCCGAACGAGCGGGTCAGGATGCCGGTGAGCTGCGTATCCACACCTTTGGAATTCACGCCGGTGGGTAGATCCGCCTCGACCCGAACGGCCAACGCCGGCAGCATCAACGTTTCCGTATTGAAGTTGTAGAGCACGCCCAGGTGCAGATCGCCGGACTTGTTCGCGCCCACGATGGAACGCGGGTCGGTAAACAGATCGCCTTGAATTTCGATCTGCGTATTGGCGAAGGCGCCGTAGATGATTTGCGGCTGAAACGTCACCTGCGTGCGGCCTTCTCGATGGTCGTTGAACCGCACGCCGCCCTCCAGGCCGATCTCCCCTTTGGGGATGGCATAAGCATCCTCCATTCCGATCGGACGATTGGGATCGAGGTTGTCATGGTCCAAGGCGAACAGCGGCGCGGTCGCCAGCGTGAGGGCCGCGCCGAATACGAACGCAAGGACTCGCCCGTTACTCAGTTTCAATGGTGATGCTCCTGACCCTGCACGACCATCGGATTGGTCGCATCCGCACTCGCCAGATAGTAGTGATTCAGCAGGCGATAAATTTCAGCCCGCTTCGCCTCCCAGGTCGGAAGCCGCTCACTCGTAAGAATGTCGCTGATGTTGTCGTGCAACATGTGCAGGTTGTCGAAGATGTTGGCCAGTTCGGGATACCGCGCGGCAAACTGCGGACTCAGTTCCGCCGTAAGCGGCATGAACGTCCACTGTACCGGCGGTTGTTCGAGATACCGCCGGTAGGTCGCGAGGATCGGCCGGACCGCCTGCGTCTTGGCGGCAAGGTCGCGTGCGGCCTGCAGCGGGTCGTACACGGCCACCTGCAGATAGTGGTACGACCAGATCGTCGCGTTGAACAGCGGAAAGCGTGTCCTGAAGGCCTTGGAATAGGGAAACTGGTCCAGCCGATGGTGATCTAATCGCTTCGAGGTGATCGCGTAGGCGCTGTCCTTATAGTAGGCCAACACATTGCGGGTGGCCCGATCCTTGTCCGCCTCATCCGACACCGCAATGTCGTACGTGGCGCGGTGCAGGGCATGGGCTTCGTCGAACGTATTCTGCGCGCGCCAGGCCAGCTTCATGTAGGTCGGCGCAATCGCCTCCTCGTTCGGGTTCAGTCGGGGTTTGGTCGCGATAAACGCGAGCGTCTGCTTGCGCGCCCGCTCCTCAATGGCCGGCACGTCCTGACCGCCGGTCAGCAACAGGTTCTCGTACAGATTGGAATGGCCGAAGTCCACGCCGTTGAACTCACTGTCGAGTTCGGCCAGATCTTCCCGCAACGAAAAATTCCACAGCGCCCGGTAATAGAAGCGCTTGTCGCGAGGCTCGAACTGGCTGCACCCGGCCAGCGCGAAGGCGACCGAGGCCGTGGCCACGATCGCCAGCATGCGCATATATGTCCCGATCGTCATGCTGAATCGCTCCTCAATCAAACTGATCAACACCCTCGCGACGGTTCGTTGCGACATCGTCGAGCCGCGTCGCGAGACGAGCCCACCCGCCTGGCTGCCCCTCATCGGCAGCCAGGCATGTCGCAGCAGCGGATCGACGATGGCAGCCGAACCGACTCAATGGCAGTGCTGCCCATGTACCAGCGCATGCCCCTTGCCCCGCGCGATCAACCAGCGGTTGACGGGAAATGCCGCCGCTCCGGCCAGAAGCAGGGACAAGACCAGACTGCCCCAAAACAACGGATCAGGCAACCCGGCGTCCATCGCACCGGGAATCATCACCATGATCGCATTGTCCACCAGTTCCATGGTCGTCATGGAGAGGGTATCGGATGCAAAGGCCAGTCCCAGCGCCGTGCCCCAAGCCATACCTGCCCGCCTTAACGGGTACAAGGTCATGGCATACCCGAAGAAGAATGCCAGCACAACCGCCAGGCCGACCGTCGGCCAATTGCTCCAACCCAACGCCGTGCCGATCGCCATCCCGAGCACTTCGCCGATGGTGCAGCCGCTCAAGCAATGCAGGGTCGCCATGAGCGCCGTTCGGTCGAGCGAGGTGGCCTGGTGGTTCGCTGCTCGATGCTCGTGAGGCTGATGACGGCCAAGGTGATCGCCGTGGGCCTGCACACAGTCATGCCCGTGGGTGTGGTGATCGTGACTTCGCGGCGCTGGGTGACGCGGTGCGGTGATCGTTGCTGATTGGTGATGAGCCATGTGAGTCCTCCCTGTGAGTGGTGAAATCAGCCGTTCACCCCTACAGACGGAGCAAGGCGGGAATTATTACAGGGCGCCGGCCATTCTCCTCACACCGCCGGGAGGAGGAGAACTACGTCGCAGGTGCAGTTCGAACAGCCGTGTCCGGTGCAAAGCCCGCAGGTCTGTTCGAGGTTGGCGCGCAGGATGGAGTCGCACGGTGAGGTTATTCGACGTGACTTGAAGCGCCTGCGCCACGGCCGCAGGGGACTCGCCTTCGAGATCGAGGCGCCGAAATTATTCGGGTAGACCGGCCTGCAGTGTGTGTCTCAGGAAACCTATCGCCGGGCCTGTTCTCTCAAATTCATGGCGCACGTTCCCACTGCCCCGGAATTCCAGCCCCGCGGAAGACTCCCGTTTTTCCCTTCGCTCAAATTTAGTATACGTGCATTTCTGATTCACTCTTCCGTTCCTGCTGTCCCGTTCTGCGACAGCGCCGGAAAAAGTCTTGATCTCGACCTTGGAGACATGCTTGACTGACTTGTGTCCGGCATCTTCTTGTTTGATGGAGGGTTTGCATGCCGCGTGGAATTCTTCGCGTTCTCGTGACTCTGGTCCTGCTCCTCGTCCCGCTCTCCACACAAGCCACTGATACCGCTCCCGATACAAGCCTGACCCCCTTAAAATTCCTTATCGGAGAATGGAAGGGGGCCGACGCGGAAGGGAAGGCCCACAAGATTGCGTTTGCACTCAGTTCGGGCGGCACTACCCTCACTGAAACCCTTACTCCCCCCGACAGCCCTCCGATGACGACCATGTACTATAGCGACGGCGACCAACTGATGTTGACGCATTATTGCTCCCTCAATAACCAGCCGCGCATGCGCGCCGCCGCGATCAAAGAGGGCGATAAGGCCATCACGTTCGCCTTCGTGGATGCCACGAATCTGAAAAACCCGACCGATGTACATATGCGCCAGCTGACCATCGACGTCAAAGATCACGATCACTTCACCCAAACCTGGACCTTGAGCAAGGCCGGAAAAGACGTGCCGAAGATCTTTACCTTTGAGCGCGTGAAATAATCTTCCTCCCCGCTCTGTCCGACAAGGAGTCACTCCGATGCCGTCACAAACACCAGAGGCTGTGATCGAAGCCCAGCGTCAGGACTGGAATCGCGTTGCCGCCGGTTGGGACAAATGGGATCAGTTTTTCAACCGCAACATGGCCTTCATCAACCACCGGCTGGTGGCCGATGCGCGGGTGCGGCCCGGGCTTCGGGTGTTGGATCTTGGATCGGGCACCGGCTATCCGGCGCTCCTGGCCGGCGAGGTGGTGGGATCGGATGGCAGCGTGGTCGGGATCGACCTCGCCGAATCCATGCTGGCGGTCGCCACGCGCAAAGCCAAGACGCTCGGTCTGGAGCACGTGGCGTTTCGTACCGGGGATGTCACGTCGCTGCCGTTCGAGACCGGCTCGATCGATGCCGTCATCAGCCGGTTCTGCCTGATGTTCCTGCCGGAAATTCCGAAGGCTGCCGCAGAGATCGCCCGGGTGCTGAAACCGGGAGGGTATGTCGCGGCCGCCGTCTGGTCCGCGCCGGACAAGAATCCGTTCATTCGAATTCCCATGGATGTGATCAAAACCATCACGCCCCTGCCGCCGCCCGACCCTGAGGCGCCCGGCATCTTCCGGCTTGCAAAGCCGGGCGACCTGGCCGGCATGTTCGAACGCGCGGGCCTCAAGCCGCTCGACGATGAAGAATTCACGGCCGAGGTGACCTATGCCACGGCGGAAGAATTCTTTCGCGGTCTGATGGATATCGCCGCACCGATTCAAAACCTGTTTGCCAAATTGACGAAGGAGCAACAGGCGGAGGCGGAGCGGGGCATCATCAAGGCCGTGAATGAATACCGCGGGCCACAGGGAGTCTCGTTGCCGATTGCGGTGAGGATCGTCAGCGCGCGCAAGCCGCGATAGCCGTCGCGCCGAAGCGTTCGGAAGACAGCCCGCCGGTTTTGACGAGCCGGCGGGCCGGACACAAACCAAGCCAGTGCTAGTCCGTCGCCTTCTCCTTCAATTCCTTCATCTTCCCCTTGGCCCGTTCTCCTGCTCCCTTCAATTTGCCCTTCGCCCGTTCCATCTCCGCCTTCGTGTCGTTGCCCTTCAACTCTTCCTTCATCGCCTTGGTTTCGCCCTTCATTTCTTCGAGATCGCCCTTCAGCTCCCCTTTGCCCTTTTCGATCTTGGCTTTGGTTTCCCCCGCTCCGGCAGAGAGCGACAACCCCGTCAACAGACAAAACCCCGCGACAGCCGCAATGATGAATGTACGCATACCGTCCTCCACGTGTGGTGAGTTACCTATAGCCCTTGTACCGCCGTCACCGGGAGGACGGCACTAGCGAAAACCCTTGCGAGCTCCCCTGACAGCCCCGGCGGCAACAGATGATTCGACCACACCGAAAGGTGATCAAAGGGGTGGGGGCGTCCGCCTGCCCGGAAAGACGTTGAAATTATAGTGCCATCGGTGCAAAGTGCCCGCCTTGACGAGCCCAACGTGAGCCGGCGCCCGCGCCGATTGGTCACCGACCGCACGCCCGAATACATGCGCCACGACAGCTTCAAAGACTTCGTCCTGGATCAACTCGGCGAAATGCCTGAGCTCAGAGGGAAAGCCATGTTCGGCGGGTACGGCCTCTACCAGCGGGCCACCTTCTTCGGCATCATCCACAAGGGACGCCTCTACTTCAAAACGAACGACGTGACCCAGGCGCTCTATCGCGCGCGCGGCATGCATCCCTTCCGCCCGAATGCCAAGCAAACGCTCGCACAGTATTACGAAGTACCCACCGACATTCTCGAAGACCCGGACCACCTGATCGTCTGGGCCCGTAGCGCCGTCACATTACCGACCTCGCAGTTGCCCCTCCCCTTCCCCGCCACGCCCCAGGGCTACGACCGTCCCGCTCAGCTGTAGGGACGCGGCAACCGGCGACGCTCGCGGTCGCCTGATTGCCTTCATCGCGCCGTTTCTTCAGACTGCCGCACATGTGGTACCGAATCGGTGCGGATCTCGTACTGCTGCTGCACCTGGCCTTCGTGCTCTTCGTCGTCACGGGTGGACTGCTGCTATTGAAATGGCCTCGCCTTGCCTGGCTGCATCTGCCGGCTGCGATCTGGGGAGCGATCGTCGAGTACACCGATTGGATTTGCCCGCTCACCCCGATTGAAAACACGCTGCGGGCCATGGCCCGGGAGTCAGCCTATGGCTCCGACTTCATCGGCCACTACCTCTTGCCACTGATGTATCCGGCAGGGCTGACCAGCCACATTCAGTTTCTCTTGGGGACAACGGTGGTACTGGTGAACCTGACGATCTATTGGCTGGTCTTCGGAAAACCGTCAAGGCGACGGCAATAGAAGTGAGGGGATTACCCGGCCGGTTCGTTCTGTGTCGAGGTCATCACCAGGGCCAGGCAGCCCTCGTCGCTCGATGTGATGGGATGGACACTCCCGGCCTCGGCACGATGGTAGTCCCCCGCCTGGAGAAATTCCCCGGCGCAGATGCAGCTCCCTTCCAGCACGTAGAACTCTTCGACCTGTCTGTGACGATGTGCCACCAGTTCTCCACCCGGAGCCAGCCGCAACAACATCGTAGCCCGCACTCCGGCCGAATCGTTGAACAGCATTTTCATGGATACGCCGGGGCCCAAATCCCGCCATGCCATCTGCGCCGATCGGACAAACGTAAAGTCCCCCGCGCCTTCTTGCTCCTGCGGTTCCTGTGCGATGCGGGCCATGAGCTTGGCCTTGAGCGACGCCGGAGGCGCGATGGCAGGACCGCTGAACGCCAGCTCCTGCACCACCTCCTGAAACGCCGCCACCTCTTCCTTGGTGGAGGCTGACGCCGTCTCCAACGAACGCGTAAACTGCCGCTGCGCATCATCCCCAAGCGCCTCCAACGCATAGAGTGCCGCGAGTTCCGCCAAGTCTTGTTCGTGACGAGGATCGGTCATGACAACTACCCCTCCCCGTGAGGCGCGAGGACTTCGCGCAATTTGATCATCCCCAGCCGCATCCGCGTCTTGACCGTCCCCAGCGGCAGCTTCAACTGCTCGGCGATTTCACTCTGACTCATACCCCAGTAGTAGGCCAAGGCGATCGCCTGGCGCTGCTCGACGGAGAGGCTCGCGAGAGCTTGCTGCACCAATCGTTGCCGTTCCAGCCCCGCGCTGTATTGCTCCGGAGTCTCCTCGTGCCCCGGCAACTCCGCCGTGTGCTCCAGCGGCACCTGCCTGCCTCGCTCCAGATAGCTGCTCCGGAACCGGTCGATGGCACGATGCTTCGCGAGCGTCATCAGCCAACTGCCCGGCGTGCCTCGCTCCGCCTCATAGGTCGAAATCCGGCGCCAGACCTGCGTATACACATCCAGGGTCGTCTCCTCGGCAGCCGCATGATCTCCGAGAATCCTCATCGCCAAACCGAAGACCTTCGCGCTGCTGGCATCATAAAGCTCCGCCAGTGCGGATTGATCTCCAACGGCAATACGCGCGAGAAGTCCCGCCCATTCCTGCTCGTGCATCGAAGGTGCCTGTGCCATAGCCTCTGATTGAATCATGCGCATCCTCGTCAAGAGCTACGAGTCTGCCCGGTGAATGAGATTCCCTCTGCCTGCGCCGATCCGCCGAAACTCTAGCACCACGATTATGCCCGCACAACGACGTTTTTTTCACCGGCCTGAAATCCAACCACAAAGCGCCTTCGTAGTTCCAGACAGAGAGCCGGTCGATGTCGAGACACACCCGGCCCAACCGTCAGACCCATAACCAGGAGGTACTCTCATGTCGCAACGAATGGCATCCCTTTCTTTGATCCTGGGCCTCGCGCTGACCGTCGCGGCCTGCAATACCGTCGGCTCAGGACCGGCCGGCACCGCAGCAGCTGAACAATCGCTGTACGACCGGCTGGGGGGCAAAACGGCCATTACCGCAGTGGTAGACGACTTCGTCGGGCGCGTGGCCGCCGATACCCGCATCAACGGCAAGTTCGCCAACGCCAACATCCCGCGACTGGAGTCGATGCTGGTCGATCAAATCTGTCAGGCATCAGGCGGGCCCTGCACCTACACCGGGCGGGATATGAAGAGTACCCATGCCGGCATGGGAGTCAGCAGCAGCGACTTCGATGCGCTGGTCGGCGACCTGGTGGCCACCCTGAACAAGTTCAAGGTGCCGGAACGGGAGAAAAACGAGTTGCTGAGCGCATTGGGCCCGATGAAGAGCGACATTGTCGAGAAGCCGATGGCCTCGATGCGGTAGCGGCTGCGCTTCCCCTCACTCGTGACGCTCGCAGGGGCGGCCGCACAGGCGGCCCCTGCATCGTTGCACAACCATGAGCGCGTCGAACTTCAGGATTCCGGCGCCTTTGAACCTCCCTCTATGGAACGCCAGGTCCCGCTCGGCTATGGTGTCGAGACGGCTTTCCTGAAGATCAATCGCGACTGCCTGAGCGACTACTCCGTACATCGGTCGGCGGAAGAGATTCGCCGAAACCGCTTCCCTGCAATTGAACCGATTGACTCCCCCCGTATCCCTGCGTTATTGTCATGACCAGAATTGTGGTTATCTGAATCGGAGAGGCATTCCATGGCGAAGACGCTGCCGTTATCGGAAGTGAAGACGAGACTACCAGAACTGATTACCGGCGTCGATGAGCGCGAGGAAGAGGTCGTGGTCACGAAAAACGGCCGGCCGGCGGCTGTACTGATCAACGTGCAGGAATACACCCGGCTGAAGGACACGCTCGACGTGCTGAGCGATCCCGCGCTGATGCAGCAGATTGCAGAGAGCCGGGCGTTTTACAGAAAACGGAAGAAAGGCCTGTCGTTCGAAGAGCTGTTTGGCGAGCCGCTCACCCCGACAAAAAAGCGCCGCACGGCATGAAGCCGTTTCAGCCCATGATCCCTCCGCATGTGGCGGAGATCATTCGTTCACTCCATCCCGACCTCAAACAGTCTATCAAAGCTGCCATCCGCGCGATTGCAGCCGATCCGGCCTGTGGCGAACCACTCCGCCGAGAACTGGAAGGGCTCAGGAAATATCGAGTGCGACGATTTCGAATCATCTACGCCGTGGATCATAAGGCTGGAGCCATTCGCCTCATGGCCGTCGGTCACCGGCGATCGATCTACGAAGAATTGACGGACCGGATACGGAAGAAAGGCTGACGTGCTCAGGTCAATTGCTCCCCTGATCCGGCTTACGACTCCATATCCAACTGGCGCCCTTTCGTCCGCCGACACAATGCAGATGAGTCGGCAAAGACGGTTACGGGGTCGGCCCACCTCAACCAGAGCACGACCTCATCTTGCAAAGAGCGGAATTCCAATACAGTGCACGTTCCTTGCGGGTAAGGAGCTCGGAGTGGAAAAGTCGGCAGGTCTTCGTCACCCTAACCTATGACGTGGGGACGGAAAATATCGCTGATCGACCGGGCGCCCCACGCGCATTCGTGATGGGCAGGAGTGCCAGCATCCGCTGGCAATTCGCACCGGAGTGGTATGCGGCGATCCGGCCGGAATTTTACTGGGACCGCAACGGACGATGGACGGGCAGCGAGCAATTCGTCAAGGCAATGACGACCACGCTGGACTATGCTCCGTTCTCTAACGGTGAGCCGCGCATCTTCAGCAATACCCACGTTCGGCTTGAGTACCGATGGGACGAATCGACAGGTGCCATATCGTTGCATGGCTTATAAGAGGGGAGAAGAGGTCCGAGTTGACGCGGATTCCGTGGACTGCGCGCCACCCCGATTCTGAACTCGATCCTCAAACATCGCAGCCCATGGCGGGTGTCGGAGCCTCATCATGCATAACTCGCAAGACAGTTGCTGGCACCATTTCTGCATCCCTCGGACAATTACTCGGGCAGGCTCCTCGTTAATCGAGATCTCTGCCGCATGAGAATTCTTCTGTAACCTCCACAAGGCGACTGATCCGTTTCTTCACGCCCTCAATAAAGCGTTTATCTATCGCTAGTCTTTTGTCTTGGTCGACAGAGGCGCGAGCCACATGGAACAGCCGCAGCGCGGCGTGAATGTCTGGCGTGCGCTGTGGGCATTCTTTTTGAGTGGCATCGATCAGGGCGATCAATCCATAGACGTCAGCTCTCTCCCAGAGAAAAGGGGAGGATTTCGTCTGTTGCTCTAGAACAGACTCGGACTCATAGAGTTTCCTAGCCTGTGCGCGTGCATAGAACAAGGCAGTTTTGTGAGCCAGAAGTTCTCTGATTCGGTGGCGAACGTTGGCAAAGTCCTGGCAGATCTGGAGACGGGCGCTGAACGTATTTCTTACGGATGGCAGATTGGAGGTCGGATTGTCTCCGCAAGAAGAGCCTCCTCGCAAGTCATCTTCTTCGAGCAAAGCATAGTCGTCCGGTTGCGTCTTATCGTCCGCCTGGCACTCAGGGGCAATCTGCTTGAAGTGGCCGAGAAGAGCCTCTATTGCCTTTTTGACCCCGATGGGAAGGGACAATTTGTCTACACTTTTTCGTATGTTGCGGCATGCAACATTCACTGTCTCGATCGTGGTTTCATTTGACCCTTCCGCGAACGTGGTCAACGTCGAAAGCTCATTGCTGCCGTGACCATTAGGAAAGGTCTGGTTAAGCCATGCGTCGACGTCCTGACCCAAGATAAACTCGCTGCGGCCTTCGACAGGAGAAGGGGACAGGGCAATGTACTTAGCATACTGAAGCGCAAAATACTCTTCTGCCCGAGAGAATCGTTTTCGGGCGACATGTTTGTCCTTGAGGGCAGTGTCGGGCAGCCAGTCAATTCGCTTTTTCTTGGCTTCAGCCTTTTCACGGGCCAGGAACAACTGATCGAGCCCACCATGAAAGTCACGATTGAGGTGAATGGAGTAATGGCCTAAAAGAAACGAGAGATTGTAGTCGTCCGGGAAGGTTGTGACTCCTCGGTAGAGGTAATGGAAGCCCTCGGTTGTTTTTCCTTGGAGCATTGAAAATCTTGCCAGCAGCCAGTCATACAAAGGAGACTCGACATGGGCTCCTGGATCGGTCAGCAGATGCGCGATGAATTTTTCCGCCCACGAATCAATGGCCTTCTTTTCCGTCGTGATCGTAGAAGATGGGGGTTTCGGGTTCAACAACGCGGACACATATCCCTTCATGTCGGGAGGCGTAGGAAGCGCCGTCAACAAGCCTGCAAGTTTGGTTGTAGGGGAATTGGATAATGACTTCTCCGGTTCTCCTTCACTGGAATCGCATGCAGGGACTGAGTCGACTGTTGAGCGCAATAAGGATTGGGGAGGCAAGTGGAACTCAATACAGAGATCGCAATATGGAAGTGAGCCGATTGATGATTGCGACCCAAATGCTGAACGGATAATCATGTCTTGCTTGATTCGACACTTCATGAATTGGTCGAATTCCATGGAACTCGCTGGAATTTCTAAGAGATCCAACGCTCTTCTTTCGTTCGCGTACAAGTCCCAAAGTGTGCTTCGGAGTTGAGTCAGCTGAGTTGAACGATTCTCCGTGATCTTCTTCGAAAAGTCTTCGCTGGTCTTGGTCAGAACTTCAAGCAACACCCCGACTTTATTGGCGACCAAGTGAGGCGTCTCGAAGTTCGTCGGCCAGCAATAGTGGCGGCCCGGGTTGACAATTCTGTCGCAGCTCGCTGCATATCGTTTGTCCGCCAGCTCTTCGTATTGTTTCTTGATCGTACCGGACATTTCCGCAACCACCGCTCGTCCTGCCAGGATGAGGGTGTCGATTTCGTCCTTACTCGGGAGTAAACCCACATTATTGAGGTCGCTGAGGACCTTCCGCTCCATTTCTGTGAAATCGAATGTCTGTGCGACCTCGTTGATGGAGTCGGTGGTCGAATTCGTTTTGCGCTGAATCAGAAGGCTCTGTCTGACGATCCTCGTCACGACTCGGCTGTTCTTGACGAGATCGCGCATGTTCAGCTCGACGACCCCAAAGCCGAAGTTGTCCAGCATTTGCTGTGCGACGATGCGAGAGAGATCGGTGCGATCCCTCATCAGGACGTCAAAGCTGTCGTCGAGGTGGCCTCCCATGCCTGGTAATGAGGAGGTGGCGCTCACGCCCGCATTGACGATGAGCAGGAACGCCTTTTGGGATTTCGGGTTCGCTTTTTGGGCCGTGGTGAGGTCCGTGATCTCTGCATTGGCAAGAAAAGATCTGGCGGTCTCGCCAGGGGAAACAATCAGGCCATGGCCGTTCGCCAATGCCTGCTCCTCCTCACGGAACTCATCCCTATTTTTTCGTTCAAAGATGGCTCTGAGCAAACCTGTTACGCCAAGATTGTCGCTGACACCCCCATCCACCAGGATCGGTGATCTTACTTGATCGCCTACGATGAGCGGGCAGTTTGTGGGAATGAGTTTTGCCTCGGTGTTCTGCAGGAGTGATTTCAAGCGTATCGGCGAGAAGATCCCAGGGAGACTGCTCGATGCCGCCACGGCGGTTGCCAGATCGAGCTTTCGAAAACCATCGACATCACCAAGGCAGGCGAATGTCTCTTTGTCGAAGGTGAATACCCTGCCGTTGACGATGTCGGTTGCATTGATCAATAGTTTGGCTTGTCCTATGTTGCTCTGATGATTCCCTGCTTTTCCGAACAGAGATCCTGCCAGTGTCTCCGTGCGCGTTGTTTGTTCTTCTAAGTCCCCGAATGTATGGCCGTGCAAGAAAAGATCATTATAAACCGGCCTGAGTTGCTCGCCCTCGAATAGACCGTCATAGAGCCACATCGTTGCAAGCGGAGCCACCTCGACCTCCGGGACCGGGAGGATTGGGAGCTTGAATGTCTGAAAGATGGTGTCGAGCAATGAGGCGAACAGCATGACTGGGGGACGCCAGATAGGGGTTTTCTTTTTCCCCGATATGAGCTGTCTCGCCAGGCGGGCGTCCTTGAGCGATTGTCCGAACTCAGCCAGGCGGTTAGGATGTGTCTTGTAGTAGGCGGCCGTGATGGCCCCGCCGGAGACGCCGGAGAGAAAGTGCGTATTATCCAGAAACGAGGCCCTTCCACCTTGCCCGCAGGGGCTTGAACGGTCGTCATCCGAGAAGTCTTTGTCTTCAAGATACTGTAGAGAGAACCGTGTGGGAGGGGCTTTGTAGCCGTTGTGATTGTCAGAGTCTGTAGAATCTTCCTGCGGTTTCAGCACACAGAGCTTGCGCAATTCTAGCATGACGCCGTGGGAAAAAGCCGCCGCACGCAACCCTCCACCTGATAGCGAAATTCCAATCCATGGTGCCGCTTTCTGATCGTATTCCGAGTGTGGGTGACTCGGAAAGGCAGTTAACGGTAAGAGCAGCGTGAATGTGAAGGCAAGGGTGCCGACAGATGTGCATGCTTTCCACATGGAGGCGTCCTCTCTCACCGGTTTTGTCTCGGTTGCAGGATTCGGTGGGAAGATAGTGAGGGATTCACATTGTTGTCTCCTAGGGCGCCTTTTGGGCCGGTACTTTGGCCTTGATTGCGTCGCCGAGTTTAAGCACGCTCTCGAGTGCTGTGCGCGCGTCATTAATCGTCGTCGACACCTGCAGCTCCTTATCTTTGATTTTTGCGACTAGTTGCGTTGCCGCTTCCTTGGTCTTTTGTGCCTTTGATCGAATCTCTTCAGTTCTTGTTGCCTTGTCGGCCTTTTCGATTGCGCTCTGCGCCTTTGTTTTCGCCTCTTCGAGGCGGTTGATCGTGCCTGCCCCCAATTGAAGACGCATTGCGGCAGTTTGTAGTTCCGTTGCGTCCTTACCTAATTGTTTGAGCTTCTTTTCCGCCTCTTTCTGGGCTTCGCTATTGGACGTTTGGTCGTCAAGCGTCGATGAAGCGTTCTCAGCGTCATCCTTGATTTTTCGAATCGTCGTTTCTAGCGTTTGGGCTTGCTGGAGGAGCTTGTCGACACTTTCCTTGGTGTTTTTAATCAACTGCGTCGCATCGCGAACGTCGTTTCCAGCCTCCTCGGCTCCCCTCTTATCTTCCTCCTCCTGCGTCAATCCACGGATAAGGTGTCTTGCCGCACAGCCGGTTGCAAAATACTGCTCGATCTTGGCCGGACCGAACCAGTTCACAGCTAAATGGAATACGGCCAATACCGAGAAGGCGTCTTTTGCCCTATTTGTCTTGCTGTCGCCCTGAGCCTGCTTTGGGGGTATGGTTTCTGAGCATCCACGTTCTGATGAAGCGGCGGTCTGTTCCGTCTTGCCGTTTGGCAATGAAGTGCTGCCGGCTCCTGATTGTGATGAAGTCAAACCAGGGGTTGTTCCGGCAGGCTTAGGCAGCTCCTTGTCCAGCTTAGTCACGGGAACCAGGGCCAACTCCGCTCGCTTATAGCCGAACGTAATGGTCGGAGGTGTTTCATTAACCGGCGGGGTCGCTTCCAGGCCTACTGTGGTGCCGGTGGAAAAATAGACAGCAGGATTCTTCAGGCAACAGGCAGTCAGCAAGAGCAGAATCGGAACCGTCAGCCATCGGTGTAAACGGAGGTGTGGGAGCATCATGGCCTTGATCCCTTCCTGCTGTACGGTTTCGGCTAGAAGCAGCGCTTCTCTTTACGCTTGTTGTCGGTTCGTTCCAGCATATTGTCCCTAAAGTAGTGTCGGGTCTTGACGCTGTCGGCGGCTTGGGCGGCTGCGAGCCCGGTGGCAAAAAACGAACGGATCTGTAGGCCATCCGGCACGTCGCGACCCGTTGATGACAGACTCTCGAAGAAGTCCCACAGCGAAGGATTCGCCATCACGCAGAACTCGGCGAGGACCGAGTAGGTATCGGTCTGCGTTTCGGTACCGTCGGATGTCGCATTCCTATGTTCGGCTGGAATTATGGTGGTTTCTTCTCGTTTGTAACCAAGCACGACTTTAGGCGGCTCTTTGGCCACTTGCGAGATTTCTAGGCCGAACTTCGTGGCGGTGGTGACCACAAGATAATTCTCACAACCAAGGAAGGAGCCTGCGACGACGACGAACCAAACTACTTGCAGCTGTCGGAGGAGCGGTAACGCCGTCATTGGACCACCTCCTGTAAACATGGCTCGAGGGATTCATTCTGTTTGGCATCACAGACCAGAAAGCGAGTCGCAATGGGACTGTTGCTTGAAAACTCTAAAAGGTAGAGCGCATCGGAGTGCGGCCAGAATCGACTTGTGCGGGAGGTGCCGAATGTCAAATTCGATCCTTCCTTGTCGAGGCCGGTTGAAAGTTGAATGCCGACGATACGTTTCGCCACAAATTCCGCCTCGCGTACTCGTTGGATCGATGCATGAAACGGACTCATCTGCCAGGAGCCAATGGGGATCGTGGCAAGGGCATACCAGGAAAAAGGGTGGCGTTGAACCGCTGTTCCATCTGTCTGTCGAATGGCCAGGGGAACGCTCAGCAACTTGCTGAAGTAGCCGATGGTAATCCCCCATCGATTGCCGCCCTCGACCAACAGCGGCAACCAGGCTTGTTCTGCCAGAAAGGCTTGACTGTCAGGTGGAGCGGCGACACGAAAAAGCGTTGGTCCCCACAGGTGGTCCGCAGATTCACCGTGCCACACACAGCCAATTTGCACGCCAAGTATCACGGTTAAGAGAATGACCTTAAGATGCCCTGGGTCCATCGATAAGGGGCTCCTACGATTTTGAGACAGGTTCTATTATGTAATCCCGGCTCATCCCCCTCCGCGGTTCAACCTTTCGGGCTTCAGCCGTGTGATTCAGGGGAGGGTGATTGAACTACCTACGTGGAAACAGGCAAATCTGAGGCCAGCGCAATGCGATGCGGAGAAGGGAATGCTTCCGAAACTGGGCCTAGGTGTTCTCAACTATTTGTACTGTAGTCCTAGGGATGACGGTGTGGCACCGTGGTCATCATGTGTATCGGAATCGATAAACGCCTGTATCGGAAGTGATACTCCGAGACCGAAGGGAGAGTAGAGTCAAAAGGCTTTATTTTGACGACGTGCATAAGCCGGTGGACCTTGTTCGACGTACTTGTCTCAAGGCCTACGGAACAATACGGGTATGAGTAAAGAGGCATGTTTGCAGTTCAAAGGCGAGGAACAGGAATGGCCGGGCATAACACTTGATCTTCCCCAATGAGTTGAATGCAAACTGGTGGTATGTATGAGGCAGGTTGCGTCGGTTGCCGAGCTTTTGATTGGGTTGCCGTGGCGTGAGGAGGTGACCTTATGACGGACCACCAAGAAATCCTATTTTGGACGTTCATGGGGTTCTTCGTGGTCATCGGAATCCTGTCGCTGTTGGCGGTGTTGGGGCTCATCAAGGTCGATGAGCGGTTCCGGAAGTGGGCTGTGACAGTCTTCTTTGCGGGCGTGACCGGGGCGGTGGTGGGGCTCTTCAAACTCTCGTTCCCCGGCAGTGGGCTGGCTGAGCCGTTATTCGTGAGTTTGATTCCACCCGAGAACGTGAGCTCCCGGGCTATCAAGTTGGTCGCCGGAGGATATAGTTACGACGAGCCGACCGGGACGAATGAGGTGAAAACGGTCAACGGCAAAATCGAAGTTACCTGGGGCAACGACGTCTGGCAGGCCAAACTCCCACAGCAAGTCCTCGGGAAACCGGTGAAACTCTTTTTCAAGGATCAAGAAGGGAGTTGGTGGGAAGTCCATCCGTTCTACCCGAATCACAACAAACAGGACATGTTCAAGGGATCCGGAAGGGACAGTAACCCACCGAACTCCCTGTGGCTCACTCCTTCCTCCGTGGCCTATGCTGCCTCGTCGGATGCCCGCTTGGCAGGCAGACCGTGGCCGGTGGCAGATGGGAAAAAGTCCCCCGTCAAGTTCAACAACTATGCGAGAGATGCAGGCGAGATTCATGGCCGGAAGTACTACGAGTGGCGCGTGTTCGTTGATGAACCCGACTCGGTACTGCAATCCATCAAAGAAGTGCAGTATGTCCTGCATCCAACCTTCCTCGAACCTCTTCAGGTATCGAGAGATGCGACGAAACAGTTCGAGTTGGTGACCTCCGGGTGGGGACAGTTCACTATCCTTATCACCATTGTGTACCGAGATGGGACCAGAGAGAAGGCGAGTTACTATCTCGACCTCAGCAAGAGTTGGCCATTCGATAGGTGACTCAACAGAGGAAGGCCTGATTAATTCACGGTTGTGCTGAGAAATCTGTTTATGGGCCGGTCAAGGAGGGTAATCAGGATCGGAAGGAAATCGTCCGAGAGCAGCTTCTCGGGATTCGCCCGCTGTCGGACGGCCCACTCGTGCAGGGCCTTTCCCCGCCGGCTACACCACCATCAACAGGTACCGCCTCGCCACGTATGCACGTATGAAACAAATGGGGTCGGGTCTTGCAATCCGACACCTGAGCTCCCTCGAATGGAATCACAGGTTCGACCGTCGGCACCCATCCAATACCGCCTCGGCTTCGGTCGCGTAGCACCGTTCGGCTTTGGTATTCGCACAAAACCGTTCCCCAGACTTGTGATAGATACATCGTTCACCGCTATGCGTCGTAAAATTGCCTTTGATAGGATGGGTTTCTGGGCAGTCGCCATTTGTGAATGGCGAGACACCTGAACGATGCACTTTCGGCACGCGTTGCTTGGCCTCGGCTTGGGTTACCACCGAAACCAGCATGAGGATGACGACAGTCCAGGTAAGTGGTCGCATGGGCTCCTACGCATCTCCCGGTAGTATCCGGCGGCAGGATACGAAGATTGGCGGGGCCAGTCAACGAACCGCAGAGGGGAAACCAAACTGGACCAGAACCCTTAACCGCCCTCTACGGGACCGGGATGTACACTCGCATCGAACCACACCCACCGCCAGCGCGCGCATCATGGCTCTGTGGCGATCTCGCATTGAAGCTGCTCAAGCGCATCCAGAATGCGGATGAATTTCCTGGCAAACGGGGTGACGGCATACTCCACGCGCGGCGGACTCTCATTATAATTGGTAAGGGCGATGATCTCGAAGGCCATGTTCCATCGCGGACACTCGTTGAGCACTTTGGTCGTCAGCCACTCGACGCTGCGCACCATGTCGCCCGGCCGATTGATCCCGTCTGCCAACAGACGATAGACCGTCAGCGACCATTTGCATCCATAGATCGTTTCGACCATTCTGGCGCTCCGCTCCGGAGCCGATTGTCGAGATTTTTTTCGCGCGTGGGATCTTCAAGATGGACCGATTCGTACCTACCACACCGGATTGTGCCTGCTGTCGGCATGCCGCGAATCTTCGTAGACTGCGTCGGTATGTTTTGCCTTTCCGCGCGGGAGACTTCGGCGTGAAGGACAACGTCGTGGCCTGTGGCATTAAGCCAGCGGGTGAGTATGACGGTCATTCCAACTTCAAGAAGCTGGTGTCACAGGGGTATCAGATCATCACGTTCTAGTGGTCTAATACATTCGGTAGAGCAGAAACGAGGGAGTCTTTCGCCTCCGTTCTGCCGGGACCGCGTTATGCTAGTAGGCAATCACCTGATCCGTTTCCGAGAAGAGCCGCACCATGCGATCGAGTGTCAATGGAGTGACGCCAGAGGAAGCGGATTGACGTGGACAAGACGGGTTGGTACATAGACACGTCGTGTATCGTGTGACTGAAACCGAAGGAACTCCATCCATGGCCATCGACGATATCACCCAGAAAGTCAGCGACCGCTATGCCCGGGCCGCCGCAACCGGCGAACAAATGTGCTGCCCGACCGGGTACGACTTTGCCGACCTCAAATCGTTTGTTCCGGAAGAAGTCCTGACCATCTCCTACGGCTGCGGCACTCCCGCCGGATTGAACACCGTTCGACCGGGCGAAACCGTGCTGGATATCGGCTCCGGCGGCGGGATCGATTGTTTTGAAGCGGCGCGCCGGGTGGGACCCACCGGCCGGGTCATCGGCATCGACATGACGGACACCATGCTGGAGATTGCCCGCCGCAACGCGCCCATCGTGGCCGGAAACCTCGGGTACGCGACATCGAACATCGAGTTCCGCAAGGGCATGGCCGATGCCATGCCGGTGGAGGACGCCAGCGTCGATCTGATCATTTCCAATTGTGTGATCAATCTGGCTCCCGACAAGCGCAAGGTCTTCCGCGAGATGTACCGCGTGATCAAACCGGGCGGCCGGTTTACGATTTCCGACATCGTGTCGGACCAGGTTGTGCCGCAATACCTGGTGCATGACGCAGCCAAGTGGGGCGACTGTCTGTCCGGCGCCTTGCAGGTGCAGGACTACATCGGCGGGATGGTCGATGCGGGATTTCGCGCCGTCCACCAAATCAAGTCCACGCCCTGGCAGTCGATCGACGGCATCCATTTCCTCTCGGTGACGCTCACCGGATACAAGCTTCCGGCCATCGCCGACGAACAGGTCTCGTCCTATGCCACGCTCCGGGGCCCCTTCTCGAGCGTCACAGATGAATTGGGCCAACGGTACGAACGCGGCGTACCTCACCGCATCGATGGCCCCAGCGCGCAACTGCTGCAGAGCGAGCCGCTTCGTTCGCTGTTTCTTCTCGGCCCCGCGCCCGTCACACTCACCGACTCCGACCCACGCTGGTGCGCGATCCATCCGGAGCAGAAGCCCTGCGTCTGGCAGGGCACCTATGCGATTCTCACCGGGCCGATCATCAGTGCCGAGGACGACGATCATCACCAGTACTACCGCGGCGTGCCGTTGGAAATCTGTTCCAAGACCCTCCAGGTCCTGACGCAGGAGGCCTATCGCCCTCACTTCACGATCTACCAGCGAGCCTCGGCAGGGGTGGACGGTGAGGCGGTGAGTTGTTCGCCTGAAGGGAATTGCTGCTGATGCCGCACTCAACGATCGGTAACCTCACGACTCCGCGTCAGTGCGCCGCAGTCTTGAAGGCCATGGGCGACGAAACGCGCTTGCGTATCCTGGAATCGCTGCTGTTGAGCGAAAAATGTGTGAGCGAACTCACGCAAGAGTTGCACTGCCCGCAGCCGCATGCGTCTCACCACCTTCGGATTCTTCGGAATGCCGGATTGGTGGAGGGGCATAGGCACGGCAAACAGGTTTGTTATCGAGTGTCGCCAACCCTGCAGCGAGCGCTCAGGGGCCGGGAAGGACAGACACTGGATTTCGGCTGTTGTGAGCTGCGCTTCCCTACCACAACCTTGCTAACGCTACGCCAGAAACGCTGAGAAAAGAGAGTTTGCCCGTGACATGCTCCCCGTATCATGACGAAGGTAGACGATGGCGTTGACGCTGCTCGGCCAACACAACCCGCTCGCATCTTCCGCTGAGCAATTGAAGGTACTCGCAGGCACACAGGCCTGTGCCCCGTTTGAGGAACAGCTTCAGCGCACCGGCCTCTTTCCGCTTCACGCGACCGGCATCTCGGTCTTTCAGATCAACGTGGGAAAACTCTGTAATCAAACCTGCCGTCATTGCCACGTGGACGCGGGACCGGACCGGACAGAAAGCATGTCGCGTGAGACGGCCGAATTGTGTATGGCCGCATTGGCAGGCACTGACATCCCCACAGTAGATATCACAGGGGGCGCGCCGGAGCTCAATCCCAATTTTCGATGGCTGGTCGAGCAGGCCCATGCCCTCGGTCGCCACGTCATGGATCGCTGCAATCTCTCGGTGCTGCTGATTCCCTCTCAAGCGGACCTCGCCGGGTTTCTTGCCGCCCATCGGGTGGAGATCGTCGCATCCCTCCCCTACTACCGGGCAACTCAGACCGATGCCCAGCGCGGGGAAGGCATCTTCGATAAATCCATCGAAGCGCTTCGCCGTCTGAACCAACTCGGTTATGGACGCGAAGGATCCGGCTTGATACTCAATCTCGTCCATAATCCGGTGGGGGCCTTTCTCCCGCCAAGACAGGATGCGATTGAGGCCCAATTCCGGAAGGAACTTCGCACCCGGCACGGCGTGGAATTCAACCGTCTCTACACCATCACCAACATGCCCGTGAGCCGGTTTCTCGAATTTCTGCTGGAAAGCGGGAACTACGATGGTTACATGGAACGGCTTGCCGCGGCCTATAACCCCACCGCCGCCGCCGGCGTCATGTGCCGGTATACCCTCTCCGTAAGCTGGGATGGCAGACTCTACGATTGCGACTTCAATCAGATGCTGGAACTCCCGGTAGACAGCAATGCGCCTTCGCACATCCGCGACTTTGATGCGTCGCGTCTCCACCGGCGCCGCATTACCACGCGCAACCATTGTTACGGCTGCACGGCTGGATCAGGTTCGTCCTGCGGCGGGTCCGTCACTTCTTAACCGGCATGGATCTATCCTGCCTGACATTCCTCCTCGTCCTGGCATTGGCGTTCGCCAACGGGACGAACGATGTCTCGAAAGCCATCGCCACCCTTGTGGGCAGCGGAGTGACCGATTATCGCACGGCTATCGCATGGGGAACGGCGTGGACCATGGCCGGAGCGGGGGCTGCGGCCATGGTGGCGGGAGCCATGGTCAAAACGTTCAGCAACGGCCTCCTGCAAACCGGCACGATCATTTCGTCTACGATCACATTGGCGATTCTCTTCGGGGCAATGGCCTGGGTATTCTTCGCGTCACGGACAGGACTGCCCGTCTCAACGACCCATGCGCTCACCGGCGCCATCGTCGGGACCGGCCTGGCCGCATTTGCAGGAGAAGGGTTACTTTGGCCGGCCATCGGAAAAAAGATCGCCCTCCCCTTGCTGTTGAGTCCCTTTCTCGCCCTCGGCATCTCACTCCTTCTCCATCCGTCCGTGCGCCTGCTGGCAGATAGATGGGCAGGTGCCTGCCTCTGCGTGATGCCGGCTTCCCGCGCACTCGTGACGATCAGCGCCAAGGGAAATACCCGAACCGTTTTTCAAAGTACAAGCTTCGGACAGCCGGTCGTAGACATCCCCGCTCATTGTGATCGCGCCGGCTTGGAGGGACTGGTTCTGGGCCTGGATACGATCCATTGGATATCCAGCGGTCTTGCGTCGTTTGCGCGCGGCACGAACGACGCGCCGAAAATCGTGGCCATGCTGCTCCTCGGAAGTGCGAGCGTCACATGGCCAAGCACCCTGTTCCAGATAACCGCCTTTGGAGGCGTAGCGCTGGCAATGGGATTGGGCAGCTATTTCGGCGGACTGCGGGTGACGGAGGTATTGGCAGAAAAAGTCACTCGCATGGACCATGCTGAAGGCCTCACGGCAAACCTCACGACCTCCACGCTGGTGCTCTCTTCAGGCTGGCTGGGACTGCCTGTTTCGACGACGCACGTCAGCAGCTCAGCCATCATCGGCATTGGCCTGATCAAAGGTCTCTCTGCTATACGCTGGAGCACCGTACGTGACATGGTGCTGGCCTGGGTAATTACCTTGCCCGCCGCCGCAGGATTTGCGGCTCTGGCCTACCTGCTGCTCTCCCGCTTGTCGTAGCCTCACTGGCCTCTTGTATAAAAAACTTCCACCCCGCCGTTCGCATGCACTTTACATATAGACATATCTCAATCTATTGATGTATCAGTACCCTCTCAATTCTTCGACACTTTCAGAGAGGAGAGAGGTCTGCTCATGCCCCGCCATCATCGATCACTCTTGAGATTGTTTTCATGCGCCTTGTTATTGGGCGCAATCACGCTTATTCCCGCCCCTCCTGTGCAGGCCGACAACCTGCCCTTCCCCGAACCGGCGAATGAAAATGCCTATGCCGTCCCGCTGGAGAGTCTTCGTCTGCGGGTCTGGGCTCAATATCGTGTCCTCTACAATGCCAGCAATATCCCAAGTGGTATCAACAACGGCAGTTTGCCCACGGCGGGAACCGGATCCGGGAAGCTCAACTACGGCGATACGACCAGTTACGATTTCTTTCGCCAGCGTATGCGGCTGGCGTTCGATATTCAGCGAAAAGATTCGGACAACGTCGGCGCCTACATGCAGATGGAATATCGAGGCGGATTCGGCGGATCGAGCCCTGCCGCGAGCGATCCGCGCGGTGAAAGCGGGGGCAATACGGACGGCACACCGAACGCGTTCAACCGGCTTCAGGCGCGTGGCATTCGCTATGGCTATATTTATGTGACGCCGATCGAGAACCACACGTTGGTGGTGGGCATTCTTCCAACCATCGACCAGGTGGGCCGGGTACTCTGGGACGGCGAGTGGGACTTCTTCGTGGGCGGAGCATCATTGGGCGGAAAAATCGGCAACGGCGACTATCGGCTCGGATTTTACCGGATTGCAGCAGACCTTAAAGCCGGAACCATCGGCCAGGGGTTCGGCAAAGACGGCGATATGTGGGTGGCCGACTACAATAGGCCGGTCAAGCTGGGCAGCTACGACCTCAAGATCGGCGGACACTTTTATACGCTAAACCTCGGCAAGACAGAAAACATTTCCATCGGAGACACGCACGAAAACTGGGCCGCCCTGACGGCATCCGGGGCGCTCCTGGGTGGCGCCTGGAACGCGTACCTGATGCTCAACAGCGGCCGAATCGGCACCGGCCTGACCGGCAACAACCACACAGGGTATTCGGGAAAATTCGAAGGATCCGTACCGATCGGTTCCAGCACGTTCAACCTGTTCGCGCTCTATGCGTCAGGCGATACGGCGGGGCAGACGTCGAACCAGTTCACCACGCCGGAAGCGATTTTGGGAACGAACGGCTACTGGGGCTACTCTCATATTTTCAACGCCAATGCGCCGGGCGATGTGAACGATTTCGGTGTCAACCTCAACAACGGGGGAGCCGGGCTGGTGACGGTGCAAGCCCAGCTCAAATTTCCCATCGTGCCCCGTCTGACCGGAACTCTGGAAAGCGCCTATTTTGCCGCCGCACGATCCCGCGACTTCGGCACGCGCGGCGGAACCAGCTATATGGGCACGGAAACAGGGGCCATGGTGACGTACAATATCGCGAAGAATCTTAATCTCGATGTCGGCGCGGCCTATGCATCCATGGGCGGCTTTCTCGCGAACCGAACGCAGGCCACCGGCGTCGAACGTTCGATCTATGAAGTCTTCACTCGATTCCAATATGCGCTGTAGCGTCGGCGCCAGAACAGCGACTGGGAGGAGCCTATGAGTAACGTCTCGCGAAGGAATTTTTTGAGGCTGGGAGCCTGTGCGATCAGCGGGGCCTGCGCAGTCAACGCCCTGCCCGCCATCGGCAGGGCAGCGGAGTCCCCCGACATCACGACGCTCAGGACGACCCTCCCCTACCCCCGCATCAAACTTGCCGCAATTGGGCGACTCAAAGCCGGAGTCGAGCACCTGACCGCCTATCCCGATCCGGCCTCGCCTGTCGTATTGCTGAAATTGGGACGACCGGCGATCGAAGGAATCGGTCCTGATCAGGACATTGTGGCCTTCAGCCGGCGTTGCTCGCACATGGGCGGCGCCTTGGTGTTTCGCGCTGAAACGGGCACTTTTCATTGCCCGCTTCACTACGCGATGTTCGACGCACAGAAGGACGGCCTCATGGTGATCGGGCAGGCGACCGACAACCTGCCCCGCATCGAGTTGGAACTGGATGCGACCGGCGACATTTACGCGGTAGGCGTCAAGGGACTGCTGTACGGACGGCAAGCGAATGTTCTGGCATAACCGGATTGATCCATGAGAAGGAGATCTCGAACATGAGTGCGATCTATCACGGCGACGACCGGGTTCCCATTCCTCCCTCGGACGCTCAACAGTTCTCCACCGTCTGTTCCTATTGCATCGTCGGCTGCGGCTACAAAGTCTACAAGTGGCCGCTCGGCAAGGAAGGCGGGGCACTCCCGCATCAAAACGCTTTGCAAGTTGATTATACCAAGCAGCAGCCGGAACAATCCGGCACCTGGATTTCTCCAGCCATGCACAACGTGATCACGGAGCGGAACGGCCGCCGCTTCAACGTCGTTGTCCTGCCGGACAAGGACTGCATCGTAAACAAGGGCAACCATTCCGTCCGTGGCGGGACGCATGGTGATGTGCTCTATGCGCCCGATCGCCCCACCGCGGATCGATTGACCCATCCGCAACTCTATCGCGGCGGGGGACAATTCCCCACGACGTGGGATGAAGCCATCGAGCTGGGCGCGCGGGTGATCAAAGCCAGTCTGGACAAGTGGGGGCCCGACACGATCGCCATGAAGTTCTTTGACCACGGAGGCGGCGGAGGAGGGTTTGAAAATAATTGGGCCGTCGGCAAATTCTTCTTCACCGGCATCGGCACCAAGATGGCCTCGATTCACAACCGCCCGGCCTACAATAGCGAAGTCTTCGCATCCGGCGATGCCGGTATCGCCCCGCTGCCTTCCGCCTATCTCGATGCGGAGTTGGCTGATACGATCATGCTGATCGGCGCCAACTCTTACGAAACACAGTCCATCTACTTTCTCGAACATATACTGCCCAACCTAGGCGGCGCGACGATCGATCAAAAACAACGCCTGATTCCAGGTGAGACGCACGCTTCCGGCAAACTTATCGTCGTGGATCCACGGAGGACGGCCACCGTGGCCGTGGCGGAGGCCCATGCAGGGAAAGAGAATGTGCTGCACCTCCAGATCAACAACGGCACCGACATCGCGCTCCTCAATGCGCTCTCTCGACTTATCTATGAACAGCGCTGGGCGGATCAAAACTTCATCACACAGCGGACGAACAATTTCCCAGCGTTTCAACAGGTGTTCCAGTCGCAAAGTCTCGACGAAGCGATACGCCTGACAGGCATCTCGAAAGCACAGATGATGACGGCTGCAGAGTGGATCGCCAAACCCAAAGCGGACACCGCAAGACGACGTACATTGTTTTTGTATGAGAAGGGATTGATCTGGGGTCTCAAAAACTATGAAAACGTTGCCTCGGCCGTCGACCTCGCGCTGCTGACCGGTAATCTGGGCAAGCCGGGAACCGGCTGCGGCCGGTTGGGCGGGCATCAGGAAGGGTATAGCCGGCCAGCCTATCCGGGCCAACGCCCGCCGGTCAATGTCGATGAGGTCGCAATTAAAGGCGGCGCATCAAAAGTGTTCTGGGTCGCCGGCTGCAATCCCGTTGGCGGCACGTTAAATGCCCAGAGTTTCCGCGTCGCCCTTGCTCAGCGCACGGCACTGGTAAACCAGGCCCTGGGTTCGACGAACGGAGGAAGCCTCGACGAGAAGGTGATCGCGATCATGAACGCGCTCGACAAGGGCGGCTTGTTCCTGATCGTGCAGGATATTTATCCGATCGAAACCGCCCAATACGCTCACCTGGTATTACCCGCCGCGCAATGGGGGGAGATGAACCTCACGTCCATCAACGGAGAACGGCGACTGAGGCTCTACCAGAAGTTCATGGACGCCCCCGGCATCGCCGAGCCGGATTGGAAGATCATGGCACGAATGGCGCACCGCCTTGAGTCCGCCTATCGCGCAGAAGGAAAGACGGAGATGGCGGCCCGCTTCGCCGGATTCGCCTGGAACACTGATGAAGAGGTCTTTCGCGCTGCCTCAGCCGGCGTAAAAGGCGCCCAGGAAGACTATGGAGAGACGACGTATGCCATGCTTCAAGCACTGGGCACGAACGGTGTGCAGACACCCGTGCAGGAAATCAGGAATGGTGTGCCAATGGGCACGACCCGCCTGTACACGGACGACAAAATGTTTACGTTCATTCCCGCACCCTGGCCGGGCTTCCCCCGACAAATCCAGACACTGATCGACGATGCGCGATATCCGTTTTGGGTGAACAACGGCCGGGCCAACCACGGCTGGCAAACCCTCTATGACGATCTTCGCAAACCGTATGTGATGGGACGTGAGCCGCTTCCCCATGTTGAAATTCATCCGCAGGATGCCGGTCAGCTCGGCATCACCAACGGAGAGCTCGTTGAACTGTTTAATCCCTATGGGTCCGTCACGGCAATGGCCGTCATCGTCGACGCCAATGCGCCCGGACACGTATTCATGCTGTTCGAGCATCCGAAGGGCTGGCTCAACAACCTGACGACCGACTATGTAGATCCGGCCACCACGATCCCCTATTACAAAGGAACAAAAGCGGGGATTCGTAGAATCGGCGGACTGCCGGGTATGAACGAGTGCTTGAGTTTCGTGCCCACGAATCGTGCTTGAAGTGTCGATGTCCACATGGTTTCATCTCGACTGGCGGAGGAGTGGTCCTGTGCAGATGCTTCTCATCATCGTGCTATCGATTTTGATCGCGGGCTGTACCACAACATTCCCTCCGGCAAGAGTCATTCGGGAGTCCCCCGAACTCCTCGTTCGGTTGGACCATGACAAGAACTGTGAGGCCGGCAACGGGGAGAAACCCCTGTCACACCCAGTACGTTTCACCGGGAATCAGGTACGGCGGCTGCTGGCCGCGTTGTCAGCCAGGGAAAAGGTGGGACTCCTGAGCTCCTTCTCCGGCACATCGAACACCCCACGACTCTTTGACCATCGTGATCTCGACCTGCTCGTTCCACATATCGAGGACGCTTTTGCAACAGCCACCCCGAAAGAAGTCGTAGTGTTCCTCCTGGTGACACCCGTGAACGAATCACTGAACCTCATCACATCAGGAACGCTCGCCATCCGCGATAATACGCTCTCGGTAGCGTTACACAATTTCAGGCATCCGGTGCGTACCACGCTATCAGAAGTTGGCGCGTCCGATCGCCTCGGCGACGTGAGAGAAACCCTGCGCTACGTCCGGAGGTTTCCATGCGCCTCCGTCGGCGAGCAAGATTTTGCCGTATTTTTTGACGTTCCTCATTTCCAAACAGAAGCCCGCTCGGGCAGTCTCATCCGCTACCCTGAGCGGACCCTGTCGATCGCCTACCCGGATTTTCTCGCGACACATTCTGATGCGACAGGCGGTGAAATGGAGGGCCTGAGTTCTCATCCGAAATCCGTAAGCGACAGGACGGAAACCCAGGCCATCTCGGACCTCAAACGCCGAATTGCCGAACTTGAGCGCACCAACCAGGCTCTCATCGATCGCAGGCCCATCAGCGCGTCAGCCGAGGGTTCTAGCAAGACGCTCCAACCAGCCACCGACAACGCGCCACCTATAGCTGCTGACGCACAGGCTCGACTCATGGAGATCATTAGACGCCTGGAAACGCGCGTCTCCGAACTGGAACGTCGCACAGGGCAAGACTCTGCACGCTGACTCCTGCTTTACGCCTTAGTCGTGGTGAGGAATCTGCGAAGCGCAGCGGCGATTTCGTCGCGCACGCGCCGGAAACTCGCTCGCCGCTCGCCCGCACCGGTGACTTCCGCCGGATCGTCAAAACTCCAATGCAACAGATGTGTGGGCCCCGGCCAGATCGGGCAGGACTCCTTGGCCCGGTCGCAGACCGTAATGACGTACTCGAACGGCTGCGTCAGGAATTCAGAAACAGACTTGGAGCGGTGCGCCGAAATGTCGATGCCGACCTCGGCCATCGCTTCGACGGAGACAGGATTCAAACCGACCGGGTGAGTGCCCGCACTGAACACTTCAAACCGATCACCCGCCAGATGCCGCAACCACCCCTCCGCCATCTGACTGCGCGCAGAGTTACCGGTACAGAGAAACAACACTCGTGCCTTCATGCGCCGACCTCCTGATTGAACCAATGCCTGGTCTTGTTGCAGACACTGCAGACGGACAACATAACCGGCACTTCCACCAACACCCCGACCACCGTCGCCAACGCGGCACCCGACTCCGGCCCGAACAGTGCGATGGCCGTCGCCACAGCCAACTCGAAAAAGTTGCTGGCACCGATGAGCGCTCCCGGCGCAGCGATCGCGTAGGGAACTCGCCAGCGATGCATCAGGCCATAGGCCAGCGACGAATTCATGTAAACCTGCAGGAGAATCGGCACCGCGATCAACACGACATGTACGGTTTTCCCCAGGATGTTTTGCGACTGAAACGCAAAGATGCACACCAACGTGAGGAGCAGCGCCGCGATCGTCAGCGGCGCGAGTCGGGGCAGAAACTGTTCTTCCATCCACCGCAGCCCATACCGACGAACCAACCACAGTCGAAGCCCGGCGCCGACGAGCAACGGAATGACGATAAACATCGCCACCGAATACAACAGCACATCGAACGGCACGGTCAACGATGACGCCCCGCTCACCAGCAACCCGACAATCGGAACAAACAGCACGAGCATGATCAGGTCGTTCACGGCCACCTGGACGAGCGTGTAGGCGGGATCCCCGTCCGTCAGGTAACTCCACACAAACACCATTGCCGTACAGGGCGCCGCAGCCAGGATAATGGTCCCCGCGATGTATTGGTCGGCCTCGGCGGGTGAGATCCAGGCTGCGAAGACGTACCGGAAAAACACCCAGGCAAAAAACGCCATGGAGAAGGGCTTCACCACCCAATTCACAAACAGGGTAATCAGCAGGCCGACCGGCCGCTTGCCCACATCACGAACCGAGGCAAACTCAACCTTCATCATCATCGGCACAATCATCAGCCAAATCAGTACGGCAATCGGTAGATTGATGTGGCTGCCCTGCCCGACTTCAGCCCCTCGCAGGCTCGACACCACACCCGGCACTGCCTGTCCGATCAGCACACCGGCCACCATGCAGAGCGCCACCCAAAGCGTGAGATACCGCTCAAAGAACGACAGCCGCTTCGTGGCCACCTGCGGCTCATGAACCGATAGTGCGAGTTCCATACCCTTGGCTCCTTGGTGCTCTGGCTGCCCGGCGGAGTTAGACCGTCACGGCCGGCTTCTTGGCCCGAATGAATGCGCTCATGAACTTGCCCTCGACTTGAGCGACGAGCAGATCACTGGAGAGGTCTGCGCCGACCAGCAACTCCTTGACGTCATCGGCGTGATAGATGCGCGTCGGCTCGATTCCGATCTCGACGAACCCCGCCTGGGCCAGCATGTCCCGATATTCCGTCTCTTCCAATGCGCCCGCCACACAACCGGCCCATAATTCGAGATTCCGTCGGATCTCCGAGGGGACCGCCCCTCGCACCACAATATCGGACAACGCCAGCCGGCCGCCGGGACGCAGGACGCGAAAGGCTTCCGCCAGCACGCGCTCCTTTTCGCCGGACAAATTCACGACGCAATTGCTGATGATCACGTCCACGGAGCGATCAGGCAGGGGGAGGTGCTCGATTTCGCCCTTCAGAAACTCGACATTCACCACGCCGGCTGCGCGCTGATTCTCCCTGGCCAAGGCCAACATCTCCTCGGTCATGTCCACCCCGTAGGCTTTTCCCGTCGGACCGACTCGCTTGGCGGAGAGCAATACGTCGATGCCGCCGCCGGACCCCAGATCCAACACCGTCTCACCGGCATGAAGTTCAGCCAGAGCCGTTGGATTTCCGCAGCCCAGCGATGCCGCCACGGCATCCGCCGGCAACTCCTGGCGCTCCTGATCTGAATACAGGTTGGACGTGATCGGATCGACATTCATGAGCGCGGGAGAGGCTCCGCAGCAGGAACTGCCTCCGCTCTTGGCTCGTGCAGCGGCTTCACCGTATGTTTCCTTGACAAGATCTCGAATCGCTTGTGCGTCCATTTCGTCGCCTCCCCTTTTATGCATCAATATTTATTGATCTATTCGGCAGAAAAAAAATCAACAGCAGCCGGTGGCGCGACGCGCCCGCTTCGTCTGCTTGAGCGAATCGACGAGGTCATCGAGCTCGGCAAGGGCATCGGCGTTCACGGAGTAGTACATCCATCGACCCTCCCGTCGATCCAAAATCATTCCCGCATCCTTGAGCACCTTCAGATGAAATGAAAGTCGCGACTGCCCGGCCTGCAGGCGGTCCGTCAGCTCGCACACGCAGCACTCGCCTTCTTTCAGCTCGTCCAGAATCTCCAATCGCGTCGCGTCCGCAAGCGCGTGAAACAACTCTGCCGCCCGCGCTGGATGTCGTACCGTGTTTCCCTTCATGGGAAAAACATACATCAACAACTCTTGATAAGTCAACCGGACACCTTTATGTGTTGCTCGACGGTCCTCACTTTGCTAAGGTGATCCGCTGGCGACATTGCCACCCTCACTGAATTGAGCCACTACATGGTCTGGGACCCCAAAGACCCTTGGAGCAAGAAGGGCGACGATTTGGATCAGGCCTTCAAACAGGCCCAAGGCCAACTTCGCAATCTGCTTCCGACCGGCGGTTTTCGCAACCTGCTCCTCGTCGCCTTCACGGTCTTCCTCATCTGGCAGAGCGCCTTTATTGTGGCGCCGGACGAAGAAGGCGTGGTGAAACGCTTCGGCATCCCCGTGCGCGTGGTGGATCCGGGCCCACACATGAAGATTCCCATCATCGAAAGCGTCTTGCAACCGAAGGTCGCGAAGCTTCACCGAGTGGAAATCGGGTTTCGAAAGGATCGCCAGGGCCGCCAGCAGATGGTGCCGCAAGAAGCCTTGATGCTGACCGGCGACATGAATATTCTGGCGATCGAATTTATCGTCCAATATAAAATCAAAAGTTCGCGCGAGTACCTCTTCAATGTGGCCGATATCGACGAGACCATCGGGAAGGCGGCTGAAGCTTCTATGCGGGAAGTGATCGGCAAGAGCAAAATCGATGAGGCTCTCACTACGGGCAAAGCACAAATCCAGAACGACACCCAGGAACTTCTCCAACACATCCTCGACGACTATAGGACCGGCGTGCAGGTGGCCGCGGTCCAGTTGCAGGATGTCGATCCTCCGGAAGCCGTGGCTGCCGCATTCAAGGACGTCACGAATGCCAAGGAAGACCGCGAAAAGCTGATCAACCAGGCACAGGGCTACCGCAACGATATCACCCCCAAAGCCAAGGGTGAAGCGGCTCAGTTGGTGAACCAGGCCAAAGGGTATGCGCAGGCGCGGCTCAACCGTTCCCAGGGCGAATCCAACCGATTCCTCGCGACACTGAAAGAATACAACCAGGCAAAAGACATTATCAGCAAGCGGATCTATATCGAGACCCTTGAAGACGTGCTCCCCCACATCGATAAATTTGTCCTGGATGGCAAAGGGGCGGACCGCGCCCTGCCGTATCTGCCGCTGGATCGGTTCTCCAAGCCGGCCCCCTCCAGTTCGACACAGGAGCGCACGCCATGAGCAAACAAGGATTTATTCTGGCTTTTGTCGGCATTGCTCTCGGACTGCTCATCCTCGGTGCGTCGCCTTTTTACATCGTAGATGTGACCCAGAATGCCATCGTGGTTCAGCTCGGGAAACCGGTCCGGAACGTCACCGAAGGGGGTCTCTACCTCAAAATGCCGTTCATCGAAGAAGTCACCTACTTCGACAAGCGCCTCCTGGACTACGACTCCAATGCGCAGGACGTCATTACCCAGGACAAGAAGACCCTGCTGCTCGATAACTTTGCAAAATGGCGAATCACCGACCCGCTGAAGGTCTATCAGGCGTTCCAAAGTCAGCGCGGCGCGCTCCAGCGCCTGCACGATATTATTTACTCAGAACTGCGGGTTGAATTGGGCCGGCACGATCTGGCGGAAATCGTCTCCTCGGCCCGTGCACAGCTCATGGCCGTGGTCACCCAACGTGCCAACGAAAAAGCGTCTGCCTATGGCATCGAAATCCAGGACGTGCGGATTAAACGAGCCGACCTGCCTGAACAGAATGAAAAAGCCGTGTTCTCGCGTATGCAAGCCGAGCGGGAGCGACAAGCGAAGCAGTATCGCGCCGAGGGCGCGGAAGAGGCGCAGAAGATCAAGTCGGAGGCGGAGAAAGATCGGGAGATTATCCTCGCAGAGGCCTATCGGGAATCAGAGGAATTGCGCGGAGGCGGAGACGCCAAAGCGTTCCGCATCTATGCCGATGCCTATCGTCAGGATCCGCATTTCTTCGAGTTTACTCGCACCATGGAAGCCTATCGCAAGACCCTCAAGGACAAGACCACCATCCTCGTCAGTCCCGAATCAGAATTCTTCCGGTATCTGAAACAGCGTTAATACGCCATTACTGCAGGCCCACAATTTGACCCGATTGTGGATCGACATCGATCCGTTCCCCGGCAGGCTTCTTCGGTAGACCCGGCATCAACTGAATGCCCGAGCAGACTGCGGTGAGAAAGCCGGCCCCGGCCAGAATCCGCAACTCCTGAATCGGCACCGTGAACCCGGAGGGCCGCCCCTTCACCGTCGGGTCGTGCGAGAGCGAAAGCGGGGTCTTCGCCATACAAATGGGAAGCCGATCGAATCCCAATCGTGTTGCCAGCTCTACGTCCCGCTCCGCCTGAGGCGAGAATGACACGCCGGCCGCCCCATAGATCGTGGTGGCAATGGTCTCAATCTTCTTTTTGATGGGCGAGGTCACCTCATAGAGATGATTGAATTGCGTACCTTGCGCCGCGACCTTGACGACCGCCCGGGCCAGTTCCTCGGCTCCACGCCCGCCATCGGACCAATGAGTCGACACCGCAGCTGCCGACGCGCCTGCCGCCAATGCCCGTTCACATACCCAGTTCAGTTCCTCGGCTGAATCGTCCTTGAACGCGTTCACTGCAACCACCACCGGCACTCCATGCGCCCGGACATTGGCGATATGCTGTTCGAGGTTTGCAAAGCCCCGCGCCAGCGCCGCCGGATTCGGCCCCGTGACACCGGGAGGCAGCGGAGCACCGGATTTCACGATGCCCCCACCGCCATGAAGTTTGAGCGCACGCAAGGTCGCCACCACCACCCCGGCATCCGGACGAAGACCTGACGTGCGGCACTTAATGTTGAAGAACTTTTCCGCGCCTAAATCACTTCCGAATCCAGCCTCGGTCACCACATAGTCTGCACAACGCAACGCCAACCGATCGGAGACAATCGAGCAATTCCCATGCGCGATGTTGCCGAACGGCCCGGCATGAACGAATGCGGGAGTCCCTTCCAAGGTCTGCACCAAATTCGGCAGTAACGCATCCTTCAGCAACACGGCCATGGAGCCGGCGCAACTGAATTCCTCGGCACGGACCATCTGTCCACCCTCTGTCAATCCAACCAGAATTCTCCCGAGGCGCTGGCGAAGATCTGCATGATCCGTTGCCAGGGCCAGCACCGCCATGACTTCCGACGCCTCTGTAATCACAAACTTTCCCGGCCGCCGTCCGGTTTCCTCTCCCAGGAGAATGTCGCGAAGCGCGCGATCACTTACCCCAAGCGTGCGAGGCCATCTGATCCCTTTCGGATCGACCTTGAGCGTATTGCCGTGAAACAGATGGTTCTCGACAAATGCGGAGAGAAGATTGTGGCTCGCAGAGACGGCATGCGCATCGCCGGTGAAATGCAGATTGATATCTTCCATCGGGTGGACCTGGGCTCTCCCGCCTCCGGTACCGCCCCCCTTGATCCCAAAGACCGGTCCCAAGGAAGGCTGCCTGAGCGTGACGGCGGCCCGATGGCCTAAACGGCACAACCCCATGCTCAGCCCGATTGAAGTCGTCGTCTTGCCCTCGCCAAGAGGCGTTGGATTGATGGCCGTCACCAGAATGTATCGTCCCAGCGGTCGGTTCTGGATTCGCTCACCCAGCGTGGGGCCGATCTTGGCCTTGTAGCGCCCAAAGGGGATGAGATCATCGGAATGAATACCTAAGGACTGTGCGATTTCGAAAATATGCTTGTGAGGGACGGAACGGGCTATCTCCAGATCAGTCATGCGATGTTCCTCGTGACAGGAAGAATTTCAGGAAAGGGCCGAGTATACCACGGCATTCGACGAAGTCAGGGGAAGCAGGAACTGCGTAGCGCAGGACCGGAAGCGCTGGAGCTTCACGTGGGCAGCTGGGGATTATGAGGGGAATGGGAAGGGAACAGGTACGCGTTATTCGAAATCTTGGAGGAATGCGAAAAGACTAGTCGAGAATAAACTTGGTCGGATCCAACGCCTGGCCGTTCTTCTTGACCATGTAATGGAGATGTGGTCCCGTGGAAAGCCCGGTGCTGCCGACAAGCGCGACCACATCACCGCGCTTCACTCGCTGCCCCTCTTTCACCAACGACTTGGCAAGGTGCCCATAGACCGTCTCAATTCCATAGCCATGGTCCAGCTTGACCATATTACCCATTTTCGAGTCAAAGGCCACGGTGACGACACGTCCGAGCGCGGGAGCCTGGACGGGCGAATTTGCCTGAGCGCCGATGTCCAGACCGTCATGCCAGGCCGGCTTTTCGGTGAATGGCGAGACCCGAGGGCCAAACGCCGATGTCACCCATCCGCGCACAGGCCAGATGGAGGGAGTTGACGCCCACTGAGTTGAGCGCTGCTCTGCAACCTGGGTCAGGCTTTCGAGGGCCTCCTCCTGTTGCTTGGCCTCCCGGACGAGAGCATCGAGGCTTTCGCGGACTTGCTGCGTCGCTTCCTCAATACTTTCCGTAGCATAATCAACTTCGGACTGATTGGTATCACGCGCTTCAGAAACCTGCTGCCGCGGCTCCAGCCCAGAAGTGGCTGATCCAGCCCCCTGCACTCCGGCTTTTCCATCGGGTAATGGACCGTCCTCACCACCCCGTCCATTGGCCAAATCCCCGGCCGGCTTACTGGCGTCAATTCCCAGCATGACCCGAAGCCGTTGATTCACCTCTCCCATAGTCGAAAGACGCTTCTTGAGGTCATCAATCGCGGCGGAAAAGGCAGCCGTCTGCTCACGCGCGCCCATAGCTTCAGCCCGGAACGCCGACAATTGCCATACCTCTCCGGTCCGAATCACATAATGAGAGATAACGAGCAGATCCGCCACGACCAGGATCGCAGCCAGGATCAGGAGCTTGCGCACGAATTTCCGTGGAAAACTAAACCGCAACGGCTTGGAGGAGGACCCCCGAAAAACCACCACGGTGTAGGCATCACTTGTTTCGGCCGCTTGTTGGCTCATAGGACGCTCTCCCCTTCACGGATTCAACCAAGAATTCAGCCACTGACTTTTGCAGTGTACTGATCTCTGGCGCGATGGTCAACCCTTTGTTTTCAAAAATTACTCTATTAGAATCAACTACTTACGAGTCTCATCCCTGACCCATTTCAGATAGGGTGCCGATCCCGCAATGACCGGGAGTGCGATAATCTCAGGGATGGAATAGCTATGGTGCCGTCGGATGACTGCTTCGAGCTCCGGGTATCGCTCCAGGGTTGTTTTGATGAGCATCAGACACTCATTTTCGACGTTGACCTTATTCTCCCAACGGAAGATCGATCGAATGCCATTTAAGACATTCGCGCAGGCGGCAAGTCTGGACTCCACAATGATCAGCCCGAGTCTTTCTGCCTCCTCGGCCGTTGCCGCAGTCACAAACACCACTACCTCAGAACAGTTCGCTCCCACATTTCCCCCATAGTCTAAGCAAATTGCGTGCCGATGCAAAGCGGCGAATACTGTTTGCGCTTCAGTTATCAACCACTTAGTTCAGAATTCTACCCCGTCTCCGTGCCGCTTACGCTCAACAAACTAGGCAGGATTTGCACAATTCGACAAAAAACGACCATCTCCAGAAGCGCGACCTGCCCACCGATTGTTAGGCCCGGCCCTCATCCTCTCATCCCTACGCTTCGGTCTGAATCCGCTAAGTCTTGAGGTCAGACCCCATGCGACGAGTGGCTGACCACACCGGAGTTGACACCCCTTTTACAGCTCCTTATGATCCAACCGTATAGATGATAGATGGAGGTGCACTGATGAGTTTCACGATTACCCCTAAGGATCTCAAGTCGAGGCTGGATAAAGGTGACAAGCTGGTGCTGGTAGACGTCCGGGAGCCATGGGAATATGCCATCGCCAAGTTGGAGGGATCCATCCTGGTCCCGCTGGCGACCCTGCAGCAATCTCTCGGCAAACTGGACCGTGACGCCGAGATTGTCGCCGTATGCCACCACGGCATGAGAAGTGCGGACGCGACAGGGTTTCTGCTGCAGCAAGGCTTCGGAAAGGTGAAAAACCTGATCGGAGGCATCGATGCCTGGTCTACTCAGGTAGACCCATCCGTGCCCCGCTACTAGCTCAAGCGGTTACCCGAGCCCATCGCGGAAATACTCGACCGTCCGCCGCAGTCCCTCCCGAAGATCGACCTTCGGTTCCCACCCAAGGTCGCGGTGGAGCTTTGTGGAGTCGATGACGCTTCTGGCTTGCTCGCCTCGCTTCGCCGGGCCATGCACTTCCTTAAACTCTACCTTGGTTAAATCGACGACGATTTTGAAGAGGTCGTTCACGGACGTCTCGATTCCCGTGCCCACGTTGTACACGCCCTCCACCTCAGGACCCATCGCCATCAAATTCGACTCCACGACATCCTCGACAAACACAAAATCCCGAGTTTGACGCCCATTTCCGTTCACCACCGCCTGTTCGCCACGCAGCATCTTTTGAATGAAAATGGCAACAACTCCTGCCTCACCCTCCGGATCCTGCCGCGGCCCGTACACATTCGCATATCGGAGACTTACCACTTGGATGCCGCTCAACCGGTGGTAGTAGCCAAGATAATGCTCCCCGCATAACTTACTGATACCGTAAGGGGACAGTGGCTGGGTGATGTGGGTTTCCGGTGCGGGAAAGGCCAGCTGCTCGCCATAGATCGCCCCGCCGGATGAGGAAAAGATGACCTTGCGCGCACCATGTTTCGACGCTTGCTCCAGCACATTGAGCGTTCCGAGCACATTGACCTGCGCATCGAACATCGGATCTTCGACCGAACGCCGCACGTTCATCTGAGCGGCGAGGTGGAACACGATCGACGGCCGTTCATTGCGAAAAATCCGTTCCAGCTTGGGATTTTCTATATCCAGTTTGTAGAATTGGGCCGCCTTGGGGACGTTTTTCCGCTTTCCTGTGACAAGATTATCGACCACCACAACATCATGCCCCTCCTGGAGCAAACGATCCACGACATGTGACCCGATGAACCCTGCACCCCCCGTGACCAAGACTTTCATACGTCTCCTCGCCTCTCCTTCGTCTGCGGATGTACCGCTCCCCTCACCGAACATTTGAAGGTCAGCCTACACCTTCCGCAGGCTTCCGCAAAGTATTTTCGTGTTGCCCTTGGGCGTGAATGTGTTGGACGAACCCCTCCGCAGCCCACTGATATCCATACTCGTATCCCTCACGCCCTGCGCCGGAACCAGGCCAAGATTTCCCGATTGCCCTTTCGGCCCTCGATGGGCGATTCCATACGCTCCGCCAGCTCCAGCCCCAACTGCTGCGCGCATGCCACCACTTTGTCGGCCGCCCCTTCCCGCAAGTCATCGTCACGAACAATTCCACCCCGTCCGACAAGACCTTTCCCCACCTCGAACTGCGGTTTGATCAACGTGATCACAAACCCCGACTCAGTGAGGTAGGGCACAACACAGGGCAGCACCAGGGTCAGCGAGATAAACGACACATCGATGACAATCAGATCGATCGGATCCCGGATGGCACCCGGCTCGAGATACCGGATGTTGGTCCGCTCCATGAGCACCACGCGCGGGTCCTGCCGTAAGCGCCACTCAAACTGGCCATACCCCACATCGACCGCATAGACGCGTGCGGCGCCGCGCTGTAGCAGGCAATCGGTAAATCCTCCGGTCGAACACCCGACGTCGAAGCAGATCATCCCTTTCGGATCGACCTGAAATTGATCCAGCGCGCCGGCTAACTTCTCTCCTCCGCGACCGACATAGGGCGACCCAGGCCCGGTCAGCTCCACTTTCGCACCCGACAAGATCGGTTTCGCCGCCTTATCAACCACCACCCCGTCCACACGCACGAGGCCGGCCAGGATGAGTCGAGCCGCGTCTTCCCGACTGGCGACCAAACCTCGGCTGACCAGCACGCGATCCAGCCGTTCCCGCTCTGGGCGTAATTTCTGGCTCATAGGCTGTGATGGGAGTTCAACTGCGACAGACACGGGCAATGTGATACCCGAGCATCGATCAGATCGTTACTGAGGGCGCTCCGGCTCATCCTCACCGGGAGAAAACGCTTGAATCCGCTTCTTGCCGTCCTTCTCTTGCACCAGGATTTCAACCTTCCGCTCGGCATCCTCCAGCATCTTCAGGCAGGTCTTGGACAACCGAATCCCCTCCTCGAAAATCTTCAGCGAGTCATCGAGAGGAAGATCGCCCTTTTCGAGTTCAGCAACAATCGTTTCCAATCGTGCCATTGCATATTCAAATTTCACGGCGGCCACAACAACTCCCTTGCTCATCCATCAAACAGAATATTATTGCCTGCCCCACCGGTGAGGTCAAGGCATCGAAGGCGGCAACACTTCATTGACGCGACACAACAGACGCCCCTCGGCCAGCCGTGCCTGCACCACATCCCCCACCGCCACCTCTGACGCCAGCCGGACGATCCGCCCGGACGGAATGGCCTGGATGACGCTATACCCGCGGCTTAAGATCGCCAATGGACTGAGAGCGTCCAATGCCATCATGTACGACGCAACCGCTTGCCGCCTGGACATGAGTCCCCGCCTGGTTTCCTGCTCCAACCGTTTGTACAGTTGCGGGATCACCACCAACGCGGTCTGAATCCGGCGGTGCGGTCCTTGAGCCAGCAACGCATGTTGGCGTTCAACCATCCCGCGGTGGAGCAGAGTCAACCGTTCGGTCAGCGTGCGCGTCAATCCGTCGCGCAATTCATCGAGACGCTGGGCATGCGCCTGCACTCGAAAGCGCATCTCGCGCATCACGCCGACCGATCGCTCGAATCGATGACGCTGCATCTCCAGCAAAGTGCGCACGATTCGATCCAAACGATTCGAGGTCTCACCTAATCGCTCCACGATCTCGTCCAACACCGGCACCACCGCCTCGGCCGCAGCTGAAGGAGTCGGAGCCCGATAGTCTGCGGCAAAGTCGGCAAGGGTCACATCGATTTCATGCCCTACCGCAGACACGACCGGAACCTTCGACTGCACAATGGCGCGAACGACCACTTCTTCGTTGAACGCCCACAAGTCCTCTGAGGCGCCCCCTCCACGCCCGACGATCATTACCTCAACCTGAGGCATACCGCTTAACGTCGTGATCGCGTCCGCAATTCGCTCGGCAGCTCCCTCGCCCTGGACCGGCACGGGCGCGATAAGAATATTCGCGACCGGACAGCGGCGACGGAGGACCGCCACAATATCGCGGACCGCGGCCCCCGTGCGAGAGGTCACCACCCCGACCGTGCGCGGAAAGGGAGGCAAGGGACGTTTTCTCGCGTCATCGAACAATCCTTCTCGCGCCAACCGCTCCTTGAGTTGCTCGAACGCCAGTTGAAACGCCCCGACGCCCTTCGGCTCTAGCGAATCGACGATCAGTTGGTACTCGCCCCGCGGCTCGTACACCGAAATGCGCCCGCGCGCGACGATCGTCAGGCCCTCCTGCAGCGCAAACCGAAGCCGCAAGGCCCCTGACCGAAAGAGCACTCCGCGAAGCTGGCTCTGCTCATCTTTCAAGGTAAAATACAGGTGCCCGGAAGACGGAGCGCGGAGGTTGGTAATTTCACCCTCGATCCAGATATCCCGGAACTGCGCTTCCAGGGAATCGCGGATAAGTCGCGTCACGTCGGATACGGAAAGAAGCAGAGGGAGCGGAAGGGTGTGGCCGGTCATATCTTACCGAACCTGAGAAATTGGCTGGACGAACCGATCAATCCACCACTCGGATCCGTTCGATCGACAAAGCCTTGCCGAGCGTGGCATCCAGCTCCATCAATACCGCGCAGAACACGACGGGACCCGAGGCCACTTCAAAGCGCCGCGGCATGCCGGTGAGAAACTTTTCGATCGCCAGTTCTTTCTTAATTCCGATCACCGAATGAAGCGGGCCGGTCATGCCGATGTCCGTGATGTACGCGGTGCCTTTCGGAAGGATTTGCTCATCAGCCGTCTGCACATGGGTGTGCGTCCCCGCCACGACCGTCACCAGCCCGTCCAGGTAATGCCCCATCGCCATCTTTTCAGAGGTCGCCTCAGCATGCATATCGACCACGATCGCAGAGACCTGCGTCTTGAGACGTTCGATTTCCCGCTTCGCGACCTGAAACGGACAGTCGATTGTCGGCATGAACGCGCGTCCCATCAGATGCAGGACACCCAAGGATTCGCCGCCGGGCGTGGTAAACACATAACTGCCTCGGCCCGGCACTCCGGTGGGATAATTTGCCGGACGCAAGAGACGCGGTTCACGAGGAAACACCTCGAGGATTTCCTTCTTGTCCCACGCGTGATTCCCCGTGGTGATGACCGACACCCCGAGATCGAACAGATCATCCACCAAGTCCGGGGTAATGCCGAATCCGCCGGCCACGTTCTCGCCGTTGCCGACCACCACATCGATGGAATGGTTGGCAATCAGTTTCGGCAGGAGGCGAGCCACGGACCGACGCCCTGGCTCGCCCATGATATCGCCGATCATCAGAACTTTCATAACCGTTCACTCATTTCGCGAAATCAACAAACCGGCTCTCCCGGATCACCGTCACCTTGATTTGCCCCGGGTAAGTCAGCTCCTGCTCGATCTTCTTCGCCAGATCCCGTGACAACTGGAAGCATTCCGGGTCCGTTAAATCTTCCTGCTTCACAATGACACGAATTTCACGACCCGCTTGAATCGCATAGGCCTTCTGCACACCCTTGTGAACGGTGGCCAGCGACTCCAACTTCTCCAGCCGCTTCACATACGACTCCAACGCTTCACGGCGTGCCCCCGGCCGTGCCGCCGACAGCGCTTCCGCCGCCGCCACCAGTACGGTCTCCGGACAAATGGGCTCAACCTGTTCGTGATGCGCCGCAATGGCATTCACCACTTTGGCGTTTTCGCCGTACTTCTTGGCGATCTCCGCACCCAGCATGGCATGCGGGCCTTCTTCCTCGTGACTCACGGCCTTTCCGATATCGTGCAACAAGGCGCCGCGTTTGGCGAGCTTCACGTCGAGCTTCAACTCGGAGGCCATGATGCCGCAGATGTAGGCCGCTTCCCGCGCATGGTACAGATTATTCTGCCCATAGCTGGTTCGGTACTTGAGCCGCCCCAACACCTTGACTAACTCGGGGTGAAAATCAGACAAGCCGACCTCGAAGATCACCTTTTCAGCCTCTTCGATCATCAGCTTCTCGATATCGACCTTCACCTTTTCGACGATCTCTTCAATACGCGTCGGATGAATTCGGCCGTCGTGCATGAGCCGCTCAAGCGAGACCTTGGCGATCTCACGACGCAGCGGATCGAACCCTGAAATAATGACCGCTTCCGGCGTTTCATCGATAATGAGGTCGATCCCCGTCGCCGCCTCGATCGCCCGGATGTTCCGTCCTTCTCGACCGATGATCCGGCCCTTCATCGCATCGTTGGCAATCGGCACCACCGAGATGGTCGCTTCATTCACATAATCCCGCGTCACGCGCTGGATGGAACTGGCGATGATTTCCCTGGCCTCCCGGTCGGCATTTTCCTTAGCCTCTTCGAGCAGGCGTTTGGCCAGGCCGGCCGCTTCCAATCTCGCCTGGCTATCCAGCTCCTGAATGAGTTGCCGCTTGGCTTCCTCAGCCGTCAAGCCGGCCACCCGCTCAAGGGCCTCCCGATGCTGCTTCAGCGCCTGCGCGCAGGCCGCGTCCTTCTGGACCAGTGTCTCTTCGCGCTTGAGCAACTCCTGCTCCCGCTTGAGCGCTTCCTGGTCCCGCTTCTCCAGCAGGCCGAGCTTGCGATCCAGCCCCTCTTCCCGTTGGGACACACGCCGTTCCGAATTGGACACTTCGGCAAGCTTGGCCTTTTGTTCCTTTTCGAGTTCGATTCTTGCTTGAAAGACCAGATCCTTGGCCTCCAGCTTGGCCTCTTTGACGAGATTCTCTGCTTCACGCTGAGCCGATTGAACGATCTGCGCCGACTGGTCCTCGGCCTCGGCACGACGAGCCAACGCCGACCGACGGCGAAAGACCTCATACAGCCCGACACCCAGGACCGCTCCCACTAATCCGACAAAAATGTACGCAACAACGCTGAGAGAAATGGGAACCACCTCCCTTACAGCAGCGGGACAGTAGATGCTGTCACCCTGCGAATAGTCACAACCAGTGTTAAAGGGGGAGCATGGAGCGTGAGAAAGGAATGTCTACGCGTGAAGGAGAAACATCTGACTTCTTGAGCCAGTAGAAACGAAGCGTGGAATCGCCGCCGTTAATTCACGTGGAGGAGTAGTCGACTTCGACCCGAATCAATTCGTCTGTCACGTCGAAAGCGCACAGACCACGGCCCCCGGTCGGGGATCGTCACAAGTTGCGAGCACAGCGCAGACCATGACACATCCGCAAGCACCTGCTCTCCGCCCCTTGCTACACGTGGCGAACACGCCTGCGGAGCAGACATGCCAGCCTGGGAGCCGTCTCTCATCCACACCATCAAGACTACTGTGAACAACAGCACAAAAACCAGCGATTCCATATGTTTAGCGCTCAAAAACCGTCGTCAGATTTTCCGTCCTTGTTCGAAGCTTCCTTTCCTCTCCTGCTCTTGCTGACCCTCAGGTCAATACAACACGGAAACGATAACAAAGCAGTACAGTGAAAGCAAGGCGAAACTCACCGGGACAGGATGGACGGCATCTGCTGATCGATCGATTCCATGAGGGAGGCCACGCGACGATCCGCGTCGGCCTCTCCCTGCCGGGATTTTCGTTCTGATTCCATCAATTCGTGGGCAAGATTGAATGCGGCAAGGACGGCCAACTTGGCCGGGGTGGCGGACCGCATGCCGGCCGCCACCTGCTTCATCTGCCTATCGACCATATCGGCCAATTGCTTCACGTACGATTCGTCCGCTTCCCCATTGATGCTGTACCGCTGGCCATAGATCTCCACGTCAATGGTCTTAGTCAACAGCCACCTCCTTGGGTTCATCCAGGCACTCCAACAGATCGATCTCGCCCAGGACCTTCTCGATCCGTGAACGGATATCGATCCGTTCCTGTTCCCAGCGACGGTTTTCGTCATCACGCACCGCAACACGCTCCCGCGCCAACCGCAGATCGTCTTCCAATGAAACGTTTTTCCGCTTGAGATCCTGCACCAGCTTCACCAAATCGCGAATCCGAATTTCAAGGGCGTCGAGACGATCTAAAGTCATGGTAATTCCTCATTTCAAAGTGGTGGTCAAACACGTTGGGTGACGGGGGCGAAATATAGAAAGTTCGCTCCGGCTTGTCAAGAAAACGGCCCCGCTACGACGTGCCGTTGTGGAGACGGCGATATTCTCCGTAGCTGCGCAAGACCCGCTTCACGTACAGCCGCGTTTCCTGATAGGGAATGAGTTCCACGAACTCATCCTGCTCCCGTCCGCGATGTACCGCAATCCAATTGTTCACGGCAATCGGGCCGGCGTTGTAAGCTGCGACCGCATGGGCCAGATTCCCGCCGTATTGCTCGAGCAACTGCCCCAGATACCGCACACCCAATCGAATGTTCGTTTCCTGATCGAAGAGTTCTTCCCGTCCCACCGCCGGAAACCCGTACCGCTGCGCTACGGCATTCGCCGTGACCGGCATCAACTGCATCAACCCCACGGCTCCCACCATCGAGAGGGCCTTTTCATCGTACTGGCTCTCTTCGCGAATGATCGCGGCGGCCAGATAGGGGTCCACCGCGGTGACGCCCTGCGCGGTGATCGTCGGAAGGAGGCCGGTCGGATAGGCCACAGTCCATAGGGCAGGCGCCGTGGGCAGCCCGCTTCGTTCCAGTTTCTCCTTAAAATGAACCTTAGCCACGCGTAACGCTGGATGGTATGCGCCCACCTCGCTGAGCAAGGTTGAGAAGGCCAGCAACACCTCCGGGTCACGACTATACTGCTCTGTAAGCGAGCCCAGTTCGCGAGCCGCATCCTGGGCGAACCCCAATATCTTGAGCTCAATGCCGCGTTGATACACCACGTGCCGTTCAATTTCAGAACGCCGATTCTCCGGCAACCGTGACGCCTCGTCGCCTGTCGGGCGCTCCGCGTCGGTCGCAACCGGCGTAACGGGCGGCAACGAACCTCGCCGGGCAGCCAGTTGGCAGTAGTAACTGTATGCGTGCCGCTGACAGAGGCGCGTGTATTGATCGACAACGGTGGTATTTTTCTCATGTTCGTCCGCCCGAGCCGCCCAATACATGGCCTGAGGCTCAAACCCATTGACATGCAACTCCACAACGGAACGAAAGGTCTCAGCGGCATCCCGATAGCGGGCCGTCCGGTATTGCGCCCACCCGGCACGCCACAGACCTTCCGCACGCTGGCTCGCCGAGTCTCCCAACTTCGCCACCTGCCGGAACATCCCGATCGCCTCATCGAACTGCCCCTGATCCTCCAGCCAGACCCCGGCGAAGAGATGCACCGTCGCCCGCTGGTCGCCCCCCAGGGAACCCTGCGCGACCGATCGCGCCAATCCAATGAGTTTGTCGCCCTGACTCTGCCGCAGATAGACCCGAGCCAACCACACCGTGGCCTCGGATGATTCCTGCACCCGATCCGCTACTAGCGCGCGAAACGTCTCACGGGCCTGGTCGTATTGCTTGAGCCGGACATAGGCCACTCCCAACTTCAGGCGGGCATCAAACCGGCGGGGGTGCCCGGGAGCCATCGCCAGAAAGCGGCGCAGTTCTTCGACCGCCTCCGCTTGCATGGCCAGTCCCAGGAAGGCCTGTGCGCGAATCGAATGATCTTCGGCCGTCGGCGCCCAGGATTCTCCGCCCAATGCCGTATCCAGTCGGGCTTTCGCCTCTCGTGCTTCAGGCGAGTGGGGATACCGAAGCCAGAGTTGTTTCAACGCGGTTCGCGCCTCCGGCAGTCGATTCTCCCGGATGTGGCACTCAGCCTGGTGCCACAAGGCCAACGGAGCCGCCGGATCCTTCTCCGCAAGCACCACAGCCCGCCCCAGCCAGTCCACCGCCCGGAAGCACACATTGGCGCTATACCAGGCTTCGCCTGTTCTGTAGGCAGCCTTGGCAATCAAGCTCGAGTCCGGCACGATCTTGGGAATCGTCTCCAGCAATTCGGCCGCCTGGATCGGTTCATTCTGCTTCAGCAACGATTCCCCGATCCAGAGGCGGAGATAGTCGTCGAGCACCGGCATGTCCGGCTGGACAACACGCAGACGTTTCGCCGCCTCCACCGGCTCCCGCTCGATCAACAACACGCCCAACACCACCCCGGCCCGCTTGGCCCAGACCGTGGAAGGATAGAGATCCATCACCGACCGCAGTTGGTCGATCTTCAGCATCATCGTTTGATCGCGTTGAGCGGGCGAGCCCGAACGTTCATTGAGCGCCACAGCGGAACGGAAACAATCTTCCGCAGAGACGCAGGGTGCAGCGGCAACGGGCAGGGGGCGCGGTGACTCGGCTGTGGCCGTCAAGAACAGGCTCGACAGCACAGACCACACGGCAAGAGCCGACAAGCTGATCCGCCAGGGAAGTGCGGTCACATTCTCATCCTGAGAAGAGGGTGAACCGGCCTTATTATAGCTGAACGCCGTATAAACGCGACCACGTTCGCCTTGCTTGTCACAAGTTTTTTCCCTGTGCTAGGCTCCGGTATGCTCCAACAGACCGAGAGTCGCACCAATCTGCTGGCCCTGACCGAAAGCGAAATGGCCGCCTTCGTCGCGTCACTCGGATGGCCGGCCTATCGCGCGTCGCAAATCCTGCGCTGGCTCTATCAGGAACGTGCCCGCACGTTCGCCGAGATGAGCAATCTCTCGCAGAAGGACCGCGAGTACCTGACCGGCAGCAGCCGTATCGAACGGACTTCAGCAGTCCAGATCTTTTCGTCGCAGGATGGCACCAAGAAATTGGTGCTCACGCTGGCCGACGGCAATCAAGTCGAGTGTGTGCTCATCCCCGACGAAGACCGGCTCACCCTCTGCCTGTCCACGCAGGTCGGCTGCACGCTCGATTGTGGATTCTGCCTGACCGGCACACTGGGGCTCCAACGCAACCTGCGGGCACATGAGATCATCGACCAGGTCCTCCTCGCCCAGGACCATTTGCAGGAGGGCCAACGGCTGACCAACCTGGTCTTCATGGGTATGGGCGAGCCTCTCGCCAACCTGGATGCCGTGGCCGATGCCGTCACCCGCCTCACCAACCAAACCTGGGGCCTGGGCTTCTCGGGTCGCCGCATCACGATCTCCACCGCAGGTCTGGCCTCGCGGATCAAGGACGTGGCCCCCCTCAAGGTGAACCTCGCCATCTCGCTGAATGCAACCACCGATGCACTCCGCGATCAACTCATGCCGGCGGCCAACCGGCTCCATTCGCTCGACGCCTTGCTCGCCGCCTGTCGCGCCTATCCGCTGGCGGACCGTGATCGCCTCACCTTCGAATACGTTCTGCTCGCAGACGTGAATGATCGCACGGAGGATGCCGCCCGGTTGGTGAAGTTGCTTCGAGGCCTCCGCTGCAAGGTCAACCTGATCGCCTTCAACCCGTTTCCGGGCAACCCCTACCGGCGCCCCTCAGACGCGGCGATTGACACGTTTCAGGACACCCTCCGCCGAGGCCATGTGGATGTCTACCTTCGCCGAAGCCGTGGCCGCGATGTATTGGGCGCTTGCGGCCAACTCGGACGCCTCGATACGTCCGAGGCCCAGGTTGCCTTGACACAGATTCAGACCCGTTGATAGCATGTTCTTCGTACATGCCTAACCAGAGCTCAACTCCCAACTCAGCTTCTGTGCGCTTCTCCATCCTCGCCTGTTCATTACTCAGCTTCATTGTGTTCGCGAGCCAGACCTCCCCGGCCCATGCCGTCGAGCCCAAGGAATACACCTTGTCCAACGACATGAAAGTGATCCTCGTGGAAGTCCCGAAGGCTCCCGTGGCGACCGTGCAGGTCTGGTACAAGGTGGGGTCACGAAACGAGGTCATGGGCCGGGCCGGGTTGTCCCACATGCTTGAACATATGATGTTCAAAGGCACGGCCAAGTACCCCAAGGGCACCTTCTCCCGATTGGTTCGCAAGAACGGCGGAATGGATAACGCGTTTACCAGCCAGGACTTCACCGCCTACTTTGAGAACCTGGCCGCCGATCGCGTGACGCTCGCCCTCGAACTCGAAGCCGACCGCATGCAGGGGCTGATTCTGGACGCGAACGAATTCAAGACCGAGCGGGAAGTGGTGAAAGAAGAGCGCCGGTTGCGCAATGAAGACGATCCGCAAGGCGCGCTCGTCGAAGCGCTCTTCGCGCAGGCCTTCATGAGTCACCCGTACCACTGGCCGGTGATCGGATGGTTCTCCGATCTCGACGCGATGAACCTCGACGATCTCCAGCGCCACTACGACACCTACTATTCACCGAATAACGCCACCCTGATCGTGGTCGGCGACATTAAGGCGGACACGCTGCTGCCGACTATTGCCAAACTCTTCGAGCCGATCCCTAAAGGTCCATCCCCCAAAGCCCTGGCCGTAACAGAAGCGCCACAGCACGGGGAGCGCCGGTTCCTCCTGAAGCGGGAGGCGCAGGTGCCGTTCGTCATGATGGGCTACCGTGTCCCCAACTATTCGAGCGACGACTCCTATGCCTTGAACGTGCTTGAATCGATCTTGTCTCACGGCAAGAGCGCCCGGCTCTATCAGAGCCTCGTGTATGAGCAAAAGACCGCCCTGGCAGTGGGAGCCGACTATGGCCTGATGCAAGCCGACCCGGGACTGTTCTATTTTTATGCCGTGGTCAAACCCGGCGAGAAGGTTGAAGCGGTTGAAGACGCGGTGCTCAAGGAGATCCAACGGATCCAGACCGAACCGCCAAGCGAACTTGAACTCCAGCGCGCGAAAAATCAGATCGAAGCGGCCCACATTTTTGAGCAGGATTCGAATTTCCGTCAGGCCATGCTGCTCGGAGAAGCCGAAACCATCGGGGCCGGATGGCGCAAGGTCAACCAGTTTGTAGAGCGCACCCGCGCCGTCACCGCACAGGACGTGCAGCGTGTGGCATCGCACTACCTGGCCGCCGATATGCGCACCACGGGAACCCTGGTTCCTCAACCTCCGCAAACCCAGGCCGCGTCACCGACACAACCTCACTAGCGAGCGATCCCGATGACGCAACAACCAATCACCCGTCTCTCGCGCCAACACCGAAGCCGCCGGTCTGTGGGCCGAGCACTAGGCCTGCTCTGTCTGGCGCTCTGCCTGCCCTTCGCCTCGGCGCAGGCTGCGGACATCATCCCGACCCGCTCCGTCACCGCCAACGGCATGACCGTGTTGTTCCTGGAACAGCATTTTCTTCCGACCGTGGAAATCCACGCGCTGGTCAAGGTGGGGTCGGCGCAGGATCCGCCCGACAAAGCAGGACTGGCCAATCTGACCGCCAGCCTCCTGGACGAAGGCACGCTGACCCGGACATCTCGACAAATCGCCGAACAAATCGATTTTGTGGGAGGCTCGCTGGAAGCCCATGCGGCAGAGGATTTCACCACCGCCTCCACCCGTGTGCTCAAGAAGGATGCAGACCTCGGCTTTGCGCTTCTCGCTGATATGCTCCAGCATCCTGCGTTTCACAAACAGGAATTCGAACGCGTCCGCACGCAGATCCTCGGCGAAATCGTCAGCGATGACGATGATCCCGGCAATGTGGCCATGAAAGCCTTCCACCAACTGATTTTTCACGGCCATCCCTATAGCTGGCCGGCCCATGGCACGGAAGAGACGCTCACCAAGATCACCGTCGCTGACATCCAGCAGTTTCATGCCAGGGAATACCTGCCGAATCAAACGATCCTGGTCATCGTGGGGGACCTGACACAGGATCAGGCCGCCACGCTGGTCCAGACCCATTTCGGGTCGTGGAAGAAGGGAACCCCCTCGCCCTACCAGATGAAAAAGCCGGCTTCGATCGAACGGAAAATGGTCCAGCTCATCGAGAAGGATCTGACGCAGTCCACGATCGTCCTGGGGCATACGGGAATCAGCCGGACAAACCCTGACTACTATGCCGTCACGGTCATGAACTATATCCTTGGCGCCGGTGGGTTTTCCTCCCGCCTCATGGATTCCATTCGCGACAAGCAGGGACTGGCCTATGGCATCATGAGCCAGTTCGACTCCCGCTTAATGCCGGGCGCCTTTTTTATCAGCCTGCAGACCAGAACCGACGTCACGAACCAGGCCATCGCAGGCGTCCTCACGGAGATCAAAGGAATGCGCGATGCCCCGGTCACGGATCAGGAACTCAACGAGGCCAAGTCCTTCATCGTCGGCAGCTTCCCTCTGCGTGTCGATTCCAGCGCAAAATTGGCCAACGTCCTCGCCCAGGTCGAGCTCTACAACCTCGGGTTGGACTACTTCACACAGTACCCAAGAGCCATCGAAAAGGTGACGAAGGACGATGTCCTACGAGTCGCCAAGCAGTATCTCGACCCCCAACATTACGCCTTGGTCGTCGTCGGATCGATCGCGAAGGCTAAAGTCAAACAATAGCCGGCCACTGTCCCCCAGCCGGGCCGCACAGGTCCAAAAATCCCATGCTATCCACAAGTCCGTTGATCGACAAACTCGCCCGGGCACGACAGATCCTTCACGAGATGGGCTCGGTCATCGTGGCCTTCTCAGGCGGGATCGACAGTTCCCTCGTGCTCAAATTGGCGCATGATGAACTGGGCGAGCAGGCCGTCGGCGTCACGGCCGTCTCCCCGACGCTTCCGGCGGCTGAGCTGGACGCGACACAGACAATCGCCGCTGAGATCGGCGCGCGCCATCGCATCGTTGAGACCGATCAACTCGACATTCCCGAATTCGTCCGGAATGATGCCACCCGCTGTTACCACTGCAAGACCGACTTATACTCTCTCCTCGAAACCCTCCGGACTGAGTATGCGGCTGGATACATTGTCGATGGCACCAACATGGATGACCTGGGAGACGATCGGCCCGGGCTCAAAGCCGCTCGCGAACGAGGCGTCCGTAGCCCGTTGCTCGAAGCCGGATTCTCCAAAGCCGACATCCGCGACGTCGCGAGGGAACTAGGCCTCTCCAATTGGGACAAGCCGGCCGCCGCCTGCCTCTCTTCTCGCATACCACGCGGGATTACGATTACGAGAAGCACTCTCTCACGCGTGGAGCGTGCGGAAGATGCTCTCGCACAAGAAGGCTTTCGCCACTATCGTGTGCGAGACCATGGGGAGATCGCCAGAATAGAATTGGGCGCAGAAGAACTGCCTGGGCTGTTACAACCGGGACGCCGGGAACGGCTGGCGGAAACCCTGAAGAAACTCGGCTATCGCTTTGTGACGGTTGATTTGGAAGGATACCGCCAGGGGGGCGTGAGTCTGACCCCCCCGGCGTAAGAGAGGCTAATTCCGGCTCTGATAGCTCTTTGCGAGGGCATCGAGGGCTTCGTCCGCCAGGCGACGATGATCGCCTTCCGTCAGTGCCCGCCCGACGACTTTCTCAGCCACCATCATCGCCAAGTCGGTCGTTTGCGAACGGATGTCCTGGATGGCCTTCCGGCGCTCGGTCTCGATTTCGCGCGTCGCGTCACCCTTGATGCGTTCGGCATCCGCCGTCATGCGCTGCTCGTTCTCTTCCATCAGGCGTTGGGCGCGTTCTTTGGCCTGTGCCAGGAGCGCCTCTGCGTCTTTGGCCGCCGTCGCCAGCTTGGCTTCGTATTCCTTCAGCCTGCGCTCGGCTTCGGAACGGTGACGTTCCGCCTGATCGAGACTGTCCTTGATCTTTTTCTCGCGCTCTTCCAGCATGCCCAACAAGCCGGGAAACGCATACTTGTAGAGCAGGAAGAAGAGGATCCCGAAGGAGAGCACCTCCCAGAAGATCAGGGACGAAAAGAAATGTGATTCAAATTGAGGCATAGTCTATTACCCACATGAGTTGAGGTTCTGAGCCGGGAATAGGCCCCAGCATCAGGGCTCAGCCGTCGAAACGACTACTTACGCAAGCCCATGATGATGAACGCAATGACCAGCCCGTACAGTGCAATGGCTTCGACCAACGCGAATCCGATCCACATGTACTTGCCGACGCGGCCTTCCGCTTCCGGCTGCCGGGCCACGGCCTCGATCATTTTCCCGAAGATATACCCGATGCCCACGCCGGCGCCGGCAAATCCTGCCGCCGCCAATCCCATACCCACCAACGCTGCTGCTGCTGCATCCATTGTTTGTCCTCTCCTCCCTTATGTAGACAACTCGACCTAGTGTGCGTGCTCGCTATGGCCGTGCAGGGTAACCGCATCACCCAGATACACACAGCTCAGCACGGTAAAAATATAGGCTTGAATAAACGCGATACCGACTTCGAGTCCGTTCATGGCAATCGTGAACGCAAACGGCAGCCACCCGATCAATAGTCCGCCGCTGATTGCCAGACCGAACAAGACGCCCAGAATGACGTGACCCGCAGTCATATTCGCAAACAGACGGACAGCCAGGGAAATGGGTCGCGCCAACTGACTGATCAATTCAATCGGAATCATCAACGGCAGGAGCCACCCCGGTGTGCCGGGCGGCACGAGAATACCGAGGAACTTCATGCCATGGAGCGAAAATCCGAGCACCAGGCTCAATCCGTAAATCCCGACGGCAAAGACCGCCGTCACAATAATCTGACTCGTCACGGTGTAAGAACCGGGAATCAACCCGAGCAGATTGGCGAAGAGAATAAAGAGGAACAACGTAGCGATCAGCGGGAAATATTTCATCCCTGCCTCGCCCATCGTGTCCAGAATAATCCCGCGAATGAACTCGACGATCAATTCGGCCATGTTCTGCAACTTGCCCGGAACCAACTTACGGGCCGCCGCAGCCGAGATCATCAGGAACGCCACCAGGCCGACGATCACCCACATCAGGATTACGGCCTTGTTGATGGAAATATCCACCCCGGCCGGAACCAAGGGAATCAGATCGTGCAGTTCAAACGCATGTAACGGACTTTCTTCCACGATGATCCTTTATCAGTCAGACGATTCTGGTTAACTCTGCCATCGTTGCGCCGATCGATACGCATTCCGCACACCGGCCGCGGCCCCGAACCCCAGCCCTACCACCAATCCCCAGGGATTAGAATCAAGCAGATAGGTATCGACGACCCAACCCAGGCCTCCCCCGACGATCAACGCAGCGAGCAGTTCCGTCCCGATCCGGACAGCCTGCCCGAGCCCCGCATATAACGGATCCTGAGAGGGGGGCATCAGATGCTCACGTGCGGCACTCTTCAGCGCAATCGGAAAGAGTGCACCCATCGGCGGGCGCGCCATTCAAGCAAATTCGCTGGGGGCTTGTCAAGAAGTTGGCCACCTATGACCCGGCCGCTCGATGCGGTATAGTCATTTCTTCAGGTAGGGCACCCCTCTGAAACGCAGGTTCATGAGTTTTTCCTCTCACCAGACATTCTTAAGCGGACCTCCGCAACCGCTGGTGGTCGTGCGCCCACAACCGGATGCCGACGCGTTCGAGTTGTACTGTCGGCTAGCCCCGGCCGCACGTCCCTCGTTTCTCCTGGAAAGCGCCAACGGCACCGACAGCACCGCGCGCTATTCTTTTTTCGGACGCGACCCCTATCTCACTCTGACAAGCCGCGCGCAGGACTATCGGATCGAGACCGGGGGACAGATCCGGCACTATCAAGGCTCCGGCCTTCAGGCCCTCCAACAGGCGCTTGCAAGATCGACCATTACCAGGCCGGAAGGCCTTCCGCCGTTTTATGGCGGCGCGGTCGGATACCTCAGCTACGACCTCGTTCGGTCGTTTGAAGCACTTCCGACCCTGGCCGTTGACGATCTCACCCTCCCTGACCTGCACATGGCCTTTTTCGACGTCATCGCCGCGATCGATCACCATACGCGACAGCTCTACCTGATGTATTGCCCTCCCTTGTCGCGATTTCAAGCGGAACCTCGTGAAAAACTCTATCGCGAAGGTCGTGACCGGCTGGCAGAGTTGGAAGCCCGCCTCACGAGTCCGGTCGCGCCTCTTATCTCCTCGCCTTGGGCCCCACAAACCACCTTTGTGCCCAGCCAATCGCGCGAGGCCTACAACACTCGCGTGCGACGTTGCCAGGACTACATCGGCGCCGGCGATATCTACCAGGCAAATCTGTCTCACCGCTTTACGCTCGACCTCAACGCCGCCGTTTCACCCACCGGGTTCGAAGGGTCCTCACCGGAACTCTATCGCCGCCTTCGCCGGATCAACCCTGCGCCGTTCGCGGGGCTCGTCAGATTCCCTGACCTCAGCCTCGTCAGCAGCTCTCCTGAGCGGCTCGTGCGGCTGACCGGCTCACAGGCCAGCACCAGACCCATCGCCGGCACCAGGCCCCGAGGCACCGGTTTGCAACAGGACCAACTGCTGCGCGCGGAGTTGCTCGCCAATCCGAAGGAACGCGCCGAGCATGTCATGCTGGTGGATCTGGAACGCAACGATCTCGGAAAGGTCTGCCGCTATGGCTCGGTGCGGGTCGATGAGTTCATGACCATCGAACAGTATTCTCATGTCAGCCACCTGGTGTCAGACGTGGTCGGCACGCTGCAACCGGGCGTCTCACCCCTCGACCTGGTGAAAGCCGTGTTCCCCGGCGGAACCATCACCGGGGTCCCCAAACTCCGCTGCATGGAAATCATCGAAGAACTGGAGCCGGTGCGGCGTGGACTCTATACCGGCGCACTGGGGTATTTCAGTTGGAACGGCGACCTGGACTTGAACATTCTCATTCGCACGCTCGTGTTGACCAAGAACAGAGGGTATCTGCAGGTCGGTGCCGGCATTGTGGCCGACTCGGATCCTGATCGCGAATATGATGAAACGCTCGCGAAAGCGGGCGCATTTTTCAAAATACTGGAGGCTGGCCGCTGATGTGGGTGTTTCTCAATGATCGGTTTGTACGTAAGGAAGAGGCTGTGGTGTCCGTGTTCGACCATGGATTTCTCTATGGTGACGGCGTCTACGAAACCCTTCGCTCCTATGGATCCCGCATCTTCATGCGCGACCAGCACCTGGCCAGACTCCGGCGCTCCGCCGAAGCCATCGGCCTGGACATTCCTATACCGGAGTCACAATGGCCGGAGCTGCTCCATGAAGCGATGTATCGCAACGGGATCGGCAACGCTCAAGCGGACGCGTACCTCCGAATCACCGTCTCACGCGGCACAGGGGAAATCGGCCTCGATCCCAGCCTCTGCCCGCGGGCCACAGTGGTCATCATGGCGAAGACGCTCCACCCCACCCCTTCCGCCCTCTCACGCGACGGGGTGGCTCTGACCGTCGCCAAGACCAGGCGCAATCTTCCCGAAGCGCTGTCTCCGCAGATTAAGTCCACCAATTTCCTGAACAATATTCTTGCCAAACGTGAATCGATTGCGGCCGGCACCTTCGACAGCCTGTTTTTGAATTGGAAGGACGAACTGACCGAATGCACGATCAGCAACCTCTTCTTCATCTGCGGCGGAACCCTCCATACCCCCGCGCTGGACTGCGGCATCCTGGATGGCATCACGAGAACCATCGTCATGACCCTCGCGCAAGAGGAGGGATTGCCCGTCCAGGAAGGTCACTATCACCTTGCGGACCTTCAGCGCGCCGAGGAATGTTTTCTGACCAATACCAGCATGGAAATCATGCCGGTGAGCAGGGTCGATTCGCTCGCCATCGGCGATGGCCGTCCGGGCCCGCTGACCCGTCGGCTGCAGACGCGATTCGCCGACAGCCGGACGAGGTTTCTTGAGCCGGCCTCATAACGGAAATGGCCCTACATATCCACGGTATCAATGGGTTATGCGGAGCCAATCGAGCTCGTCCGAGTCTTGGTTTTTTGACAGGTCGGGGGTCCGATGCTACGGTTGAAACAGCCGAATGCGAACGTGCGACTTCACTGGATTCACCGTCCACATGCCCAATGTCGGCCGCATACCAGCGATCCTCTCGATCTCCGCGGCCCTGTTCCTGAGCGCCCTCCCCAGCCGGGCCGACGTGTATCAGTACATCGATGCCAACGGCACCATTTCTCTCACCAACGTGCCGAACGATCCTCGATACAGACGAGTCATTGCTGAACTGCCTCGCTCGCGCGCGGTGATCTCGGACGGGGAATTGGAGCCGGTGATCGCACGACATTCCAGAGCCCACCGCCTCCATCCGGCGCTGATTCGCGCCGTGATCAAAACGGAATCCGACTTCGACCCGCTGGCGGTGTCACGCGCCGGCGCCGTCGGACTGATGCAACTGATGCCGCAAACAGCGGTGCGCTTGGATGTGCGGGATTCCTACAATCCAGATGAGAATATCGGCGGCGGGACGAAATATCTGCGACAGTTGCTGGACCGGTTTAACGGAAATCTGCCGCTGGCCTTAGCGGCATACAATGCCGGCGAGCATACCGTGGAGCGTTACCAGGGGCTTCCTCCTATTCCGGAAACCAGGCAGTATGTCCAAAAAGTGCTTCGGTACTACCGCACCTTCCTTACGAACGACCGGCTTTCTTCTTCCCGGGCCTACCGCGCACAGGCGCTGGGGGCGAAAGCACGAGCGCTCGCTCCTTCGCTGCCGACCCGCTCGCCTGACCGTCCGTAAACAGCAACTGACTGTGCTGCCGCCATCCAGGCCGATTGGCCTCCGGAAAATCTGAACGATAGTGGGCCCCGACACTATTCTCCCGCCACAATGCCGCGTCAGTGATACAGCGGGCGACCTGCACCATATTCTTGACCTCCAGGGCCGCTCGCGAGGCAAACGGCTTGGTCAGCAGGCGCATCCAGCGCACCAATTGCGCGGAGGCACTGATCAACGAATCGCCTGAGCGCACGAGTCCTACCTTCCCCCACATCAAACGACGCAGTGAGCTGCGCAACTTCTCGGGATCGTCGAAGTCGGTCGGCCGGCCCTGTTCGAGTTCTTCCAGGTGGGGCAGGCGCACCGGCCCCGGGAATCGTCCGGCATGGGCCACCGCAGATTGCGCAGCCCGCATGCCGAAGACCAGACCTTCCAGGAGCGAATTGCTCGCCAGACGATTCGCGCCATGCACACCGCTGCAGGCGACCTCGCCGGCCGCACACAAGCCGGGCAACGTCGTCGCCCCCTGCACATCCGTCCAGACACCGCCCATCATGTAGTGGGCACTGGGCGAGACAGGGATCCATTCTTCAGTCATGTCGATGTCGTAGCGCAGACAGGTGGCATAGATGGTGGGGAATCGCCGTTTGACGAAGGCTGCGCCCAGATGCGTCACATCCAGGTACACATGGCGCGCGCGAGTCGCCGCCATTTCGGACCAGATCGCCCGCGACACCACATCACGCGGCGCCAGCGCGCCGTCCGGATGGTAGCGGTGCATGAACAACTCGCCTTTGATATTGCGCAACTGACCACCTTCCCCACGGATGGCCTCCGAGAGGAGAAACGGCGGGCTCGACGGCAGATACAGGGACGTGGGATGAAATTGCACGAACTCCATATCCATCAACAACGCCCCGGCCCGGAGGGCCATCGCCATGCCGTCCCCCGTCGCGTTGCCCGGATTCGTCGTCCGCGCATAGACCTGCCCGGCGCCACCGGTCGACAACACGACGGCGCTGGCCGGTAGCACCGTGCGTTCGCCGGTCATCTCATTCAGTACAACGGCGCCGCAGCAACGCCCGTCGACGACCGCCAAGTCGACCGTGAATCGCCGATCCAACCGTTGAATGCGCGGCTGCCTCGCGGCATAGGTCATGAGGGCGCGCACCATCTCGTTGCCCGTGGCATCGCCTCGCGCGCGCAGAATGCGGCTCCGGCTGTGGGCCGCCTCACGCGTGAAAGCGAAGCGCTTTCCGATCTTGTCGAACTTCGCGCCCCAGGCGATCAGTTCCTGGATCCGTTCCGGCCCTTCTTCGACCAACACCCGCACAGCTTCCCGTCGACACAGCCCGTGGCCGGCCTTCAGCGTATCGGTCAAATGGCTGCCGACATCATCTTCTTCGCTCAACGCGACCGCGACGCCGCCCTGGGCATACATGGAATTGCTTTCCAGAGGATGCCCCTTGGTCAACATCAACACACGCCCGGCCCGGCTGAGTTCGATCGCCGCGCGTAAACCCGCGACGCCGCTTCCGACCACGAGAAAGTCTGTTTCAATTTTGGAGGAGGACAACCTGACAGACATGGCTATGGCTTGGCTTGCCCGCGTGCCGGGTCTTCGCCCACGCTGGCGCGCGCGCCCATGCCGAAGGGCAGATCGCCCTGAGCTTCCCGAAGCAGAATGGACTGCGTGCCGACCCAGGCCAACCGCCCGTGGCCACGCTGGCGCGTACCCGCCTCGGCAGGGTCCCGTTTCCACTGGCCCTGCCAATGGACAAACACATCGATATTGTCCCCTTCGATCAAGATACGCTCGATGGAAAACTCCAACTGAATGTCGCGAAAGGTATCGAAGTCGGCGTGAATCTCACGTTGCACCTGATCCAGATTCCCCGAGGGAAGGAATAACGCCTCCAGCGCACTGCGATCCCGTTCCACATAGGATTTGCGCAGCGATTCCACGGCCTGGTCGATGCGAAGAATACGGTCGTGATCGTCTTTATACTGAAGGGTTTTTCCTGCACAACCCACGGTCGTGATCAACACCATGGCAAGGAAGACACGACTGAGATACAGGCGGATCGGCGGGCACGATTCAATCATGGCGCAGTATAGGAACCTTGGCGGAAAGAGGTCAAGCCGACTGGCTCGCCCCACGTTCGATCTTCGGCGGCAGACCGCCATGCGGCCGATCGACAAGCAACAACGCAGAATCTTGGCTTGCATTTTGGAGCGAAACCCACTAGACTCCCGCGCCTAGCAGTTGGAGATTGAATGTATGGCGAGTGTCCTCAAGAAACGCCGGAAGAAGATGCGCAAGCACAAGTATAAAAAGTTGCGCCGGCGTCAGAAATTCTTGCGTCGCAAGAGCTGAGCCCATCACGACATAATGGACGGAGGGATCCGTGCCCGAAGGAAAAAAAGTTCGCATCCGCGTTCGAACGGTGAACTGTGTTTACGTCGGGGATTTCCTCATCCCGCCCATGCGAAATCGTGTGTCAGATGCGATCAACGAAGAGCAGCGGCTGTTCATCAGCCTGACTGACGTGTTGATCAACGATAAGGATCGGTCTGACTTCGTGGCGATCAATAAAAATTTGATCGAGTCCATCGCTCAGCTCTAGCGAGATCTCACCTCATCACGAAGGTCATGTCGTATGCGTATCACCGCCACCGACGGTGATACGCTACAGGCCTGCCCCCTCTGAAACGATTGTCGTAACATCCATGTTCTCGTTTAACCGATTCTACCCCTTCCTCAAGCCCTACGTTCCCCGGATGATCGCCGCCGCCATTATGGTCATGGCGGTTGCAGCCGTGAATCTGACCCTGCTCCGCCTGGGAGGGTCGCTCTGGGATGTGATCACCGTTCAGCACAATGCCGAACGCATGACGGAGATGATCCTGCTGTTCCTGGGATTGGTCTTGCTGCAGGGGCTCTGCTCGATGGGACACAGCTACCTGACGGCCTGGGTCTCGCAACGGGTCATGGCGGACTTCCGGACACACCTCTTCGCCCATCTTCAGACCCTCTCCGTCAACTTTTTCTCCAAGCGCCGGACCGGCGAGTTGATGTCCCGGCTCATGAACGATGTCACCGTCATTCAGAACGTCGTGACCGATACACCGATCGATGCGGCCAAACAAATCGTCACGTTCATCGGCGGCGCGGGCTTCCTGTTTGCGATGAACTGGCAGCTCTGCCTGCTCATCCTGGTGCTCCTGCCGTTGCTGGTCGTCGTGGCAAAACTGTTCGGACGGCGGCTCCGGGCCCTCTCGACGACGATTCAGGACCAAACCGCCTCCGTCAGCACGCTGGTGGAAGAAGTCATCGCAGGAATCCGCGTCGTGAAATCGTTCGTTCAAACCAAACGCGAAGAACAGCGATTCGTCACCCAGGTCCAATCTGCGATGGCGCTGTCCCTGCGCCGCGCGACCATCATGGCCTGGTTTGTGCCGACGATCACCTTCGTGACCTTTGCCGCCGCCGCCACGGTGTTGTGGTACGGAGGACGGCAGGTCATCGACGGAACGGTGTCCCCCGGCGATCTGTTTGCCTTCGTGCTGTTTGCAGGCATTCTGATCGGACCGTTCGGATCGGCAGCCCGGGTGTTCGCGCAGATCAAGGAAGCCCAAGGGGCCATGCAGCGCGTCTTTGAGATTCTCGACACCCATGCCGAAATTGCCGATGCCCCGGGCG